>ERZ772872.1795-NODE-1795-length-18633-cov-11.735547_pt1 | contig 18633 bp, 17 predicted proteins | sample MGYA00512132_ERZ772872 | MGnify/ENA primary metagenome ERZ772872 (study PRJEB29015, sample SAMEA2737724) | human gut metagenome | biome: human gut; feature: human-associated habitat; material: faeces | place: China | collected 2012 ...
GTACGGCAGGCAGAACAGCCCGAACAGCTTGACGGCCTGCAGGGCGAAAATTTTTGCGCAGCGGGGCTTATCCGCCAGCAGGCGGCGGCTCTCCTCGCCCAGAATGTCCAGCTGCTGCTGCCAGTCGGCCCGGCGCTGCTGCCACTTTTCAGTCTTGGGCAAAAACTGCATCAGCCAGCGGGCCAGATTCTGGATCAGCGGCGACACGCACACCAGCACCAGCACCACGAGAATGGCCGCTACCACAGCATATGCCATGGGCAGATAGTTCAGCACGCCGCTGGTGTTGGCGGCCAGCCACTTGTGCTGCAAAAGCAGCATCACGGTGGCGTAGAGCAGGACGGTGGTTTTGTGGAACACATATTCCAGTGTCATCAGGCCCACGCCCGGGCCCAGCGGAAGGCCGCAGCGGTGCAGATACCAGGTCTGCACCGGCACGGCACCGGCACCCAGGGTGACCACATTGCCAAAGGTGCCGCACCACGCGGTGTCGATGCCCTGCCAGAGCTTGAAACCCGGCACACGGCTGCGCACGATGACCCACGCCACGCATCCTTCCAGCAGCGGGTAACTGATGCCGATGGCCAGCACCACCAGCACCTGCAATGCCGACAGCTGCGCCAGCGCCGCGGTGATCTCGGCCCAGTGGTCCTTGAACATGAAGACGATGATGCCGGTGAGCGCCAGCAGGACCAGCAGGGAGATGACGGTCTTTTTGCGGGAAGGCGTGGCAGAGGTGGGCTGGCTCATGGGGGGTACAGGCTCCTTTCGGGGAAAATGATTTGATAAAAGTATAACACACGCGGCCTGTGTCTTTGTGAACGGAACTGGAATTTTCTTGTGCAATTTTGATGGAATGATAAAAAGGCAAGGGCAGATGCACGCATCGACCCTTGCCTTTATCTTGTTTTTAGTCTGTTGATTCGTTCACCAGCCGTGTCAGGGTGGCAACATAGGCTTCGTTGGAATAATATTTCTCGTACATTTTCCGGCAGTCAGCTTTCATGGCGGCCAGCTGTTCCGGATGCAGGATAGCATACTCTAGCACCTTTGCCAGCTGATCCGGGTCGTCGTCTTTGTACACAAAGCCGTCCACGCCCTCGGTGATCAGCCCGGCGGTGCCGGTGTGCTCCGACACGATGGAAGGCTTGCCGAAGATCAGGCCCTCGGTCACAAAGGTGGGCATAGGGTCATCGCGGGAAGCGCACACAATGCAGGTGCACTGCTCCATCAGCGACTTGATCTCCGGGCGTTCCAGCCGCTTGCGGTAGAACACATTATGAGGGAACTGCTCGGTCAGGGCGTGCACATGGGCGGAGACGTCCCGGTCGGAAGCCTTGCCCACAAAGAGGAAGGAGGCCTTTTCCCGCACCTCCGGCGGCAGCAGACGGATGGCTTCGCAGTAGATGTCCTGCCCCTTGCGCATCTCCATGGAGCCCACCGTGACAAACAGGGGCCGCCCGCCGGCATAGCTCAGGTCGTAGCGAGGGAAGCTCTCGCGGGCGTAGTCGGGTAGGCCGTAGATCAGCTGCTCCACCTTGAATTTGGGCCGCACCGAGTGCATGGCGGCGGTGGCGTGGGAGCCCACAGCGGCAATGTGCACGTTGTCGGCCAGCTCCTTGGGGATCTTGTGGGTGATGAAGGGATAGCCTGCAAAGGCGTCGTGCAGCCACCACAGCACCGGCACAAAGCCGCCGTTCAGGGTGCGCACGGCGGGGGCTTCCACCACCGTGTTGGCCAGCACAAAGTCTGCGCTGGAAGCCAGCTCCCACAGGGTGGAAGAGGTCACGCAGTCGCGGCGGGTGACCACGGCAGCTCCGGCCTCCAGAAAGAGCGGCAGAGAGCCCTCGTCCGAGGGGCCCAGTACCACCACTTCATAGCCAAGACTGCGCAGCACCGGGATGGCGCTCACCAGCACGATGGGTGCACCGGTCATGGTGAGTTCATGGCTCAGCACCACGGCGCGTTTGCCGGTGGCCGAGAATACGTCCTCGGCGCACAGCTCCCGGCGGAAGTGCAGCAGTGCCTGCGGGACGTAGCGGCAGTTCTGCGCCAGCTGGTTTGCCAGCCGCAGCAGTTCCAGCACATCGTCTTTGCCGCGGGCCGCCGCGCGGCAGCGGTCCAGCAGGGCGCGGGAGAGCAGGGCACAGCGCTGGCCGGGCAGGTGCTGGTCGGTCTGGTACAGGGCACTGCCGCCGTCGTAGCCGAACACGGCATCGCACACCACAAGGTCAGCCCCCTGCTGCAAGGCGGCTGCAAAATAGGTGAGGGCGGTGGAGGTGCACTCCACATCCTCGCTCACCAGCAGCACACCGTTTACGGAGGGGGTCAGCTCACCTTCCAGCCGGTCCACCAGCCGGAACTTGCGGTGCAGCTGCTCGGCCAGAGAAAGGGTCAGGGCATTGCGGCGGCCCGGGGCGTACACCAGCAGATAGGTGCTTTGGGTGTCGGTATAGGTCTGTTCCCGCAGCTGGCGGCGCTGCAGGGGGCTGTAACTGCTGTACATGTACGAACCCCCTTCAATGCCGGTGGAACAGGCCCAGCAGCTTGCGCAGCGGTGCCGTGAGCTTCCAGCTGCTGCTGCCCAGCACGTTTTCCAGCGAGGCTTCGTAGGCGGCCCGGCTGTTCTGCAGGTCGGCCAGATGCTGCTGCTGTTCTGCCAGCTGCTTGCGCAGCTGCTGGATCTCAGCGTTTGCCTCCAGCAGCTGTTCGGTGCCCTGACGGGACACGGCCTCGGTCTCTTCCTTGAGCACGGTCAGCGCCCGCAGCAGGGCCTTGCCGGGCTGCTCATGCAGGTAGCGGCCCAGGGGATAGTAGCGATATTTCACCGCAAACCGCAGCCCGGCGGGGAAGCCTACGGCACTTTCCACTGTCAGGTTGGGGTCGATGTTCATGAACAGCATGGTGCCCTCCTGCAGGGCGTTGCCGTTGAGGATGTGGTAGCTGAGCCGCTCGTCTGAGAGGGAAAAATCGGTGATGCAGCAGGCAAATTCACCGGGATCCAGCCGCAGAGCCCTGGCCTCCACGGGCAACTCGAACACAGCCGACACTTCGTGGGTCAGCTCGTCGTAGGAGTCAGGGGCAACGGTCAGGCACTCATGGGGCGAAAAACCGGAGCCGGAGTCGTAGAACAGCTGGGGCAGAAGCAGAGCACCCTGTTCGGTGTCGGCACCCTGCGAGGCCAGCACGGCCTCATATTTCAGCACCTGCTGCTCCAGCTCCAGGCACCGCTGTGCCAGCCGGGAAACGCCTTCGTCCGACAGCCGGAGCTGCTGTTCCAGTTCGGCCACGCGGCTGCCTGCCGCGTCCAGGGTCTGGGGGGCATCGTTGTTCATAACCGGATTCTCCTCTTGTTTTATAGGATACGGCTGCACCGCAGCAGCCGGGGAAATCAATGCTGCGAAAGCGCGGGGGTGCGCCGCTGGGCCTGCCGCCGTGCGGCCGAGGCTTTGACGATCCAGCTGCGCCGCAGGTTCAGCAGGGCGCACACCAGCCCGATGGAGGTAAACGCGATCACGTTCTGCAGCAGCATACCCCGCAGCGGGTGGTCTGTAAAGTGAGCCGCAAACAGATACCACGGAATGGCGATGAGCTCCACCGTGTGGATGCAGAAGATGTTCAGCGAGTTGCGGCCGATGGCCTGCAGGCCCTGTGCGATGGGGCCGGTGAAGCGGTTGAGCCGCATGAACAGACGGATGAACAAAAAGCCGGTGGCGGCATCCAGCAGGATGCTCAGCGGGCCGAGGGTCCACTCGCCCATGGAAATGCAGTCGGTGCTCTGGGCAAGCAGAGCTCCCACAGCGGTCAGAGCTGTGCCGCCCAGCAGGATGTACAGGGTGCGGCGGGGCAGGGGCTTGTCCAGCCAGCGGTTCTTCTTGGCCAGATAGCCGATGTAAAGGTAGGGCACGATCACGGCCCCCTGCGAAAGGCTGAAGGGCAGCTCCCACACCAGTGTGGTGCCCCAGCCCAGCAGCATGATGCCGAGCACAGCCCAGTGTGTGTATTTCTCCGGGAAGATATTCAGGATGGCGTCCAGCAGCACCCAGCCGATCAGCAGCGAGAGCAGATACCACATGGGGCCGGTGGAAAAGAACTGCTGCCCGGCATAAGTAGTGGTGTGGGGCAGCCCCAGCAGAAAGCCGCCGGCCACCTTGAGGGTCTCGGTGACGCTGCTGGGGAAGTAATGGAACGCCATGTAGTGGCACAGCAGATGCAAGAGCGAAGTGCACACCGCCGTGATGCAGTAGGGCTTGAGCAGCGCTCTGAGCTGCTGCTGGATGCACTTGCCGATGGAGCGCTTGCGGAAACCGTAGCCGCTGGCAATGAAAAAGGCCGCCATCAGGGCCTCACGATAGATGAACGGGAAAAACGCCGTGAGCGACAGCCCGCCGGAGATCTGCATGGGGTAGAGTTCGGCGGTGTGGGCCAGCACGATGGTGATCATGCCCACGCCCTTGAGCATGTCGAACATGCCGATGGAGTTGACGGTGCTGGGTCTGGTGCCTTCCATGAAAAGGGTCCTTCCTTGCGCCGTCCGGAAACATGTGACCAACAGGCGCATACAGTAAAAAATGATCCATTTATAAGGATATAAGGCTAGTATAATGCTTTTTGTGCACACTGTCAATTTTGAATTGCCCACCGCCGGGTGGCAATTGTTGTCTTTACCGATAAAAAAGCCCGGCAGAAGGGCCGAATTTCTGGGCAGACGGCACAGGCTGCCGGATGGAAAAAACAAGATATGCAAGTTTTAATTGCCAAAAATGGAAATTAAATGTTGCAAAAGCCTTGAATTGCCAGCGGCGGTATTGTATACTGAACACAATTGAAAAAGCGGCCTGGCCCGGGTGGACCCGGCTGCAGGAATGTAAAAAACAATGACGTGGAGGCTAACATGGTTCATTCGTTGTATCAGTCCCTGAACAATCTGGAAACGATCTACGCAGACCGGATCGGCATCCGTTATTATGATGAGGCCAAGGGTGGTGTGGTGGAGGTGCCCTTCCGGCAGTACGCTGCAGACCTGCGCCGATTCGTGGCATTTTTGCGCAGCCGCACCCCGAACCCCCTGGGACAGCGTGTGGCCATCCTGGCCCGCAACAGCTACCACTATATGATGTGTATGTACGGCGCAGTGCTGGCCGGAGCTGTGGCAGTGCCCCTGAACACCGGCAAGAACTGGGACGAGATCCGCTACGAGCTGGATCTGGTGGAGCCGGTGTGCGTGCTCCATGACGGCGAATACCTGAGCCGGGAGCCGGCCCTGGGCCAGGAGTACGGGGACCGTCTGGTGCCCATGGATGCCTTTACCGCCTTTGAGCCTGCGAAGGAGATCACCGAGGTGCCGGACCTCAATGCAATGGCCTTTATCATGTTCACCTCCGGCACCACGGGCCGCAGCAAGGGCGTTATGCTGTCTCAGAAGAACCTGTTCACCGCCATGCCTGCCTTCCTGACCCCCTTTGAGGACGTGCGGAGCCAGACCGGCTGGAACACCGACGAGTTCAGCTCTCTGTCCTGCCTGCCTATGTTCCACATTTCGGCCATGACCAGCCTGGTGTCCTGGAGCGTCACCGGCCACTGCGTGAACCTGTGCAACGACCTGAAATATTTCTACCGGGACCTGGGAGCCATGCGGAGCGACGTGATGGCTGTGGTGCCGGTGCTGCTGAAGAGCATTTATAATGATGTGATGAAGGGTAAACGGGAGCGTCTGAACGGCCTGCGTGTGCTGACCTGCGGCGCAGCCATGTTCGACCCTGCCGTGCTCCAGGACCTGATGGACCGGGGCTTCTTCATCGCCCAGATGTACGGCCTTACCGAGACCTGCGGTGACGGTGCCTGGAACTCCTCCCAGGAGGGAAAGTACCTGACCAGCGTGGGCCATGTGGACGACAGCTGCCAGTACAAGCTGGAGGACGGGGAACTGTGCATGCGTGGTGACCCGGTGATGCTGGGCTACTACAAGGACCCGGAGGCCACCGCCGAGGTGCTGGACGCCGAGGGCTGGTTCCACACCGGCGACATTGCCCGGGTGGAGTCTGACGGCTATATGTACCTGACCGGCCGCAAAAAGAACGTGATCATCCTGGGCAGCGGCGAGAATGTGAGCCCCGAGGAGCTGGAAAAGCTGCTGGCTCCCTGCGCTGCCATCCGGGAGTGTATGGTCTGCGAGCGGAACCAGCGCATCTGCGCCGTGGTCTGCTGCGACCCGGACCAGCAGGACGCTGTGCGGGACTTTGTTACCAAGGTGAACCGCACCCTGCCCCTGTACAAGCACATGGTGGTGAAGTTCTCGGCCCAGCCCCTGCCTCGCAACGCTGCCGGCAAGCTGCTGCGGTCCTAAATCTTAGCGGAAGAAGCCGGTCTCATGGTGGGAAAAGTTCCCACAAGGCGTTATGGTCATGAGACTGGCTTTTTAAAGAATAGAGAGGGAAACGATCATGGAACTACATAAACCGAAAAATCTGTATGAGCTGCTGACGCTGAACATGGAGCAGCGATTTGCCGACCGGGTGGCCTTCCGCTGGTACGACGCCGACCAGGATGTGGTGATGGAAAAGCACTTCGGGGAGTATGCGCAGGACATCCGCCGCGCGGTGAACTACTACCTGAGCACCATCCCGGACATTCAGGGCAAGCGGGTGTGCGTGTGGAGCAACAACAGCTACCACTACGCCGTGAACTGCTGCGGTGTCATGATGGCGGGCGGCGTCATCGTGCCCATGAACCAGCGCAAGAGCTGGGATGAGCTGCACCGGGAGCTGGAGCTGGTGGAGCCTTCCGCCATCCTGACCGACGGCGATGACTACGGCTGCAACGAGGAGATGCAGGCGGCTTACAGCAGCCTGCTGCGCCCCATGGATGCCTACAAGGCTTACGAGCCTGCAGAGCTTGTGAACCGCATCCAGCCCGAGGAGCTGATGGTGCTGATGTTCACCTCCGGCACCACGGGCCTGAGCAAGGGCGTCATGCTGAGCGAGGCAAATTTCTTTGCCGTGATGGACCACCACCTGAGCGTGGGCCGGGCCTATCTGGAAGCCGCCCATGACCCGGATATGCTGGTGGGCCACCTGACCGTGCTGCCCATGTTCCATCTGGGTGCCTTCGGCTGCCTGTTCACCTGGGCTGAGATGGGCTGGGCCCAGAACCTGGGCAGCCTGCGGTCCTTCTATAAGGATCTCAAGCGGATGCCCAGCCAGGCCATGGCCGCCGTGCCGGTGCTGGTGCAGTCCATTCACCACGACCTGATGGCCGACAAAAAGAGCAAACTGGGGGATCTGTGGGCACTGAACTGCATGTCCGCCATGTTTGAGCCGCAGATCCTGATGGATCTGTCTGAGCACGGCATGTTCATTGCCCAGCTCTACGGCAGCACCGAGACCACCGGCGGCGGCCTGATCAACTTTGCCCACGACGCAAAGCACATCGGTGCCATCGGCAAGCCGGACGGCCACTGCGAGATCAAGCTGGACAACGGCGAGATCTGCATGCGCGGCGGCGATGTGATGCTGGGCTACTACAAGGACCCCAAGGGCACCGCCGAAGTCATCGACGCCGACGGCTGGTTCCATACCGGCGACCTGGCCCGGGTGGACGAGGACGGCTATTACTTCCTCACCGGCCGCAAGAAGAACGTGATCATTCTGGACAGCGGCGAGAACGTCAGCCCTGAGGAGCTGGAGGGCCTGCTGGAAAAATGCCCTGCCGTGAAGGAATGCCTGGTAAAGGAAAAGGGCAAGAAGATCTGCGCTGTAGTCTGCTGCGAGGAAGCCGACCAGCAGGCGGTACGGGACTTTATCACCGAGACCAACCGCACCCTGCCCCTGTACAAGCGTATGAGCGCAGTGGAATTCTCCGCCCAGCCTTTGCCCCGCAACGCCATGGGCAAGCTGATGCGCTGAGGAAAGCTGGAAACGATCTCCGGCCCGGCGGCAGAATAGTGTGCAAAAGAACTGGGCAAACCCCTGACAGTTGTGCTATACTGGTAACACACAGGGCCGGGTGACCAAACGGCCCGTAAATCATCCGTCATGGAAAGGAAGAACATTTCTATGGAACGAGCAGAAATCATGTCCCAGATCCTGGCCATCCTGGAGGATGTGGCAGAGATCGCGCCGGAGGATGTCAACGAGAACAGCGTCCTGATGGACGACCTGGATCTTTCGTCGATGGAGATCCTGACCATCGTGGCCGACCTGGAAGAGACCTTTGGCCTGCGCATCCCGGAAAAGGAGCTGCGCAACTTTGTCACCATCAGTGACCTGGCCGATTATCTGGCAGCCAATGCCGGGTGAGCCGATGGAAGCAGCACAGCGTTCGGCGGAGTATGTCTTTCAGGGCATCATGTACTATTTCCGCCGGGAAAAAGTGTGCCCCCGGTATCAGTTCACCCTGAAGGACCCGGTGAATCCGGCCCTGCTGCAGCAAGCGCTGGATGCCGCGCTGGAAGCTGCACCCTATTACCGGGTGCGGCTGGTGTGGGAGAAGCGCAAAGCCTTTCTGGAACCGAACTCGGAGCCCTGCCTTGTCTACCCGGACAGCGTGATGCGGGAGATGCCGGAGCAGACGAACGGTTACTTCTTTGCCGTGCACTGCGCACAGAACGTCGTGTACTTTGACTGGTTCCACTTCATCGCGGACGGCCACGGGGTATCGCCCTTCCTCACCCGCATCCTGGAGCTGTACTGTAACCTGCGCTACGGTACCGCCTTTGCAAACCCGCCCATCCCCTGCAGCCCGGCCTACGACATCGCAAAGCTGGTGGAGCAGTACCCGCTGCAGGTCATGGACGAGACTACGATGCAGCGGGAGGTGGTGGAGACCTGCGAGGAGCCCATGCACCGCATCCGAATCCGGTTTGCCAAAAAGGATCTGGTGGCCAAAGGCGTGCAGAACGGCGTCAAGCCCTTCTGCGCCCTCATGGGCCTGCTGTGCATCGCGCTGGGAGAGTATCTGGGCAAGGACACCATCCAGTATTCCTATTCCGCCGACACGCGGGACGCTATGGGTGCCCCCAACGCACGGTATAACTGCGTGTGTTCCTTCCAGGACGGAGTGACCCTGCACGAGGGCGTCCGGCTGGAAGAGTTCGTGCAGGAGATGGACGCTGCCGTCAAGGCCAGCCTGACCCCGGAGCGAAAGCGTCGCCGGATGGCTGACCAGATGGGCTGGGTCTATCTGGTGAATCAGCAGAAGGCCCCCCTGCGGATCAAGCAGCGGGTGTTCCAAATGGGCGAGTACATCAGCGGCATCCCGGCGGATTTCTGGTTCAGCTATCTGGGCAATCCCCTCATGCCGAACACGCCGGAGCTGGCGCAGTACATCACTGACTTTGGCGTGTGGGTGCCGCCGGACGGAGGCTCCCTGTGCGTGGAAGCCTCCACCCTCAATGGGGTGATCACCCTGTGCATCGAGAACAAAGTGCCGAAGGCCGGCCTGCCCGGCATCCTGCGCCGGGTGCTGGAAGCCGAGGGCATCCCGGTGCTGGAAGCCCAGGCACTGGACGAAGTATAAACAACGCAAAAGCAGCCTTTCCGGAGAAGATCCGGGAAGGCTGCTTTTCTGCATCTTATTCGGTCCGGGCCGGGCGGGTAGTCACCTCGCCGCAGCGTAATGCCTGCGAGCGGCCGTTCTCCCGCTGGACCACCAGCCGCCCTTCCTCGTCGATGGCAAGGGCCTTTGCGGCGTAGGTCTCGGTGCCGGTGCACACGGTGACCCAGTGTCCAGGCACAAAGCAGCGGGCGCGGTACTCGTCCAGACAGTCAAAGGCGGGGCAGAGGGCCAGCAGCTGCCGGGCGATGGCCCCGGCCAGCGCGGCCCGGCTCACGGGGGCGGGGCCGCCCGGGTACAGGCTGCCGGCCTTTTCGGCCAGCTCCGGGGGCCAGTCGGCGGCGGTGGCGGTCAGGTTCAGGCCGATGCCCACCACCAGCCACTCCAGCCGCCCACTCTCCAGGTCGGTGCCGGCTTCGGTGAGGATGCCGCACACCTTTTTGCCCTGATAATACAGGTCGTTGACCCACTTGATGCCCAGTTCCAGCCCGCACAGCTCCTGTACCGCCCGGCACACCGCCACGGCGGCCCCGATGGTGGCCGTCTGGGCGCTGGCCGCCGGGACCGCCGGGCGCAGCAGTACCGAGAGGTACACGCCCTTCCCGGCCGGGCTTTCAAATACACGACCCAACCGTCCCCGGCCGGCGCTCTGGTGGGCTGTGAGCACCAGCGTGCCGTGGGGCGCACCGTCCAGCGCCAGCAGCTTGGCCGTCCGGTTGGAGCTTTCCAGCGTGTCGTACACCTGCACCGGGGCGGGATAGGGGCCCACGGCCTCGGCACAGAAGGGGTCGCCGCCCAGCAGCCGATACCCCCGGCGGGAGACGGCTTCCAGTGCGTAACCCTGTGCGGTGAGGGCGGCGGCCGCCTTGTGGACGGCGGCGCGGCTCACGCCCAGCTGTCCGGCCAGCTGCTGGCCGGAGATATAGGCACCCCCGGCGGCACTCAGTGCCTGCAGAAGGGCCTGACGGGTGGTAGAAGGCATGGCGGTAAGGCTCCTTTCGTGCTATACTATAACCACATTGTAGCATGGAACGGGCAAAACACAATGTTTTTGAAAAAAATCTGCGGTTTGTGCAGGGAATGCGGCGGCTGTCTCGTTTGAATCAACAGAAGGGCCGTGCAGAGCACCGCCCTCCACAGCCGGAAAGGAGGATGAGCAGGTCGTTGACAACACTGGAATTCAGCGCGATGGTGCAACAATATCAGTCTCTGGTCTACACGGTCTGCCATCAGCTGGTGCCGGACGTGGGGGATGCGCAGGATCTGACCCAGGAGACCTTTCTGGCGGCATGGCGGGCCATCGACCGCTGTCCGTCCGGCTTTGAAAAGCAATGGCTGGCCCGCATTGCGGCCAACAAAGCCAAGGATTACTTACGCAGCGCATGGGTGCGCCGGGTGAACACGCCGGGCGACGAGGTGCTGGCGCTGGAGGGGGCACCGCCCGGCCTGGAGCCGGAACAGCAGGTGCTGGACACGCTGGGAGCGGAAGAGCTCACCCGCATGATCCTGGACCTGCGGGAGCCCTACAAGACACCCTGTCGTCTGGTGCTGCTGGAACAGCACACCATGGCCGAGGCGGCACGTCTGTGCGGCCGCCCGGAAAAAACCGTGAACGCGCAGATCTACCGGGCCAAAAAGATGCTGGTACAGCAGATCCGGGAACAACAGGAAGGGAGGAGCGTACATGGAACTGTTTGATCAGAACGGATGCCTGACTGAGGAAGGGCTGCACGCCGTCATCGGCGGGCAGCTGGACGAGCTGGGCAGGCTGGAAGCCGCCGAGCACCTGTCCTACTGCGACAAGTGCATGGACCGGTACACAGCCCTGCTCACCGCCGATGTATTGGAAGAGCCGCCGCGCTCCGCCCGCGGGGCGGTGATGGGCACCATCTGGGTGCGTCTGATGCAGAATACCTGGGGCCGGGCCGCTGTAGCCGCTGTGGCGGCGGTGCTGGCGCTGACCATGTGGCGCAGCGGCACTGTGACCCAGATCCTGGAAGGCACCCGGGACCTTAAGACCTGGATGCCCTCCACCAGCCAGACCCAGCTGGACCAGCTGCCGATGCTGGGCCAGCCGGTGCAGGATGACCAGCGGACCCCTACCCAGCCGGAACAGCTGGGCAAGCCGGTGCAGGATAAAGATCCTGCGCCCACCTTGTCCCAGAAGCTGACCGGCACGCTGGACAGCCTGCTGTTCGGTAAAAACGAATCTGCGGCAGAGCCTGAAGCTGCCGTTTCCAACCAGAAGAAATGAGGGAATCGACTATGAAGAAAAACGGAATCCTGACCCTGCTGTTTGCCTGCATCCCCGGCGCGGGCCAGATGTATCAGGGCTATATGAAGCGGGGACTCTCGCTCATCACCATGTTCTGCCTGTTTATTATCGTAGGCAGCGCCACGGGGCTGGATGCGCTGGTAGTCGGCTGCATCGTGGTGTATATGTACAGCTTTTTCGATACCTTCAACCTCCGCGCCCAGATCATCGCGGAGAATGCCCCGGCAGACGACTATCTGGTGCACATCAACTGGAAAGACAAGCGGATGCAGGACTTCATGATGGACAGCCACAAGCTGCTGGGCTGGGGCCTCATTGCCCTGGGCGGCCTGGTGGCCTACGAGAACGTCATCATGCGGGTGTTCGGCGATGTGATGTGGCGCTGGGGCCAGAACAACCCCTTTTTCCGCGCGGTCTATCTGATGCTGGATGAACTGCCGGAAGTGGTGGTGTGCGTGGCACTCATCGTGTGCGGCGTGTGGCTGGTGCGCGGCCCCAAGGGCAAAAAGGTGCACCGCAAAAAGGTAGAAGAACCGGAGGACGAGGACTTCCGCGAGTACACCGCAGCCGAAGCCGATGCACCGGAAGCCCCGGAGGAAACCGCAGACTTTGCCATGCCGAAGCTCAGCGCTCTGCTGGGCGACCCGGTGACCCCGGAGGACCCCGAAGAGCCGGAACAGCCGGAGAATGCGGAGGGCGACGATGGACGAACTGAATAAGACGGCAGCGACGGAGCCGGAAACCCGGCCGGAAGCTGCAAAGCTGCAGGACGCCCCCCACCGCCGGGTGGGCAGCCTGACGCTGGGCGCCTGCCTGATTGCAGCGGGCATCTTCTTCCTGTGTTATTACTTTGTGCCGGGCTTTGACTGGCAGCTGGTGGTGCGCATTGCCCCGGCGGCAGCCCTGGTGCTGCTGGGATGTGAGGTGCTGTTCTTCGCCGCCCGGCCGGGCCGCTGGAAGTATGATTTTGTCTCGGTGCTGGTCTGTCTGGGGCTCATCGCAGTTTGTATGTGCCTGAGCTTTCTGCCCATGGTGTGGAGCGAGATCGACCCTGCCCGCGGACAGAACGAGATGAAGCTGAGCAAGGCGTACACCACACAGGTGTATGAGGCCCTCCGGAAGGAAAACCCGGACCTCCGCCTGCGGGATGTGTACACCGACCTGTATCTTTACGCCAACAGCGTGGATGACCTGCAGGAGCTGCAGCCAAGTGACGGGCACCTGAGCCTGACCGTGATGCTGTATGGCCCCTACGACAGCACCGGAGCCTTTGCGCAGGACTGCCGCAGCGTGGCCGGTACGGTGCGGGCTGGCACCCTGCAGCCGGATGAACTGCGCATCGTGTGGTCGCCGGACAACGACCCGGGCCAGAGCCTGGATTCCGGTACCCTGCAGCGTGTGGAACAGTACACGCTGGAACTGGACGGCACGGTGCAGCTGGACTGGACCGCGGATGAGATGGAACGGCAGGTCGAAGTGCAGTATCTGCTGGACGAAGAAAATGAGCCGGAAGTGGACACTGCGCCCAGCGAAGAGGCCGAGCCAGAGGCGGCTGTATAAAAACTGAAAAAAGCGCCCGCTGCGGAGTTTTCCACAGCGGGCGCTTTGCTTGTTGAAAAAGAGCTTACAGCTTCTTGCCGGTGAGTAGCTCGTAGGCCTCCAGATACTTGGCGATGGTCTTGTCGATCACGTCCTGGGGCAGGTCGTAGTTGCTGTCGGGGTTGGCCTTCAGCCAGTCACGGACGAACTGCTTGTCGAAAGAGGGCTGGCCGTGACCCGGCTCGTAGCCCTCCAGCGGCCAGAAACGGGAGGAATCCGGGGTGAGCATCTCGTCGCCCAGCACCACGTTGCCGTCCTCATCCAGACCAAACTCGAACTTGGTGTCGGCAATGATGATGCCGCGGGTCAGGGCGTACTCGGCGCACTTCTTGTACAGGGCGATGGTGTAGTCCCGCAGCTTGGTGGCGTACTCTTCGCCGTGGCCGGGGAACTGCTTTTCCAGCACCTCAATGCTGCGCTCGTAGGAGATGTTCTCGTCGTGGTCGCCGATCTCTGCCTTGGTGGAGGGGGTGTAGATGGGCTCGGGCAGCTTATCGGACTCCTGCAGGCCCTCGGGCAGCTGGATGCCGCACACCTTGCCGGTCTTTTGGTAGCTTGCCCAGCCGCTGCCGGTAATGTAGCCGCGCACGATGCACTCGATGGGCAGCATGGTCAGCTTGCGGCACATCATGCTGTTGCCGTCGAACTGGGGCTGCTGGAAGAACTCCGGCATATCCTTCACGTCCACGCTCAGCATATGGTTGGGCAGCAGATCCTTGGTATAGTCGAACCAGAACTTGCTCATCTGGGTGAGCACGGTACCCTTTTTGGTCACCTTGTTTTTCAGGATGACATCAAACGCAGAAATGCGGTCGGTGGCAACCATGATCAGGCTGTCGCCGTTGTCGTAGATCTCGCGGACTTTTCCTTCTTTGATGGGCTTGAATGCAGTCATAGTCAAACACTCCATTTCCCTTTTTCCGGCCGCCGGGCGCGGCACATCCTTACAGCACTATTGTACCATGCCCGCTGCCGGTTTGAAAGAAACAGATGGGAGAGATTTGCCCCGGGTTTTGCAAATTTCTCGTGAAAAATGTGCAAAAATCATCGGATGAATTCGTCGTTTTGACGATAAAAGTCGTACTTTCAGTGCGAATGAGACAAAAAACGACCCGCTTTTTTGTGGAATGCGCAGATGGACACAGCCCGGCGGATAGGGTATGCTGAAAGACGGCAGCTTTGCTGTACAGAAAGGAAAATTCTGCTTATGATACCTCAGATCATTGCGCACCGTGGCGCATCCTATCTGGCACCGGAAAACACGCTGGCGGCTTTCCGCAAGGCGATGGAGATCGGGGCCGACGGTGTGGAAATGGACGTACAAAAGACGCTGGACGGCGGCCTTGTGATCCACCACGACTATATCATCGACCTGCACACCGATATTTCCGGCCGTATCTACGATATGACCGAGGGCGAACTGAAGGACCTGGACTTCGGCAGCTGGAAGGACGTTGCCTATAAAGATGAGAAGATCGCCACCCTGGCCGAGGCACTGGCCCTGTGCAGGAGCATGGAGGGCTGCGCGGTCCAGCTGGAAATGAAATCCACCATGGACAACGACCCGGCTTTTGTGTCCGGTGTGGTGGATGCCATCCGCGCGGCAGACATCGCCGACCGACTGGTCCTTATTTCGTTCAACCACGACCTGCTGCGGCAGGCCAAGGCGCTGATGCCGGAACTGCGGGTGGGCGTGCTGCTGTACGGCGCATTCGAGAGCATGGTGCTGCCGCCGCCGGTCATCTGGAAGGACCTGGGCCTGGTGAACGGCATGGAGGATGAGGAAGCGGCGCTGGACGAAGAGCTGGCCGCCCTGCCGGTGGATGCGGGCATGGACCCGGATGAGGAAAACGGCTGGATGACCCGCTGGGTGAACGACAAGGTGAGCATGCTGCGGGCAAACTTCCCCGGGGAGAGCCTGCAGGCGGTGGCAAAGCATCTGGCCGACCAGCACAACCCGGTGGCCTATGTCAAAAGCCTGGACTTTGCGCCGGAGTACGTCAGCTGCGAATACCACACCGCCTACAGCAACCCAGGCTTCATCGCCAAGCTGCAGGCCATGGGGGTCAAGGTGGCCCTGTGGACCGTGGACACGGAAAAGGCTGTCCGGAGCCTGCTGCCCCTGGGGCCGGACTGCATCGTGACCAACCGCCCGGACCGCGTGCGGGAATGGGTGGAAGAAAATCAGTGACACAGAGATCGGAAAGGCTTCTCCTTTGGGAGAAGCCTTTTTTTGCTGCCCTTGACAAACAGGGACAGTGGGATTACAATAGTCTCATATCGAACAGTTTTATAGAAAACAGTTTGAGCAAAAAACAATTCAGAAGGAACCGATCGTATGTGTGACGAAAAACAGAACGAATGCAGAGACCACGGGGATCCGCCCTGGGAGGGGCCGCAGGTCATCCCGGCCCAGATCCGCCGGGTGGACAACCTGATCTTCCGCAAGATCAACCAGTTTGCCCGCGCCAACGGTGTGGAGCAGGCCACCCCGATGCACGGTTGGATCATCGGGTATCTTTACCGGCACCGGGAGGAGCAGGTGTTCCAGCGGGACATTGAGCGGGAGTTTTCCATTACCCGCTCCACCGTGACCAACATCCTGCAGCTGATGGAGCGCAAGGGCTACATCCAGCGCCAGAGCGTGCCGCAGGATGCCCGGCTGAAACAGCTGGTGCTGACGGAAGAGGGCGTCCGCTTCCATGAAAACACCATCCTCTCCTTCCACCAGACGGACGACTATGTGGCCGGGTTGCTGACGGAAGAGGAAAACGCCGAGCTGCTCCGGCTGCTGAACAAGCTGCGGGACGCGCTGAAGTAAACCCTCTCAGCTTCGCTGCGCTCAGCAGCTCCCCCGAGGGGGGAGCTTTTTGGGCGATATTTTTGGATTTTCTTTTCCGGTGAAAAGCTGCTTTCCCGGAACAGACAAAAGCTCTCCCTTTCGGGAGAGCTGGCACGGCGCAAGCCATGACGGAGAGGGTTCGACTCTTGTCAAAACGCCGAAAAGATACTTGTGAAAATGTTAATTATGAACAATTTCCAAAAGTTTTGCAAACATCTTGACATTAAATCTGTTTTGTATAGAATTGTTTTGTACCAAACAAATAAAATTAACAGGAGGTAACTCAGATGATCAAAAAGCTCGTGTCACATCTGGGCGAGTACAAACGCGCCGCAGTCCTGACACCGCTCTTTGCAGCCCTGGAAGCCGTGATGGATGTGCTGCTGCCCACCATCATGGCCTTTATCATTGACCTGGGCATTGAAAAGGGCGATATGCACGCCATCGTCAAGTATGGTCTGCTCACCTTTCTTGTGGCAGCCATTGCGCTGCTGCTGGGAGTTCTGGCCGGTAAATATGCCGCCGAGGCATCCACCGGCTTTGCCGGCAATCTGCGCGATGCCATGTATGAGAACATCCAGCACTATTCCTTCTCCAACATCGACAAGTTCTCCACGGCGGGCCTTGTCACCCGTATGACCACCGACGTGACCAACGTGCAGAATGCGTTCCAGATGATCGAGCGCATGTGCGTGCGTGCCCCGGTGCATCTGGTGTTCGCGCTGTTCATGGCTGTGGTCATCGGCGGCCCGTTGTCGCTGGTGTTCGTGGTGGCGGTAGTCTTTCTGGTGGCGGTGCTGGCCAGCATCATGCCCGATGCGGCGAACATGATCTTGGCAAGTGCCGTGGAGATGATGGCGGAGAACACCGCGTAAAAGGCGAAGTTTGTGACAAATCCTGTGAAGTCGCCGGCGGCCAGAGCCCCGGGCGCCAGGAACAGGGCCGCCGGTACCAGAAACACAAAGGCGCCCTCAGTGAAGGTCAGGTTGATGGATTGAGGTGTCCGGCAAATATCTGCCTGGTAGTGCTCGGCCTTGGTGCTGTAGTCCTCAATAGCCTCCTGGAACGCCTTGAAGGAGTAGACGGTCTGCTGGAAGATCTTGACTACAGGGATACCCCGGACGTACTCAGTGCCTGCTTTGGTAATGCGGTCCAGGGCCGCCTGATACTCTGCCAGAATCTTGGCGTTTTTGCCGCCCATCATGGAGAACATGGCCACAATGGAGATCACCGCAGCCAGCAGGCAGGCCGCCCCCATCCGCCAGTCAAAGACGAACATCATCACCAGCATGGCGATGAACAACGTGATGGTACCCACGATGTCCGCCAGGTTGTGGGCCAGCAGGGTCTCCGTGTCAGCCGCCGCCGCGTCCAGCCGCCCGCGGATGAGGCCGGAGGCGTTGGAGTCGAAAAAGCCCAGCGGGGCCTTCATCACATGGGCCACACCCTGCTTGCGGATATTGGACGCCGTGCGGAAGGCAGCCAGATGGGTACACATCAATCCCGCAAAATACAGGATGATGCCGGCCACCGCAAAGGCGAACGCCAGCCAACCGTATTGGGCGACGCTCTGCGCCTTCGTCCAGTCCGGCGCCACCGCGATCAGGTCCCGGGCTGCCAGCCAGATGCAGATGTAGGGTGCCATGCTCAGCAGCATGGACACCGCCGACAGGGCCAGGCCCAGAAAGGTCAGGCCCTTGTGGCTGCCTGCGTAGCCCAACAGGACGGCCACATCACTCTTTTTCTTCTGCTTCATAAAAAACCTCCTTCTCAAAGTTAGCTAAAACTAACTGTCATCCAAAAAGACAGGGGGCTATCCCCCCATCAATTTCAGCCATCCGGCGGTGTAGAAGTCCCGGAGCTGATCCACATCCCGCATCGCCTGGTCCCGGGGCATGTCGTGAACCACGATCTCAAAGATGCCATTGAACATCCCGCTGGCGATGATATGGCACAGGGATTTGTCCAGCACCGGGATGTCCCGGCCCAGGCGGCGGAGTACCTCCATGTACCGTTGGGTGTATTCCACCTCTGCCTCCACCATGTTGTGGACGAAGTGCTCATAGCTGGTGCCCTCCGCCCGGCACAGGAGCAGCTTGACCGGCTCCCGGTGGGCACAGATGTAATCCACCATCCAGTGGACACAGCCAGAAGACTCCACGCCCATGTGCTCCGGCTGCTGCTCCTCAGGCAGCTCGGCGAAGGAGGTCTGGGCCGCCATGAACTTCCCCATGAGGGCGGCGGCATGGGGCTCCACGATAGAGGCGAACAGGGCCTCCTTGCTGGAAAAGTAGCCGTAAAAGGCCCCGGTGGTCACCCCGGCGTTCTTTACAATCTGCCGCAGGGAGGCTCCCAGAAATCCCTT
>ERZ772872.1799-NODE-1799-length-18610-cov-3.901859_pt1 | contig 18610 bp, 9 predicted proteins | sample MGYA00512132_ERZ772872 | MGnify/ENA primary metagenome ERZ772872 (study PRJEB29015, sample SAMEA2737724) | human gut metagenome | biome: human gut; feature: human-associated habitat; material: faeces | place: China | collected 2012 ...
GGAAATATGAGTTTTACAGATATTTTGATTATTCAGCTACCGGCTGTGTAATACCAGCTACTGCATCATCAAGTACAGCCTGAAGATCTGTTGCACCGTCAACCAGGTTCTGTCCAAGTGCCTTTGCCGGATCCCAGTAATTATTGCCTACAACCTGCTGATCTGCAAACTCTGACTGCGCTGCAAGTGCTGCAAGTGCCGGGGAATCAATCTGAGCTGCTGCTACTGTGTTAGCCGGTCCCTCTGATGTAGCGTTACCGATTGCTAACTGGCTCTCCTCATTTGTGAGATACTCAGCAAGGAGCATTGACCAGCCAACATTTTTAGCATGGGAGTTCACACCTACAAATTTGTATCCTGCATAAGATCCCATCTGTGTAGCTGTTCCATTTACATCGAAAGTAGGTAATTTACATGCTGCATATCCATCACCGTATTTCGCTTCAAAAGATCCGGTGTTCCATGTACCGGAAACATATGCGCTAAGTGTACCGTCATTTAACATGGTAATTGCATCCTGATCTTGTACGCTTACAAACGCCGGAGAAGAAGTGATATTCTCAATGCTCTGTGCTACTGCAAGACCGGTCTCAGAGTTCCAGTCACAATTATTTGAGTTATCTTCATTCATGGAAAGTTCACAGCCTGCACCAGAGAAGAATCCATACAGATACCATCCATCTGCTACATTCATGCCAACTTTTGTTCCTGCTTCTTCCGCTTTTGCTGTAAGATTTTCCCAGGAAGCCACATCCTCTTCAGAGAAGATGTTTGAATCATAGTATAAGAAATAACCGTTTGACGCTGTTAACGGATAAGCGTAAAGTTTTCCGTCTTTGGTAGCTGCTGCTACAGTTGCCTCTGAGTTTGTTTCTTTCGGATCATATGTATATGTAGCTGCCACTTCCTGAAGCGCACCTGCATTTACAAGATCATTTACCTGATCATCTGCAAACACGAATACATCTGCTGCCGCATCAATATCCTCAAGAATCTTATCTTTGGCATCTGCCTCAGATACAGCACCGATTGTGATGTTGAAATCTACATCTGAGTACTGCTCTTTGAATTTGTCTGTCAGCTCTTTCATAACATTCTGATAAGCTTCAAGTTCTGAGCACCATAACTGGATATCTACGGTTCCATCTGTAGATGCGATCAGATTTGCGATTGCATCATCGGAAGCTGATGCTGCCTCTGTCTCTGCAGCTGCATCGCCTGCTTCTGTTGTTGCAGCTGCATCACTGCTCTCTGCTGCATTGTCTGATGCGCTGTTGTCAGCTGTGCTGTTGTTTGCGGCTTTGTTTCCACATCCTGCGAACATGGAAGCTACCATTGCTGCACATAATACTGTGCTGATGACTTTTTTCTTCATTTGAAAATCCTCCCTTTTCCTTGATAGAAAAAAATGTTCTTTTAGAACGCTTTTTCGTGTTACGCTATGCGCAATCGGTTGTTCTATGGTTAAAGTATATTCCCGTTGTGTCTTTGTGTCAATGTCCACTATTTATAATAAATCCGACCATTTTTTAGCAATTTTGCACAATATTATTTTCTTCTCTTTCTTTTATTTTTTTCATATTCGACTTTTGCGCAACCGTTAACCATTGATTTTTCGTGCATTTTCAATTATGTAACATGCTTTTTATGGATGTTTTAGCTCTTTTTTTGCAATTTTTGAACCAGTGATTTTTGGGGCAGATTTGGTAACGTTTTCAAAAGATATAAACTGGGTATATCTGCCCAACAAAACAGTTTTCTGTAAAAAAAAGCGAAACACATTCATTTTCCTGTGCTTCGCCCATTTCAAATTCATAACTTCAATCTATCCATAGATTTTCCTGTCTGTATTTACTTTGTCGATTCTTTGAGTACCACTTCATATGGAAGTAATGTGCGTTCTTTTACTTCAAGTCCCTCCGTCAGATCAAGCAGTGTTCTGCATGCTACCATTCCAAGTTCTTTCGCATCAAATGACAGCGATGTGATCGACGGTACGTTATTTTCAAGTACCATGCTGTTATAAAATGATGCCACCCGGACATCTTCCGGTACTTTGACATGCTGCTGGCGGAGTGTTTTTAAAACACGGCTGCAGACAGCATCATCCATACATAGAATACAGTCTGCCTGCCGGTTCAACGCTTCCTTGACTGCTTTTTCCACCAAAACCTGATTATCCTGGCTTAAAAACATCAGGTCCTCATCTAACTCTTTTCCCATCTTTGCATATGCTTCGCGAAATCCCCGCAGACGGCTCTGTGTGACCACATGTTCCTCATTGCCGCCGATCAGCGCAATTTTTTCCATCTGTTTCATCAATATGATCGATGTAAGTTCTTTGCATGCGCTCTTGTGATTGTGGTCTACCTGGATCACACCTTTATAATTGGTACTGGTACTTCCGATCGTGACAAACGGTACATTTTTTGTCTGTAAAAACTCGATCTGCTCATCTTCCACAAAAGTCCGCATCAAAATCACACCATCCACTTTATGGTTAGCAATGATACGCTCTAAAGAAGATATATCATTTGTCATACAGATAGAAAGCAGGATGTCGTATTCCATGCTTCCAGCGATCTCCTGTATGCCAAACAGACATTCCTGAAAGAATGTAAGATCCACCACATCATACTCTCCCGGCATGACAACACAGATATTATAAGTCTTAGACTGTGCAAGCCCTTTCGCAATCACATTTGGCTTATAGTCATGCTCCTCTATATATGCTAAAACACGTTCTCTCGTTTCCTTACCGATCCGTCCTTTGCCGGAAATCGCACGCGATATGGTTGTCTTTGATACCCCAAGTGCCTCTGCCACATCCGCAATCGTAATATTTTTTTCTGACCCCTTATCCATAAACTCTTATCCCTCGCTTTTTTGCGCTTAGTTGCGCAACTAAGTTTATTATTGTACAACCAGGGGCAAAAATCAATCCTATTTTTTTCCTATTTTTATTCCAGTATCAGACTTTTTACCGTTTTTCCGGCAAGCCTCTCGCTGCGCATATCCGGCTGCATACCTCCGACAAATATCCGGAAGTTTCCAGACGGCAGGATCTTCTTTCCTTTCTCATCATACAGCATAAACGCCTCCGGTTCTAAGCGGATGTGAATTTCTTTTTCTTCTCCTGCGTGAAGTGGAAGTTTTACGATCTTTTTCAATTGTCCATATGGCATATCAGAATGTTCTGCCTTCACGTAAACCTGTACCGTCTCGATACCATCCATTTTTCCGGTATTTTTTACGGACACACCGATTGTTACCCCATCAGAGGTCTTTGGTCTCTGCTCTAAAAACCTGATATTCTGATACGTATACTCCGTATAGGAAAGTCCATAGCCAAACGGATATAATGCCTCCTGTTTCATATAACGGTAAGTTCTTCCCTTCATGGAATAGTTTTCAAACTCCGGCAGTTCTTCCGTGGTACGGTAAAATGTGACCGGCAGTTTTCCTTCCGGATTTGCTTCTCCAAACAAAATATCTGCAATCGCCGCTCCGCCTCTTGCGCCCGGATACCATCCCTGTATGATCGCATCCACATGTTCATCCGCCCAGCTTACCGCAAGCGCACTTCCTGATAACAGGACTAAAACAACAGGTTTGCCACAGGATACTGCTGCTTCTAAAATTTCCTCCTGTAGTCCCGGAAGATTCAGATCCGGTTTGTCACCACTGCCATACTCATTGCCTGCATCTCCTTCTTCTCCCTCAATACCTGCATCGAGCCCAAGTACTGCAATAACCACATCACTCTCTTTACATACACCAAGCACTTCCGACATGCGGTCATTCTCCTGTGCCAGATTGCTGGTACGATCCTTATAAAGATGACATCCCTCTGAATAGAGCACCCTCACATCATCGCCGACATAATCTTCAATTCCCTCTAACACAGTAATGTAACGTGACGCAGTTCCCTCATAATTGCCAACTAACGCACGTCTGCTGTCTGCATTCGGTCCGATCACACCGATCGTTTTTATTTTATTTTTATCAAGCGGTAATATATGCTCCTTATTTTTTAACAGGACAATCGTGCGTTTTGCTACTGCTTCATTGAAAGTTCTCATTTCTTTGCTGTCTGCGGCAAGATAAGGAATTTTATCATATGGGTTTTCTTCTTTTTTATCGAACACACCCAGTTTCATTCTTGCCGTAAAAAGATTTGTGACAGCCTCATCTAAACGTTCTTCTTTGACCAGTCCCTGTCTTACCGCCTGAACCAGAAAGCCAAACAATGTACCGCAGTTTAAGTCACAGCCATTATTCATTGCCATCGCAACCGATTCGATTGCGGTGCTTGTAACATGATGTCCTTCATGAAAATCCCTGATTGCCCAGCAGTCAGATGTCACATGTCCCAAAAATCCCCATTCTTTTCGCAGAATATCGTTCAGCAGACGTTTGTTTCCACAGCATGGAACTCCATTTGTCCGGTTATACGCCCCCATTACTGCTTCTACTTTTCCTTCTTTTACACATGCTTCAAATGCCGGCAGATATGTTTCCCTTAAATCCTGTTCCGTCACCTCTGCATCAAATTCATGACGCACCACCTCCGGTCCGCTGTGAACTGCAAAATGTTTCGCACATGCAGCCGCTTTTAAATAATTTTCATCATGTCCCTGTAAGCCTTCAATATACCGTACTCCAAGACGGCTGGTCAGATACGGATCTTCCCCGAAAGTCTCATGTCCCCTGCCCCATCTTGGATCGCGGAAAATATTGACATTCGGCGCCCAGAAAGTCAGACCTTTATAAATATCTGTATCTTTTCCTTCCTGCTGCATATTAAATTTGGCTCTTGCCTCCGTTGACACCGCATCCCCGACCTGTTCTAACAGATCTTCGTCAAAAGTTGCAGCCAGACCGATCGCCTGCGGAAATACTGTTGCTGTGCCGGCTCTTGCCACACCATGCAGTGCCTCGTTCCACCAGTTATATGCCTTTATATTTAACCGTTCCACCGCCGGTGCCTGATACAGGGTCTGTGCCACTTTTTCTTCCAGTGTCATTTTACCGACCAATTCTGCCGCACGTTTTCTATAATTGTCAAGTTTTTCTTTATTATGATTCAGTTCCATATGTCCATCCTCCATACTTATACCGGTTTTAATGTCAGGCTTTATTCTCTGGCAGCCTGCAAAAAACATTGCTTATTCATTTATGTTAATGAATAAGAGTATAACTGTCTACACTATATTTTACAGTATTTTTCCCGACAAATCATAGATATTTTTTCAAAAGAAAAACTGCGGCATTTTTCATACCGCAGTCTCTTTGACTTATTTTTTGATCTTGATTTTTATGGTTGCTTTCTTACCACTTCCATCGGTTGCTTTTGCCGTGATCGTAACTGTTTTTCCAATTCCGGCTTTCTTTGCCGTCACAACACCTTTGCTGTTTACTGTCGCATATTTGTTGTTTGAAGAAGTCCATTCAATCTTTGAATTGGCTTTCTTTCCATTTGTTTTTACTCTTGCATACACAGTTATCTTCTTACCGGCTTTCACTGTTTTAGCTTTTGCCTGTAATGTGATCTTTGTAACTGTATGTTTCATGATCCTGATCTTGGCTTTGGCACGAACACCGCTTCCATCCGCTGCTTTTGCCGTGATCGTAACTGTTTTTCCTGCTCCGGCTTTCTTTGCTGTCACAACACCTTTGCTGTTTACCGTCGCATATTTCGTATTCGAAGATGACCATACAACTTTTTTATTTGTCGCTTTCTTCGGACCAATGGTTGCCTTCAGGGTCAGTTTTTTGCCAACTGCCAGAGAATACTGTCCCGGTGTGATCGTAATTTTCTGTACTTTCACGTTTTTCTTTGTATTATCTGGTTTCTCTGTATCCGCCGGTTTCTTTATATTGTCCGGTTTTTCTGTATCACCTGGCTTTTCTGTATCTGCCGGTTTTTCTGTATCACCTGGCTTTTCTGTATCCGCTGGTTTTTCTGTATCCGCTGTTTTTTCTTTCAGATTACCGACTGCTGCAGCTAATCTTTCTGTAACCGCATCAATCTCATCCTGCGTTGCCTTTTCGTTTGCTGCCACCTCTTTTGCTGCTGCAAGTGCCTCAGCAAAAACTTTATAGCTTTCTTCTGTATAGTCTGATGCATTTATTTTTTCAGCTTTGGCAATCTGCGCATTTAATGCTGTCTTATCAACCGAAACGACGACCGGTGCCTTATCTTTTACTGTTACTTCACATACAACATCATAATTTACACCGTTAATCTGTACTGTACCGTAAATCTGATAATTTCCAGCTTCATCAGCTTTTATAACCTTATCTAAGGAAGAATCCTCCCACTCTACTTTTTCCTGTATTACAGTTTCATCTGCCATCGTTACAGAAACTGTCTGCGGCAGAGTATCTTTCGTCAGTTCAGAAACATTCTCCACCGTTACCGGATCACAGGATATCGATTTCACGATCGCTACATCCGATACATAGGTACCGTTAACCTGTAATACCGTAACACCGATCCAGCTTTTACCGCCATCATTTGCAAGTACATTGATCCGCATATGACGTGCCACCGTGTTTTTCGGGAAAACATCTGTATACGGTTCTTTTGCTGTTGTATCAACCCCCGCTGCTTCCTCAGAATGATCAATCACTGTCGTCCAGTTTTCACCATCTTTTGAAACGTCCAGTGTATATTTTAATTTTGACCAGAATCCGGTCTTTACATTTTCAATGTTTACATCAGAACCAAAATCAATGGCAATCGCTCCCTCCTTTGTAGCAGATCCTGTTGTCCATGCACTGTTTCCAGGATTTAAATTCATAGTACGTGCATTGATAAATGCATTTTTTGCCGGTCTTACAGAATTTGTTTCTGTAACTTTGATCCCGTTCGCACCGTAAGCAGAAGTCAGATCTTTGGTAACCGTAATCTTTTTCTGAGCAGATACACCCCGGCTCTCACTTACCGCAGTGATCGTAGCTGTTCCCTCTCCCACTGCCGTTACTACACCGCTGTTTTTATCCACGACCGCAACGGAAAGATCATCAGAAGTCCACACAACTTTCTCTTCTGCTGTAGATGGCGAGATTGCTGCGGTCAGCGTTGTCTGTTTGTTGACATTTAACGCATCATCACCGCCTGAAATCTTAATTCCGGTAATCATCGTATTCTTCTCTAATCCGGTTACCGCATTGTTAAGATTCTCTGCTGCTTCGTTGATCGTACCCTGTTTTGCAGCATCCCATTTTTCTTCTTCAGATTTCTTTAAAATATTTTCTGCCTGCTCTAATGCTTTCTGATATGCCGCAAGGCTCTCTGCCGTATAATAATCATCCGCCTGGTCTTTTGCTGCCTTTGCATCCGAAATCGCATTTTCAAGTATTGTTGTATCTGCAAGTGTCTCTCCTTCGACTTTCACTGTAAAAGTTCCAGTCAGCGGATCACCTGCATACATTGTAACTTTCAGTGTGATATTTGCTGTACCTGCTCCTTTTGCAGTCAGCACGCCGCTCTCAGCATCGATCACTGCCACTTTTGTATTATCAGATGTCCATTCCACACCTGCATAATCACTCTCACCGTCACCGCCTGTCAATACCGGAAAGAATTGTTTCTTATCGCCTGTATCAAGGCTTACTGTCTGACCTCCGGTACCCATCTCATAGACAGCGTTTCCATCCTCATCTTTGATTGAGAAAAACTCTGATGCATTCGGGTTGTTGCTGATCGTAACCGCAATTTCTTTATAAATAGAAGGATCTTTTACGGAAGACACTTTTACCATACAGCTTCCGGTAACGATATCTTCTAATTTTTCATATGTATTTACGGCCTGGATCGTTCCATCCTGCGATACTGTTACAAGATCTGTGTCCGTTGACTCCCATAACATCTCCTGATCTGCCGATGCCGGAGCCACAGAGGCTTCTACTTTTGCACTGACACCACGTGTTCCTGCCACCGGGATCAGTTTTACAGAATCTTTATCTGCCTTTATCTCCACTGGAGCAACTGCTGCAGGATAAATGTTAAAATTATCCACTGCCGGATTCCAGGAAAGTGATCCACCATTTCTTCTTCCATAAAAATGAATTGCTGCAACATCTTTTGTATAAGAAGTTCCTGATACAAAAGCAATTTCTTTTGTAGCTGTCACACTCGCATCTGCCTTCGATGTAAGTGTCAGCGTTGTTTTTCCAGCTTCCATATCAATGATCGCATGCACATGGTACCATGTATTTGTCTTGTTAAATGCAGTTCCAAATTCCTGTGTATCGGAAAGTTCTCCTCCAGTCTCCATTGTTCCTCTGCTGCCATAAGAAAGAACTCCCTTGCTGTTAATCTGCAGTCCAAAATAACAATGATTACTGCTGTCCGTCACAGTCAGATAAGCCGGACCGCTGCTTACTTTGCCGACATTCCAGTCAAAATCCACGATCACTTCATCGCTCTTTACCGCTTTCTGGATTTTTTTCATCAGTGCACGGTCACCGGAACCGCCTCCTGTGATCTGTAAGAAAGCATTTTCATCTGAATCCTCTGTAACTGCTGCTGTCAGTGTTCCAAGTGTAACACTCTTTCCCATACTCCAGTTATCACCTGCATCACGATTGTCAAAGCTCTCGCTCACTGCAGGAACGTAAACTTTTGCTGTCGCTGCATGACCACCGTCTGCTGTTTTTGCCGTGATCGTTGTAACACCTGCTGCCACTGCCGTGACCTGTCCATAAGCATCCACCGTTGCAACACCTGGTGTATCAGATTCCCAGGTTACATCCGTATTGGTTGCAGTATCCGGAAGAACCGTTGCTTCCATTCGGATCACCGGTGCATCTTCAGATGCATTTTTATCTGAGAAGTAATCAGATGAGAAATAATAATTCTCCTGATCTAATGTCACACCACTGACCGGAATTGCATCTTTCTGTACCGTCACCTTACAACTTGCCTGATAACCTCCATTTTTTGTGGTTGCTGTGATAGTAATCGGACCACCCTCTGACACACCGGTAACATTTCCGTTTTCGTCTACTTTTGCGATCGAATCATCAGAACTCTCCCATGTCACTTCTTTATTATCCGCATTTGACGGAGTAATGATCGTATCGATCTTTTTACTCGATCCTGTCTGTAATGTAAGTGTTGTCTTGCTTAACGCAATACCTTCCACCTGTACCGGCAGTACATGTACTGTACAACTTCCATAAATATCCTCGTTGTCATCGGATATCGCCTTGATCACGGCATCACCGACTCCGACTGTACTTACCAGTCCGTTTTCATCCACAGTTGCGACTGAAGTATTTTCAGATTTCCAGTGTAATTTATATTTTGTCGTATTCTCTGGTGTCACAGTTGCCTTTAACTGTAAAGTACGTCCAAATCCGATTTCAGCTTCTGTTTTATCTATTGTTACAAACGTTGCATCCACCTTGCTCACATTTAACGTAAAACTTAATGTCTTTGATCCGTCCGTAGTCTTTGCCGTAATAACGGTAGTTCCAACAGATTTCATATTCAACTGTACCGCAGTATCTGTTTTTTCTGTTTCCTGACGCATGCTTCCTTTTTCTTCCTGCTGCCATGTTTCTCCCAGAAAGGAAGCAACCTCCGGATCTGATGAAGTATAAACAACTGTCTGATCCGTTACATTGCTGCCGGACAAAACAGCATTAAGCTGTATCTTATCCAGAACAACAGCACTCTTTGTACTATTATCCGTTACCTCTTTTCCATCTGCTTTTAAGGTAATTCCTTCTGCTTTTCCTGCCTCTGTCACTTTTACATCTACAACTGCTTCATGACCGCCTTTTACAGACGCTGTGATCTTTGCATCTCCTGCAGACACTCCGTATACAAAGCCATCCTGTGTTACTTTCGCAACGGAAGGAGCTGATGACGTATAAGTGATATTACTGTCAGAGAGTACTTTATCTGCCGGTGTAACAGTTGGCTGTAAGCGTTCCTGCTCACCAACAGCAAGTGTGATACTGTCTTTTGATAATGTAATACCCGTCGGATCTGTCACATCAACAGAATAGGTTCCTGCATCCTTTAACGGAGTGATCATATCTGCGGATTTGTTTTTCGGGCATCCACGCATCAGGTAAGCATACATGCTGTCCATCATGTCACCGACTTTTCCGTCTTTCGTACTTCCCATTTCCCGGATGCTGGTATCGCCATTATTAAACATGATACGGCAGCTGATATCACCGGAAGCTCCTGCCGAAGAACCGATTCCAGGTGTCGGGATCTCATCGACCTCCCAGTAATAAAAACCTCTGGTCTGCCCGTAAGCATTTGGTGTATCAAGTGCTGCCTGCATATAATCAAGCAGCCAGTTGTACTGACCATTTGCCGATGCATTATAGTATGCCGGCTGTCCCATGGACGAAGTTGCCGTATCCATAGTAGCCTGATATCTGGTGAAAGAAAATGCCGTCTCAACATTGACATAATCCATATAACGTAGGGCTGTATCCGAAGAAATCGCATTTGCCATGGAAATAATATTGCCGGATGATCTTCCTCCGTACAGGGAAAATGCCATACCATCAAATTGAGCTCCATTATTTAATAACCCTTTAAAAAATGTCTTCATCTGATTTGAATCATAGCCATTATTGGTATGCACATAAGCAGCCACACCCGGCATTGCATCTTCCGCTGCTGCATAGGATGCTGCGATCAGTTTTGCATGTCCCTGTGATGTTGATCCTTTTCCAACCGGCCATACAATACCGCCATTCTGCTCATTTCCATGTTTTACACCGCATACATTTACATTGTTATCTTTCAATGATTTCATAAAATCATAAACATAATTGTATACGATCGTCTGCATATGTGCGAGATCGGTATTTTTATAAGTGTTTTCATAGTCAGAATCCAGCCACTCTTCCGGAGTATATGCCTTCGCATTACTCATCCAGGTATCACTGTAATGAAAACTCGGAAGGTAACTCATTCCAAGCGCAGTCGCACGTTTTCCAAGTTCTAAGGAATGTTCCTTATCAAACCACGCCGTAGCTTCATCCTCCGGTGCGATCATCTTAAGTTCCAGCGGATTGCCCTGCTCATCTAACCATAATCCACCCCATGCTTCATTTAAGTATACTGTGTCCAGCGAATCTGTATAGTGTGCAGCTTTTCCAGCATGTACAAACAGCATATTTGTGATGGAGTTTACACCATGGTTTGCTAAAATTCTGAGGCAGTCCTGCTGTACACCATTTGCAAAATATTTTCCATCCAGATCTTCGACTGCCGGAAGGAACGATACATCTGCACCACGCAGATAATTTTCATCCTGGATACGGAATACATCAAAATTATCTACATATGCATAATCAGAACCATTTCCCTGCCAGTCGTCTGCCAGTTTCGTTCCGGCAGATGTATAAAGAGTCACTGAATCTTTATAAGTCTGATCATATTTCGTATTTGCATATATCTCAACTTCTGTCTGATTTTCTCCGGTCTCAAAGGTGATCGTCACAAGCCCATACTCCTCTGTTCCGGATGGTGCCTGTCTTAACACCGTACCATCTGTACTTTTGACACCAAGATTTACACGGTCACCTAATTCTGTGCGTGTTTCATTCTCTCCAATAATTCCCAAATTACCGGAAGCATCCGTACGGTAAGTACTTTTTACTTTCTCCGTCTGGAATGTATCCTGTTTATCTACCTTTGCACGCATCGTTACTGAATATTTTGTATTCGGCTCTACGGAAATCTTCTGTGAAATTTCACTGTCTGCGCCTAAACGCATTGCTTTTTCACCGGTATCTGCATTATTTTTGGAAGCAATCTCTGCACTTCCGGTTGTTGTCCATCCGGACTCGCCTTCTTCAAACCCCCAGTTTGAAAGCGAATTGTCATCTGCAGAATCCATAACCAGTTCCATGGTATCCAGATCAAGTGCTTTATCTCCTGCTTCAACAGTGACGGTCACCTGTCCATTGTATACCAGAACATTCCGGTGTCCCGTTTCAGTCCACGTATCCGCTTTTTTATATGCATCAAGCAATGCAACGGAATCCGGCCCTCCGGTTTCTGATACCGTAATTTTAGCATTTTTCCCTGCTGTTCCTCTGATCCATGCCGAAAGTGTGTAACTTCCCTGCCTGATATCTTTGATCGTCGTTGTGATTGAAGCACCTGCTTCCAGATGCACATATTTGCTTCCTCCCTGTGCACCTGAAGTTTCTTCCGTGACCGTTCCGGTTGTGTCCCATCCGGTCAGTCCATCCTCAAAATTAAAATTTGCATTTTCCATACCGGAAACTGTTTCTGCCGACACCTTCACCGGTTCCGGCAATCCGGCAAGCAGTGAAACTGCCATCATACCGGCAAGCAGTCCACTTATAAACCTTCGTTTCATCCTCTTTCTCCCTTCTCCTTTTTACGCAAATATATTTATTCATAAATATTTTCCGTTTGCGCAACCGATTATTCAATTATAAATATTTCATATTTTATTTACAATTAACACATTTCAACAATATTTTTATCGCCTTTTTATTCATTTATTACAATATATCTTGTTTTTATTTTGGTGTTTTTTACTAATTTTTATCGTTTATTTTTAGTATTTTTCACGTTTTATCATCTTCCTTGTTGCGATCAAACTACATTATTGCGCAGTTTTTTTATATTTTTTTGAATAAATATGCTTTTATTTTTTTATTTTTCCGCTTTATATACTTTTTTTCATGCATTTACAGCCATTTGCGATTTTTTATCTGTTGCATTACAGCATTATGGTTTACATACAAATTTCTGAATGATATACTATATTTGCGCAAGCGGTTGCTTTGTGTATAACACTTACAGATATCATGAAAAGAAAGGGCAATATGAAAACAGAAAAACTTTATTTTGGAGCTGCATACTATTCCGAATATCTACCATATGACCGTGTGGAAAAAGATATGGAGATGATGGAAAAAGCAGGGATGAATGTCATCCGTATCGCAGAATCGACCTGGAGCACTTTAGAGCCAAAAGAAGGGGTGTATGATTTTACACATATTGATAAAATGTTAGACGCTGCTGCACGCCACCATATTTCCGTGATCGTCGGAACACCGACCTATGCCGTACCGACATGGCTGGTAAAAAAATATCCGGATATCCTTGCGATCACACAGAATGGTCGCGAACGATACGGTCACCGTCAGAATATGGATATCACAAACCCTGATTATCTCTCCCATGCCGAACGCGTGATCCGCGTTCTGATGGAGCACGTGAAGGATGTACCACATGTGATCGGCTATCAGCTTGATAATGAGACCAAAAGTTATGGAACTGCCGGTCCCCGTGTTCAGGCAATGTTTGTAGATTATTTAAAAGAAAAGTTTCCGGATATCAATGATTTTAACCATGAGTTCGGACTTGATTACTGGAGCAACCGTGTAAATGACTGGGATGACTTTCCGGATGTCAGAGGTACGATCAACCAGAGTCTTGCCGCAGAATTTTGTAAATTCCAGCGCTCGCTTGTCACAAAATTTCTGGGCTGGCAGGCTGATATTGTCCGCGAATATAAACGTGATGACCAGTTTATCACCCAGAACTTTGATTTTGCATGGACAACCCATTCCATCGGTTATCAGCCTGAAGTGGATCAGTACGATGCCGCCCGCTGCATGACAGTTGCAGGTGCCGATATTTATCATCCATCCAACGAGGAACTGACTGGTGCTGAGATCACCGTATGCGGAAATATCTCACGCAGCCTGAAAAAAGATAATTATCTGATCTTAGAGACCGAAGCCCAGGGAATGACTCCATGGCTTCCTTATCCGGGACAGCTCCGTCTTCAGGCATACAGTCATATCGCAAATGGATCAAACAGTGTAATGTACTGGCACTGGCATTCAATTCACAATGCGATTGAAAGCTACTGGAAAGGCGTACTCTCCCACGATTTTTCAGAAAATGAAACTTACCGCGAGGCTGTTGTTATCGGAAATGAATGGAAAAAGATCGGTTCTCACTTAAAGAACCTGAAAAAAGAAAATAAGGTCGCTATCATGCTTGACAATGCTTCTCTGACCGGATTCGCACAGTTTCCTCTGGAAAATGCAGGTGTAAACGGCTACAACACTGTAATGCGCTGGTTTGCAGATGCCCTCTACCGCTTAAATATTGAGTATGATATGATTTCATCTAAAGAACGTGATTTTTCCGGTTATGAATGTCTGATCGTACCGGCACTCTACAGCGCACCGGAATCACTGCTCTCTGCACTGGATTCCTATGTAGCAGGCGGCGGACACCTGATCACATCCTTCCGCAGCGGTTTCTCGGATGAATATTTAAAAATTTATCCGGATATGCAGCCACATATGTTGCATAAATGTCTGGGACTTCATTATGACCAGTTTACACATCCGCATCATGTGGACATAGCACCGGTTCAGAATAACATCTCTGCGATCGCCAAAGAACACTTTGCAATCTCCGATGACCATTCTGCTTCCCTATGTGCTTCTGCAAGTGAATGGATGGAGCTTATCACCTGTGATACCGCCATACCGGTATTAAAATACAGCCATCCGGCATACGAACGCTATGCTGCTGCAGCAATAAATCAGTATGGTAATGGTTCGACACTTTATTTTGGAACGATGTTTGATAATCATGAACTGTTAGAATCCGTGCTTTTATCATTCCTGCTTAAAGCCGGTTTTTCGGGTGGAAATCTGTCATCCGATGCACCGCATTATCCACTGATCGTAAAGAAGGGTGTCAACGATTTTGGCAAAGAATTGTGCTACTACCTGAATTACTCAAAAGATCCGGTTTCTGTGGTTCATCACGAAAAAAACGGTGTGGAATTGATTTCTGAAACGGCTATTGCCTGTGGAGATAAGATCAATCTCGACGGATGGGGTGTTGCCGTAGTTGAGATGTAACATTTCTTTTATTAATTTTATCAAAACAGCTGTAACTCCTTTTATTTATGGGGGTACAGCTGTTGTACCCTACTCTGTTTTTCTCCCATATATCTCAAAATATTCACTTGCCTGCTGCATTGAGATATTAAGTTTATCCTGTAACTTCCTTAAAATATCTTCTTTAGAAAAGTTCATTTCAAGACAAATCTCTATCATTCCTTTTGCCTCTCCTTTTGCCTCTCCTTTTTTCTCTCCCTCCATCCTTCCACGAGACTCACTCTCTAAGATCAGATCATCAATTGCCTTACACATCTCTATCTCCTCCATCTCTTCCGATACCTCAATTGGTGTATTTGTGATCATCTTTATCACTCTTGCTGCATTCATTTCTATAGTCTTACGGGTATCTGTCCGCAAAAATTCCAACAGCTTTTCTTTATCTTTTGGATACTTGATATATCCCATAACTTCTTTTAAACTTGTAGAAAACTTATCTAATTCTTCTTCCGTCAACTTTGCCGGATCGATCAGATACAAAGGTGATGACTGGTCTGATATGATTTTCTTAAAAAAAACCGGAGAGATATTTGCCATTACTCTTTCCTGAAAAATCCTTTTTGTTCCTGCGATGATCTGCCGCTATATTTATAAATATTTCCGTACCAGGATTTTCCCAATCGTCTGACTGCCTGCTACAATATCAGAATTTCCTGTTATATCCACGGGATTTCCTTTATAATCAGTAACTTTTCCACCCGCTTCTTCCACAAGCAGCATTCCGGCTGCATAATCCCATGGTTTTAAACTGCGTTCAAAATATGCATCAATCCTTCCGGCTGCCACGTACGCAAGTTCTAATGCCGCAGAGCCAAGTCTTCTGATGTCTGCGCAATCTGTAAATACCTTTTCAAAAACTTTAAAATTTTCCTTTGCAAGTTCACGATGATACGGACTTGTTCCGATAGAAATCAGACACTCCGAAAAATTTTCCCTGCTGCTGACCGATATCGGATTTCCATTTAACCAGGCCCCTTTTTGCCGTTCTGCTACAAAGATTTCATCGGAATACGGATGATATATGATTCCAAATGTAAGTATACCATTTCTCGCAAGTGCCAGTGAGAGTGTACTGTTCCGAAAATCATGGATAAGATTTGTTGTCCCATCCACCGGATCTAAGATCCAGACGTCACCCGAAAAATCTATGTCACTGTTATCCTTCTCTTCTCCCATAAACTGTATATCCGGATACAATTCATAAAGTGCCTGCTTCACCTGTTCCTGCACTTTAAAATCAATCTGTGTCACAAAATCTGCTACACCCTTCACCTTGATATTTGATGACCCCTCACGGTCTGAAAATAATGGTTTTACCTTTTTTACGATCTCTATAACCTTTTGTGTATCAATATTCATGCCCATACTCCCATTTTTCACGATGACAGATCACAACCATCCAGCCCTACTTTGTGTTCTTCCCATATATCTCAAGATATTCACTTGCCTGCTGCATTGAGATATTAAGTTTATCCTGTAACTTTCTTAAAATATCCTCTTTGGAAAAGTTCATTTCAAGACAAATCTCTATCATTCCTTTTGCCTCTCCTTTTGCCTCTCCTTTTTTCTCTCCCTCCATCCTTCCACGAGACTCACTCTCTAAGATCAGATCATCAATTGCCTTACACATCTCTATCTCCTCCATCTCTTCCGATACCTCAATTGGTGTATTTGTGATCATCTTTATCACTCTTGCTGCATTCATTTCTATAGTCTTACGGGTATCTGTCCGCAAAAATTCCAACAGCTTTTCTTTATCTTTTGGATACTTGATATATCCCATAACTTCTTTTAAACTTGTAGAAAACTTATCTAATTCTTCTTCTGTCAGCTTTGCCGGATCGATCAGATGGATGCGATAGTTTTCCACAAAACTCAGGATTTCCATATCCCTTGTCGCCATCATTTCATGCAATGACAACGGTCCGTCCCATTCTTCCGCTCCAAAATGAATCACAAGGGTAATGACTGGTCTGATATGATCTTCTTTAAAAAATCCGGAGAGATATTCGCCATTACTTTTTCCTAAAAAATCCTTTTTGTTTCTGCGGTGTTCTGCCGCTATATCCGCCACCTGTCTGCCGTATTGCAGTGCATCATAAATAGCATTTCTGACCGGCATTGCATAATGCACCTCTGTCTGATTTTCGATGCCCAAAAGAACGTAAGACATTTTTTCGTCCTGTTTTACTACTGCAGATTTTAAAAGATCGCGATATCTCTGCACAGCATCTGTTTTTATGTCCACTCTACTTGCATTTTTCTTCCTTACTGATCCATTTTTTACAGAACTCCATTCTGTTTTCTGCACTTCCCATTTCTTATCTTCACCGACTTTTTCTTCATTTCCAAACGGCAGTACAATCTCTGTTGAATCAATTTCTATCAGTTTTGCAGGATCAATAACCTTTTTCCCATTGTAGATCAGATAATTAAATGCATCTGCAAATACGGTATTTTCCCTCATATACTCTTTTGTTACTATATCCGCTGTTCCCATTCATTTCTCCTCCCTGATGTTATTCGGGAGAAGTCTCAGGTTTAAAGAATCCTCCCATACTTTGTGTGGAAGAAATCTCCGGATTTTAAGAATTCTCCCTGCTTAAATGTGTGGATAATAAAAGCATTGAAAATTCTTACAATTTTGATCTGTGGATAGAATGGCATATATGCCTGTATAGATAATTCAGAATGTCATGCTTTGTATGGATTTTAGCATATTGCTTATATTATGTCATTAAAAACACCTTATTTTAATTATATTTGTAAGTATTGCACAAAAAAATAGCATATAATTTCTACATGCTATTTTTAATAAAATATTTTATCTGCATAATCAGTAACTATCCGCTTATAACTTTTACAATTTTCTTTTCATTCTGCGCAAAATCTCTTTGTCATCAGCCGATATACGGTAAGATTCTATCATTTTCTGAATTGCCTTATTGTATGTCTCATCATCCAGGTGATTATTAAGCAAAAACGCATGTGTCTCCTTTGGAAATTTTGCATATGCAGTTGCAATGCCCCACGCGACTCCCATTTTCCGGTAATACCCCGGATGATCAAGACTATCCCACACAGACAGCACACGCGTAATATACTCCTCTGTCAGGAAATGATCCATCAGCATGACGGCAACGACACGCTGCGCAAATTCCTGATCAGATTTTGCATAAAGCATCAGAAAATCCCATACTTTTTCACGGTATTTCTGTGCAATTTTAAAAGTAGCACAAAAGCAGTCATTGACTGACCAGTCATGTATCTTCGGGATAAACGTCCGTACATACTCCAAAAGCTCATTGATTTCTCCCTTTGCATATCCAATCACGAGCCCCTGCAGCATGATTTCCTCATAAGTATCACAGACAGCATGATCTAAATATCCCCGCCAGTCCTCTTTTGCAATCTTTTTCGCAAGAGTTCGCAGTTTTGGGATACGCACACCTAAAATCCGGTCTGCTCCGGGAATCAGACCGGATGTAAACTTCTGAAATTTTGATTCTGCTTCCGCATCTAACCATGCACGGATTTCTTCATTTGTCATATGTAATTCTCCTATGTTTATCATGAATTACTCAACAAATGCTGGTTTGTGGGTGACATGAGTTTCCTTGTGTAGGGTGGTTCTGGGGGGTTACGATTGGCAAAT
>ERZ772872.1819-NODE-1819-length-18506-cov-16.563384_pt1 | contig 18506 bp, 14 predicted proteins | sample MGYA00512132_ERZ772872 | MGnify/ENA primary metagenome ERZ772872 (study PRJEB29015, sample SAMEA2737724) | human gut metagenome | biome: human gut; feature: human-associated habitat; material: faeces | place: China | collected 2012 ...
CGCCACCGGCGCTCGCCGGCCACGATGCTGTAGCCGCCCAGTCCCTGGGGCCGCACCGCAATGGGCTGCAGCAGACCGTGCTCCGCAATGCTGGCGGCCAGCTCCCCCAGTGCCTCTTCGTCAAAGGTCTTGCGGGGCTGGTCGGGGTCCGGCTCGATCTCACGCAGGGGCAGGGTCTCGATCTTTGCGTCGGACTCAAGGCTCGGGGCGGCGTCCTCAAACAGACTTTCCAGCCCGCGGCCAAGTCCTCCTTTTCCTTTTGCCATTGTTCTTGTTGTTCCCCCTGTGTTTTAGTCTTCCAGAGCGTTTTTGACCGGTGCCGGTTCCGGAGCGCTCTTGCTCCGCGCGCGGGTCTTTTTGGGCTCGTGCAGCCGGTTGTTCTTGACGAACTCAATGGCCAGATCCATGTACGCTTCACTGCCCTTGCCCTTGGGCTCGTAGAAATTGATGGGCTGCCCGTAACTGGGGGCCTCGGAGATGCGGATCGAACGGGGGATCGTGGTTTTGTACACCTTGGAGCCAAAGTACTTCTGCACCTGCTCCACCACCTGCACCGTGAGGTTGTAGCGCAGGGAGAACATCGTGAACACCACACCCTCGATGTCCAGATAGGGGTTGTACTTTTTGCGGATGGTCTTAAGGGTGCTGATGAGCTCCGACAGACCTTCCAGCGCATAATACTCGCACTGCACCGGGATCAGCACACTGTCGCAGGCGCTCAGACCGTTCAGGGTGAGCAGGTCCAGGCTGGGCGGGCAGTCGATGAAGATGAAGTCATAGTCCTTCTGCACCCCGGCCAGCGCCTTCCGCAGCCGGCTCTCGCGGCCCGGCAGGTCGATCATTTCCAGGCTGGCACCGGCCAGACGGGTGTTGGAGCCGATCACATCGGTGCGGAACTCGGTCTTGCGGATCGCCTGTGCGGCGGTCGCCTTGCCGATGAGCACCTCGTAGGTGCCGCACTCCACGCTCCGCTTGGGGATGCCGTAGCCGGTGGTGGTGTTGCCCTGGGGGTCCAGGTCCACGATGAGCACCTTTTTGCCCAAAGCCGACACGCAGGAGGACAGGTTGACGGCGGTGGTGGTCTTGCCGACGCCGCCTTTCTGGTTTGCGATTGCTACAATTTTTGCCACGCGCATTTCTTCCTTCCGGGAAATTTTGGTTGTTCCACATGGAACATTCGCAGTTGTGCCCGCTCGTTTCCCGTCGCGCGGACATCTCAACTAGTAGTATAGCACACTCCCTTGGCTTTTTGAACCGCTTTCAGGCGTTTTTGTGCGTATTTTTCTTCTGTTTTCCGTTTTTACAAGGCAAAAAGTTCTCTTTCAAGGCGTATTTTGCAGATTTTTTGCACGTTTTTTCTGTTCCACATGGAACCGTTCACTTCTCCGCTGCCGCCGTGGGGATGCGCACCGTGTATTCGATGTAGCCATCCTTCTCTTCCCGGTGGGCCGTGGCCGGTACCCCATTGTCGGTCATCAGCCGGATGGCATGGTCGATGGTGTTCACAAAGATGCGCACATCCCGGACCATGGAGATGCGGTGCCGCCCTTTTGCGGTGCTGTTGAGCAACTGTTCGATGTACCGATCGGTCTGACGGGCGTTGAGCCGCCGCTTGGCAATATTGATGAGCGCCTCGCTGCGGCGGTTCTCCGGCAGGCGCAGCACGGCCCGCGCGTGACGCTCGGTGAGGTTGTTGTCCAGCACGAACTGGCGCTGGTCCCCCGTGAGCTGCAGCAGGCGCAGCTTGTTGGCCAGTGTGGGCTGCGCCATGCCCAGCCGCTTGGCGGCCTCGGCCTGGGTGCAGTCCCACAGCACCAGAATGTCCCGCAGGCCCTGCGCCTGCTCAAAGGGGTTCAGGTCGGTGCGCTGAATATTTTCCAGCAGGCCGAGGGCCGCCGTCTGCTCATCGGCATAGCTGCACAGGATGGCCGGAATGGTGGTCATCTGGGCCAGCTTGCAGGCGCGCAGCCGCCGCTCCCCTGCCACCAGCTCGTAACCTTCGGCTGCTTTACGCACCGAGATGGGCTGCAGCAGACCGTTTTCACGGATGCTCTGGGCAAGGCCTGCCAGCTCCTGTTCCTCAAAGGTCCGGCGCGCCTGGAACGGCGACGGATGGATCTGGTCGATGGGCAGGAAATAAATTTTTCCGGCGGACTTCTTCCGTTCAAACATAACACGGCTCCTCCTTTTTTTGCGGCATATCCGGGTTTGTTTTCCACGCTTTCCCGGGAAAATGTGGAAAAGTTGGTTCAGAGCCAGTGTACCACACAAACAAAAACCCTGCCAGAAATTTCGTTCGGCAGGGTTTTGCATATTTTGTTCGCTATTCCGTTATTTCAGCGGGCTTTTGGCGATTTTTCCGCCGTTTCTGGGGTAGGCTGTCGGAGTTTGCGAAATCTTTTGGCACAAAATCAGGGTGCGGGTGTCGCCGCCGGGCAGGTGCAGGGTGCGGGTCTCCTTATAGGCACCGCCCAGTTTTTTGATGGCCCCGCGGGCAGCGGCCAGCTCCTCTTCTCCGGAGGCGCCCTTCATGGCCAGAAAGTTTCCGCCCACCTTGACCAGCGGCAGGCAGTATTCCGCCAGCATGGGCAGGGCCGCCACCGCGCGGGCTGAAGCCAGGTCAAACTGCTCCCGCCACACCTTGCGGGCGGCTTCCTCTGCGCGCTCCTTGGCAAACTCCACGCCGGTCAGACCCAGCTGGGCACATGCGTACTTCAAGAACTCCACCCGCTTGCCGGTGGGCTCCATGAGGGTGAGTTCCAGTTCCGGCTTGTAGATCTTGGTGACAATGCCCGGGAACCCGGCACCAGCGCCCACATCCACCATGCGGCCGGCTACTTCCGGCTGGCTGGCAAAGAGCAGGCTGTCGAGGAAATGCTTGTCCTCGATGCCCTCGGGGTCGGTGATGGCGGTCAGGTTGACCTTCTGGTTGTAGTCCACAAGGATCTGTGCAAAGGCGTCCAGCTGGTCCAGCTGGGTGCCGGTGAGGGCAATGTTCCATGTGGAACACTTGGCCTCCAGCCGCTGTTTGTCGATCATAGGTTTTGATTCCTTTCTGTTGTTCTGGATCAGGTGTGGGCCGCCAGGGCGATGCTCAGCTGAGCCACGTCCGAGGGGGACACCCCGGGGATGCGGCTGGCCTGGCCCAGATTCTTCGGGCGGATGCGGGCCAGCTTCTCGCGGGCTTCCAGCGTCAGGCCGGTAAGGTCCGCGTATTCAAAATCCTCCGGGATCAGGGTCTTTTCGTGGCGGGCCACCTCCCGGATCATGCGGTCCTGTCGGGCAATGTAGCCTGCGTATTTGATTTCGGTCTCCAGCCGTTCCGCCAGCATGGGCGTGATCCCCTTCCCCCAGCCGATGACCCCGGCCACAAGGTCGTAGTGGATCTCCGGGCGGCGCAGCAATTCTTCGGCAATGCCGCCCTCGGCTGCCGGGGCCAGCCCGGCCGCCGTCATGGCGGCCTGCAGGTCGGCAGTGCGCAGGTGGGCGTCGTGCAGGCGGCGGCGCTCCACTTCCAGAATGTTCTGGGTGTGCTGGTACTTTGCCCAGCGGTCGTCCTGCACCAGACCATATTCCCGGCCGATGGGGGTCAGGCGGGTGTCGGCATTGTCCTGCCGCAGGGTCAGCCGGTATTCGCTGCGGCTGGTCATCATGCGGTAGGGGTCCATGACGCCTTTGGTCACCAGATCATCCACCAGGGTGCCAAGGTAGCTGGTGTGACGCGGCAGGATCAGCTGCTCCTTGCCCAGTGCATTGCGGGCGGCGTTCAGACCGGCCAGCAGGCCCTGTGCGGCAGCTTCCTCGTAGCCGGAAGTGCCGTTGAACTGTCCTGCCCCGTACAGACCCCGCACCACCTTGCTTTCCAGCGTGGCTTCCAGACTGGTGGGGTCCACACAGTCGTATTCGATGGCATAGGCCGGGCGCAGGATCTCGATGTGCTCAAAGCCCTTGATGCTGCGGTAGAAGGCATTCTGCACGTCCTCCGGCAGACTGCTGGAAGCACCCTGCAGGTACATTTCCTCGGTGTTCTCACCGCAGGGCTCCACAAAGATGGGGTGGCGGTCCTTGCCCGCAAAGCGCACCACTTTGTCCTCGATGGAGGGGCAGTAACGCGGGCCGACACCCTCGATCATGCCGCCGTACAGCGGGCTGCGCTGGATGTTGTCCAGAATGATCTTGTGGGTCTCCGGGTTCGTGTAGGCGATCCAGCATTCCACCTTGTTGTGCATGGGGGCGTCGGTCATGAAGCTGAAGGGCTGCAGCTCATTGTCCGGGTCGCCGGGCTGACACTCCAGCCGGCTGAAGTCGATGCTGCGCCGGTGCACACGGGCGGGGGTGCCGGTCTTGAACCGCCGCAGGGGCAGACCCGCAGCCTTCAGGCTCTCGGTCAGGGCATTGGCCGCGTGCATGCCGTCCGGGCCGGAGGCATACCAGGCATCGCCCACAAAGATCTTGCCGCCCAGATTGGTGCCGGTGGCCAGCACCACGCACTTTGCGGTGTACTCGCCGTTGAGCTGGGTAACGATGCCCTTCACCCGGCCGTTTTCCACCTCAAGGCCCACCACCTCGGCCTGATGGATGGCAAGGCCGGGGGTAAGCTCCAGTGCGTGCTTCATGTATTCGTGGTAGCGTTTGCGGTCGGTCTGCACCCGCAGTGCGTGCACCGCAGGGCCCTTGCCCTTGTTCAGCATCCGACTCTGCAGGTAGGTGGCATCCGCCGCCAGACCCATCACGCCGCCAAGGGCATCCAATTCACGCACCAACGTTCCTTTTGCAGTGCCGCCGATGCTGGGATTGCAGGGCATATTGCCGATGGCATCCAGACTCATGGTGAACACGGCGGTCCTGGCGCCCAGTGTGGCAGCGGCGTGGGCCGCTTCGATGCCGGCATGCCCGGCACCGATCACAATGACATCATAATCTCCTAAGTGGTTCATATACTTTCGGGTTTCCTCTAATAATTGATTTGAAATGCCCTCCGTTTTACTCTGGGCATTTTCAGTGGAAGAATTATTTTAAATTTCGGGTTACAGGAAAGTCTGCGGACTTTCCTGTAACCCATTTTCACGGGTGGGGTCATAACGGGAAACGGCAGCAGCAGCGCTCGCTCCCCCGGGGGGGAGCTGTCGCGCAGCGACTGAGGGGCTATCAATCGGCGGAGCCGGAAAAAACGGTTAAAAGATCTTCACGCCGAACAGGCGTGAATCTTCAGTTTTTTCCGGTGTAGCCCACTGCTTTGGGGTTAAAAGGGGCGTGCAGCCCCTTTTTCGTGGCTCCAGCGCATCGAAATCGCTGTAACCTTGCTGTGCTGAACGCACAGCATTTGCTGCACAAACCGGTCTGCGACTTGAAAGCCCCACTGGGGCTTTCATGCCTTGCAGGCACCGCCGCACTTTTCTTCTCTTTTGGTGTCAAAAGAGAACATTCCCGCCCTTATTTCCCCACGCAGAACCGCTCGAACACCTGTTCGATGACGGCTTCCGAGGCGTTTTCGCCGGTGAGTTCACACAGTGCATCCAGCGCGTCATCCACACATACCGACACGGCATCCAGCCCGAACCCGGCCTTCACGGCCTCCCGCGCTCCTGCCACGGCCTCCCGCGCCCGCAGGGCCGCCGACAGCTGCCGCTGGCCGGACAGACTGGCCGCGTGGGGGTCGATCTGACTGGTGCCCAGCAGGCGTGCCACGGCAGCCGCAATGACCTTGCGGCTTCCTTCCTCCTGACAGCACACCGGCAGCACCATGGCAAAGTACGGGGCGATGAGCTCCGCATCAAATTGCGTGGGTTTATCTTCCTTGTTCACCAGGGCAATGGCCGGGCGGCCCGCACAGCGCCGGGCCAGCTCCAGATCCTCCCGGGTAGGCGGCTCCGAGCCATCGAACACCGCCAGGATCAGGCCAGCCTCTTCCAGTTTCTTCCAGCTGCGGCGGATGCCCTCCGCTTCAATGGCGTCCTCGGTCTCGCGCAGACCGGCGGTGTCAAAGAGGTTCAGCCGGATATCCCCCAGCTGCACCGCCTGCTCTACCACGTCGCGGGTGGTGCCTGCCACCGGGGTGACGATGGCACGGTCGAACCCGGCCAGCAGATTCAGCAAGGTGGACTTGCCCGCATTGGGGCGGCCCACGATGGCACAGTCCACGCCCTCGCGCAGGACGGTGTCCGCCTGATAGTTGCGGATCAGCCCGTCCAGCGTCTCCTGCACGCTGCCCAGAACGCTGCGCAGATGGGCTTCGTCCAGCTCCGGCACATCTTCCTCCGGGAAATCCACCCAGGCTGCCAGATGGGCCTGCAGGGCGGTGAGGGCATCCTTCTGTTCCCCGATCTTGCGGGCCAGCGCACCGGACAGGGCCGCATTGGCCAGCGCTGCCCCCTGCCGCCCGTCGGCCGAGATCAGGTCCATGACCGCTTCGGCCTGCGTCAGGCCCAGTTTGCCGTTCAGGAACGCACGGCGGGTGTACTCGCCGGGGGCCGCCGGCTGCGCACCGGCTGCCAGACAGGCCTCCACCAGACGGCGTGCCACCGCACTGCCGCCGTGGCAGGAAAGCTCCACCACATCCTCGCCGGTATAGCTGTGGGGCGCACGGAAAAACAGAGCCACGCCCTCGTCAAATTTCTCGCCGCCGTCCACAAAATGGCCGAACAATGCCGTGTAGCCTTTTGCCTGCGCCACCTTTTTGCCCGGGTTTGCCGGGCAGAACACCCGCTCTGCCACGGCATAGCTCTGCGCACCGGACAGGCGCACCACCGCGATGCCGCCCGCACCGGGGGCTGTGGCAATGGCTGCAATGGTCGTTTCCTGCATAGTCGGTTCCTTTCAGTGTTCCAGCTGCCGCTGGATGCGGTAATGTTCTTCCTTGGCCTGATACATCTGCTGTTCGGCCTGTCGGATCAGCGTGTCCAGATCCATGCTGCCTGCATTCTGGGTGACCACCCCGATGGCTGCCGAACAGCCTTTCCGTTCCAGTGCCCGGATCAGCTCGTCCGTCGCTGCGCGCACCGCTGTTTCCGGCTCGTCCTGCACAAAGGCCACAAATTCGTCCCCGCCGGTGCGGTAACAGTTGTCCCGGCCGAAACGACCCTGCAGTTCCAGCGCCACAGTCTGCAGTATCTGGTCCCCTTTTTCGTGGCCGCTGGCGTTGTTCAGCTCATGCAGGCCGTTTACGTCCACATACACACAGCTGAGGGACACCGTGCATTTTTTCGCCCAGCTGTCCCGGCTGCTCTCGTAGGCATTGCGATTCTGCATATTGGTCAGGATATCAAAGTTGGCAAACCGGCGCAGCCGGAGCTCGGACAGGAAATTCTGGTGCATGGAGACCATCATAAAGCTGGAAATGATGCTGGACACCATCCCGAACATCACACAGTCGATGATGTCAATGACCGCGATCCGCCCGGTCTTAACGTGCAGCACCAGCCCGATGAAGATCACCGCAAAGAACAGGATGTTGCTGATATGCTGCACCGGCGGCATCACGAACAGAAGCGGTACGGCCAGCAGAAATGCGATGAAACAGACCGAAAGCTCCTCCGGCGAGACCTTCATGATCAGCATGCCCAGCAGATACAGCTGCGCCTCGAAAGCATACATCAGCCAGTTCAGCAGCAGACCGTTATCCTCCGGAAGCATCATTTCGATCGCCAGCAGCACCAGACAGCCGACAAACGAGAGGAGATAATATCCCCGATTGGCGCGCAGCGCCTCGAGCCCGCCGAGCAGGCAGATGATGACCAGCAGAAAGATACCGGCCATGATCAGATAGGCACGCAGCTTCTTCCGGTTGTCCTTGCGGATCTCCGGCAGACAGGCCTGGTACTCTTCCGGTTCCAACCCGGCATAGAAAAGCATCTGATGTAGTTTGCCCACGCCTGTGTTCATCCCTTTCCTTCGGCCGTCTTTCCAGCGGACGACATCCCTCATTTTATTTTTTATTCTACCACGTTTCCGTCCAAAAAGATACACCCCGTGTCGGTTTTCCACCGGCTCCGGAAAGTCTGTGGAAAAAGCCGTGCCGTTTTTGCACAGACCGGAGCGCAAAAATGCCCCCTGCATCAATTGCAGGAGGCATTGCATGGTTCAGGGGTTACAGCTCGATCTTGCCAAAGCTGAAATCAGCAAAATCATCCACGCGCTCGGTGCGCTTGGGTGCCACCGGTGCGGCAGTCTCGGCATCGCGGGGCGCATAGGTGCGCTCCGGCACACCGGAAGGACGGGGCCCACGGTTGCCGCCGGGGCGGCTGCCGCGGTAACCGCCGCGGTTGCCGTTGCGGTCGCCGTGCTCCGAACGGCTGCCGCCGCGATAGCCGCCATTGCGGTTGCCGCCGGGGCGGCGTCCGTTGCCGGGGCGGCCGCCGCGGGGACGGCGCTCGCCGTAGGTGTTCTCGGTCTGGGCATCCGGTGCGGTGGAATAGATGACCACGCGGCGGTCACGGCCCTCGCCCTTGCTCTCGCTGCGGACCCCCTCCATCTTGCTGATGGCAGAGTGGATGATGCGGCGTTCGTAGGGGTTCATGGGCTCCATGGCAAAGCTGCGGCCAGTCTTGCGTACCTTGGCACCAATGCGCTGTGCCAGGGCGGTCAGGTCGCTCTCGCGCTTGTCGCGGTAGCCGGCCACGTCCAGACCCAGCTTGATGTAATCGCCTTCCAGACGGTTGGCCACCAGGCTTGCCAGATAGGACAGGCTCTCCATGGTCTCGCCGCGGCGGCCGATCAGGGCACCCAGCTTCTCGCCATCCAGACGGATGATGGTGGCCTCGCCCTTCTGCACGGCGCCGAAGGTGACATTCTCCACGCCCATCAGGGCAATGACTTCCTTCAGGTAGTCCACAGCGGCCTTGACCTTGGCGTTCTCTTCGATGTTGATGGGAACTTCCGGCTCCTCACCCTCTGCGGCGGGGTCAGCAGTCTCCTCAGCAGGAGCGGCCTCCTCTGCCACAGGGGCAGCGGCAGGCTCCTCGGCCTTGGGTTCCTCAGCGGGAGTTTCCTCCACAACAGGCTTCACCTCAGGCTCCACCTTCTCCTCTACCACGGGAGCGGCCGGAGCATCGGGCTCTTCCACGCTCACACGCACCTTGGCGGGGGTGGTCTTCAGGCCCAGAAAACCGGTTTTCTGGGGCATTTCGAGCACTTCATAGCTCACATTCAGGTCGTCGGCCTGCACGCCCAGCAGGGCGCAGGCTTTTGCGCGGGCTTCATCGACCGTCTTGCCGGTCGCTTCCTGAGTACGGATCATAACCGTCAATCCTCCTTCTTGTTTTCCAGCTCGCTCAGCGGAACGGTGCGCTCGTCCTTATAGCGCTCCTCATCCAGCTTGCGGGCATACTCCAGGCGGCGCTTGTTCATTTCGCTGGCGGAGATATTTTTCTCCACGACCTCGCCGGTCTTTTCATCCGTGACCTTGATGGTGGTGCTCTTTACACCGCGCTTCTGCTCCTTCTTGCGGGCAGCCATCTCGGCGGCGACCTCTGCCTTCATCTTCTCAGGGTCGTAGATCTTCTTCATCAGCAGGCTCTGCACGGTCATCAGGATGTTGGAAACAACGTAGTACAGAGAGAAAGCGCTGGGCACGGTGAAGCAGAAGAAGACGTACATCAGCGGCATCATATACATGGTCAGCTTCATGCTGCCCTGCATCTCCTGGCCGCTGGCCTTCATGCTAATGTGGGTGGACAGGAACATGGTCACGATCGCCAGGACCGGGAGGATCAGCAGGGGCAGATTCTCTGCAGCCAGGCTGTACTGGGGCACACGGGTCAGGTCGATGCCAAAGAAATCCATGTGCTGGCCGAACTCGGTGATGGTAGCCACCTGATCCGGGGTGAAGCAGGAGGAAACGGTACTCTCGCCTGCAATGACCTGTGCAATGATGTTGGTGTCGCGGGTCACGGTGGTAAAGCTGATGCCCATGGCAGTCAGGGCCTCACCTGCGGCGGTCAGGGCATCGGCACCAATGTGGAAGATGCGCTGCAGCGGGCGGTACACCACCTCGATAACGCCGAACATGACCAGGAAGTTGACCAGCATGGGCATACAGCCTGCGGTGGGCTTGTAGCCCTGCTCCTGCAGCTTCATCAGCTCTTCCTGCTGCTTTTCGGGCTTGTCGCGGTACTTTTTCTGGATCTCGGCCACCATGGGCTGGAAAGCGCTCATGCGGGCCATACTCTTCTGCTGGTTGAGCTGGAGGGGGATCTTGATCACGGTGATGAGCAGGGTGAACAGGATGATGTCCCAGCCGTAGTTGGGGATCAGCTTGTAGATCCACTCCATTACATAGCCCAAGGGCCAGCCCAGGATGTACAAAGGATTCATAGTTTCGTCCATTCTGCCCCGCCTGTGGTGCGGGACGTTTAGATTTTTATGAGAAGGACACCCCGCCCACAGTGCGGAGCGTCACAAGAAGCTGGTTATACAAGTCCGACGGGTAGCTTTCTCCTCGGACACGAGTTCGGATTGCGGCTCCCAGCATCCGCCGCGCATTGCTTGCGTCTTGCTGGCCGCGGCCCCAACAACAGCTTCCTGCATCCGCCACTGGCGGCGGTCGCTGTCGTTGCAGGCCATTCCATCGCCCGCCCTATTGCCTGCGGCAACAGGGTCCCACCCCAGCGGACGGTCCTCAGAGAAACTCCCGACGTGTCAGACTGTGGCTTCGTATCGGGCATACTCTCCCAGCTTTTCAAAGCCGAGGCGGGTATAAAAGTGCACCCGTTCCGGGGAGCAGAGGAAAAGGGGCTGCAGGCCCTGCGCCGAGAGGGTGTTGGCCAGCCGGACGATGAGCCGCCCGCCGATGCCGCGCCCCCGCAATAACTCCGCAGTCTCGCCGCAGGCCATGTAAGCCTGCTCCATTCCAATGGCGTAAGCGCCCACGGTGCAGGCAAGCTCCCCTCCCTGCTCCAGGGCCCAGACCACAGCCCTGCTGCGGGCGCGCTTTGAGCAGAGCTCAGAATAAAAATCGTCCCGCCGCGTGGGGCGGTCCGGAAACAGCATCTGTGCAACGGGGCCCGCCGGGGGCTCCGGGTCAAAATGCAGGGAGGCCCAGAGCGTTTCTTCCACAGCGGGTTCCGGCAGCTGCTTTCCGGGTGCCAGGCCAAAGACAAAATGGGACTTTGCACGGGCCCAGCCGGTGGGCGGCGGGCACTCGGCTTCGTCCAGGACAACCGCCTTACAGCCGCAGAAATGCAGGAAGCTGGCCAGTTCGTCCGGGTTGGCGTGGCCCGCCAGCCAGGCGGTGCTGCCGCCCACATCCAGCGCCAGCGTTGGCCCGGCGAAGAACCGGCCCGGCTGGCTTTTGCCGAAGAGCTCCAGCGCCTGCGGCATCGTGACCCCAAGGCAGAGCTTTCCGCGGCAGGCGCTACGGAACCGCTGCCTCTGGCGAGGCGTTCTGACCTGCGTGATCATTTCAGTGCGTTGACGATGTTCTTGAACTCGCGGCCGCGCACCTCAAAGTTGGGGTAGAGGTCGAAGGAGGCGCTGGCGGGAGACAGGATGATGATATCGCCGGGCTTTGCGGCGGCACGGGCCAGTTCCACAGCGTGCTGCATATTGTCCGCGTGCTGGATGGGCAGTGCGGCCTCGTTGAAGCCGGGGTCCTCTCGCAGGGCCTTTTCAATGCGGGGGCCAGTGGCACCCATCAGCACCAGATCCTTGACGTGAGCCACGATCTCGGGGGCCAGCGGCTCATAGGGGATGTGCTTATCGTAGCCGCCCGCAATGAGGATGACCTTCTGGTCAAAGCTGCGCAGGCCCGCAATGGTGCGGGTGGGGCTGGTGCCGATGGAATCGTTGTAGTAGAGCACGCCGTCCAGCGTGCGCACCGGCTCAATGCGGTGCTCCACGCCGGTAAAGGTGCTGCCCACCTTCTGGATGGCCTCTACGGGCACCTCTCCCCAGACTGCGGCGGCAGCGGCCAGCAGATTCTCGATATTGTGCAGACCCCGCAGCTTGATGTCCTTCTGGGCCAGGAAGGGCGTTACCACGCCGTCCTCGGCCATGCAGAGCATGTTGTCCTCTTTGCGCAGGAATGCACCGTTGTCAGTATCGTGCAGGCGGGTGAACCAGACCTGCCTGCCCTTGCAGTCCTTCTGCATGGAGCGGCTGATCTCGTTCTCATAGCCCAGCACGGCACGGCAGGGCGGGTTCTGGTAGAGCAGGATGTTGCGTTTTGCGTCGATGTACTCCTGCATATCCTTATGGTGATCGAGGTGGTTGGGGGTGACGTTGGTCACCACCGCGATCTTCGGGCTCTGGTGCATGCTGATGAGCTGGAAGCTGGACAGCTCCACCACAGCCACATCCTCCGGCCGGACCTCAGGCAGCATGGGCAGCAGGGCCGCACCGATGTTGCCGCCCAGATGCACCTTGCGGCCTGCGGCCTCGTAGAACTTGGAGATGAGGGTGGTGGTGGTGGTCTTGCCGTCAGAGCCGGTCACGGCCACGATCTCGCAGGGGCAGAAATCGAAGAAGAGCTCGACCTCGCTGGTGACCATGGTGCCCGCCGCCATGGCATCCTGCAGGGGCTTTTCAAAGTAGCCCACAAAGCCGGGGGTGCGCATGATGATATCCTGGCCCTTGAAGCCGTCCAGATAGTGTTCGCCCAGGCTCAGGTCAATGCCCAGTTCCCGGATGGTAGCGGCATAATCGCCAAACTCCTCCACGCTCTTTTTCTGGTCGCACAGGGTCACATGGGCCCCCAGCTCCACAAACTCCTTGATAAGGGTCTTGTGGCTGACACCGGCACCGATGAACGCCACCTTTTTGCCCCGGATGAGTTCTGCAAGCTTCTGCTGATCTTTCTGCATAAGGAAAGAACCTCCTCTATGAAAATTCAGGCTGAAATTGATTCACTGTTCCATTTTACACCTTTTCCAGCCAATTGGCAACGCCAAACCTTGTTCTGGCCCCGGATGCACCGAAATCCTATCTGAATTCACAAAATGTCGATTGTCTTTTCCGACCGTTTCCGCTATACTTTAGTTGTATCATCTTACAAGGAGCGCATTTTCTTGAAACATTCCCTGATCCGCTTTTCCGCAGTGGTGCTGACCATTGCGTTTGTTTTTGCCCTGACCGGCTGTGGTTCGGGCTCCAACAGCTTCACCTGGTTCGTGGACAGCATCCCGGCCAACCTTGACCCGCAGGTGGCCTCGGCTTCTGCGGATGTCATCGCCTGCGAGAACCTGTACAGCGGCCTTGTCCGCAAAGATCCCAGCGGCAAATATGAGCCTGCCCTCTGCGAACGGTGGGAGAAGTCCTCCGATGGCCTCACCTACACCTTCTACCTCAAGGACGGCCTGACTTACACCGCCGCCAAGGGCAACGCCACCGACTACGCCATCACCGCCGAGGATTTTGTGTTCGCTTTCCGGCGCTTGTTCCGGGCGGAGACCAACTCCCCCTACGCGGTGGAGTTTGCGGCCCTTGAAAACAGCGCCGCCGTGCTGGCCGGGCAGATGCCCGAAAGCGCGCTGGGAGTCACGGCCTCCGGGCCGCTGACGCTGGTGTTCCACCTGAGCAGTGCCGATGACAACTTCCTCGAGAAGCTCACCCTGCCCGGTGCCATGCCCTGCGATGAGGAATTTTTCAATTCCACCCGGGGCACCTACGGTCTGAATGCCTCGTCCACCCTTTCCAGCGGCAGCTTCTACATCTACAACTGGACAGCCAGCGGCCTGTTCCTGCGGCGTGCTCCCTCGGGCAGCCTCATCGACAGCCTGCGGCTGGTGCAGAACACCAACAGCGCCGGACAGTCCGCCGCAGAGCTGATTGCCAACGAGAAGTGCTCTGCCGCCCCGGACGACACCGCTGCGCCCACCACCCTGACTTCCCTCTCCTACTCCGATACCACATGGAGCCTGCTGTTCAACTGCAGCAGCGTGTTTGCTTCCACCGAGCTGCGGCAGGCACTGGCCTCCGCCGCGCGGGGTGCAGCCGAGGTGCCGGACGGCGGGCTCTATGCCGCCGCCAACGGTCTGGTACCGGACGGCCTGACTGTGGACGGCATGAACTACCGGGATACCGCCGGGGATGTGACTCCCGCCGCGGTGGATGCCCGAGCGCTCTACCTCACGGCGCGGCAGACGCTGACCACCTCCGACTTCAACAAGGTCAGCCTGATGGTGCCCGCCGGTTCCGGCGTGACCAGCGCCGCCGAGGAGATCAATGGCGTGTGGCAAAAGGAGTTTTCCCTCTTCTTCTCCGTAGAGGAGGTGGACGAGGAGACCTTTGCGAAACGGCTGGCCGAGGGGGACTACACCATCGCCTTGGCCCCCATCAGCGCCGAGGGCGGCAGTGTGTACAACATGCTGAACCAGTTCACCGCAGCGGGCGGCGGCCTGACCGGCTATGCAGATTCCCTGTATGCCACCCAGCTGCAGGCCAGCACCCAGGCCACCGGAAGCTCCCGCTGCCGCCTGCTGGGCGACTGTGAGCGCCAGCTTCTCAGCGATGCCGTGGCGGTCCCTCTGTTTGCCCAGCAGAAGCGCCTGCTGATCGCACCCGGCATCCAGAACCTCATCTTTGACCCCTTTGGCCCAGTGCTGGATCTGACCTATACCACAAAAGAATGATGTGCCACAAAAAATACCGGAGCAGCTGCCTGCCCCGGTATTTTTCTTATCCCTTTTTGATGCCGAACAGCCTGCGCAGAACGCCGCGCAGACACTTTGGGCTTTTGATAACGACCACCTGCATCGCTCTCCCGCCTTTCGTGGTGTGATACCACAATATAAGCGGCAGGACGGCAAAGTGTGCGGCTCAGGCCTTGTTCCCGGTCAGGATCGGTGTATCCGGCACCGTTTCCACGACCACCAGCGCCCCCTTGCGGGTGGAGATGGTGATGCAGTCTGAGCCTTCGGCATACTCATTGCTGACCCCCAGCGGATAACCGGCCACCAGCACATCATCGGTGAGCTCATAGTAGGAGCCGCGCTCACACACGCCCTCCGCCCTGCCCTCCATGGGGAAAGCGGAGAAGTAGAAGAACTCCTCCTTCGGGTAGGCGCGGGTCTCGCCGGAGCGGACAAAGGTAATGCGGCTGCGCTCATCCTGAAGCGTTGCCCGCACCCCCCGTTCTTCCAGCCCAAGGCCGGTGGCAAGATTCGAGAGGGTATGCTCGATCCGCCTGCCGCCCAGCGCCCCCAGAAGAAGCACCTCAGTAAAGCCCTTCTCACTGGCAAGCTTGGCGGCATATTCGGTGTCGGTGTCGTCCTTGACGTGAGGCAGGACGATGATATCGTCGTTCTGCTGCACCGGACAGGGCGCGGTATCGAAGTCACCCAGGATGATATTGGGCTTGCAGCCCAGCGGCGCGCAGTTGCGGTAGCCAGCATCACAGGCGATGATGAAGTCGTCGGGGCGGAGCAGACGCTTCAGCTCCGGCGAGACCGGGCAGGCCGAGAGGATCACGCAGCGCATCACATTCCCCTCCTCTGCCAGTCCTTGACATCCTTGACTTCCTCATACATGGCACAGTAGCTGTCGTACCGGGTCTGGGAGAGTTTTCCCTCGGCCAGAGCGGCACGGATGGCACAGCCCTTTTCTGTGCGGTGGGAGCAGCCCGTGAACTGACACTGCCCAAGGTAGGGCCCGAACTCCGGGAAGGCGTGCTCCAGATTCTCCTTGGGGATGAACCCGGCGCGGTTGGCTTCCAGGCTGGCAAAGCCGGGGGTATCCGCAATGCGGCCCCCAAAGGCCTCAAAGATGGTCACCTCGCGGGTGGTATGGCGGCCGCGCCCCAGCTTCTGGCTGATGGCGCTGGTCTCCCGCTCGGCCTGAGGCAGCAGGGTGTTGAGCAGGGTCGATTTGCCTACACCGGAGTTGCCGCAGAAGGCGCAGAGCCGCCCGCTGATCCACTGCCTGACCTCGTCCAGCCCTTCCCCGCTGTCGTAGCGGATGGCAATGAAGGGCAGAGTGGATCTTTCATAGGCACTGCGCAGGAACTCCACCTCACCAAGGTCAGCCTTGGTGCAGACGATAACGGGCTGCACCCCCTTGTCCACGGCAATGGCCGAGAGCTTGTCCAGCACCAGCGTGCTGGGGGTGGGCTGGGTGGTGCTGGCCACAAGGAACAACACATCCAGATTGGCCACAGGCGGCCGGACAAACACGTTTTTGCGGGGTGCGATCTCGGCAATGACTGCCGCGCCGTTCTCGGTCTCCAGCGTCACTTCATCGCCCGCCACGGGGGTGATCTTCTGTTTGCGGAAGATGCCCCGGGGCTTGCACTCGATCACACCCTCTTCGGTCTTGACGTAGTAAAAGCCGCCAATTCCTTTTACGATATATCCCTTCATCCGTTCCTCCCTCAGGACAGCAGCGCGCTCCACCAGTCGCCCAGGCCGGTGCCCTCGCTGCTGGAAGAATCGCCGCTGCTGGAAGAGCTGCCCCCGATCAGGCCGCTCCACCAATCGCTGGAGGAGCTGCCCGGCTGTTCAGCCGGGGTCTCAGGCACCGGCTCGGGGCCTGCGCTCACGGTAATGCTGACACGGCTGTTCACCTTGACGGTAGATCCTGCTGCCGGGCTCTGGCCGATGATGGTACCGGCGGGCTGGTCGCTGTACTGCTCGGTGGTGCTGCCAAGGCCCAGCTTGTTCTGCACCAGCACGGAGCGGGCATCGTTCACGCTCTTGAGACCGGTCAGGGCAGGCACCTTGGCCGTGGTGTTGACCTGCGGGCGGCTGACATAGACCACCACCGTGGAACCTGCGGCCACCTGACTGCCCGCAGCAGGTTCGGTGCGGATGATGGAGCCTGCGGCCACGCTGGGTTCCACCGCCTGGGTGATCAGAACAGAGACCCCCAGATCCTTGAGCTGCTGCTCACCATCTGCCTGCACATAGTTGGAGACATCCGGCACGGTGACATACTGGATGCCCAGGCTGACGGTCAGGGTCACGCTCTGGCCCTCACGGACGGTACGGCCCGCCACCGGGGACTGCCGGTAGACGTAACCGGCGGCGTAATCGTTGCTGTAGGCCTGCTCCCAGTTGATGACGATCTGGCCGGATGCCACCTGCTGGGAAGCGTTGACCTCATCCTGGGTCATGCCGCTGTAATCTGCCAGCACCACATCAGCCTTTTCCCCCATCAGGGAGCTGGAATCATTCAGGATCATCCAGCACAGGGCCGCGCAGGCCAGTGCAAAGGCCACGGTGATGCCGAACAGCACCGGCAGGAACACGGTGCGCTTTTTCTTTTTTCTGCCTTTTGCCGGGGCACTGCCGCGCTCCGGACGGGATTCTTTTCTGGGCATAGGGGGTTCCACCACCTTTTCAGGAATTTCATCGGGGAGATAGGTGTAGTTGAACACGATGGCCGGGTTCTCTACATAGGCGTTGAGGGCTTCCAGCATCTCAGCAGCGCTCTTGTAGCGGTTTTCGGGCCGCTTTGCCATGGCGCGCTCGGTGATCTCCACCAGCCCCACCGGCACCCAGGGAGCCAGTTCCCGCAGGCTCCTGGGCTGATCCGAGATCTGCTTGATGGCCACCTCCACCACGTCATCGGCATCGAAGGGCAGATGCCCCGAGAGCATCTCGTACATCATCACGCCCACCGAATAGAGGTCGCTGGTGAAGTCGGTCTCATCGCCCTTGGCCTGCTCCGGGCTGATATAGTGGACGCTGCCCATGGCCTTGCCGCCCGAGAGCTGGTTCTCGGCCCGGGAGATGCGGGCAATGCCAAAATCCATCATCCGCAGCTGGCCGTTGTCCAGCAGCATGATGTTCTGGGGCTTGATGTCCCGGTGCACCACGCCGTTGCGGTGGGCATGGTCCAGCGCTTTCAGGATCTGAGAGATAAAGTGGACGGTCTCCCGGCTGGTCAGCTTGCCGCCCCGCTCGTTCAGATACTCGCGCAGGGTCATACCGTCCACATATTCCATGACGATATACTGCAGATGGTCGCTCACCGAGACATCATACACCTTGACGATGTTGGGGTGGTTGAGCAGCGAGATGGCCTTGGACTCGTTCTTGAAACGGCGCACAAGGTCGGGGTCGTGCATGAGCTCCTGCCGCAGCACCTTAACGGCCACGACCGTGCCCTCCGGCACCGGGCCGCCCGGCCCCACAACGGCCTTGTAGACATTGGCCATGCCGCCGGTGCCGATGAGCTCTCGCACCGTGTACAGACCATCCAGCGTTTTGCCGATCAGGTTATCCATGATGCACCTCCGTAGGCTCCACAGCCAGCAGCAGGGCGGTGATGTTGTCGGAGCCGCCGTTCTCGTTGGCGGCATCCACCAGCCGGTCGGGCAGATCGTAGAACGGGCCCTGCGCCAGCAGCTGCTCCATCTGCTCCACCGGCACCATGTTGGTCAGGCCGTCCGAGCAGAGCAGCAGCAGATCCTTTGCCTGCAGCTGCACCGAGGTGACCTCCGGCTCCAGCCGGTAATCCACGCCCAGCGCCCTGGTGATGATATTCTTCTGGGGATGATGCTCGGCCTCCTCCTCCGTGATGGTGCCGCAGTCCACCAGCTCCTGCACATAGGAGTGGTCGTGGGTGAGCTGGGT
>ERZ772872.1822-NODE-1822-length-18494-cov-4.481696_pt1 | contig 18494 bp, 13 predicted proteins | sample MGYA00512132_ERZ772872 | MGnify/ENA primary metagenome ERZ772872 (study PRJEB29015, sample SAMEA2737724) | human gut metagenome | biome: human gut; feature: human-associated habitat; material: faeces | place: China | collected 2012 ...
AAAATTATATTAAGTGATAAATAACCCCTATGACCTATTTCAATTGCATCTCCGTTAAATTTAAACTGCATCGGCAATATACCGCCTCTTGTACCCGTATTATTTACAGTTTTGTCGATTGAATAAATGTATGACACTTGGTCTATTGCTATTCTGTGTCCGCAAAATAAAGGTACACTCACTTGATTAATATTCCCATTTTCCACAAATAAAATCTCTTTCGGATTTTCTATATTAGGTATTGTCGGATAATTTTCTGCGGATTTTCTTGATTCAAGTTTATAAATACCTTTATACACTGACGGATAACCAATTAATGAAATTTTTTCATCTTCAATACTATTCCCATCTTGAATTACTGATATAATATTATTATTTATTTTAATTCCATTTCCTGCTATTAATTTGTCTTGCTTGTAAGGTATATCAACTTTTTCTTTTTCAAGGATAGCTTTCTTATAAGGTTCAAAATATTTCTCATATCTACTCGGCGGCGTTGGCGAAATACATAGCATACCTAATTGCTTGTTCATTTCAAATACTTGTGGTTCTTTGGTGTTGTACCACGTATATGATATTTCGCAATCTTTCGTCACTTGATAAGGGAATGAAGGAAAAGCCGAATTGCTTATTCTTTCAAACCCGTCAGAACTCCATATATTAATAAACTGATTCGGGTTATATTGCACATAAGAACCCTGTACTAAAAAATAACCGCATTGAATTACATTCCCTTTTTTTACGGTTAATTTCTCCGATGTTAAATAGTTTTTACTTTCTTTAAATTCCCCGGTATTTGCATCATGATACCCCAAATTATATTTATCTCTTATCCAATTATTATATGGTTTAACAATCTCTATAATTGATGGTATTGATTTATACTCTAATTCTGAAACTTGTTTATAGGTGGCAATTCCGGTTTTTTCCTTTTGCCAAATACCATTTCCGTTTGTAAATATTGCAACTTCATTTTCGAGTACAACATTCCCAAAATTTGAATATATTCCGTCCTCGGATGCAATATAAAATACATTTTGGTCGGGTGTCCCGGGATTTGTTGTTGGCGTTGCAATTCCTGCAAATGTTGCGCCACTTCCTACTGTTGAAATTATCGTCAATAGCGCATTTTGCAATATTGCTCCGGTAATTTCTTGGTTGCCATTTGTTTTTATAACATCGGAAACCGCTTGTTTTAATTGTTCGTAATTTCCCATAATCTAATTAATTTAATTGTTATTGAAATCATTATTGAAATCTCCGTTAAAATCTCCTTTGTTTGCTATTATATAGCCACGTCCTATTTTCTTAACGACGGTATTTGTTTTAAACTCAATTTCCACGCTTGCCAAATCCCCCTGCGTTTGCCATTTTGGGGTAATTAAAAACGTGTCGCAATCGTATTCCCTGCCGTATTTATCCGTTATGTGTACATAATCAGCCATACGAATAAAACGCATAACATCGCATAAGTATTCCGGTGCCAATATAGTACATTTGAACGTCTTTACCGAAATTTGTTTTTCCGGGAAAAAATAACCGTCCCGTTCTTCGCCGTCCTCTTCAAATTCATAATCCGGTTTTCCCAACTCTGTACAAAGGTACAACGTATTTTTGAAATCCGGGTTTTTATATACTATTTGCCCGGCGTCAAATACCAAATTTTCAATATCCCACCATTGTATTTTTAAGTAACCGGAAACATCTTGTACGACCGTGAACATTTCAGAATACCACGTTTGCACGCCATCCGATAACGTCATATAATATATTCCGTCCAACTGATTTAATGGCATGGGTAATATTGACGGGTACAATATAACATCATAACCCAACGTTTGAAACCGGACAATCTGCAATCCGGTTTCTTTCATATACGTTGTTATGTTTGCAACTTGCTTTCCGGTCTTTTCATACAATACCACTGACGTAACATTGTTTGACCGTGTGTTTCTCATTATCTGAAACGGTAACAATCTATCAGCCGGGGCAAATAACGGGTAAATTGCGCCGTATGCGTAACTTTTTCTGTGGTTCTGTTCATTTATTGACGTGTACCACGGTAAAACACTTATGTTGTTATTCTGTATCATATTTCAACGTTGCTTTAATATTTCGACTACACAAATTTACCGAAAGTTTATCAACTTGACCGTTACCGATATATGTTTTAACTAACTGCATCGGGTTTGGGTCTGTGGTTCCTGCCGGGAAATTCAATGTTTGTTTCTTTTTACGTTCCAATCCTCCCAAAGCATAATATTGGGAATTATTTATTTTGAAATTCCGTGCGGGCATATCATAAACCCAATATGTCGGTTGTATATTGATAAACGCTAAATATCCATTTTGCAAAAAATATTCTACGCCATCAACGGTTTGTCTTGTAAACGGCAATTCCAATTGTCCACCTCCGGACGGCATAACCGCCGCAAACAATGCGAATCCATCCAAACTAATTGCACCGGGGTTTAACAACATCAAATCAATATCGGACGTAAAATTGGAAATATTTATTTCTTCTATCTTTCCGGCTGTTACATATTTGGACGTAATTTCTATTGGTAAACCCTCAAATGGTGTTGTTACATCATCCATCCACTCAAATTGATAACATTCCGGCATTTCTACTTTGTCAAATGAATATTCAGACGTTGCAAAAGCTAATTTTTTGCCGTTCCTAACGTTTTCTAATTGTGTTAAATCATAATCAATAATCGGGTTATATCCATACGAACCGCCATTTCTAAACCAACTTACCTGTTCAATTTTAAATTTTCCGTCCTCAATATACCAATAACATTTGTAAATATCCCGTAACATCGTCATAATCTGTTGTAATGTAATCGGGGCTTTTTGCGCCGGGGTTTTATATTCGCCATTAATGATATTACTTTTCTGACTTATTAGCAACTTAAATGACTGCCCGGAAATAGGATTGTTTGTGTTATAAAGAAATTGGCTGTATTCCGGCGTCGCTTCATGCGTTATTCCGGGCGCAAATTCTTTTAATAGCACATTGATACATGACGACAATGTAAACGCATCACGCAAAGTATATGCTTTTCGGGATTTTTCCTCTAATATCCAATCCATCAGATAAAACCCAAACCATAACGACGCATAACGCCACGTTGACCGGGCGATTGGATAAAACGTTTGTCCATATATGGAATAAGGCGGCTCAAAATACTTTCCACTGTCGGCTAATCCCCACTCGGTCGGCGTATCTGAAAAATTATTAGATATAAATGCCACGTCGATTGCGTAACCAATTGCCCAGCGGTAATTTCTATTATTATCTACAATATCATCGGACGACAACGGGTATGTATCTAAATCGTCTATTTTATCAACATCAACCAAATATCGGGCGTATATATTATAACTTTTCATATCGGCGTGCATCGTACCCGTTGCTCCGGAACCCTCAACGGCGGTTAAATCAAATTCCAACGTATCAAAAGGTTCTTGCGTTATCTTTGTATAGCGGAACATTGCCACATCATCAGAACGGCGGCGTATCTCAACACCTGCTAGTCCAATAGGTAGCCCACCCGCAACTCGTTTTTGTGCAATATGGATATAATAATTTACATTTAATTCCGGGTATAAATCTCCCATAAATTCATCAGAACTTACATCCGTCGACATCCGCCCACTATAAAGCCCGGATATTACCGCCGGGGAACCTTGCGACGTAATTTGTATTTCTTTCAAAATATTACATAGTGCAAAATGATAGGTTTGTATTAATGCGTTTTGGTCAGTCGTGGCGTTTGCGTCTTGTTCCCAATTCGTGCCGCCCAAAAAGCACGAAACAATACTATCTCCGGGAACGTATATTTGTATCAATGGGCGTTTTCTTATTGTAAGAAATTCGATTTGTGGGGCCAACTCAATTAAATTGTATTCCTTTTCCAATCCTGCCAAAACGTCGTTGTATTGGTCTATTGTTTCCGGCTGTACCGTAACCAATTTATCATCATCATTAAACGTACAATCCGTTTTCATAAACTTTGCTTTATAGTATTGATTGTATGTTTGTCCCCAATCATCGTTTTTTTCGATATATAGGAAAAATTCAGAATCAAACGGGGCGTTATTGATAATATCGTAATCAGCACGGACAAAGTTTATTTTACCGGACAATTTAGCCCGGTAAAACCTTTGATTTGTTTCCAACTCATAATCCAACGTTAAATCATCCTTATAATTGGGGCAGACGGTTTGTTTGGTTCCGTCCTCCCCTATCTGCAAAAAGAATCTATATTTTGGTGTCATAGTCTTTTTATTTTACGTTTCAAATTCTTGTAACTTTCAATCGTATTTCCGTCGCCATCCACGTAAACCCGTCGTCGGTTCTGTTCCTTAATTTCCCTTACATCATCCGACAAATTGCGTAAATCCGGGCTTTGTCCGGTAACGTTTAACGTCAAACCGTCGCCGTCTGAATAGGATTTTAAATACTTATGTGCAAACGTACCATTGTTTAGCGAATTGATAACGTCCGGTATTATCTTTCTGAAACGGCGTGAACTTCGTTTATTTATCACGGCGAAAAATTCGCCTCCCTCGGCACGTCGGCGGGTTCCGTCCGGTTTCGTTCCTAAATCAATATCATTTCCGCTTTGGTGCGAACCGCCCTCCAAAAGTTCAACGGTACCGTCGCCGTATGTTTCCGTTCCTCCGGTTCCTCCGGTCTGTTTTGCCAATTGCGCCGCCTTGATTTTAGACGCTGCAAAACTCGCCCACATTACGGCAATTGCAGGTATTGCAAACGGGAAACCTAATTGCGACCATATCAGCGCCGTTGCTGTTACCATGTTTCCGATTTGCTGCAATGTTTGTATTGCTGCCTGCTGTTTTTGCGCTTTCTGTTGTTCTTTCAACGCTTTTTCTTGGTTTTTCTTTGCCAAATCCAACTCCTTTTGCGCTTGTACAACATTATTGGCGTACCCGTTTGCCCTTGCTTCCAATTCTGCATCCAACGCCGATTGTGCGGCGGAAACCTCTTTATCCGCTTGCTCAACGGCTGCATCTGCTGCGGCAACACGTGCCGCCGTGAATGTATTTAACGCATCCAATGCGTATTGCATAGACGTATTAATTGCCTCTTTTTGGTCGTCGTCCAAATTAAGCCCAAACAAACCGTAAATGTCTGTTCCTCGTTCCTCCCCTTTGGATTGCTCAATTTCTTGGTCTATTTTTTTAATAGTGTTTTGAATTGTTTGTACCTCAACATCAGACAATTTATTGGCGGCTTGCTGATTTAATTCTAAAACCTTTTGCAAACGTTCCTTTTCTGCTTGCAAACGGAATTGAGTTTTCCGGGCTTCTGAATTTCTCAACAAATCAAACTCCGATTGTGCCAACGCTTGTTGTTGGTCGAATATCTGTAATTGCGCTTGCAAATATTCGTCCGCAATTCCGGCTCCCTTTGCGTCAAAACTTGCATTAATCGCCCCGGCGTTCTGCTGTTGCCCGGTCGGTTTCTGTTGGTTCTGTAATAATGCGGTTTGTCTTTCATTCTCTAACAACTGCATACGCAATTGTCGTTCCTGCTCGCTTCCCTGCTTAACCGCTTGCAAACGTAATTCAATGCTTTCTTTCTGCAATGCCAATTCTTGCAACTGCCGTTCTTGCTCTATTTTCAACAACGCCTCTGTCTGCTGCTGTTCTAACGCCGTAATTGTGGCGTTTATCGCTTGACGTCCGGTTTCGTTCAAATCCTTTTCGGTCTGCAATTGGTGTTGTAAATCCTCAATTTGGCGGGAATACTGATATTGCGTTTGTTGGCGACGCTTTGCCCATTCGTCGGTTTCCAACTGCAATTGTGCATCCTGCAATTTTCGGGTTGCTTCCAAATTCTTTTTATATGCCGCTTCAATTTGCTTTGCTTGTTGTTCTGCTGCCTTTTCCGCATCGCTTTTACCCCTTGGCGTTACGGTTGGGTTCTGTGTCGTTACGGGCTTATTGTCTGTTTGTGGCGTCGGGGTATCTCCAACAGAAACCGGGATTGTTAACGGTTTTATTTTCTTTTGCATACCATCCAAACCCTCTTGGAAATTTTCTGTTATGTCTTTAACTTGGGCTTTAACCAAATTTCCGTACGCTGCTGCATAATCTGCCAATCCTTTTTTTACTTCGTCAAAATCTAACGTAAACGCCCCCTTTAATGCGGTTCCGGTTGCTTTGACTATATCAATAAAGAATCCAAACAAATTTCCCAACGTATCAAATGTTGTTTTGAATCCGGCAACAATCCCATTCCAAATTGCACGTATCAAAACACTTTCATTGTATAACTCAATCAAGTAATTGACAACATCAATAACCCCTTTTATTATCGCCGTCAATCCTTGGTTAACAAAAACTTTTGCCTGCGTTGTCAACGTTTCAAAATTCCATCCGGTTGCGTCAAACAACCCGGATAATGCGTTTTGCAACTCAATTTGGCTTTGCAATTGTTCCTCCTGCAATTGCGCCAAAACTCCGGCTTTCCCTTTTACTTCATCCATGTTTGTTGAAATATCTTTCAACGTGCGCAAATACTGCAATCCGGCGTCCTCTCCGGGTCCCCCGAATATATCTGCAATTGCAGCCCCGACCGTTGCCGCATTATCCGGCAATTCTGCCAATTTTGCGGAAACGTCTTGTATAACATCAAATGTCGTTTTGGTTCCGGTCTGCAAATCTTTTTGAACTTGTTCCGACGAAATACCAATACCATCCAAAGCCGCCGCCGCCGCCGTCGTCATTTCACGCAAACGCAAATTTGCCTCCTTAATTGCGTCAACGCCTTTGTCTGAAAAGATACCCATTTTGTTTGTTTGGGTAACAATTGCAACAAATTGGTCTGCTGATATTCCCGCCTCTTTGAAATATGCCGGGTATTCTTTCAACGTGTCTAAAAATTCCCCGTTCGCATCGCCTCCGGCTAAAAACCCATCCTTAACCAATTGCAATGCCTCATTTGCAGAAATACCAAATTGTTTTGATAATGCGTTTGTTGCAATCAATGTTTCCCGGAAATCTGCGTTGAATGAATCGGCGACGGCTTGCACCTCATTTCTAAACGCTTTCAAATCATCGCCACTTTTCCCGGTAAATTGTTGCGTCAATCTCGTTGCCTCAACTAACCCGGCGTTATAATCGTACCACCATTTAAACGCCGCACCCGCCGCCGCAATTCCGGCAATCGCCAAAAAAACCGGGTTTGAAAGTAATCCCAACAAAGTTTTTCCCAATGCTTTTGCCCCGTCGCCAATAGCTGTAAAAACGGCTTTACTTTCAGCCCCGCCACGTCCTAACGCCAAAAGACTTTCGCCAAATGCGCTATTTAAACCTAACGTTTCTTTTAATTTGTCGCCATACGCAATAATTGCGTCGGACGCCTCCGTATAATTTCCGACGTTCAATTGAAATTTTCCGGTTGCCTCCTGCAAACGTTTCATTTCTTCGTATATTTCTTTGGTTTGTGCAACCAATTTTCGCCCCTCCTCGGTGTTTTCCCGTTCGGCTTTAGTCATGTTGTTTAAATAAATCTTATTCAATGAATATTGCGCCGATAAACGGTTATAACTACCCTCGGCGGATTGATTTATTTTCACAATCAGTTTATTAATTTGGTTCGCTTCCTGCTGTGCCAATTTTAACTCGGCTAACTTTTTGGCGTTCTCGCTTTCTGCAAACGCCAAATCACGTTGCGCACGTGCCAAACGTTTCGCATCGTCTGCGGCTTTTTTGGTTGTCTTTCGCCCGTCCTCCGTTGCGCCGGAAACCTTTTTCAGAATCTCCGCCAATTGTATTGCTTCGGCTTTGATATTTTTCAGCGCATTTGTATATGTGTCCGAAAGTTCATCCAATTGTTTTATCAAATCTGTAATCGAATTATCCGGGCTTATTAAATCCGAATATTTGATTGGGTTGTTATTATCTGCCATACGCCGATTATTAAGTTATTTACGGGAAATCCCCCGTCTGTTGCATTTTCTTTTCTCAAACATGTAATTTATCGCCTAAAAATAAAAACGCCGGAAATCGCCTTATTTTACCTTTTTTGCTTGTTTGCTTTTTTGGCTTGTTCCTTGATATACTCAAATGCGTTGTAATATTCCAAAACGGTAAATTTCTTTGGGTCAACATGCAAATTTTGGGACAATATCAAACACATATTTTCAAATTGTCTGTCATGCCTAATTTCCACGCTTTCCGACCCGGTAAACGTCTGCGGGTTGAAATAGGTTATCAACTCCGCCGTAATGTCGTCAATCTCTTTTGCGTCCGCCTCGGTTGCCCGACCGTCTATTATTGTGCGTAATACAACAATCGTTCTTTGTTTCAATTTATCGTAATACTCTTTCAATGTCGCATCATCGAACAACCGGGGAAAATACAAACGCAATTCATCGTCTATTTTTTTTTTAACCGCTTCCAAATGGGCGGTTATCTCTGAATTTGCAACGTCTTTAAAAAGACTCATTGTTTGTTGCAATCCATCATCTGACAAATCATTTCGGGGTTTACCATTTATTGATTTAACCAACACGGCAAAAGCCAAATGCTGGGGGGAAACCTCGGATTGAATGAAATATATGTTTTGGCGCATATTTTCCAACTCAACGGTTGCCATGTTTGGCGTTGGGCTGTTCAAATAACGTATTACCTTTTCAATATGTCGGTCAAAATCCGACAAATCGGAACCAACCCCGGCGTCAACCAAAAGCATTTTGTTATACTTGTGGAAACGCATAATTGGCAAATCCTCGATTGAATCATACAACTCAACGTTCATTCCTTTTATTTGTACATTCTTCATAATAAAACACGTGTTATCATTGTACTACAAAAGGGAACGCCCAAAAATGCGGGGTTCCCGGTAAATATCAACGCAAAGAAACAAATCAGAACGCACGTCCACCACGACAAACAGAAATCGCAATTAAACATCTTTGAAAAGAAATCGTTCCCGTGAATCTGTACCCATTCAATGACGCCCCATTTGCGTAATAACGTCAGCACAAAAGCCGCTATTAATGCGACAACAATAATGTTATAAATAAAATGTTCCATATCCTACAATTTACATGTTTCTCCAATACTCAATTCGCCCTCAAACCGGAATCCGCCGAACGGGTGCATTAAAAATTGGTTTTCTATTTCATCCAACGAAAAGCCCCGGTAAATGTTTTCCGCCAATTCGTACACTTTGTTTATTCTGTAACTTCCATTTCGCACCAAAAAACCGCCGTTCAAAACGTCCAATATTTGCCGCTTCAAATCCTCTTTGTTGCGTGTGCTTGCATCGTTGTATATCTTTCTGTAATCAAACCAAAAGATAATCGAAAACGCCGTTTTTATGCCAATATCAACTCCGGGTTCCCAACTGATATTTTGCGGGTCGTCAACCCAAAAGAAACAGAAATTACCAATACCCGCATCGGGGCAAACTTCCATATATTCGTTTTTCCCGGAATACACGTTTGGCGTATAATAGCGTTTTTGGTTTGCGTTCATTTTAACAAGTCTTTCCGCCCTGCCAAACGCATAATCCAACCACGGCAAATTATCAACCAATCCGTTTTGAATGTTCCCAATAATCCGGTCTAACAATTCCGGGTTGTCAACAACCGGGGCTTTTACCTTATTTGCCATAAATTTGTTTTTTTGCTTCGTCCATTAAATCCGGATATATATATTGCCATATCAGTATTGCAATATTTTCGTCCGTCAATCCTAATATCTGACGCCCGTATTTCTTTATTAAATCCTCTGTCTTAAAATCGGACGCCTTAATTTCAAATTGCTTGTCGCCAACTTCCAAAAAAAAGCTACTTTCAAAATCTCCCTCATCCCTTAACGTAACCCGGTTTGTCGGCTGTCCCTTTGCCTCTTTAATTGCGATTGTTACGGGGCTGTATGGTGCATAATCCGAAATTTCGACGCCCAAACGGTTAATACCTTGTTCAAACAATTGTTCCTCGGCGTTTAAATCAACTATATATGCCTCATTGTCCCATATAATGTTTTGTATTATCCGCCCGGACGTCAAAGCCTCGTTGAAATCCGCAACCCTTTTTCGTAAATCGGTTATCTTTTTCATAAATACAATTTTTACATGAAATTATATACAATTTTCCCTTTGAATTATATAATTACACGGTTCTGTATCTTACCCCACGGTTATTGCAGGCTAAACAGATACGGTCTAACCCTTGCGTATCTATTTGCAACGCCTCATAAGACTTTTTAAGGTCGTAACCTAAACCGCCGGGACGAACGCCGGACGTGTTGCCGTCCAACTCATACAAAATATCCATCCGGGTTGCGTTTGATTGATTGCGGTTAACCCTTACGTTGGGGTTCATTGCCAACGTCCGCAATGCAATTGCAGCAACTTGTCTTTGTATTACCGTTTGGAAAATCTGCCTTTGGGAAATAATGAAATCCGTTAAATCGCATCCAATAGTAATTTCGCAATTCAGCCCGTAATTTTGGGTTCGTGTGTACATCGTGTATGCAATATCCCACAACTCCGGGTATTCTGCGAACGTTTCCGGCGCATTATACATAAACGGCGTTACTTGCAAATACTTTGTCAATTCTCGCCAAACCTCAACGGAACCCATGTTGCACGTTCCGCACGGCTCCCGGCTCCAATCCTTTGATACGTTAATTGCTTCCATTCCGGCGGGTAATTCGTCTTGATTGTAGCAAAGGAACCACGCCCCCCCGGCGTTGTTCTTGTCGCTTATATACGGCAAATAACAATCATTTAACGGGAACCACTGAAAACCGCCATTTGTAACGGTAAAATTCAAATCAAAAGTCTTTATTGGGTCTATCTGCGACGAATGAAACAAATACATTCTAACAACCCCGGTTCCCCCGGTCATTTGCAAACCTATCTTTTCAATTTTCGCCGTCACTCCCATTGCACGAACCGGGACAATTTCAAATCCTACCAACTTATGATTGTTTTGCAACGTCGCCCGTATGCGTCCGGCACCATCAAAGAACGTTTTTCGCTCCAACAAATTACGTGTTTCTTTGTCTAACTGCTTAATCTGTGTAAACGTCTGTATTGCGGTCGCAATTCCGTTTCGGGTCATTCTCTCCAAAAAGTCCGTCAACATATTATACGGTTTCCAATATGGGTTTCCGTAATCCTCCCGGCTGTAATCATTATTAAAATCGCTTGCCGTTGGTTCCTCTCCGGTGTTGTCAATTTTAGCAATCCAAACAATACCGTTATGGCTCACTTTCTGCCCGGCTTTGTACGGCAATATCATGTTCCATTCCGGGTATTGCAGCCCCCAATCATCCGGCATAATCGCCGCCATACTATCCAACGTCAAAAGCGGGTGCGCACCTTGAAAATACAACCCACTTTCCGTCTGCGTTAAATTGTCGTCTATCGCCTTTGCCGGGTCGTATGATTGCTCCCACCCGCACACATTTTTTAACGCTTCGCATATTTCATTTATTCTTATCATAAAAACGCCCATTTATTTCCCATATTAGGAATTAAGATTGCAATAAATAAGGGGGCGGGGATAACCACCCCGTCCCCTCGGTTAAATAATTGTTCCGTTTTCCGGCTTATGCGCCTGCACCTCCGGCGGGAAATTCCCCGGCGTTGGTTACATATACAGGCATACCCAAAGGTACATTTCCCGCATGTGCTGCAATCTGCGCTTTGATAATCGGATTTGCAACGGTTGTTGGTTTGCTGTTGTAAGCAATTACAAACGCAACATCTGCGCTAAATCCAAAATATTCTTTCACGTTGCACGTCATATCGGCACTCGCTGCGCCTGCTGTCTGTGACTGGTCGCCAACTGCTGTGTAATAGTGCGAACCAACGGGCAAATCAATGTACGGCAAACGTACAACGTCCCATTCGTGGAAATTCGCACGGGTGCGGTTCAACGCCTCACGGTCAACACGTGTTAAAACGCCAACGTTACCATCCTCTACGGCAAAGAATGTGCCGTTTTTGTTAGCTTCATTTACGACGTTGTTTGTATAATGGAACACTTTATTTTCGTATTCCATACGCTTGTTTACGTCGTTATAAATACCGTGCTGTGCCAATTTTTTAATAAGGCTGTCAATTCCGGCGTTACCTACGACGTGAACCAAACCCGGATAACAATTTGCACGCATAATCGGGTTAATATCGCCCATAATTTCGGTTGCCATCTGCGTTGGAACATCAATAACGTTTGCATTGAAATTGTAATTCAACTTGTCTTTCAATATTTCGGTTTTTCCTGCCTCCAACGCTGAAACGGCTGCTTGGTCTAACGAATTTGCAAACGCTCTGCAAACCTTTTCCATTTTGCGGTTGAAATCGTGCTCATACGAAATTTCGTTGTTCATATACAACGTTGGCACCATTGTAAAGCCGACGGAATATGTCGCCCAAACCACGGTATAAAGTGCGGACGTGTTTTCATCGTCCGGGATAACACACGTACGAACGTTGCTAACCGTAACGTCGCCATCGTAATTGATAACCGGAACTTGTACCGTATTTCCGATTGAGGCAAACGCACGTTCACGCAATTTCGGGGACAAAATGGAATTTCCGGCGTTGGTCTGTTCAATGAAAAAATCTAATGCGCCATACTCGCACGGGCGGGTCATATTACGGTCTAACTCCGGGTTTTCTACTCGCCAATTCTGTAATCTTGTTGCAATTAAACTCATAGTCTTTTTATTTTAATTTGTTATTAAATGCTGGTTTACCCATTACCCGGTTATCTCTCCGGCAATTTGTTAATACTATTTTCCTGCCAAACCTTTCTCATATCTTCGTCAAACTCTTTGGAACCTACCGTTTTACCTTGCGCCATCAATTGTTTTGTAATAAGTTCGTACGCCTCTGATTGCGTTTTGGCTCCGCTTACGTCCAATGTAATTCCGCCGCCTCCGGCACCGCCTGCGGGCTTATTTGTGCCGCCTCCTAGCTGTTGTCTTTGCTGCTCCAATACTCCCATCGTTTCCAATTCTTTTGTCAGCAACTCGGCGGGCGTGAATGGGTTCAACTGATTGTTTGGATTGCGCATAATTGCGCCGCTTGCATCTTTGAACGCCAAAACCTTTCCGCCGTTTCCGTCGTCTATATATTCCGGGTTCATGCCTTTTACTTTTTCGGTCGCCTGCGTCAAAATAACCTTTGTTACGCTTTCCGGGAATCCTGCTTTGAATTTAAGCCCGGCGGCGGCTGTCTGCAATGCGTTGTCAATTCTTACTCCGAACAATTCTTTTTCGTGGTTTGCCTTTTCTGCCTCATACTTGGTTGTCAACTCGGTAAACTGCGTTGTCACGTTCTGCAAATCTGCTTTTGCCTGCTTCAATGCTTTCACGGTTTCCGCATCTGCCGCACCATCGGCAATTGCCTTTTCTAAACGGGCTCTTTCCTTGGTCAATGAATCAATCTGCGATTGCAGCCCGGTTGCGCCATCGGCTTTTGTTTTCATTTCCCCCATTACACGTTTTGCGTAATCATACGTTTTTTCGGTTCCATTTTTAGCGATACCGGAAACCGCCAAAATATCGGCATCCAAAGCCCCGTAAATTTCGCCCGTTTTCTTGGCAATAACGCTGTTTTCGTCATTCTGCGATAATGTTGTTATCGCTGTAATCTGTTCGTCAGACAATCCCGACAAAGCCGCATTTGCAACTAAAATTTCTCTCGTTAACATAATATTCTTACCCTTTGAATTAATTAAGTGCGATTGCTTCTACTTTTCCGCTGTTTGCGTTAATAATATCAATTGTGTATTTTGGGGAATTCCCGGTTGTGTCAACCAACCAACTAACAACACGTGCATGGCTGATTTTCTTTTCAACCTCTTTTGTTACCAAAATAACGTCGGTAATTGTTCCGCCCTCAATACATTCAATCAACTTTTTCTTTGTGTCGCCGTCCAATGTTGCGGCGGTTGTGGTTACTTCAATAACCAAATTGTCTTGCTGTGCAATCTGTGCCATATTCGTAATTTTTAATGGTTAAACATTCTCGTTGTTTTCCGGGCTATCGCCTGCCTCTTCCTCTGCTTCTGCTGTTTTTTCGGCTTTTGGTTTTCGTCCGGCTTTCTTTGGTTCTGCTGGGATAACTCCGGCGGCTGTCAGTTCTGCAATAATTTCGGCTTTCATTTGTTCACGTTCTGCCGCCTTTGCTTCTGCTGCCGCCTTTGCTGCTGCTTCTGCCTTTGCTCGTTTGCTGGCTTCAATCTTTTCTTTGTTCGCTGCCTCCCAAACGTTCGGGTCGTGCATAATGTCAACTTTATAACCCATTTTTCGCAAATTGTGCAATCCGAATGTTTCAAAGAACTTTTTTCCGAAAACCTGCATACGTGGTCGCGAAATTCTTTCGCCCGTTTCTTGGTTGAATTTTACAACCTCAATACGACAATGATAAAAACTTTCTTCCCCTTTTGGAACAATGAAATTTTCCGGGGTAACGTCCAACAATCCGACGTCCTTTGTTTTACCCTCTGTTTCTGCTTTCACTCGCATAATCATAAATTTTTTTTGTTATTACTTCAATTTTCTTGGAAAATGGTATTTGGCTGCCAAATTCCAAAACGTTTGTATTCTCACGTTCAAACCTACGCACTAAATTAGCGAAATTCAATTTAATGCGCAATTCACCCTCGGTAATTAGCTGTTTTTCGTACAATTCTAATACTTCCGGACGTGTCAAATGTCGGTACGGCTCCAATTCTGCCAACACTAACATACGTTGCATTTGTATTGGGTCGTGTCTGTACTCCGTTTCGATAATCTGATTTTGTAGCGCATCCAATTCCCCCTCGCTTGCTCCGCTTTCTTTCGCCATCTTATAACGTTCTCGCAATTGGGTTGCATCAGACAAATAAAACTCGGTGCCATAATTGATTTTTGCCGAAATAAACATTGTTCCATAACGCAAACGGCAAACGGTTTCGTCAACGAACTTTTGCGCCGCCTCAAAGCCTTTTTTTACTCGGTTTAATACCGTGCTTTGGCTTTCAAAATTGGCTTTAATTTGCTGTTCATTTAATGCTTCACGGGTTGTTATTTCCTCGTTGGTACCAACAACCGCCGTAATTATGTTTGTACGCAACCGTTCTTCCTCGCTAACGTTATAATCCAAACTATTACGGTCAACGGTCAACATCTGAACCGGGTTGCGCAAATCCGGCTGTTTGTCGCCGTCCGGTACCGGAATTTCAATGAATGAACCAACCCCGACAATTCGTTTATCTCCGCATTTCGGGCAACGCATCAATAAACCCGCTTGGTCTAATTTATAATAGCCTTGTTTATCTTTCAAAAACCCGCCGTCGCAATAATCGCCGTTTTCGCCGTTCGTAAAATCGCAACTTTGTTCATATCCGGAATAAATCGGGTACGACCCGTACATATCCAAATTTTTCTTTGATAAATGATAAAAAAGGAACCAATCTAAACTTTCCAACTCGGTTGTTAACGGGGACGCCTTAACGTCCGGTTCTCTCAAACTCAATGGTTCGTTCCAAAAAAAACGTGCTGGGCAATATCCCAAATCGTGCGGGCTATCAATCAGCAATTCGCCAATATTGCCTTTTTCCTCGGTAAATACCCGGTATCGTTCATCGTCAATTACGGCAATACGGTTGTCGTCCTGCCGGAATATTATCCAACGCATAACGCCCGTTGTTTTGTCTGCCTTGTATGAAATAACGTGTTCTATTGGCAACCAATAAAAGTACGGTTGCGGGTAATTATCGCCGGGGGATTGCTCTTTTGGCAAATCAACAATTAATACGCTGTTAATTTCGGTTTTGAAATATTCCCATCCCTTTGTGCTCCAAATTTCGGGTTCTTCCAATACGTGTTGTCTGTAATACTCCCAATCGTCCCTTTGTTCGCTGTTCATAAACTGATAATTGAACGCCGGGTTACGACCGTCAAAAATGCGGCTCAACTTATCAAAACAAACGCCCGTTACCTCGTTTGTCTTTACGGGGTAACGGAACAATGTTTTGAACACTTTGAATTTGTCTGCGGGTATAAGGTTTGAAACATAAGCCAAAAAATCGGTCACGGGTTGCGTAATGTATGGCGTCAACGCCTTTTCCGCATGAAATCGTATGCGGTTTTGGTGGTAAATCGCCCTACTTATCGCCGCTTTGTTCCGTGGCTCCGTTATCTGCTTTTTTATTTCTCTTATATCTAAGCCCATTTTCTTTGTCAAATTCAAATTTACTATTTTCCGGTAACTGCCAACCGCCGTTATTTGGCATTTTTAAAAGTCTTTCGGCGTGGCTAACTTCAAAATCTCGTGTCGTTTTCAATGTTTCATTTTCCAACGTCACTATTGTTTGTTTTCCCTGCTGCATTTTTTAAGTCTGTTAGCGGGTTAAAATCTTCCGGTACGATAATAGCCAAATCATCCGACCAATTAGGTAAAAACGACCATTGTATTGCGTTGCTATCGGGTGCCTCAAATCCTCCCAATGTTTTATCCCCGATAAACAAAGAACGAATTGGAATAGGATGATGCGTTATTGCTTTTGTCGTGTCTTGCAATGCACCAATTGCGCCGTTTTCATCAAACAAATAAACCCCCAAATTTTGGGAATCGCTTTCACATTGCAAATCTTTCAATGCTTTAATCAGTGATTGCGGCATTTTACGCATAACCGCCGTAAATGGGGTTGGCTCACGTCCTATAATTTCCTCAACACCTCCCAACGTTTCGTTTCCTCCTCCAAATGTACGGGGTGCGCCCGCTTCTGCTGTTGGTGCTTGAATGTACGGGGAAACAACAATCTTTGTGTCGTCATCTGCCGATAACAACGGCATCCATGACGCTTTTTTTGTAATACCCGCCGTCGTGGTAAATGAATTTTTTTCTCCGGTGCTTTTGTGCAATCTCTGAAACGCTACTTTCTGAATCTGTCCGAAACTCTCGGCACACGTAAAGTTTGGAATGTTTGGCAACGCTGATGCTGCCGGGCATTTACAAATCGCCATACTCTTTAAATTTTTAACGTTAAAACTAAATTTATAATCTCCGGGGCTATCCCTTTGCCCCTTTCTTTTTGCAAAGTTATAATATATTCCGGTTAATTTCTTGCATATATGGAATTTATTGTTAGTTACGGCGTGTAATACCCTTACATGCGGCATTGTATGGCTTAACATTACCGTCCGCCAATTCCTTTTCATAAATTCCGGTTAAACCGTCCTCCGGGTCGTCATGGGTATTTGCAGGAAAATCACGCAAAAACCCGGTTACGTGTTCATGTATCTTTGGAAAACGTTCCTCCCATCCTAACGGCATTATGATTTGGGCGTTGACGCTTGCCGAATTTGTTATAATGCGGCTTTCCTTGTTGGCACCTTGGTAAAATGGTTCGGAAATCGCTTTTATCTTTTTACGTATCAACTTTTCAAACCCGGCACCGCCGTTGTTACTTTCAATCCATGCTTTTTGCGTTCCACAACGGTTTATCATTTCCGGGACGGTAACGGCTGTTACTTCTGTATTTTCCTGCGTAAATACCATGTCAGTAATTAGCGCATACAAAATCGGTTCAAACCGTTTCTTTTGTTCGTTCCATGCCTCATTACCGGATTTGTAAACGTCATAACACGCCGAAAATGTAAAGTCGTCGCCCTCGTCTGCCACGTCTGTATAATTACCACTACGCACGAACGTTCCCCATTCTGATTTGTCAACGTACGTTCTGAACGGGTTCCGGTACAATCTACCCTCTGCGCTTCCGGGGTTTCCTTGGTCTAAGCATTGAAATTGTATTGGGTCTAATGCTCTTTCACGCTCCAATTTTGCCCGGCTGTGCATACTCTCCCATAAAGCCGCCCCCGGTTCCCTTGGGTCAATCTCGTTTGGTTCCCCGGTTTTCAACGCTTCAAAGTTTATGCGAACCCATGCACCATCCGGAATATTTTTAATGCTGTCCCAACTTTTAATATCAATAATCTTTTCGCCTCCCTTTTCAATCTTACCAATCAAATCTTCCTCATGCCATCGGGTAAATACAATCAGTTCTTGCGATTTATTGTGCAAACGCTTTTTTACAACGGTCGTGTACCATTTCCACGCCGCATTGCGTACAATCGGGCTGTTACCCTCTGAATAATCTTTGTAAACGTCGTCCATAATCATAACGTCAACGGTCTTTGACGTCAACGCACCGCCACGACCTACAACACGCAACGAACCCTTATGCCCAACCATTTCTATAACGTCAGAATTTCGTAAATACGTGTTTGCCATCGTTACCACATTTGAACCGTTCAAAAAGGTTTTCGGAAATATTTCCCGATATTTTGGGGTGTCAATTATTCGTTGAACGTCCCGGTTAAAATCCCTTGCAATTGTGGCGGCATACGAACCAATACAAATTTTTGTGTCCGGGTTCAATCCTAACATAAAAGCGGGTAATTTTCGGCTTGAACCCTCCGATTTTCCGTGCTGGGGCGGCATT
>ERZ772872.1827-NODE-1827-length-18457-cov-3.696120_pt1 | contig 18457 bp, 22 predicted proteins | sample MGYA00512132_ERZ772872 | MGnify/ENA primary metagenome ERZ772872 (study PRJEB29015, sample SAMEA2737724) | human gut metagenome | biome: human gut; feature: human-associated habitat; material: faeces | place: China | collected 2012 ...
CTGTTGCTTCCATTTGCTCACTGTTGTGGGCATAAGAAATTTTTAAATTTCCTCAAAGTAAAGACTTTGTTGGTTTTGAATTTTTCATTTTTCATCATGACACTAAACTGGTTTTATCAAATCATATATGTGTTCCTCAATTTTATCTCAACCTAAGCACCATGACCCCTATCATGGTGCTATTTTTTAACTTAATACTGATACTTTTGTGAGACTTTAACGACCTGTTAGAGTCTCTTTTTTAATGCGATAATTTACACATAAAAGGGAGGTGGAAAAGTGAACGGATATAACTATAATCCTTATGCACCGATGTATCAAGACACGATGCAATTGCAGGATAGGCTAAATCAGTTACAACAAATGCAACAGCAGTACAATAAACCAATGCCAGAGCCACAAGTTCCAACGCAGAATGTTAACTGGATACAAGTCGCAGGTATAGAGGGAGCAAAGAATCAGATTGTACAACCGGGGGCTACGGCATGGATGATGGATAACAACGCACCTTTCTTTTATGTAAAGAGTGTAGACGGTATGGGCAGTGCAACTTTTAAGGTGTTTAGGTTTGAAGAGATACCACCAGAAGCCACGCAGACAGTCCAAAAACAGAATGTAAACTATGATAATAGATATGTTACAAGAACAGAGTTTGAAGAACTTCTAGCAAAGCTAGGAGAGCAACCAGAGAAAGGAGAGTTAAGCAATGAGTAATCCTTTAATGAACATGATAGGCGGTATGATGGGAAACAACAATCCTATGCAGATGGTACAGCAGGTAATGGGCATGGTAAGAGGGTCTAACAATCCACAGTCTATGGTTGAGAGCATGGCACAGACAAACCCCGCGATCAAGCAGGCAATGGAAATGTGCAAGGGAAAGAACCCACAAGAAGTGTTTAATAGCCTATGCAAACAGCAGGGCATGAATCCACAGGATATTGTGGACAAAGTAAACAAATAGATATTAAGCGGTGCACAGCTTGGTAAATAAATTTATGGAGGACAACAACAATGAATGAAGCAATGGGACTCACTGCGGCAGACGTAGCAGCAGTGACAAAAAATGACGGATATGATAACGGCTTCAGCAACGGTGGTTGGTGGATTTGGATTATTTTAATTGCTTTTCTTTTCTGTGGTAACGGATGGGGAAGAAATAACGATACCGCAACGACCGCAGGCGAAAACGCTTTCTTATCCGATGAGTTTGTAAAGAGAGATATTTTCAATACAAACCAGAACGTATCTAATACAGCTTGTCAGACACAGAGAGACGTATTAGAAAGCAGATACACAACACAGTTAGGATTACAGCAGATGCAGGCACAACAGCAGGCTTGTTGCTGTGAAACACAGAAAGAAGTGTTACAGAACCGCTATGATGCGGCTTTAATGGCTCAGAATATGCAGGCACAGCTGGCACAGTGTTGCTGTGATATTAAGGAAACAATCCTCGCAGACGGACAGGCTACACGCCAGTTGATGCAGGACAACACAATCCAGAATCTTAGAGATAAACTTGCGGACAGAGATAGAGACTTACAGTTATCTAACTTCCAGATTTCGCAGGTATCACAGACTAAGAACATTGTGGATGCTGTTAGACCATTCCCAACACCTGCATACATTACAGCAAGTCCTTATGTATCCTATAATGGGTATGCATACGGTGGTTGCAACTGCGGAAGTGTAAATGTGTAAATAAATCAAGCTTGTTGGAAGAATCCATATCTACTAAGTAGACTAGCAATATATTGACGATAGGGTGTCGGGTTCGGCATCCTATTTTTGTTTAGGAGGGAAAACTATGTTAAATGCGGTAAATGTAGCACAGCAGGATGTAAACAGTGGTGCAAACGTACTATTTGCGAATACACGATATAGTAGCAGACGTTGTACTTGTAATTATGGGTGGCTGAATCATGTAGAGGGGTCTGGTCTGTTTACGTTGACGAATAGATCAAACTGCCCTATGACTGTAGAGGTAGAATTTAACGGTAATGTATCCGCTAACGCAACAGGAGCAACGGCACTTGCAGTAGAACTTAACGGAGAAGCTATTGGTGGAACAGAAATGGACTATACAGTAGTTACAGCGAACACATTTCAGAACGTGGGAGCAACAACGGTTGTAACTGTACCATCTTGCGGTAGCTTAATCGTAAGCATCGGAAATGTAGGAACAACAGCGGCAATAGTAAAAGATGCGAATATTATTATAAAGCGTATCTCTTAAGGAGGTGCGATCATGATTGAATTTACAAACAATCTTGAAGTAACAAAAACAGAAGATATCTTTGACGAGATCAACAAAAGATATGTAGCGGCTATTATGATACACGGTCAAATGGCAGACTATTTCAACTTCTTAGGTTTAAAAGGCTACAAAAGATTACATGAATACCAGTTTCTTACAGAAAGCTTGGAGAGACGTGAAATATGCAGGTATTTTGTAGATCATCACGGCAAGCTTTTAAAAGATTCTTTTAGCGGTACTATAAAAGTGATTCCCGACTCTTGGTATACAGCCAGTAGACTAAGTATCGGAAAATCTACAAAGCAGAAAGCTGTAGAGGATGGCTTTATAGAGTATCACAACTGGGAGAAAGAGACAAAAGAAGCCTATGAGAAGTACGCACAGCAACTTAGAACAAACGGAAACGTATCGGATGCACTATTTGTAGAATGTCTGGTAAAAGACGTATCTAAAGAGCTAGAAACGGTTGAAAAGATGGTTACTGATCTAATCTCTGTAGGATACGACATGGTGTATATTACAGAGACACAGGACTGCATACATGAGAAATACAAAAAGAAGCTTAAGGGGGTCAAATTATGAGTGAAATCAAACATGTTCTGGAAGAACAGCTAGAAAGAGAAAAAAACTCAGCATTAAAACAGCTCACAACATCTAATCTTGATGCAATGTATAAGATTACAACAACATTATGCAATCTGGAAAAGATGGAGCATGGAGACATAGCGGAAACCGTCATGGATGCAGGAGAGAATCTTATTAAGAAGTACAGCAATGGCAAGTATGATAAAAATATAGATGCATTGTATGACAACTACTTAAGTGCTAAAATGGCATACAAAGAAAACGGAGATCAAGGACACCGTGATAAGCTTATGGAATCGGTCGGTAGATTGATGGTGGAAGTGTATGATATGCTTTCTTCTATGGTTATTGATTCTGACTTTATGGACGAGAGAAAAGAGATACAGCGACAGATAAAGAAACTTGCGGAAATGTAAAAAAAGAGGGTATTGAAACGGCATATTTTAGGGTTTACAATAAATATGTAGGAATTATGCAGATTTGCTACAGCCTCCTTGTAAGTACAGAGTTTTTTAAGCGTTTTTGGTTGCACGACAACAGGAAAAGAGTTCGAGGCTCGAGTGGGGTTCAAGTCCCCACATTTCTTTTACCTTGACTTAGGTATATAAGTCTTAATCCATTACCGCAGACATAGCGGTATACAAACAATGTAGGAGGATATACAATGCAGAATTACGAACAGATTTTAGCAGAATTAGGAATCGAAATCCCAGAAGAGAAAAAGGCAGAGCTTAAAAAAAGACATGCCGAAAATTATAAGACTGTAGCTGATTATAATAAACAGGTAGAGAAAAAAGATGAATACAAAACATCTTTAGACGATGTACAGACCCGATTAGCTGAATTAGAGAAAGAAGATGTTGACGGTCTTAAAACTAAGATTACAACATTAACACAGGAACTTGCGGACGAAAAAGAAGCAAGAGTCCAAGAAGCTAAACATACAGAGTTAAGAGATAAAGTCAAAGATTTCTTATCTGATAAAAAATTTGTAAATGCACCAACAGAAGAGTTTATCCGCACTCAAATGCTTTCAAAATTAGAGAAAGAAAATGGGAAGAATGCAGAAGATGTATTCAAGGAGCTGACTACTAAAGATGGAAAACCAATTGAGAACATCTTAATTGATGAAAAGAAAGCAAAAGAACCTAAGATTGATATTCCGTCTTTTACGTCTAAGTTTAACAGCGGAGAGCAGAAAAAAGGTTATCAGAAATTAACGGCAATGTCTTTAGATGAACAGATGAAATTAGCGGAAGAAGACCCAGATCTCTATGTAACCTTATTAAATGACAAATAGATAACACCGACTCACAATTTGAAAGTGAGCCGCTAACCTAAAATCCCTTGATAGTTGTAGGTAGATGGGGCATATATACAAAGTCCTTATCTATTCACTTAGGGTAGAAAGGACTTTTTTTATGCCAAGAACAGGAACATTTGGCGGTTTTTCGTTTAACCCAGAAGTTTTTTCACGATACATGAATGAAAATCCAACATGGAATGATGCTATTATTGCATCTGGTGTGTTAGCACAGGACAATACAATCATGGATTTAATCGGAGAAAAAGGAAATGTCGCAACAATTCCATTCTATACACCGATTGATGAACAGGACTCACAGGCTTTAAACAACGATGGAGAAACAGACAATACACCTGTTGAAATCACAGGAAAGAAACAGACTTGCATGTTGATTCAGAGAATGAAAGCTTGGAAAGCAAAAGACTTTACAAAAGAGTTAACAGGTGCAGAGCCTATGACTCACGTTGCAAACTCTGTTGCAAGCTTTTATAAGCAGGTAAGAACACGTGACTTAATGACTACAGTTGATGCAGTTTTAAGCCTGTCTGGTATGGAAAACCATATTACAGACTTATCTTTAACTGGCGAGGGCACTGTAGGAGATGCAAACAAAATTGATGATACAACACTTATCTTCGCACAGCAGAAAGCTTTAGGAGATTCCGCTGACAAGATGGGATTACTTGTATTAAACTCTTACATCTACGCAAAATACAAAGCAATGGGACTTGTTGACTACAACAAATACACTATTGCTAACGCAGTAGAAAGAGAAGTAAATCTTCCTACAATCGGTGGATTTATCCCACTGGTAACAGACAGATTTACAGTTGATACAACAGGAACAAACCCAGTATACAAAACTTATATGCTTGGTACAGGTTCAGTATTGACTTGTGATAAGACAAACTATGAAAATCCTTATTATACAGACTATGACCCAGAAACATCTGCCGGTATCGAAAAGCTGTATACAAAGCAGGGTTATGTATTACATCCTAACGGATTTTCTATTAATGCTAACAAGATTGCAAAAGAGTCTCCTACAAATGCAGAGTTAGGAGCTAAAGCAAACTGGTCTTTAGCATTTAACCAGAAGAATATCCGCATGGGTGTTATTAAATCCAATGGATAAAAAGGAGTGTGATTTCATGGCGTACATTGACTATGAATATTACAAAACCCTTTTTGGAGAGAAAGCAATCCCAGAACAGGACTTTAATCGTCTGGTCTGGGATTCTTGCAAGAAGATAGATAATGCCACGACTGGTGTTGACAATGTGAAGAAACTTAAGATTGCTTTTCCAACAGATGAAGATGATGCAGAAGCAGTTAAAAGATGTGTTTGCGAACTTCTGTCAATCACATATAAGATTGAACAGGCAGAAACGAGAGTTGAAGCATCACAGGGTTATATCACATTAGAAGATGGAACTGTGATGAGTAAGCAGGTAGCATCTAAGAGTGCAGGAAACGAGAGTATAAGCTATGTGACTTCCAGTAACGCAGGTACGGCTACATTGATAGATAAGTGTCTAGCGGATAAGGAAGCACAGAAGCAACTATACGATGATAAGATAAGAGATTATCTGTCTGGCATCACTGATGCTAACGGAGTTAACTTGCTGTACATGGGAATATATCCAAGATAAAAAAACGGAGGGATACGATGTATAACGATACAATCACACTTTTTAATAGGTATGAAAGTAAATTGGGAGATACATGGTATCCCTCTATTTTGCATAATACGAACCTAAACATGGATAAAGCAAGCATCGTTGCAAAGTACGGTTCTGACTCACAGGACAATGCTGTATTAAACGTGCAGTATAGCCTAAAAAGCGGTCAAAAGATGGTAGGGAGTAAATTATGGCTACCGCCTAAAGAATGGTGTAAACAGACGAATGATAAGCTGTCAGAAGCACTTACGTTTAGTTCTAAGGCGAATAGTTTTGATTTCTTTATCGTTGGCGAATGGAAGAATGAAGAACCGATTGCAGAGGATGATTATATTGACGGATTCTACGAAGAGATGAAACTTAAGTATGATTATGTCTTTGCAATAACTGGAAGTGCCTTTTACGACATAATCCCGCATTTTGAAGTAATGGCTAAGTAGGTGGGTATATATGGCTAAGAAAAAATTAGGAAATGTTAATGTGAATACACAGAACATGAGAGCTAATATCAGTCTGGCGAGATTCGATGAACAAATACAAAGTGCTCAATATTGGTTAGATAGTCAAGTTATGACTGATATGGTCCCATATATGCCACACGAAACAGGTACATTTATCAATACTACAAGAGCAAGAAGTGCTTCTTTAGCAGGGACAGGACTTGTCTGTGCAGGTGCAGGACCTATGGGACGATTCTTGTACAAAGGAAAAGGCATGGTCGATGAATTAACTGGTTCTCCGTGGGCAAGAAAAGGTGCTAAGAAAGTCTTGGTATCTGAGTTCGCAGGAACTACAAATGCAAAAGAAGACTTATCATATTCAAATCCTAAGGCTACTCCATATTGGTTTGAAACAGCAAAGAAGAATCACGGTAAAGCATGGGTTACTCATGTTAAGAAGCAAGCAGGAGGTAACTGATGGCAGAAGAACAAAAGGTAGTCAAATACGATCTTGACGGCTTTGACGTACTAACAACAGCTCTAACTGACTTGATAAATCAGTATCCGAACATTCGAGAGGGAGAAGAGATCACTTTTTCAATATTGGATGATGCAGGCGGCAAGGCAATGTTCCCTGTGAATGGGGCAGTGATCGAGAGTGAGAAAGAAAGTATCACTGGTCACGTCACACAGGTTTGTTTGTATCCATTTTGTGTGATCTACCGTATAAGCGGTGCTGATGCAAAACGTAAGGCATACACGAAAGAGTGGTTGGATAACCTTGGTAAATGGTTAGAAAAGCAAACAATCACAATTAAAAACAACACATATAAACTAGAAGAATATCCAGTGCTGACAGGCAATCGAAAGTTTTTAACGATTGACAGACAGACACCTGCATATTTGGACAGTATAAACGAAAACAAGTCTGAGAATTGGGCTATCAATATTTCTGCCCGATATCAAAACGACTTTGATAGATAAATTAACTATTAACTGGTCTACGACAGGATGTAGATCACTGACCTTGAAAAGATAAAGGAGAATCATAATGGCAGTTACAACAGGTAAAATTGACCGTAAGTATATGGCTCATTTCTTAGATGCAGGCTCTTTGTGCGGTGGTAAAACACCATCTTATGAACGTCTTGGAAAAGACTTAGAAGAGTACAATGTCGAACTTAATCCAGATACAGAAACAAGTAAAAATATTATTGGAGAATCTACATTCAAACACAATGGATATGAGGTTTCTTCAGAAGCTGACCCTTATTATGCAGAAGCTGACAGCACATTAAGCCAGAAGTTGCAGGATATCATTGATAATCGTTACAAAGACGATAATCTGAAAACTACCGCAGTAGAAGTACACCTATGGAAAGAAGCATCAAGCGGAGCTTATGAAGCATACGCAGAAGATTGTTATATTGTTCCAACATCCTACGGTGGAGACACAAGTGGTTACCAGATTCCATTTACAGTTAACTACGCAGGAAACCGCAAAAAAGGTACTTACAACGTAACATCCGGAACATTTTCAGAAAGTGCTACACAGGACTTAAAAGACAACAGCAAAGCAGTTTTATCATAACAAGGAGTGCAGGATATGGAAGAACTTAGACGAAAAGTCAAAACTGGGGCATTAAATGTAATTTTAACAAACGAAGATGATGAGGAAATCGGAAGATTCCCATTCAACCCAGTTGATTTAAATATCATTAGAAGATATGAAGAGGTAGTTGCAAATCTTGAAAAGATGGAAGTACCAGAAGATGCAACAGAAAAAGACATTCTGGAATTATCCGACAGATTAGAAGAACAGATTGATTACTTACTCAACTCTAAAGCTTCTAAATCTGTTTTTGCTATCTGCAATCCGCTGACATTAACAGAAAGTGGAGATTTCTTTATTGAGAATATCATCGTTGAGATTGCGGACGTTATTGAGCAGGTAACAGATCAGCGAATTAAGAAGAAACAGGCGAAGATCAAAAGAGCAACTTCTAAATATCACAAATAAATGGAAGTCTGGGAACTTCCAACATCCATAGTAGTTGGTGGCATTAAGTACGATATTCGTACAGATTTTCGAGCAATTTTGGATATATTAAAGACTTTTAATGATCCAGAGTTTGAGAACGATGAAAAGTGGATTGTTGCTCTTACCATTTTATACATTGATTTTGACGAAATGCCACCGCATGACTATGAAGAAGCAATAGAAAAAGCCATCGAATTTATTGACATGGGTATAAAAGACGATGGGAAGAAAAAACCGCACACAATGGACTGGGAACAGGACGGTGCGGTTATTATTCCATCGGTTAATAGGGTCTTAGGAAGAGAAATCAGAGCCATGCAATATCTTCATTGGTGGACTTTTTTGGGAGCTTATATGGAAATCGGAGAATCCTTGTTTTCACAGATTCTTAATGTTCGCATAAAGAAAGCGAAAGGAAAGAAACTTGATGACTGGGAACGTGATTTCTACAAAGAGAATAAGAATCTTATTGATTTAGACGTTAAATACACCGAAGAAGAACAAGCAGAAAGAGACAGACTTAATGCACTTCTTAATGGACAGAAAGGGGTGTGATTGAATGGCTACACAAAAAGCGGATGGAAGTATTTATATCAAAACAGAGATTGATACAACCGAAGCAAAAGCAAGTGTGAAAGAAATTGCATCCCTTTTAAAACGTTTATCCAATCAAGTAAAAACCATTGGAAAATCAATGGGAAAAGCCATAAGTTGCGGTATAAAAGCACCAGATACAAAAGGTATGGATGTTTTCGAAGAAAAAGCAAAGACTGTGGCTGATGAACTGGAAAAGACCGCACAGGCGGAAAAGAAGCTAGAAATCATAGATATTAAATCTAATGCACTAGATACGTTAGATAAAGCTATAGAAAGTACAGGACAGAAGCTTGCAGAGTTAGAAAAAGCACAGATGGATATATTTAACAGAAATCAGAGTGCTACAGCTTCTCCTGCGTTTCAAGCAATGGAGAGTGCCGCTTCTAAATTAGATCAGCAATATGAACAGTTGATTGCAAAAAAGAAGCAGTTGGAAACATCTACAGCAGGAAACACTGGACTGCCTAAGACTGGAAAGCTGACAGGTAGAACAGGTCTGGCAAGTGAGGAAAGTGCTAACGCATTAGCTAAACTTAATGCAGAGATCACAGGCACAGAAACAAAGGTAGAACTGTTAAATAACAGCTTGGAGCAGACAGTACAGGCACAACAAAAGATAAGTGACAGTCCTATTAATACAACAGCCTATCAGATTTTAGAACAGACACTACAGCAGGTAGAAGCACAGTTTAATCAAGTTGCACAGACACAGCAAGAATTGTTTGCAAGAAACCAGAGTGTTACAAACTCTCCTGCTTTCATGGCATTAGAGAGTGCGGCAGAGAAGTTGGGCAGGCAGTATGATTCATTGATCGCTAAGAAACGGCAGTTAGAAAGTGGTGGTGGAACAGTACAAACACCTGCGATCAAGACAGCCCCTATGACTGGTGCATATTCTGCCACGGCATCTAGTGCAAGTCAAAAAGCTTTGGATGCCTTAAACAAAGAAATAACACAGACAGATGCAAAAGAAAAAGGACTTGTTAACACAAATAGTAGGCTTGGTTCATCATTTAAGAATGTAAGTCAGTCTGTGGACAGTGCTAAGACAAAGACAGGCGGTATTTCATCTATCTTTAGTAGGATGGGTGGAGTCGTATCTGGACTTGGAAAACGTCTTGGTGGACTGGCACAGAACTTCACAAGTACTACAAACAGTGCTAATAATGCAAGCTTTTCTATTGGTCGAATGGTCGGTATGAGTGTATTATATTCTACCGTTTTTGGAATGATTTCTAAAGTTAACAGTGGAATCATGACAGGTATCAATAACCTTGCACAGTATTCGGCGGCTACTAATGCTTCGATATCTTCCATGATGTCAGCATTAACCCAGTTACAAAACAGTTTGGCAACAGCATTTGCACCGATTTTGTCCGTAGTTGCACCTATATTAACGGCATTCATGAATATGTTATCGAAAGCGATCACGTATGTAGGAATGTTTATAGCTGCACTGACAGGACAGAAATCTTTTACAAGAGCGAAAGCCGTACAAGAAGATTATGCGGCATCATTGAATAAAACATCCAGTGGTGCTAATAAGGCGGCAAAAGCCACAAAGAATAACGCAAATGCCACGAAAAAAGCAAATAAAGAGATACAGACTTATCTTTCTGGACTTGATGAAGTCCGACAGTACCAGAAAGAGAAAGATAACGATACCCCTAGTTCTTCTACCCCATCCGCAGGCGGTGGAGGTGGTGGCGGTGGTTACACTGGTCCATCCATTGGAGATATGTTTGAGAAAGTTCCTATTGAATCTTCCATTGCAGACATTGCTAAGAAGATTAAGGACCTCATAAAGAAAGAGGATTGGGAGGGACTTGGAGCTTATATTGCTAGCGGTATCAACAAAGGTCTACAAAAAATTTATGATGCGATCAACTGGAATAATGTAGGTCCAAAGATAACTTATTTTGTAAATGCATTTACACGGACGTTCAATAGTCTTGTAGATCACATAGATTGGGATTTGATGGGACGTACTGTAGGTGCAGGTATTAATACAATTGTTAACACTCTTAATCTTTTGATTGAGGGAATTGACTGGAAGAACTTAGGGGCAAAAATTGGTGTTGGAATCAATGGTATGTTCAATGAGGTTGACTGGTCTAATGTAGGACGGTTGTTTGCTAACCGTATCAACATTCCGTTTCAGATGCTCGCAGGTGCAGTAAATACCCTTAAATGGGATACAATTGGTAAATCTATTGGGCAGGGATTAAACGGTGCGATAGCACAGTTAGATGTTAATTCGATTGGTACAAGTTTGTCTGGTTTAGCATTAGGAATCCTTACAACATTAGATAATGCACTGACAACAACGGACTGGTCACAGTTAGGAACAAAATTATCAGCGTTATTAACATCCATCGACTGGGTTGGAATATTTGTCAACGCAATTTCGGTTGCAGGAAAAGCAATAACGGCATTAACACAACTTGGTGTGTCATTTATGGATAATTTAGCAAAAGGTATCACAAATGGTACACAGCAGTTTATCAGTAAAGGATTATCAGCACTGACCAATTTTACTGCAAACTTAAGAAGCAATGCAGGAAAATTAGTAGATTCTGGTCTCAATCTTATGTTAAATCTTGCTAAAGGTATAGCTAATGCCATGCCAGATATCATCAAAAATGTTCCAGAAATCGTGATTAACATTGCAGGTGTAATCAATGATAATGCACCTAAAATTTTAGTCGCAGGTGTGAAACTTATTGCGATATTGATTAAAGGATTGATTCAGTCGATTCCTACACTTATTGCAAGTGTTCCAAAAATTATCATGGCAATCGTTAGTGTGTTTGCAGCCTATGATTGGTTGTCACTTGGTAAAAGTCTTATTGTTGGCATTAAGAACGGTATCATGGGTGCAAAATCTAATGCAGTCAATGCAATAAAAAACGTATATAGCAGCCTTGTAAATGGTATCAAAAATTTGCCTAGCAAATTAAAAGAAATAGGTACTAATGGTGTCAAAAATGTTGGAAGTGGTATTACTGGTAAATTATCAACAGTAAAGACAGCCGCAAGGAAAATTATTACATATGCAGTCAATGGAATTAAAGGCTTACCTAGTAGTTTAGCTACTAAAGCAAAAAATGCAGTAGTGAAAATGAAAGATAAGTTTACAAAAGTAGACTGGTTAAGTGTTGGAAAGAACATTGTAAAAGGTATAGCAAAAGGTATTGGAGATTTTGCATGGATTTTGGTTGATAAAATGACAAGTCTTGCAAGAAAAGCGTTTGATTCAGTAACGAGTTTCTTTGGAATCCATTCTCCATCAAGATTAATGCGAGATAAGGTTGGAAAAATGCTACCCGCAGGTATTAGTGTTGGTCTGGAAAGAGCATTCCCAGATACAATAAAAACCTTTATGAATCAGTCTAAAGAGTTGGCAAGTGTACCATTTAAAACACCAGAGATTGCAACTGGTAAGATTATACCTGCGAAAGCATCCGCAGTGATCGCACAGAAACAGAGTGATACAAACAGCAATAATAATGACGTAATTAACTTGCTTGAACAGCTATTAGCAGTTATGAAAGATTTAGAATCAGACAATAACGGTAACAATGGTGGAGATTATCACTTTACCGCACAAATCAATCGCAGAACGTTATTTGATGAATTTATCGAAGAAGCGAAACTAAGACAAATGAGTAACGGTAGAAACCCATTCAGCCTTGCGTAGAAAGGAGTAGATATGGCACAAGATTATATAAAAATCAATGGTAAGAAAATATTTCAGCCAGATGGTGGAAGTTCTGCAGCATATGAAACAACTTATACGCAAGGTTCTACACGTTCGCAGTCTGGAAGCGGTAAATTTACACCAATGTTTACAATCGAAAGATTTCCTTATACTGCGACTGATATACCTGCAAAAGATGTAGCAGAGATAATGCAAATGATTGTTTACAGTAAAAGCAATAAAAAGACAAAATTTCAGTTGCATTATTTCAGTCCATATTATGGTAAATGGAGAGACGATACATTTTATGTAGGACAGGTGTCTGATATTAAATTTGGAACATTGAAAGACGGAGAAGAAAAGTTTGAAAGCTTCTCTTTTAATGCACAGAGGATTGACCCATTATGATAAATGTAAGTAACGAATTTAAAGAACTTATGTCAGAACGACAGGATTTTAAAGAGTATGCAGAAGTTACACTTGCAAATGGCACAGTTTTAGAACTGACAGAGGATGATTTTTCAATAGATAACAATAGTCTGGTTGATTCTGCGGGGGAAAACTCCATTCCTTTAGGAGTTGCCCTTAGCAGAAATGTACAGTTAGAAATTATGAACGACGATGATCACTTATCTGATTATGATTTCTTTGGAGCAAAAATCAGACTATATCTGACGTTTGAATTATCATCAACGATAGAAAAAATTGAATACGGCACATTTACCGTCACTCAACCAGAAACCTACGGAAGTGTTGTAACGATTGTCGGCTATGATGATATGTATAAAGCAGATAAGACATACAGCACAACATTGACATTCCCTGCGACAGCAAAGAGTGTGCTAATTGATAGTTGTGATACTTGCGGTATCTTGATTGGAAATAGCAACTTTTTACATAATGACTTCCAGATACCAACCATGCCGTCTAGCGAGTACACACACCGACAGATTATAGGATTTATTGCTATGATTGCCTGCGGAAACGCAAGAATCGACCGTACAGGGCATTTACAGATAATGACCTATGACTTTAACTATGACAGCGGTAATGTCCATGATTTGACCGATTACAACACTCTGACGAACGATACAAACGATGTGCAGGTAACAGGTGTACAAATGACAAAGACTGTCACTAAGACAACAACCGATGAAGACGGTAACGAAAATGAAGAAGATGTGGAAGAATTAGTCAAATACGGTTCAGATGGCTACGTTTTAGAAATAGAGAATCCGTTAGTTGCAGGTCATGAAGAGACATTAGTTTCTTGGATTTATGAAAGATTCAAGGATGTAACGTTTCGTGGATTTACGATGGATTATATTTCTTATCCAATTGCAGAGTTTGGAGACAAGATAAAGATTACAGACTGGAAAGGGAAAAGTTTCTATTCAGTATTAACAGATGTAAACTTTGTATTCTTTGGGTATACAACACTACAAAACAGTGCAGAATCTCCAATGAGAAATCAAAGCAATTACACGTCAAGTGAACAAAAAGCACTGATTCAAGGGAAAGAATTAGTTGAACGTGAAAAGACAAATCGTGAAAATGCGATTAAAAAACTGAACGAAACACTTAAAAGTGGTAGTGGATTGTATTCAACGGAAGAGAAGCAACCAGACGGTTCTAGTATTTATTACCTGCATGATAAGAAGTCACTTGCTGAATCAAGAAATGTTATTAAGTTAACATCAGATGCAATCGGTTTTTCCACGGATGGCGGTAAAAATTATCCATATGGTTTTACAATCACAGGCGAAATGATAACAAGATTGCTTTATGCAGAGGGAATCAATGCAGATTATATCAATACTGGTGCATTGACAGTCAAGGATAAATCTGGAAATATTATCTTTTTTGCAGACATAGAAACTGGTACTGTAAGGATTTCTGGAGATAACGTCACAATAGGTGGAAAGACTGCAACAGAAGCAATTAATGACGCAATCAATGAAGCGAAAAAGTCTCGTGCTATGATTATAAATCTTGACAAGGACTATCAAGCAATCGCAACAGATTACAAAGGAGAATACACAGCGTTTCCAGAATGTCACACGACAGCACAGGTTTTATACGGTCATACCGATATATCTAACGACTGTACTTACAACGTGCAGAAGTCAAGCGGTGTCGTAGGTGCTTGGAATGGTTCAACACACACTTATACTGTAACAGGATTAACAACAGAGGTTGGATGGGTAGATATTACAGCTAATTACCTTAATACATATTCTGTCACAAAACGATTTGATATTGCTAAATTAAAGGGTGGTATCCCCGGAGAAACAGGTGCAACAGGACCACAAGGCGATCAAGGAAGTGCAGGAAGAACCTACTTTATGGAACCATCCGCAGGAATCATCAAACGATCAGCGGACAGCTCAATGGTGCCGAACTATATTACACTGTCTGGTTATTATCGTGATGGTACAGCAACAGCACGAACAGCATATAAATGCCGATTTAAGATTGAGGAAACGATTGACGGAGACACATACAAAACTGTCTATACTTCATCCGCAGATGAAACATCAATCACTCACAGCCTATATGGTGTTCTTGCAACAACGAATGGCGGAGCGATTCAAGCAGCAAGCAATAAAGCAATCGGTATCCCTCGTGATGTAGCAGCACTTAGATGTACGATGTATGCGGCAGGTGGATTTACACAGGTTCTTGACATTGAGACAATTCCTGTTGCAATAGATGTTGATGCGTTGACACATGAAGAAATCTTTAATCTTCTAACCAATGACGGAGCATGGCAAGGTATTTATCGTGGGTCTGACGGAAAACTGTATATCAACTTTACATATTCAAGAGGTGGAGTATTAAACCTTGGAGGTAAAAACGAAACTTATGGAAACGGGGAGCTGCATGTTTACAATATGTGGGATCAAGAAATTGTGACGGTAGACACTGGAGGAATTTTGGTGTCGAATTATTTCCTAACAGACGATAAAACTCCACAATCATATATATGCTTGCTGCCAGAATTATTCAATGATGGAATGTACGTTTCTAAAAATAAGGACGGCACAGGAAAAGCTTCAATAGTAAGACACGATCGTATAAAAGTTAAAAATTCAAAAAATAGTGTTGGCACGATTGACCAAGAATCAACAAATACAAATATAGATTATGAAAGCATATTAATATCTCACGGATCAAACAGTACAGAAAAAGGTCACTTTTATGTAAGTATAGGAGAAAGAAAAGAACTTTTTGTTTCTGACTTGGATTCATCATTTTATGGGAATGTAAATATTTCTGGTGGAAATGTAGATATTTCTGGTGGAAATTTGACTGTTCATAAAGATTTTATGTGTACAGGGACGAAAAAGAGAATAGTTGATACTGAAAATTACGATATTCGTTCACAGTATTGCTATGAGACAGCAACTCCAATGTTTGGAGATATTGGAACGGCACAAACCGATGAAACTGGAGAATGTTATATAAGCATTGATGATATATTTGCAGAAACGGTAAACACTGGTATTGAGTACCAAGTATTCTTGCAGAAAGAGGGACAAGGCGATTTATGGGTAGAAGAAAAAACACCTACTTATTTTACTGTAAAAGGTACTGAAAATCTCAAATTCTCATGGGAAATTAAAGCAATTCAAAGAGATTATGAATTTGAAAGGCTAGAAGAATACCAAGATGAAAATAAAGAAGTTGCGATAGATTATGAGAAAGAATATATTGACGAAATCAATTCTTTAATTAAAGAACAGGAGGAAATGTTAAATGAAACAACTTAGCAGTTTTATGGTATTAAACATTGACGGTGGAGACAGAGTGACTTATACATACAACGAGATTAACGATAGCACAGGAGAGCCAATCAGCCGAAATAATAAGGGCAATTTTTACGTTGTTGACGATGAACTGAGGGAACATATTAAAGCTATTAGAGACTTTATCAAAGATAATAAACTGAATGATTAAGGAGTGATATTATGGCGGTTAATGTACCTCTTATATTAATTAATGATTTGCCAGAGCAGGAAATTCCCACGGATGATGTATATTTAATCATCGGTGGGAATGATGCAAAAAAAGTAAAGGTTTCAAATCTTTCAGAGTATTTGAAAAAGAGACTTCAAATTGAAGATATAACAACAAATGTTGGGAATTTGTCAACAAATGTAGAAAATTTGTCCGAAAATATAGACAAAAAGCAAGACATTATAGAGGACACAGGATGGATTGAGTGTAAATACGGAAATGGCATCGTTCCATACACAAGTAATTCACACGCAAGAGTACGGAAAATTGGAAATATTGTATTTTTGCAAGGAGCTTTAAAAAATAATACGGCATGGTCTACACACGATAGTATTTTAACATTTGATAAAAAATTTGCACCATCACAGGAAAGTCGTTTTCTATGTCAAGGAAGCGGACTTAACAGGTTTTTACTTACTGTCAGAACGACAGGGATATGTAAAGTTGAAAGATATGGAACAACTAAAAGCATTACTGTTGAAACAGGTGCGTGGCTTAACGTATTTGCTACATGGGTAACAGGGTAATAGGGTTTATATGATGAAAACAATTACAATAAATGATTTGGAAACATAATAACATATTTTTACATATAGTGAAAGGAGAAACTATGAATCTTAAATTACGTTTCAAGAATAAAGCAACATTAGTAGCATTGGCTTCTGCCTTAATTGCATTTATCTATCAGATTCTAGGAATCTTAGGTATCACAGCACCAATCACACAGGATGTAGTATCACAGCTTGTAGGTATCATCCTTAATATCTTAGTGGCTGTCGGGGTATTGGTGGACCCAACAACAAAGGGAATCGGGGATAGTGTCAACGCAATGTCTTATGAAGAATTAGGACAGGCAGTAGACCCAGATTATCAAGGACCTGTTGACTTAACAGAAAATACACACAAAGAGGTGGAATAAAATGAAATTTATCAACAAATTTGCTCATAGTTCCAATTACGGCGGAACTAGAAAGCTAAGTGATATTAAATATATCGTTGTGCATTTTACAGGAAACAAAGGAGATACAGCCTTAAATAACTGCAAATATTTTCAAGGACCAAACAGACACGCTTCTGCTCATTGTTTTATTGATGGTAGTGGAGTTGTATATAAATCTGTATCTCTTAAGAGAGTAGCATGGGCAGTAGGTGGATGTTATACTTTAAAAAATGGTGCAGGTAGCAAATACAAGGTTGCTACAAATGCAAACAGCTTAAGCATTGAAATGTGCAATTGCGTAGGTGGTGTACCGGCAGATGTGTACAAGGATTTAGTGTGGCTAGTTACATACTACATGAAAAAGTATAACATTGATGCAGATCACGTTATCCGACACTGGGATGTTAACGGCAAGGACTGTCCAGACCCATGGATTGGAAAGAATAACAAGGGATGGAACAAATTTAAATCAGACATTGCAGGCACCACAGCGAAAAAAACAAAGAAAGCAGGAGTATATGGAAAAGTCGTTACAAAAAGTGACCCGCTTATCCTTAGAAAGAGTGCTAGTACAAAATCTAAGATTGTTTGCACAATGCCTAAAGGCTCAACGGTACGGATTCTTAAAAAAGGTAGCAAGTGGCATAAAGTTAAATACCCTATCAACGGTAAGACAGGGTATTGTTCAGCAACTTACATAAAAATTTAAAAATAATGCTTGCAATGTCGAAAATGATGTGATATTATAATCATCGTTGGTTACGAAATGTTCCATTTTCGTTCCAACCAAAATTAAAGACAATTGAGTTTATGCGGTTTGAGAGCATTTTGACCCCTTGACTTTTAATCAAGTTGTCCGGGGTTCGAATCCCCGCACGCTCACTAT
>ERZ772872.1829-NODE-1829-length-18447-cov-2.974989_pt1 | contig 18447 bp, 13 predicted proteins | sample MGYA00512132_ERZ772872 | MGnify/ENA primary metagenome ERZ772872 (study PRJEB29015, sample SAMEA2737724) | human gut metagenome | biome: human gut; feature: human-associated habitat; material: faeces | place: China | collected 2012 ...
CATTCGGGGGCCTGTACCAGACATTTGTTATTGTCGAGTTCGGACTGCGGGATGGGCCAAACGAGAGCTTTCTGCGCTCCGATATAGTTGGTTTCCTGCAGCTGCGAGGTCTCGCCCCAGCGTTTGAGGTCGAAGTAACGGAGGCCTTCGAAGGCAAATTCCACTCGGCGCTCATGCTTGATGAGATTGAGCAGGGAGCCGTGATAGGCTATTTCCTGAGGAGTGACGTGAGGCATAGACACACTCTGACGGTCGCGGACCTGATTGATGAGGCCTTCGATTTCGGAGGTTGAACCGCCACTGTTGGCGAGAGCTTCGGCACGCATCAGCAGCACATCGGCATAACGGATCACATAGTAGTCCTGGTCGTCGTAGAATTTCTCGGTGACGGTGTAATCCTGATATTTGTTGATTTTGCCGGTGAGCACCTGAGTCCAGTTGATCCAGTCCTCGCTTACCCAGTCTTCCTGAATTCCGGTGAAGCAGAAACCCCAGCGGGGATCGCGCATGGCGGGGTCGGTGAGGTCGGTGTAGGACGACTGGTCAACGGGCTTGCCGTCCTTGTCGTAGTATTCGTTCAGGAGGCTTGCTGTAACGCCGATGGGGGTGTAATATTCCTCGTTGTTGCGTGTGGAGAGGAATCCGCGCATCTGGTTGTCGTTTCCGTCGGCTGTGGCGCTGAAACGCACTGCGAAGATGATTTCGGAGCTTGTGTTGCCGGCCTCGCTGAAGAGTTTGTGATAGTCGGGGTCAAGGCTGTAGACATTGAGTGCGATGACCTTGTTGGCGGCATCGGCAGCTTCAGCCCACATCTGGTTGTAGAGGTAGATGCGGCTCAGCAGTGCCCATGCGGCGCCCTTGGTGGCGCGTCCGCGCTCGTCTGGGCTGATGCGTGCGGGCAGGGCGTCGGATTCGGCCACGGTCTTGAGCTCGTCGGTGATGTACTTCACCACTTCGGCTTTCTTGCTTGCGGGGATATAGCCCGTTGTTGTAGGCTCAAGCGACAGGGGGACGTCGCGGTAGAGTGTGGTGAGGTAGTTGTAATAGAAGGCGCGGAGGAATTTGGCCTCGCCTAGAATACGGTCGGCTGCGGCGGGAGCGATTTTATCGGCGCCCATCAGGGGAACATAGTGAATCACTTCGTTGCAACGGGCAATGCCTTTGTAGCAAACGTCCCACACCACTTTGACGAGCTCATGCGAGGGAGCGAGGTTGCCCCAGGCAAGAGCCATTTCGGCGGGCGACCAGAACCACCATCCGCTTGAACCGTCGGTGGTGCCGAAACCGTCGAGAGCGCGGGGGTCGGCGCCGTTGTAATAGTTATAGTACAGACCCTGCTCCTGAAGCACGCTGTAGCAGCCTGCGAGCATGGCTTCGGCTTCCGCCTGATTGTTCCAGTAGTTGCCGACCGAGCTCTCCGACGGATTCTCAAGGTCGAGGAAATCGGAGCATGAACCCGACATGAGGCCGATGGCGGCCAGTAAGATGCAGATTTTTATGCTTTTCATTGTTGGTAACGTTTAAAGTGTGATGTTAAGACCGAAAGAATAGGTCTTTGCGTTGGGGTAGGTTGAATTCCGGCTGTCGGACGAGTATTTTTCGGGGTCATAGTTGTCCACGTTTGTGATGGTGAACAGGTTCTCGGCCGAGAAATAGACGCGGAGGTTGCGGATGTGTGCCTTGGAGAGCACTGAAGAGGGGATGGAGTAGCCGATTTCGAGATTTTTGAGACGGCAGTAGGATGCGCTCTTAACCCAGAATGACGAGGGGAGTGCGTTGTAAGCCTCGTTGCCCAAAGCGGGGTAGGTTCCGGCCGGGTTTTCGGCGTTGTAACGGTCCCACATGTTTTCGGTGGCGCCCCCGCCGATGGCGGGATAGTCCATGAACACGCGGTCGCATTTTCCGATGCCCTGCCAGAACATGGAGAAGTCAAAGCCGCGGTAGCCTGCCGAGAGGTTCAGGCCGTAGGTGAGTTTGGGGAACGGGTTGCCGATGACCTGACGGTCGGCGTCGGTGATCTGGTTGTCGCCGTTGAGGTCAAGGTAATGGATGTCGCCAAGACGGGGAGTTCCGAACGCAACGGGCACGGCGTCAATCTGTTCCTGCGAAGTGTAGAGGCCGTCGGCCACGTAACCGTAGTAAGCGCCGATGGGGCTTCCTGCGATGTTTATCTGCCAGCCGTCGATCCAGTCGGTGCGGTCAGCTACATCCATGATGCGGTTGTTGATGCGGCTGATGTTGAATTTTGCGCCGAAAGTCACCTTGTCGAAAGTGTCGTTATAGCCCAGCGAAAGCTCCCAGCCGCGGTTGCGCACTTTGGCAGCGTTCACATAGGGGGCGTCCTCAACGCCGACCAGGGCACTGATGGGGAGCTGGAGGAGAATGTCGGAAGTGGTCTTGTTGAAGTAATCGAAGGTGAGGTTGATTTTATTGAGGAAAGTCATGTCGACACCCACGTCGGTTGTGGTGGTTGTCTCCCACTTGATGTCGGGGTTGGCTGCGGAGGCCAGAGCGGCTCCGTTGACTTTCTTGTTACCCCAGATATAATTGTTGGAGCCGATGATGTAGGTCTGCGAGTATGGATAGAAGCCGATGTCCTGATTGCCGAGTTTACCCCAGCTTGCGCGGAGTTTGAGCATGTTGAGGGTGTGCTGGTCGCGTAGGAAGGATTCCTCGGCCACGTTCCAACCGGCCGATACGGCGGGGAAGTAACCGGTGCGGTTCTTCTTGGGAATGCGCGAAGTTTCATCGCGGCGCAGGTTGGCCTCAAAGAGGTAGCGGCCCTTGTAGTTGTAGTTGATACGTCCGAACCAGGAGCGCAGGGTGGCTTCCTCGCGGTTGCCGTAGGCCGATGAATTCTGAGCGGCATCCATTACCTGGACGTTGTTGGTGAGGAAGTTCTCACCCACGGCACGGGAGTATTTGTTGCGGTTCCACTGGTTTGACTGACCGATGAGAGCCGAGAGGTTGTGGTCGTCGGCGATTGTGATGCTGTAGGAAACGGTGTTTTCGTTGATCCACTGCTGGCTGTTTACTCCGTTGATGTTGAGGGAAGCAATGCCGGAGGGAATCATTGAGCCGTCGGCTTTATAGTGCTGGTGTGTCGGGTCGAATGCTTCGTATTCTGAGTTGTAATACTGATATGCGAAGCTGGTGCGTATGTGGAGGTTCCTGATGGGCTCCACGTCAAGGAAGAGCTTGCCGTCGAATTGGTAGCGGCGTTCGTCGCCGGTGAATGTGGTCTGTTCAACGGGGTTGGTGGAATACTGGGGGAACTGGGGGTTGCCGTCGTACTGTCCCCACATGCCGTTGTCATATTTTACGGGGATGGTGGGACGGGTGTGGTCGACGGCCTGGTTGAACACTTCCCAGGTGCCGCTCTGAGGCTCGGCTACATCCTGATAGCTGCCGGATGTGTTGAGGCCGAGGGTGAAGATGTTGAGGAATTTGCTGTCGGCATTCAGGCGAAATGTGGCGCGCTTCATTGATGTGCCGCGCATGATGCCGTCCTGTTTGGTGAAGCCCACAGATGCCATGTAATGCGAGTTGTCTCCGCCTCCGCTCATTGAGAGGTGATGACGCTGCACGAACGCCGTGCGGAATAGTTCCCTCATCCAGTTGGTGTTGGCGAACAGCTGGGGATTGCTGCCGTTTCTGAGGGCCTCGATCATCTCGGGGGTATAGTTGCGCAGGGGAGCGTCGCCGCCGAGGGCGTCATTTTCCTCGTTAAAGAGGACAGCCCACTGCCATGAGTCGAGATAGGTGGGGAGCACTGTGGCTTTCTGGAAACCGAACGAAGCGTTGTAGGACACGCGTTTGGAGTCCTGTTCGCCCTGCTTTGTGGTTACGAGAATCACACCGTTGGCGGCGCGGACACCATAGATGGCGGCCGATGCGGCGTCCTTGAGGACTGAAATGGATTCTATGTCCTGTACGGCCACGTTGCTCAGCGAGCTTTCAATACCGTCAATGAGTACGAGTGGGCTGGAGTTGCCGAAAGTGCCGATACCGCGTACTTTTATCTCGACATCGTCGTCGTTGCCGGGCTGAGCCGAGAAACTGCTGACGGTGACACCGGGCATACGGCCTTCGAGAAGTCGGGATGTGTTGGATGCGGGGATGTCCTGAAGTTCCTTGACATTTACCGAAGATACAGATCCGGTAAGGTTGGCTTTTTTCTGTGTTCCGTAGGCCACCACCACAACTTCGTTGAGCTCATTGGAGCTGTCGGTCAGAGTGACGTCGCAGACTTTCTGGCCTTCGGCAACGTTGACGGTTGCGGGAGTGTAGCCGACGCATGAGAATGTGAGCACGTTCTGTTTGCCGGATGGAACATTAATTGTGTAGATACCGTCAACATTGGTGGCTGTTCCGACAGAACTGCCTTTGAGCTGGACGGTGACACCGGGGAGCAATTCTCCGTTGGTGTCTGTTACTGTACCCTTTACCTGATAATTCTGTGCCATTATGGGCAGTACACCCGAAAATAGCACAAGCAGAAGCCACAGGCTCCGCCTTAGTTGCACTGTTTTTTCTTTCATGGTAGAAATTATGTTTAGAAATGTTTTCTGGTGCAAAAATAGTGCGGGATTGGAGCGGGGGTATAACAATTTTGGATTTATTTATACCACAAATGCAAAAGGGTGTTTTTAATGGGAATGGTAAGTGTGTGGGAATGTGGCTGATAAGCTCTGGTAAGTTCTGATAAATTCGGATAAGCTCGGATAATTCTTATAAGAGTTTATAAGAGCTTATAAGAATTTATCAGAGTTACAGATCTGAACTGGATGGCTGGGAATGTCAGTGAGCCGGGGTGGTGTGGCGGCGGTTGAGGGCGATCCAGGCGAAGGTGATGAGGCCGAGAAGGATGGTGAGGGCGGTCTGCATGGCGATGATGAGATTGCCGAATGCGGCTCCCTGAGTGAGGAATGCGGTGTGGTCCATGCCGGATGGGATGAAGAGTCCCAGACCGAAGAGCATGGTGGTCTGGTAAGGGCCGATGCCGCCGTAGGATGGGATGCCCATGGAGATGCTTGTCAGCACGAAGCAGACGAGCGGCACGAGGAGCCCGTGCTGGTGAAGCATCTGCTGTGTCATGGGGAAAGCGTTGAACTGAATGGCGAGCTGGAGGAAATAACATCCCCACAGTGCCACTGTGAGCAGCAGCCACCGGCCTTTGTGCTGCATGGAAGCGAGGGCGGCGAAGCCTTTCCACAAGCCGAGGAGAAACGCTTTTATTTTCAGGATGCCGCTGTTGCGCGAGTGTGTGAGCAGCCACCATGCCAGTGCCAGTGCCGCGGCAAGGGCAATCCATGTGAAGGGGGATGTCAGGATGGTCAGGATGGCATTATAAGCCTGCGGATAAGTGCGGACGAAGTCGATAATCGGCTCGTGGGCTATGATGAAGGTCAGCAGGGTGAGAATGAGCACGGTGAGGAGATCGGCGAAGCGGTCGGCCACCATCGAGCCGAACACGGCTGAGAATTGTGCGTCGCGCCGGTAGGCCACAAATCCACAGCGCCATACCTCGCCCAGACGGGGAAAGACAAGGTTGACGGCATAGGTGCCGAAGATGCTGAACACAAGCAGATGGAGAGGGGAGGTGACGCCTATGGCCCGGAGCTGGATGCGCCAGCGCATGGCGCGGAAAAACATGGGCGCAATGCTGAGAGCCAGAGCAAGTGCAATCCAGCGGAAGTCGCAGTCGTTGCGTATGACAGTCATCATTTCGTTGAAGTCGATGTCGCGGAACATCACGACGAACAGCCCCACGCTCACCACCAGAGGGATGGCGAATTTGAGAATCTTGCCCAGAATGCCGTTTTTGCTTTTGGCAGCCTGTGTGTGGGAGCCGGAAGGATGCTTGATTGTCATTGCCGACGGATTAATATGGCGCAAAGTTAACAAAACCTGGATGAAAAGGCGAAAAAAGAAGATTTTTGTGGTGAAAATAGAGATAATACCCGAAAAATGCCTATATTTGGAATAAATTGCTAAGCCAAAACGGCCAATCATCCACACACGCCACACGCAATTGCTTGTGGCGTGGCATCCAAAAACAAGACAATGAAAAGCAAACGACAACTCGAGGACACGCCACTGCGCCTTTCACAGATAGCCAGGCTGAAGACTGTGAGCGATGACTACAGCCATCTCGGGCAGGATTATATCCTTACCCATGTCACAACGAATACATCATATTTCTACGCCCCGCAGGCGCGCCGGTTCGACGGCAATATCATAATAATAAGTGTGAAGGGTACGATAAAGATTACCATCGACCTCGACACCATAGAAGTGCCGCCAAACTCGCTTGCCTTTGTGGCGCCCGAACGAGTGTTCAAGCCCATAGACTGGGTGGGTGAAGAGCTTGACGGCTATCTGCTGTTCCTGTCGAACAAGTTTGTCTACGATCTGAACATCGACCTGAATGCGGTGAACACCAACCTGTTTACGGCAGCGAAATCCGTGATAGAACTCACTCCGGACAAACTGGACCTTATGATCAAATATTTCGGCTTGCTGCATAAGAACGCCATGGATCTCAATCCGTATAACCGCTATATTGCGCGGGCGCTGATGAGTGCCGCGGCATATCAGCTCATGGCCTACGGCGAGGAGGCGGAGAGGATTCCCAATATGGCCCGTTCGCATTCGCGCAAACTGTCGTATGTGCAGACGTTTCTGCGTCTGGTGAAGACGCATCACCGCAGTGAGCGTTCCATCTCGTTCTATGCCGACAAGATGTTCATTTCGCCGAAATATCTGTCGCTGGTCATCAAGGAGGCCACAGGCCGTTCGGCAGCCGAGTGGATAGACCAGTATGTGCTTCAGGAGGCGAAGAATCTGCTGCGATACTCAGGCAAGAATGTGCAGCAGGTGGCCTATGAGCTGAATTTCACCAACCAGTCGTCGTTCGGTAAATATTTCAAACATCTTACGGGTATGTCGCCCACACAGTTCCAGAACAGATGACCGGAAAGGTGAAGGGTTATGTGCTTGGGATGGTGGCTGCGGCCACCTACGGCATGAACCCGCTGTTTGCATTGCCGCTTTATGCCGACGGCATGAATGCGGAAGGGATATTGTTTTTCCGCTATCTGTTCGCACTGCCTATGATGTGGCTGATAGCCCGGCGGCGTGGCGGACAGCTGTGGGTGGGACGCAGGGCGATGGTGTCGCTCGGCGCACTGGGGCTTGTGTTCGCATTGTCGTCGCTGACGCTGTTCCTGAGCTACAACTATATGGATGCGGGGATAGCGTCGAGCCTGCTGTTTGTGTACCCCATCATGGTGGCCGTGATTATGACGTGCGTGTTCGGCGAACGTCTGCGCTTGAGCACGGTGGGATGCATTCTCATGGCGCTGGGCGGGATATGGATGCTGTATAACGGCGAGGGGGAAGCCACGCTGAGTGTGGCCGGCACGGCGCTGGTGTTCCTGTCGTCGCTGAGCTATGCCGTCTATCTGGTGTACATCAACCGTTCGGGCCTGGGAAAGGTGCCTACGTCGGTGGTGACGTTCTATGTTCTGCTGTTCGGATGGGGACTTTTCGTGGCGATGGCGGTGTACGACGGCGGAATAACGGTGCCTGCTACCCCGTGGCTATGGGGCAATCTGCTGGGACTGGCTCTGTTTCCCACGGCCATCTCATTGTTGTGCACCACGCGTGCCATCCATTACATAGGTTCGACCCCCACGGCTATCTTGGGTGCGCTGGAACCTGTAACGGCGGTGATTATCGGCGTGACGGTGTTCGGCGAGCAACTCACGCTGCGTGAGATCGGGGGGATTGTGCTGATATTGGTGGCTGTGAGTTTCGTAGTGGCCAAAAAGACATAGGGACGCTCGAGCCGAGCGTCCCTACGTGTGGGTGAGAGCAATACGTCAGGAGACTGTCCAGGTGTCGCCGGCGAGAATCATGTCGCGCAGACATGTGAAGCTCTTGCGGGCGCGGACTTCCTCAACCTGGCGCGATACTTCCTCGTCGTAGACCGGAGCTTCCACGTCGCGGATCACGCCGATTGCCAGCGGTAGGTCGTGTCCGTCCATCATGGCCAGCTGCTGGTGCAGGAAGTTTGACTGTGTGTGGGCGTCGTGAACCAGGACGTCGTCGAGGGTGTAGCCGTCCTGTCCGATTGTCACGGCCTTCACCAGGAAGCCGTCGCGTACCAGACCTTTGTCGTTGTCCTTGCCGAAAATCATCTTCTCGCCGTGGCGCAGGTGTATGGTGCGCTCGGCGCGGAATTCCTTGTCGGCCACGAACGCATGGATGCCGTTGTTGAAAATCATGCAGTTCTGGAGGATTTCAACCACTGATGTGCCTTTGTGGCGTGCTGCGGCCACCATCACTTCCTGCGAGGTCTGCAGTTCCACATCGATGGTGCGTGCAAAGAAGTTGCCGCGTGCGCCAAACACCAGTTCGGCCGGGATGAAAGGGTCCTCGGTGGTGCCGTATGGTGATGATTTCGACACGAAGCCGCGGTCGGAGGTGGGGCTGTACTGGCCTTTGGTCAGACCGTATATCTTGTTGTTGAGCAGCAGCATGTTGATGTCGACGTTGCGTCGGACGGCATGGATGAAGTGGTTGCCGCCGATGGCCAGGCCGTCGCCGTCGCCCGAAATCTGCCATACTGTCATCTGCGGGTTGGCCACCTTGAAACCGGTGGCAACAGCTGCCGCGCGGCCGTGGATGGTGTGGAACCCGAAGGTGTTCATGTAGTAGGGGAGGCGTGATGAGCATCCGATACCTGAAATGACGGCAGTCTTTTCAGGGGGCACGCCGATGGTGGCCATTGCCTTGTGGAGGGAGTTGAGCACAGCATGGTCGCCGCATCCTGCACACCAGCGCACCGGCTGGTCGCTTTTATAATCTTTTGGAGTGAATTCCATTGTTGTTGATCAGGTTGGTGGTTTAGTTTGATTGGGTTGGGGGCTATGATAGCTATTGTAGCTATTGTAGCTAAGTTAGCTGAGATAGCTGAGATAGCTGATTTAGCTGAGGTGGTGCTTTACGCCGTCCACGATTTCCTTGACGAGGAACGGCTGGCCTTCCACCTTGTTGATGCGGCGGATTTCCACATTGGGGAAGCGTGCCTGCAGGTAGTTGGCGAACTGGCCGGAGTTGAGCTCAGCCACAATTACGCGTTTGAATCGGGAGAGGATTTCGCCTGTATTTGCGGGCAGCGGATTGATGTAGCGGAACTGTGCGAGCGCCACGGGGATGCCTTCGCGGTTAAGCTCCTCGGCGGCTGTGTAGAGATGGCCGTAGGTGCCGCCCCATCCGATCAGAAGGGTTTCGGCTTCCGGGGAGTCGCATACGAGCTCCTGGAGGGGGATATCGTTGGCGATGCGTTCCACCTTTTCACGGCGCAGCTGCACCATTTTGGCGTGGTTGGCCGGATCGGTGGTGATGGCGCCTGTGGCGGGGTTCTTTTCGAGGCCGCCCAGACGGTGGGTGAGATTGTCCTCGCCGGGGATGGCCCAATAGCGTGCGAGGGTTTCCTGGTTGCGCACATAGGGTTTCCAGTTCTCGCGCAGTTCTTCGGGTACGCGGGGCACTTTGATTTCAGGATATTCGCCGGCCTCGGGTATGCGCCATGCCGACGAGCCGTTGCCGATGAAGGCGTCGGAGAGGAGAATAACCGGAGTCATGTGCTCGATGGCGATGCGGGATGCCTCGAAAGCCATTTCGAAGCAGTTGGTGGGCGATGTGGGAGCCACCACGGCCAAAGGCGATTCGCCGTTGCGTCCGTAGAGGGCCTGGTTGAGGTCGGTCTGCTCGGTCTTGGTGGGGAGTCCGGTGGAGGGACCTCCGCGCTGCACGTCGATAACCACCAGCGGAAGTTCGGCCATTACGGCCAGACCGATGGCTTCGCTCTTGAGGGCCAGGCCGGGACCGGATGTGGATGTCACGCCCAGCGAGCCGGCGAACGATGCACCGATGGCCGAGCATACGCCGGCAATCTCGTCCTCCATCTGGCAAGCCTTTACGCCGAGGTCCTTGCGTTTGGCAAGTTCGTGAAGGATGTCGGTGGCGGGAGTGATGGGGTAGCTGCCCAGGAAGAGGGGGCGTCCGGATTTTTCAGACGCCATGATAAGTCCCCATGCAGTGGCTTCGTTACCCTTGATGTCGGTGTAGACGCCCGGGCGGATGTGGTCGGTATCTATTTTATATGTGGATACAGATGCGTGCACATTGTGGCCGAAATCGTAGCCTGCGCGGAGCACTTTGGCATTAGCCTCGTAGACGGCGGGTTTCTTGGCGAACTTTTCGCGCAGCATTTTCAGGGCGTTCTCTTCCGGACGGTCGAAAAGCCAGCAGAGAAGTCCGAGCGTGAAGATGTTGCGGCATTTCAGCACGGCCTTGATGTCCATGTCGGAGTCGGCCAGAGCAGCCTTTGTCATGGCTGTGACAGGCACTTCAACCACCTGTGCCGTGATGCCGAGTTCCTTGATGGGGTCGTCGGTCTCGAACAGGGCTTTTCTCAGGCCATCGGGCTTGAAGGCGTCGATGTCGATGATGATCACTCCGCCGGGCTTGAGGAATTTGTAGCTCTGCTTGAGTGCGGCCGGATTCATGGCTACCAGCACATCGCATTCATCGCCCGGAGTGTGTACGCCGGAGCCTACGCTGACCTGGAAACCGCTCACGCCGCCCAGCGAACCTTGCGGGGCGCGGATTTCCGCGGGATAATCGGGGAATGTGGAAACGGAGTTGCCCATACCGGCCGATACATTTGTGAAGATGTTGCCGGCAAGCTGCATGCCGTCGCCGGAGTCGCCGGAGAAGCGGACTGCCACTTTCTCGAGGGCACGGACCCGGCGTTCGGGATGTGTTGTGTTGTCCATGATAACAATTGGCTTGTTAAAATTATAAGTTAAGGTTGCAATTGCGAGCAAAGATAGTAGTTTTCCAATGAATAAACAATAGGATGTGGCGAGGGCGTGGGAAAATGAGTGCAAATTGTTGAAAAAGCGATTTTTAGGGCAGCCTGCAGATTGCGGATTGCATTAAATTTGCATATTCCGGCGAGCTTACGATCTGTAAGCAGATTGGTGTTGAGAATGCAACTACAATGCATTAAAGGCCATAGGATGAAACAATATAAACCACTTTGTCAACATATGAGAAAAATGAGAACGGAAAAGAAGATTGGCGGCACTCGAGGAATGTGGAGTGAACTCCGCAGTGGAGAGCTTGTGAAAGGTGTGAATGTCAGGCGCAGTGAAGGTGAGGACGGGGTGTGGAATGCCGTGGGGCGCCCGGTGAGACTGCGTGAGGACAGCATGGTGCCGGTGGCGGAGTTCGATATGCCTGGCACAGGGCTGCGCGGGGTGCTGATGCAGGATGGTGCACGAGTCGGCGTGATTGTGTGGGATGCAGACGGCTCCGGTTCCGAAGCGGGGGTTTCGGGCAATCTGATGGAGTTGGGTGATGTTGATGGTGAAATTCTGGCTGCGTATGTTGTTGAGCCCGGTGTGGTGAGGGTGCTGCTCCGTCATAGTCCTGCGGTCTATCTTACTTATACAGCTTCGGGCTTGGTGACCATGCACGGTGTCATGCCGGCGTTACCGCCATTACGTTTCGAGGCATCGTCGGAAGTGAGATTGTCAGAAACTGTGACGGGGTGTGCGCTGAAGGGTGCGACGTCTTCAACTGCCAGCAGACTGAATCCAGTGGATGCCGATGCCGTGGGTGCGCAGCTGCTGCGGGCCTACGACGGGTTGTGGGAGCAGGCCACCGGGCTTAACATGCTGTTGCAGCCCGTGTTGTTGCGGTATCGGCTTGAGGATGCCGCCGGCGATACTGTGGCAAGCGGTCCGGCTGTTATGGCGTGTGCCGCCGGCGGATTCCAGTGCACCGGCGAGCATGAGCTGACGGCCGACGGGGCGCTGACGGTGATGACGGGTGGCGTTATGACCGGCACGGCCTACAATGTGGCGCTGAAGGGGTTCAGGCCGTTGCCATGGCCGTGGTGCAGGATAGTGCGACGTGTGGTGGTGGAAAGCACCGTGCCGGTTGAGCCTGTGAGGCGGGAAACACGTTGCACAACCACAATGTCGCGTCGACAGGACGGGACGGTGCTCGTGAAGGCGCGTCTGGGCGGCGTGATGGCTTCGTCGGTGGGAATGTCGACGCGGCTACGCAGTTTGTGCGCCGACACGCTTGCGGATGGCTTGTGGCTTGAACAGGGAAGTTACGAATATCCGTTTTCGCCCGACACGGCTGCCGAACGTGTGCTCGCGCTCCGTAAAGATGGCGTGCGGCAAGTGCAGGGAACCGGGGCGCCAATATGGCGCGACGCGGAGAGCTATGGCGCATGTTGCGTGGCGGGAGATCTGATTGTGGCGGCCGACCCGTTGCGTGATGCCGAAAACGGCTTTTCACCTGCAAGCATGATAACGGCTTCGGCCGACAGTGTCGGTGAGGAGTGGCGCATTGTAGTGGAAACGAAAGTAGCGTCTGTGGGCAGTGCGGAAGAGGTGGCGGTGGCTGTAGCGTCGGGAACGGGACTGCATGTGGAGGGGTTGTCGCCCATGCTTATGTTTCCTGATGAACGTGCAACTTCAATGACTGTGACCCTCGAACTCGGAACGGGCACAGGCAGAAGGGTCCTTTCGGGTACCTATGGATTATGGCCGCTGAAAGGTGCCGGGTGTGCGTGCTATGTGGATGGAGCGCTGCGCGCATTCCTTCCGTCTGAGGGTGGCGAGGCAGGGAGGAGCCCGTTGTCGACGCGGAGCCGGATGGTTCAGCACGGAGTGTTGCTGACCGGACGGATGCTCACATTCGATAATTCACGCAGTAGCGCACGCATCACCGACGGGCCGATACATGCCGTAGTTGAGATGCCCGGCGGAAATACGAGCTGGGACTTTTCGCGGCGTCGAGTGCTTGCCGGAGGAGCGGGCGGTGTGCATCTGGTGACACTCGATGCCACCGACAGTGTGCATGCCGTGCGTCTTCTGACCGGGCGTCCGGTCGGCAATGACGGCGCCATATGCAGGGCGTCGATGCCGGGAGGTGAGTGCGTGCTGACAGTTGCAGGTGGTGAACTGGTGAAAGTGTCGGGTTCGAGAGTGGAGACATTGGCATCGGTAGACGATGCGGTATGTGTGGGTTATGACAGTCGGGAAAACGAAATCTGGCTGGGACGTGCCGACGGCAGCATGGTCCGCGTGTGGCGTCACAAAGGAGAAGTGGAGATGTCGGCGGTTGACTACGGGACAGGTGCCTGCAACAGGTTGCTGATGTGGAGGGGAAGTTTGTTGTTAAGCTGCGACAATGGCCTGTATGACATAAGGAATGCCAGCGACGGAGCTTATGCGCGTTTTGTGCTCAGGGTGCGCTATGACACGGGTAGCGCGTCCGCAAAAATCATGGGAGTGGCGTTCAATGTGTTCGCATCGCATTTCAAGGGGCGCCTTACGCTGGGCGGCGACCGGGGAAGCCGTGTGGCTGAAGAGTTTGTGGGCCTGGAGGCTGAGGGTGCGCTCGACGCTCCGGTTGCGGTGGCCGTTGGCGGGATGCGCCGCAGATACGTTGAATTGTCGGCGGTTGGCGAAGAGGTATCGGCCGATGCAGAGTGGCGCGTCCCTTCGTTCTGGCACTGTACACAAATAAAGTAAGGAAAATCTCACGACTTCCCTTACACAGATACATAGTAATATTACCAGTCAATCAATACGTTATGATAGTTTTTCTAACTATGAGATTAATGTATAATATGGTTTAAGCAATGAAATCATGTCAGACTTCAATATCCGCCGAAACCACGTGCCTTCGGGCTGTAGGCCGGATGCACGTTGCGGTTGACGGGACAAGTCAAGGGGTTTAAGTGGTGTTTTCTGCTATAAAAAGGTATTTTGAAAAAGATTACGATAAGATTGGTAAATGCTCAAAAAGAAAGAATCGGTAGAGGAAGGACTGCAGGAATATTCCGCGAAAGGGGATATTCAAGACTCCCGGATTTTTAGGGTCATAACAGGTATGATGCAGAACGTAAATTTGTAAACACAAATTCAAGAAGACATCGCATGGGCGATTCAAGTTCTACAATCAAAACTTTACAAAAATAAACAATAATAACGAGAGCACAATGGAAATGTCAACACAAAAAAAGTTAAAAGTTGCCAAAATGGCCACACAGCCTATTGTGGCCGCGATTGCATCTGAAAATAATACGGACAAAGAGAATGGCGAAGATGTAAAAAACGAGCAGACTGAGCAGGAGGACACCGGTGCGGAGCAGCAGCTGCCGTGCGGCGAAGCCACCGGAACAGGGGCGACGATACCCTCCTCAGTCCGGCAGGATTCCGACCCTCCCGGTGCAGGAGAACCGGCGGCCGCCAATGGCTCCGGGATGGTGAAGCTTTCGGAAATTGAGGCACTTGTGGCGGAGGCCGAAGAACGCGGATACCTACGCGGCCGAAATGAAAGCATAGAGCGGCTCATGCGTCGGCCGGGCATTCTTGAACAGGAGCCGTGGCAACGCGAAGCGTACATACAACCTGAAACCGAGCCTATGATTCTCAACAATCCGCGGGTGTCCATATGGGACAGATAAACATGCGCGCAAAAGGCTTGCGCACCCCGGTGACATGCCGTGGAGACCCTGTGTGACGACTGCGGCTGCAGGAATGCACACATTATATAATATATATTGTATATATCAACGCAACATGGATACAACCCTTTTAAGTTATGAAAAAAGCATTGAAACTGTTGAAAACCCTGATTGAGCTACTCGGACGTCTGACCGGCATCCTTGGACTGCTGGAGCATCTGCGCCGCCGGCCTGAGAGCACGGATGGTCAAAAGGATGAGCCCGACAGCGACGAGCCGGCAAATGGCATCGGATAGCACATACGTCCAATTCAGGATGGACCGATTAATTATATTCAAACAAAACCAAAAAAATTACGGGAATGAAAAAGATTTTCAATTCAATGAGTGAAGGACTCAGCCGCTGGCTGAAAAACGAGGGTGGAGCAAGCGTGCTTGCATTCGGATTGCTCCTTATCGCCGTATGGCTGCTCGGGTGGGCTGTCGGGCATGCCACGGGGGGAGTGATTCAGGTGTTTGAGCAGGCTGCCTTCGGCATGCATGGTGTGGCTGCCGCCGCAGTGGTTGGTGTGGCAGGTACCGGGCGCCATATAGTGGGCGAGCCTGTCACCACGAAGGTGGCCGACAGCGTGTCGCCCGGACTGCTGCGTAACGAGATTGACGAACGGATTGTGAAGATCCGCCCCATGTCGACGCCGCTCGACCAGATTTCGCGCTACGGAGGTTCGCGCCACTGCGGCTCGATGAAAGTGGAATACTACTCGGTCGACACCAAACCATCGTCGGCCAAAGTGAAGACCGCCGTGGCGGCATGCACCGAGCGCACTCCGGGCGAATACACCGCTACCGTCAACACGGACAACAACGATATCTTCCAGCCTTCGACCACAATCATAGTGCCGACAGTAAAAGCTACCAAGGGGGATGCGCTCGTGCTTTACGTGGTTGGAATCACCGACGGCGGCGTGAAGGTACTCCCGGTGAACAACACCATCACGGCCGGTGTGACCGGCGTGCCGGCCATCCCTGCAGGCACGGAGTTTGTGCGCATGGGCCGTGCGGCCACCGAAATGGATGTGTGCACCCCGCAGTTCGGGTCGCTTCCCACCAAAAGCGATAACCTTTGCCAGATCTTCAAGGCTCAGGTTGAGCAAAGTACGTTCATGAAGATTGCCAACAAGGAGGTGGGCTGGACATTCTCGGACCAGGAGGAGGCAGCCATCATCGACATGCGCATGGGGATGGAGAAAAACTTCCTGTTCGGCTGCAAGGCCCGAATCACCGACCCTGAAAAGGGGGAAGAGGTGCTGCTCACCGGCGGTGTGTGGAACCAGACCGACAACGAGTTTGCTTACGACGCCTCGGCCGCTCTGACCGACGAGACTCTGGTGAAGCTCTGCCGCCAGGCTTTCAGCCATAATGCCGGCTCGTCGAAAAAGGTGCTTCTGGCAGGTTCGGAGCTTATCGAGAAACTGCACTTGCTCGGGTCGCAGCGTGTGCTTGTGAACGAGGCCACGGTGACCAAATGGGGCCTAGACTTCACCGAGATACATTCGAAATTCGGCACCCTCTATGTGATGCTTGCCGAGGTGTTCGACCATTGCGGGCGCAGCGACTGCGGCATGGTGATTGATCCGGAATATATTACCAAATATTGCCACGTGCCGTTCCGCACCGAGCGCCTTAACCTGCGCACCAGCGGTGTGCGCAACACAGAGGCCGTGATTATCACCGAATGCTCCTGCGTGATTCTGCGTTATCCGCAGAGCCACATGCGAATTGTGGCAGAGTGACCTTATGAGGAAGGAATATACGAAAGAGGCGATGATGGCGCTGTGGAAACGGCGCCATTTCATTGAACCTCTGCGGGCCGACTGCGTGATTTCGCGCAGCGACGGGGTGGATGTGGATGCCCGCGTGGCCGAGGATATGCGGGCGTGGTATCTTGAACTGCTACGCACCGCTCCGGTGGAACATCTTGCACCTACCGACATGAGCCTTACATGCAGCGTGAGCCGCGACAGCGGCGGGGCGTTGCAGATACGTCTGCCGGCATCGGCGGTGCGTGTGGCCGAGGTGAAGCTGAGCGGCTGGGAGCGGGGTGTGGTGCCCACGGCAAATGCCGGGCATGCATGCAGGCTTGGAAACAGATTTGCGTGCGGTGGGGTGGCGAATCCTGTGGCCGTGTTGGAGCGCGGAGGCATCCTCCGGCTGAGTGCTGCTCCGGGACGCCTGACGCTTCCCGCCATCGAGGTGCTTGATGTGATAACCGATCCGGGACCTGAACTGTATGTGATGGATGAGAGCGCCGTGGCGCTGATAGGAACCGACTTGAAATGCTACAACAATGGACAAAAATAAAATAGACCTCAGAGTGCTTGAGGCGGCCCATCGTGCGTGGGTGGCCCTTGCTTCGGCCAGAGAGCGGCGTTGCCGTTATCTGCGCTACACCTATGGCGACCAGTGGAGCGATGTGACGCGCGACCGTTTCGGGAATCTCACCACCGAGGGGGAGCTTTTTGCCGACGGTGGCCGGCCGCCGGTGACAAACAATCTGATCCGGCGCATGGTGAAGGCTGTGGTGGGGCGTTACCGCATGGACAGCAGTGCGGAGCGTGCCGATGAAGATGACGGTCTCGGACGCTGGCGGCGTTTCAACGCGCTTGAAGAACTTGATGCCCGCAGCTTCGAGGAGTTCCTGATTTCCGGCATGGCCATCCACCATGTGTGGGCGGCGCGCCGGCCGGCGGGAAGCGGGATATGGGTGGATGCCGTCAGTCCCGACCGTTTTTTCATAAGCGGGACGTCCGATTTCCGTGGCACGGACACCGAGATGGTGGGACAGCTGCTCGACATGAGTTTCAGCGAAGTGGCTATGCGTTTCGGCCGGTGCGACGGGAGGCGTGTGGCGAGGTTGCGCGAACTGTATGGTTCGCTCCCCTCGGCGCCTGACAGTGTGATGGTCGCCTCATCGCCGGAGGGGTGTGGTGGCGGATTCTTTCATGCTCCCGGCGGACGCTGCCGCGTGGTTGAGGTGTGGACACTGGAGTGCAGGGCACGGCTAAAGTGTCACGACATGCAGACGGCTACGCTGTGGGTGGGGCCTGCCGGGGCTGAGGCCGATGTGCTTCGCGAGAACCGCCGTCGCCGTCGCGACGGGCGCCAGCCGATTGCCATGAGGCGCGATGTGGATGTGGTGTGGCACTGCCGTATGTTCGCTCCCGACGGCACTGTGCTCGACGAATACGATTCGCCCCTCGCAGGCGGGAGCCATCCGTTTGCGGTGAAGCTTTATCCGCTTGTCGACGGCGATGTGCATTCGCTGGTGGAGGATGTGATCGACCAGCAGCGCCACGTGAACCGGCTACTGAGCGTGATGGACCGCATGCTCAGCTCGGCCGCAAAGGGTGTGCTGCTCTTCCCCGAGGGGTGCAAGTTCCCCGACTACACGTGGGAGGAGGTGGCACGCCGCTGGGCCGATCCCGGTGGCGTCATCCCCTACCGTGCGCCTCGGGCAGGCGAGGCGGAGCCGCATCAGGTGGTTACGCCGATGGCCGATCTGGGTGTGCATCAGCTGCTGCAGACTCAGATAGCGATGTTCGAGGATGTGTCGGGCGTGAGCCGTTCGTTCATGGGGAAGGCCGGGAGCGGCAATGTGGGTGCGGAGCGCTACAGCATGGAAGTGGAGAACGCCTCGGTTGCCGTGGGCGATCTGATGAAAACTTTTTCACACTTCACCGGCGTGCGCGATGCCCTGATGCTCCGATGGTTGCGGTCATGTCCTGAATTGGGGGTCGAACCGTTAAATTCTAATTAACGTATGTGGGAATAAAAACTGCCCATGCACGGGCTTATCTTTGCAAACGCGGCCGGGAGAAA
>ERZ772872.1832-NODE-1832-length-18429-cov-13.090182_pt1 | contig 18429 bp, 19 predicted proteins | sample MGYA00512132_ERZ772872 | MGnify/ENA primary metagenome ERZ772872 (study PRJEB29015, sample SAMEA2737724) | human gut metagenome | biome: human gut; feature: human-associated habitat; material: faeces | place: China | collected 2012 ...
GGGAGATTCTCTGCATCGCGGAGGGCGATCTCGCGCCCGTGGCCTGCTTACAGCCGAACGCCGTGCCCTGCTCCCGCGCGGCCGAGTGCCGGACGCTGCCGGTCTGGCAGGGCTATTACAAGCTGACCGAGGATTATTATTCCGGCATCACGCTGGCCGACCTGATGAACGTGCCGCTGGCCGACAACTATGTGATTTAGGATGATCGTATGCTGAACCAATTTTCCAGAACCGAATTGCTCCTTGGCCACGACGCCATGGAGAAGCTCGCCGGGTGCCGCGTGGCGGTGTTCGGCATCGGCGGCGTCGGCGGTTATACGGTCGAGGCGCTGGCCCGTTCGGGCGTCGGCGCGCTCGATCTCATCGATGATGACCGCGTCTGCCTCACCAACATCAACCGCCAGCTTCTCGCCCTCCGCACCACGGTCGGCCAGTACAAGGTCGACGTCGCGGCGGAGCGCGTCCGCGCCATCAATCCGAACTGCACCGTCACAACCCACAAGTGCTTCTACCTGCCGGAAACGAAGGATCAGTTCGACTTCACGCAGTACGACTACGTCGTCGACGCGATCGACACCGTCTCCGGCAAGCTCGCCCTCGTCGAGCAGGCGAAGGCCGCGCTCGCGGAGGTGGGCCTGCAGGCGCGCATCTACGGTGATGGCAGCACAATCACGGCGCAGCTTCCGGGCAGCGGCGCGGTCGTGGCCAACGGCAGCACCATCCTGCTCTATGCCGGCAAAGAGCCCTCGGCCGACAAGGAGACGATGCCGGATCTGTCCAATCTCAGCTATCAGACAGCCCGCGACCGCATGGCCGCACTGGGGCTGTATATCAAGACCAGCAGTTCGATCACGGATACCGCGGCGCAGGTCATCTCCGGCCAGAGCGTCGCCGCCGGCACCCAGATCGATCACGGTACGGTCGTGGAGGTCACGCTCGTGACCAGCGATTCGGGCATGCTGGGCCGATACTGACGAACAACGGAGGTACGTTTATGAAACTCAAGCGACTGCTGTCCGTTCTGGACGTGTGCGAATGCACCGCCGATCCGGAACTGGACATCCGGGATATCAGCTTTGACTCGCGCACCACGCAGCCCGGCGACCTGTTCGCCGCCGTCTGCGGGTATGAGTCCGACGGGCACCGGTTCATCGGCGCAGCCGTCGAGCGCGGCGCGGCCGTCGTGCTCTGCCAGCGAAAGCCGGAGGTCGAGATACCGTATATCCTCGTGGCCGACAGCCGCCTTGCGCTCTCGCGCATCTGCTGCGAATTTTTCGATAACCCGTCGCGCGAGCTGACCATGATCGGCGTGACCGGCACGAACGGCAAGACCACCGTCACCACGCTCATCAAGCATATGCTTGAGCAGTGCCTGCACACGAAGGTCGGTCTCATCGGCACGAACGCGAACGTCATCGGCGACGAGGTGCTGCACACCGAGCACACCACGCCCGACGCCTATGAGCTGCAAAAGCTCCTGCGCCGGATGGTCGACGCCGGCTGCACGCACGCGGTCATGGAGGTGTCGTCGCACTCGCTCGTGCTGCACCGTGTGGAGGGCATCCGCTTCCGGGTGGGCATCTTCACGAACCTGTCGCAGGACCATCTGGACTTTCACAAGACCATGGAGGCGTATGCCGCGGCCAAGGCGCAGCTGTTTGCGCAGAGTGACGTCGGCATCGTCAACGCGGACGACGATTGGGCGCACGTCATGCTCGAGCACGCCAAATGCCCGATGCACACCTATTCCGCCAAACGCAACGACGCCGACCTCGTGGCCAAGGACATCCGCCTGAGCGCGTCGGGCGTGCGCTTTGTCGCCATGCACGGCGATGCGATCGCGCGCATGCGCCTCGGCATCCCCGGCATGTTCTCGGTCTACAACGCGCTGAGCGTCATTGCCTGCGCCTGCGCGCTCGGCGTTTCGCTCGACGACTGCGCCGCCGCGCTCGACACGGCAAAGCCCGTCAAGGGCCGCGCCGAGGTGCTCGAGACCGACGGGGATTACGCCATCCTCATCGACTACGCCGTCACGCCCGACGCCATCGACAACATCCTCACGACGGTGCGCGAGTTCGCACCCGCGCGGCTCGTGTTCCTCTTTGGCTGCGGCGGCGACCGGGACCGCGGCAAGCGTCCGAAGATGGGCCGCATCGCGGGCCAGAAGGCGGATTTCGTCATCGTCACGAGCGACAATCCGCGCACGGAAGACCCGGAGGCGATCATCGCCGATATCCTTCCCGGTCTCAAGGAGACGCACACACCCTATGTCGTGCGGCCCGACCGGCGCGAGGCCATCGCCTACGCGATCGAGAATCACTGCCCCGGCGATGTCATCATCCTCTGCGGCAAGGGCCATGAGGATTACCAGATCATCGGCAAGACGAAAGTGCACATGGACGAGCGCGAGATCGTCGCCGAAATACTCGAGAAGAGGAAGAGAGAGAAATGACACTGAAGCTGATACTGGCGTTCGTCATCGCGTTTGCGGTGTCGGCCGTCGTCGGATTTTTCCTGGTCCCGTATCTCAAACGCATCAAGGCGGGCCAGAGCATCAAGGAAAACGGCCCCACGTGGCACATGTCCAAGCAGGGCACGCCCACCATGGGCGGGCTGATGTTCATCGCCGCGATCGCGGTCGTGTGCCTGTCGGTCGGCTTTGAGTGCATGGCCGAGGGCGAATACGGCCACCTGTTTTGTCTGGCGTTCGCGCTCGTGTTCGGCGCGATCGGTTTTCTGGACGACTATGAAAAGCTCAAAAAGAAGCAGAATCTCGGCCTGACGGCCGGCAAAAAAATGCTGCTGCAGCTGGCGGCGGCCGTGGCGTTCATTTTCCTCATGCGCCGTTTCGGCTATGTCGCGCTCGACAGCCTGTACATCCCGTTCTGGAACAAGACGGTGCCGGTCTCCGAGCCGCTGTATGTCATCTTCGCGGCCTTCGTCATCGTCGGAACGGTCAACTCCGTGAACCTCACCGACGGTGTGGACGGCCTCGCCGCGAGCACGACGATGCCGGTGTGCATCTTCTTCGCCGTCATCTCCATGCTCTGGGGCGAGCGGTTTTTGTCCCTTGGCGTGTTTGCCTCCGGCCTTGCCGGCGGCCTGCTGGGCTTTTTGATCTATAACTTCCACCCGGCGAAGGTGTTCATGGGCGACACGGGTTCGCTCTTTCTCGGCGGCGCGGTCGCGGCGCTGGCCTTTGCCTACGACATGCCGCTCATCCTTGTGACGCTCGGCATCATGTACATCATCGAGGCGCTGTCGGATATCATCCAAGTCGGCTACTTCAAGCTCACGCACGGCAAGCGCGTGTTCAAAATGTCCCCGTTCCACCACCATCTCGAGATGGGCGGCTGGACGGGCCACAAGTGGAAGGAAACGCAGATCGTGGTGCTGTTTGCCGGCGTGACGGTGCTGTTTGCAGTTTTGTCGTTCATCGGCGTGTTCCACCGCTTCGGCGTGTGAGGCGCGCGCCGCGGTGCAGGGAGGTGCTTATATGAATATTTCCGATCTGAGACTTCCCGCGCGCCAGGCGAAAGCGTCCGCCGGGCCGAAGCGCGGCAGCTTCGACCTGCCGTTTTTCGTGCTCACGCTGCTGCTGCTGACGATCGGCGTCATCATGGTACTCTCGTCGAGCTTCGCCCGCGCGTATGCGCAGGGCAAGTCGCCGACGTATTACTTCGTGCGCCAGGCGGCCTTTGCCGTGGCCGGCGTTGTGGCCATGATCTTGCTGTCCAAAGTGCGCATGGTGACCTACCGCCGTCTGTCGCTGCTGGTGCTGGGCGTGAGCATCTTCCTGCTTGCCGTCGTCTGGATCCCGCACATCGGCACTCGCGTCAACGGTGCGCGCCGGTGGCTGAGCCTCGGCTTTACGACGTTTCAGCCGTCGGAGATTGCAAAGATCGCGGTCGTGCTGTTTTTCTCCAGCATGATCTGCACCTATAAAGAGCAGATGCAGACGTTCCGCTACGGTGTCGTGCCGTTCATGGTCGTCACGGTCATCATCGTCGGCCTGCTGATGCTCGAGCCGCATCTGTCGGCGTCCATCATCATCATGGCGCTTGCGATCGTGATGATGTTTGTCGGCGGCATCAAACTCTCGTACCTGCTCGTCGGCATGGGCAGCGCGGGCGCGCTGCTGCTCATCGCAAGCAAATTCGTGCCCTATGTGCACAAGCGCATCGTGTCCTGGCGCGACCCGTTTGCCGATACGAGCGCGGCCGGCTATCAGATCGTGCAGTCGCTGTATTCCATCGGCTCGGGCGGCTTTCTCGGGCTCGGCCTCGGCCAGAGCCGGCAGAAGTACCTCTATCTGCCCGAGGAGCACAATGACTATATCTTTTCCATCGTCTGCGAGGAGCTCGGCTATGTCGGCGCCATTGCGATCCTGATCCTGTTTGCGCTGCTCATCTGCCGCGGCTACTGGATCGCCGCGCACTCGCCCGACCGCTACAGCTTCCTCGTCGGCATCGGCATCACGACGCTGCTGTCGATCCAGGTGTTTTTGAACATCGCAGTCGTCACGAACCTCATCCCCTGCACGGGCATCTCGCTGCCGTTTTTCAGCTACGGCGGCACGGCGCTGCTCATGCAGCTCGGGGAGATGGGCATCATCCTGAGCATCTCGCGCGACATTCCGACGAAAAAGGCGCGCTAGTTTCTGACTTTGAAGTGTATATCCGGCAGCCCGCGGCGGTCTTCGGCGCGGACTGCCCGATTTCCGTTTTTGATCCTGGGAGGCATTGCTATGAATTTTCTCTTTACCTGCGGCGGCACCGCAGGCCACATCAACCCCGCGCTCGCGGTCGCTGGCATCCTGCGCGACCGGATGCCCGACTGCGGCATCCTCTTCGTCGGCGCCAACGGCAAGATGGAGACCGACCTCGTCCCGCGCGCGGGCTACGACATCGTGACCATTGAGGTCACGAACATCCACCGCAGCCTCAAGCCGTCGGAGATCGCGTACAACTTCCGCTCGCTGCACAACGCGCGGCAGGCGACGAAGGACGCGCGCAAGATCATCGAGGACTTTCAGCCTGACGTCGCCATCGGCACCGGCGGCTATGTCTGCTACCCCGTGCTCAAAGCGGCGGCGCAGCTCGGTATCCCCACCGTCGTGCATGAATCCAACGCCGTGCCCGGCCTGACGACGAAGATGCTTGCCGGCGCGGTCGACCGCATCCTCGTCGGCTTCGAGGAGAGCAAGCAGCACTACAGCGAGCAGGAAAAGGTCGTCGTCACCGGCACGCCGGTGCGCGGCGCGTTCACGGCCTGCTCCAAGGCGGAGGCCAAGCGCCAGCTCGGACTCGACCCGGACAGGCCGCTGGTCGTGTCGGTCTGGGGCTCGCTCGGCGCGTCGTACATGAACGAGGTCATGACGGCGTTCATCACGCGCGCCGCCGTCACGGACGCGCCGTTTGCGCTCATCCACTCGGCCGGGCGCAACGGCTATGAGAAGATGCACGCGGCCCTGCTCGAAAAGTGCCCGGCCGATCTCGCCGCGCACGGCATGGACGTGCGGCCGTATATTTATGACATGCCGCTCGTCATGGACGCGGCCGATCTCGTGCTCTGCCGCGCGGGCGCGTCCACGCTCGCGGAGCTCTCGTGCATCGGCAAGCCCGCGATCCTCATCCCGTCGCCGAACGTCACAAACAACCATCAGGAGCGCAACGCGCGCGTGCTCGAGCACGCCGGCGGGGCGAAGGTGCTGCTCGAGGGCGCGTTCACGGCGGACGATCTGTATAACCTCGTCAGCGACCTGCTTGCCGACCCCGCGCAGCTTGCGCAGATGGCGCAGAACATGAAATCCGCCGGCGTTGCCGACGCCGCCGAGCGCATTACCGATCTGGTGCTGAAACTGGCCGACCGGCACGCAAAATGACAATCTCGCGTTTCTCTGCATAGGATGGCATGAATTTGCTGTGCGGAGGAAAGATTATGAGCATATGGCACATTTACGGCGGAAACAGACTGACCGGGAGCACCCAGGTGCAGGGCGCCAAGAATGCGGTGCTGCCGATCATGGCGGCATCCGTGCTCGCCGGCAGTGAGACGGTTCTGCACAACGTGCCCGACCTGAAGGACGTGACGATCACGCTGCGCATCCTGCGCCATCTCGGCTGCACGGCGGAGCGCGACGGGGACACGGTGCGCATTGATTCCCGCGGCATGAACCGCGACTTCATCCCGCACGATCTCATGCGGGAGCTGCGCTCCTCGGTCATTTTTCTCGGCGCGATCCTCACGCGCTTCGGAACGGCGAGCCTGTCCATGCCGGGCGGGTGCGAGCTCGGCCCGCGGCCGGTGAACCTGCACCTCGACGCGCTGCGCGCGCTCGGCGCGGAGGTCACGGAGCGCGGCGGAGACATCGTCTGCTGCGCGCACGATCTGAAGGGGCGGCGCATCCTGCTGCCGTTTCCGAGCGTCGGCGCGACGGAAAACGCCATGCTGGCCGCCTGCGCGGCGGCGGGGGAGACGGTCATCTGCAACGCCGCGCGCGAGCCGGAGATCCTCGACCTGCAGTGCTACCTGCGCAAGCTGGGCGCGCGCATTTCCGGCGCCGGCACGTCGACGGTCACGGTCAGCGGCTTCCGGCCGCAGCCGTTTGTGGAGCACACGATCATGCCGGACCGCATCGTCGCGGCGACGATTTTGTGTGCCGGCGCCGCCTGCGGCGGCGATGTGGAGCTGCAGGGCGTCGATCCGGACCATTTTTTGACCGTTCTGGACTCGCTTTCCGAGGCAGGGTGTGCTATAATAAAAACGGCGTCCACCGTGCGCCTGACATCGACCGGGCGGCTCACCGCGCCGCGGCCGGTCGTCACGCAGCCGTATCCGGGCTTTCCCACGGATGCACAGCCGCCGCTCATGGCTGCCTGCCTGAAGGCGAAGGGCACCACGGTGTTCACCGAAAATATCTTCACCAACCGTTATCGTCATGCCGAGGAGTTCCGGCGTCTGGGCGCAGCTGTCAGCATCGAGGGGCGTGTGGCCTATGTCACCGGCGTCGACCGGCTCACCGGCGCGCCGCTCACATCGAGCGACTTGCGCGGCGGCGCGGCCATGATCGTGGCCGGCCTCTCCGCCGAGGGCGAGACCGAGATCCTCGACAACGGCTATATCAACCGCGGCTACGACCGCTTCGATGCGTGCCTGTCGGCGCTTGGGGCCGATGTGCGCTGCGCGGCGCCGCGGTGAAAGGAATCACCTGCCTATGAAACAATCGAAGCAGCCCGGGCCGCGCCGCGCGCGCCGGCCCCGCCGCCCATCCGGCGGCCGGGGCAGGTCGCTGCTGCAGCCGCTGATCTTTCTGCTGATCTGCGCGGCGCTCGTCCTGGGCATGAGCGTATTTTTCCGTGTTGCAAAGATCGAGGTCGTGGGCAACTCCATCTACACGGCTGAGGAGGTCGTCGAGGCCTCCGGCATCGGCACGGGCGACAATCTGTTTTTCATCAACCGTTTCTCGGCTGCCAGCCGTATCTTCAGCAAGCTCCCGTATGTGGACAAAGCGAAGGTCACGCGCGCGCTGCCCAACCGCGTCACCATCACGATCCAGGAGAGCAGCGCCATGGCCTATGTTCAGGCGGATGGCGGTTACTGGGTTTTGGACCAGAACTGCAAGCTGCTCAAATCCGTCACGGAGAGCGAGCTGACCGGCCTTGCCCGGGTCGACGGCATTACGCCGGTCGAGCCGAAGGTCGGCGAGGTGCTCAACGCCGGTGAGGCCGATGCGCCGAAGGTCACGTATCTGGCGGCGATCCTCGGCCAGCTGCTCACGCGCGACATGGGGTCCAAGGTCACGGTCATCGACCTGTCGGATGCGTCCAACCCCGGCTTCACCTATGACGGACGATTCACGGTGCGCCTCGGCGCGAATGAAAATGTCGAGTACAAATTCGGTATGCTGCAAAGCGCGGTCTCCCAGCTCACGGCCAGCGATGCCGGCACCATCGACCTGTCGATCGACAAACGCGCACATTTCAGCCCCGGCTGATTGTTCACAAAAAAAGATTGACCTGATAAGGAAAACGATATAAAATGGGAAAGAATAAGAACAAACAGAAGCGCAACCCGCCAAAAAACGGCTTCCAGAGCGCGCATGCGCCGGCCGCCGATACAAATAGAAACAACAGGGAGGAACCGAATATGTCCTTTGCTACCGAGTCCGGTCCGGAAAATGTCGTCACCATCAAGGTCGTTGGCGTCGGCGGGGCCGGCAACAACGTCGTAAACCGCATGGTTAAGTCCGGCACTCAGGGAATTGAGTACGTGGCTGTCAATACAGATAAGCAGGCTCTGGCCGTTTCGAGCGCGGATCAGAAGATCCAGATCGGCGAGAAGCTGACCCATGGTCAGGGCGCCGGCAGCGATCCCGACGTCGGCAAGCGCAGCGCCGAGGAGAGCCGCAACAACATCGCCAAGAGCCTGGAGAACGCGGACATGGTCTTCATCACCGCCGGCATGGGCGGCGGCACCGGCACGGGCGCAGCGCCCACGATCGCGGACATCGCCCGCGAGGCCGGCATCCTGACCGTCGGCGTCGTCACCAAGCCCTTCAAGTTCGAGGGCAAGCGCCGCATGGATCAGGCCATGGTCGGCATCAACGAGCTGCTGGGCAAGGTCGACTCCCTGCTCATCATCCCGAACGACCGGCTGAAGTTCGCCACCGACCAGAAGGTCACGCTGGCCAACGCCTTCGAGATCGCGGACGATGTCCTGCGTCAGGCCGTCGTGAGCATCTCGGACCTCATTAAGAACACCGGCTTCATCAACCTCGACTTTGCGGATGTCACCTGCGTCATGAAGGACGCCGGCTTCGCCCACATGGGCGTCGGCCGCGCCGCCGGCAAGGGCAAGGCGGAGGACGCCGCCCGCATGGCCGTGGCCAGCCCCCTCATGGAGACGTCCATCAACGGTGCGCGCGGCGTGCTCATCAACATCACCGGCTCTGAGGATATGGGTCTGGAGGATGTCGAGACGGCCGCAAACCTCGTTCAGGAGGCTGCGCACCCGGACGCCAACATCATCTTCGGTGCGAGCTTCGATCCCTCGCTCGACGACGAGATCCGCGTGTCCGTCATTGCCACCGGCTTCGACGAGCCGGGCAAGGCGCAGGCCGAGCAGGCTGCCGCCGCTCCGGCGCAGGCCCCCGCTGCTGGTCTCTACACGGCCGCGGCGACCGCTGCCAAGACTGCTGCTCCGGCTGCGGCCCCGGCCGCTCCGGCGACGCCGGCTCCGGCTGCTGCCCCGGCTGCGGACGCTGCCGCGCCCGCGGAGGAAGATCCGTTCGACAGCATCTTCAAGATCTTCAATTCCAAGTAATTCGACATTTTTTGACCAAAACCGCCTTCGCTCCTGTGAAGGCGGTTTTTGCATTCCAACGGAGGAGGCAGCCGCTTGAAAAACTGGCGCATTACCCGCGTTCTGATGTCCATGGCGGACACGTTTCTCGCCCGGCGCGTGACGCGCTCTGCGGCCGAGCTCGCCTACTGCATGGTCATGGCGCTGTTCCCGGCCATCATCTGCATATACGATCTGCTCGCGCTCATCCTGCGCGATCCGGCCGCCGTGCTGCGCATCGTTGAGACGCTTGTGCTCCCGCGCGAGACGCAGGCGCTCGTATCGGACTTTCTGACTTACGTGTCCGGCAACACGAGCGAGGTCATGTTCTTTGCCGCGCTGCTGGTCATGATCACGAGCGCGTCGGCCGCTTTCCGCGCCATGGCCGCCATCGTCGGCGAGATCCACGGCGGCAAACGCTTCGGCATCGTGCGCAGCACGATCGTGAGCGTGGCCTTTTCCGTGGCGTTTCTGCTGGTGCTGTACCTGTGCATCCTGCTCATGCTGACCGGCAAGCACTTTCTGCTCTGGCTCGATGCGCTGCTGCCGCATGTGAGCATCGTCTGGTCATGGACGTGGCTGCGGTTTTTGATCCTGTTTGCCATTCTGCTGATGATGATCCTGATCCTCTTCCGGCTCACCACGCCGCGCCGGCCGCAGCACCGGGTGCTGCCGGGGGCGGTGTTTTCCGCCGTGGCGATCGTGTGCATGAGCATCCTGCTGTCGTGGCTGATCGGCAACAGCACAAAGTATTCCCTCGTGTATGGATCGCTCGCTTCGGCCGTGATCCTGCTGTTCTGGTTTCAGGCGTTCGGACTGCTGCTGATCCTTGGCGTGCTGCTCAACCATGCGCTTGAGGTGACTGCGGAACAAGAACCGTAGATGTGCCTGCTTCCTTAGAAAAGTTTGGAATCTCGCTTTACAAACCGACAATTTTCACGTATGATAATTGGTTAAGAAGAGTTCGTGAGCCGAAGACGGCTTTTGCGCCGAAAAATTGATCGAATTCAGATTTTTTTGCAATAAAATTCGTTTTCAGGCATTATTCTCATGTGGGGTAATTCTATGCAAAATGATGATATGCACAGCGCCGGTTCGTGCATGGCCAGCGGCCAGCCGCCGGATGATGCGCTCATACTGCGCATCGCGCAGGGGGATATTGCTGCACTGGAAGTGCTGTATCGCCAGACGTCTTCCTCCATTTACGGCTTCGCGCTGTCCATCCTTCGGGATCCTGTGGCGGCGGAGGACGTGATGCAGGACACGTTTGTGAGCGTGATGCAGTCGGCGCCGGGCTATCAGCCGTCGGGCAAACCGATGGCGTGGCTGCTGACGATCGCGCGCAATCTGGCGTTGATGCGCCTGCGCAGGGCAGAAAGTAAGAACCTGTCCTTTGATGAGCTGTTTCATGTGGAGGATACGCATGACGCTTATCAGACGACGGAAAACCATATGGTGCTTGAAAAAGTGCTGCATACGCTCACGGACGGCGAGCGGCAGATCGTGATGCTGCACGCGCTGTCCGGACTCAAGCACAGAGAAATTGCCGACCTGCTGGGTATCCCGCAGGCAACCGCTATTTCACGCTATAACCGCGCGCTGGCAAAGCTGCGCAATTCGATGGGAGGTGACGATCTTGACCGATAAGGAATTGCTGGAACGGCTGCGGGCTGAGGTCGCCGCCGTAACGCCGGATTGCTGGAGCGGCATCTTGGCGCGTGTGCAGGCCCCGGCGCAGCAGCCGGAGGAGGAGAAGGTCGTCCCAATGCCGGAGCGCGGACGTCGCCGCGGTGCGTGGAAGCGCTGGGTCGCAGCGGCGGCGGTGTTCTTCCTGGCCGTGCTCGGTGGCGGACTGTATGCCACGCAGGTGCCCGGCGGCGTTGCTACGCTCGATGCCAACCCCAGCATCGAGCTGACGGTCAACAAGCTCGGCCGGGTCTTGTCCGCACGCGCGTGCAACCCGGACGCACAGCTTGTGCTCGACGATCTGGAGTTGCGCAATCAGTCCCTGCAGACGGCAGCGGACGAGATCGTCGCCGCAATGCAGACAGATGGCTATCTATCGGTAGATACGAACTCCGTCCTCGTGACGGTCGAGGCCGGCAAGGGCGATGCGCGTCTGCGCGACCGGCTGGCTGCGGCCGTGGAAAGCGCCCAGACGGATCGCGGCATGGACCCTGCGGTCCTTGCTCAGGTGCTGGAGGTAGATCCGGAGCTGGAGGCTTATGCCTCTGCCGCGGGTGTCAGCGCCGGCAAGGCGATGCTGATCCGGCAGATCAGCGACCAGGTGCAGGACCTTTCCGGCGAGGAGCTGGTCAGCCTGCCGATCAACGATCTGAATATTCTGGCGGCTTCCAACAAAGTGGAGCTGCCCGGCGTCGCGTCCATCGGTGCGGCGAGCACCGGTGCATATGTCCCGTATGACGAGGCGCTGCAGGCAGCGCTCGAGTGCTGCGGCCTGACTGCGGACGATGTCACGCAGGCCAGCATGCGCTTTACGCTCATTGACGGCGAGATGGTCATGGAGTTCGTGCTCTCGGACGGCGAGCGGCACTATGTGTGCAGCGTCGATGCCGAAACGACTGAGGTCTGCCGCCTGACGGGCGATGAGCCGAAGCGGCCGGAAGAGGCGGAGATCGTTCCGGTCTCGCCGGTGGTGCGGCCGAATTCGCCCGTGACGCCGGCGCCGACTCCGACGCCCACCCCGATGCCGGCGCCGACTCCGACACCGACACCGACTCCGACGCCGACGCCGACGCCTGCCCCGACGCCGACTCCGACGCCGATGCCGCCCGTCGGCCCGGTCACGCAGGAGCAGGCGCTGAAGATCGCCATTGCGGCGGCCGGTATCTCGGAGAGCGACCTGGCCGCGTGGGATGTTCAGCTCGACGAGAGTGGTGCGCAGCCGGTCTACCGCGTGACACTTACGACGGTGTACTACTTCCACCCCCGCTACGTCGTGGCTGTCGATCAGCAGACCGGAACGGTGCTCTCGGTGGAACGGTCCGCATAATTCAAGCAACGAAAAGGACGCCCGGTCGGGCGTCCTTTTTTGCTGCGCGCAGATATGGCGCATCCCTCTGCCGTTGGGGCAGAGGGATGCACGACTTCAGTTCATGAATTTTTCGATCGCCTGATTCAGCTCGTCGATGGCCTGCTGGTCGCCGGTCTCCACAGCGTCGGCCAGACAGTGGTCGATGTGATCCTTCAGGATGATCTTTGCTGTGTTGTTGAGCGCCGAGCGCACGGCTGCGAGCTGGATGAGCACCTCGGCACAGTCGCGTCCGTCCTCTACCATGCGCTTGACCGACTCCAGATGGCCGATCGCGCGGGCCAGCCGGTTGATGACCGCCTTGGTCTGCGTGTGGGTGTGCGGGTGCGCGTGGGTGTGCCCCTCGCCGCCGTGGCAGTGGGTGATGACGTTGCCGTTCTCGTCCACGTGCGTGTGCACCATCGTGTTGGGATTCTGTTCCGCCATGGTATCATCTCCTGTCATTTCGCCGCAATTTTACCGTGTTTTGCGTCGCTTGTCAATGTGCACCTCAGTAACCGTCGGCCTGCAGCGCGGCGCGCAGCTTTTCGATGGCCTTTTTCTCGATGCGTGAGACGTATGACCGGCTGATGCCGCAGCGCTGCGCGGTCTCGCGCTGCGTCAGCGCCTCACCGCCGCCGATGGCATAGCGCAGGCGGATGATCTCCGCTTCACGCGCATCGAGCACTTCGCCGATGCAGCGCCGCAGCGCCCGGCTAACCTCGTCCGCCTGGAGGTGTTCGTCCATGTCGTCGTCCTCGGACAGGATGTCGATCAGCGACAGGTTGTTGCCGTCGCCGTCCGTGTCGAGCACGTCCGAGAGCAGCATTTCCGACGCATTCTTGCGCGTGCTGCGAAAATACATCAGAATCTCGTTTTCGGCGCACTTGCTGGCGTACGTCGCCAGACGCACGCCCTTGTCGGGCCGGTAGGTGTTGATGCCCTTGATGAGCCCGATCGTGCCGATCGAGATCAGGTCGTCCGTGTCGTCATAGTGCGTGTAGTATTTTTTGATGATGTGCGCCACCAGCCGCAGGTTGCGCTCAATGAGCACGTTGCGCGCCTCCAGATCGCCCTGCAGCCAGGCGTCGAGATATTTGCGCTCCTCGGCCTCGCTCAGCGGACGCGGGAACGAGCCGCCGGGCGTCAGGCGCAGCATCAGAAATGCACTGCTCATCATCAGCATCAGGGTACTGTACAGCATTTTCAGCCCTCCGTTTCTGCCTGTGGCCATTCTATTCGGCGGCTGCAAGTACACTTGCCTGCCACACAATTTTCCGGATGTGCGCAAATGTTACACAACAAAGCGTTGATTACTGAATAAAAAATGACGGTGCGACGAAGAAAATCATACGTTATACTTGACAAAATGCCCAAAAAGCGTTAATCTTTGAACAGAAGGCCATTCCGGATTGAAAAATGGCCGGTGTGCTCAAAATTGAAAGGAGAACATATCATGGATTACAAAACTCTGAGTGTGAAGACGTTTATCGAGGACATGAACGGCAAAGAGATCATGATGAAGACGGTTCCGTCCCTGACCAAGTATCCCCTGAAGCTCTTCTACAAGAAGACCGTCGGCGACATCGTCAATCTCGTTCGCAGCAAGAAGCTCGTTCCGGAAGATGCCATCCAGGCTTTCATCAAGGACGTCGAGGCGCTCTAAGTTATCTCATATGCAACAGATCCCCTGCCGGCCGGCAGGGGATCGTTTTTTGCCTGCCTGGTTTACATAACTCTTATTTCTGCGCTGAAACGCAAAAAACCGGATTGACAATCCGTTCAACTTGTGGTACAAAGTAAGAAAAGTAATACGATTCTTACAGGAGGCGGATCGCATGGAATCCATGCAGGACAAATTCATGACCACGGTGCGCATCGGCCCAAAGGGACAGATCGTGATCCCGAAGGAGGTGCGCGCGATGTTTGGGCTCGCGCCGGGGGACTCGCTCATCCTGCTGGCGGACCGCGAGCGCGGCATCGCGCTGCAGAGTAGCAGCTACTACGATTCGTTCGTGCGCGCGGTGTTCGATCAGGGTGCGCAGGCGGCCGCGCCGGATGTGCCCGAGGCCGAGACGAAGGTGTTTGCCTCCGCGCTGGAGCGGGAGCTGAAGAAGGGGGACGGCAAGTGAACATTCTGGAAGTGGAGGGCCTGTGCAAGACCTATCCGGCGTTTGCGCTGCGCGATGTGTCGTTCGCAGTCGAGCCGGGGACGATCATGGGCTTCATTGGCCGCAACGGCGCCGGCAAGAGCACGACCATCAAGTCCATGCTCAACCTCGTGCACCCGGACAGCGGCCGCGTGACCATGTTTGGCCAGGATTTTTACGCCAACGAGCCGGCCTGCAAGCAGCAGCTCGGCGTGGTGCTCGGCGGTGTGGATTTTTACCCGAATAAGAAGCTGCGCAGCATCACGAACGTGACGCGGACGTTTTACGACCGCTGGGACGAGGACAAATATCGGCACTATCTGCAGCTGTTTGCGCTCGACGAGACGAAGAAGGTCTCGCAGCTCTCGTCCGGCATGCGCGTGAAGTATATGCTCGCGCTTGCGCTCTCGCACGATGCGCGCCTGCTCATCCTTGACGAGCCGACGAGCGGACTCGACCCCGTGTCGCGCGACGAGCTCATGGAGCTGTTTCGCGGCGTGGTCAAAAGCGGCGAGCGCAGCATCCTGTTTTCGACGCATATCACGTCCGATCTCGAAAAGTGCGCCTCGCACATCACGATGATCAAGGACGGGCAGATCCTGTGCAGCGACACGCGCGACGGGTTTCTCGCGCGCTATCGCGCGCAGTTCGGCGACGGGCAGATGTCGCTCGAGGACATTCTTGTGCGCGTGGAAAGGAGAAGCTATGACAGCGAAGATTTTCTCTAAGGACCTGCGCCTTGCAGCGCACCCGATGATGTACGTGTTCGCGCTCTTCGGCGTCATGCTCATCATCCCGAACTATCCGTACACGGTCGTATTTTTCTACGGCCTGCTCGGCATTTTCTTTACGTTTCTCAACGGCCGCGAGAACAAGGACGTCTATTACTGCGCCGTGCTGCCGGTCACGAAGCGTGACCAGGTGCGCGCCCGCGCCTGGCTCGTCGTGGCGGTGGAGCTGGCGGAGCTCGTGATCGCGGTCCCGTTTGCGTTCCTCTCCGCGCGCATCAATCCCAACGGCACGAACCTCGCCGGCATCGACGCAAACGTCGCGCTCTTCGGCTGCGTGCTGCTGATCTACGGCGTGTTCAACGTTGTGTTCCTGCCCGTGTTTTATAAGACAGCCATCCGCGCCGGGCGAGCGTTTCTGCTTGCGGTCATCCCGATGACGGTGCTCATGGTGCTCGTCGAGGCGCTGTCCCATTTTCCGGTCGTCGGGCCGTATCTCGATGCGACCGACGCGGCCGGTCAGGTGCGGCAGCTGCCGGTACTGGCCGTGGGGCTGGCGGCGTTTGCGCTGCTGTCGTGGCTGGCATACCGGAAGGCGGCCAAAAACTACGAGCGGGTCGATCTGTGACGGGGGACTTGCCGGAACGCGAAAAATATGCTATCCTAAAAAGCAGCTCGTGTGAGCTGCTTTTCATTTTCTCGTCCGGGAGGGATCTGCATGAAGAACAAACGTCTCTGGCTGTCGGTGACGCTGACGGTCCTGGTCGTCGTATGCGCCATGCTCATCCTCTCGCGCATCAACGAGACGCGCAGCAACGCCGCGCCCGCCGCGCCGACGGATCTTATTCTCCCGCCGGACATCCAGACGACGGCGCAGCCCGATACGAAGAAGTATGACGACCTGCCGGATGTGGATATTTCCTCCTGGGAGTATCTCATTGCGAGTCAGGCGCATAATATCAGCGACTATGTTCCGGATGTGAGCAAGATCAGCGGCTCGCAGTCCACGTTCGATTCCCGCGCCGTCGACGCGCTCAATGCGCTGCTCAAAGCGGCCAGGGACGCCGGCTGGAGTCCGTATATCTACTGCGCCTACCGTCCGTACCTGACGCAGGAGCAGCAGTATGAGGATCAGGTCAGCGAGAATATGCGCAAGGGCGACACGCGCGACGAGGCTGAGACGGCCGCAGCGCGCGTGGCCGCGCCCCCCGGCACGAGCGACCACCAGACCGGCCTCGGCGCGGACATCGTTGACCAGTACTATTCCTCGCTGAGCGTGGACACGGTCAACGCGCGCTTTCTGACCTGGCTCGCCGACAACTGCGCGGACTACGGTTTCGTCATCCGCTACCCGTCGGACAAGGTCAGCATCACCGGGCGCAACGAGCCGTGGCACGTGCGCTATGTCGGCGACGCGGCGGCGCGGTTCATGACCGAGCACAACCTCTGCCTGGAGGAATTCGTGGCGTTGTACCAGTAAGTGTCCGGCGGCGCAAAAAAAGGCTTGCATTGTCCGGCGCGGGATGGTATGATATTGCCGTACGAAGGAAGCAGGATTTGACAGAGTGGGCACTCGCCCACTCTTTTTCTTGATGTCTTTCGAAGTGTCAGAAAATGGAATGGTGATCTATGAGTAAATTGACAGATGCCGTCCTGGCGCTGGCCGGGCCTGTGGCCGCGCAGCAGGGATGCGAGATCTGGGACGTGGAGTACGTCAAGGAAGCGGGCAGCCGCTACCTGCGCGTGTATATCGACAAGCCGGACGGCGTGTCGATCCAGGACTGCGAGGATTTCAGCCGTGCGCTCGATCCGATCCTCGACGAGGCCGACCCCATTCCCGACAGCTATATTTTCGAGGTGTCGTCCGCGGGAGCGGAGCGGCAGCTCAAGCGCCCGGGCGATTTCGAGCGCTTTCTCGGCGCGCAGGTCGAGGTGCGGCTCTACCAGCCGGTCGACGGCAGCAAGGTGCACATTGGCACGCTCGAGCAGTATGACAACGGCGACGTGACCGTCTCCGACGGCAAGACCCGCCGTGTCTTTCAAAAATCCGCCATCGCACAGGTGCGCCTGCACCTGACCATATAAGGAAAGGGAATTCGACCATGAACGCAGAATTTTTTGACGCAGTTGCAGATATCGAAAAAGAAAAAGGTATTCCGCGCGAATATATGTATGAGAAGATCCGTCAGGCCATGCTGACGGCGTTCCGCAAGGACACGCCCGACTGCGAGGACAACGTGGAGGTCATTCTCGACGAGACGAAAAAGAAGATCGAGATGGTCGTCAAGAAGACGGTCGTCGCGCGCGTCATCGACCCGTATGTCGAGATCAGCGAGGAGGCGGCGCACCGCATCAGCAAGCGCGCCAAGATCGGCGACGTGGTCAGCGTCCCGGTCGAGACCAAGCAGTTCGGTCGCATCGCGGCGCAGGCTGCCAAGCAGGTCATCATTCAGGGCATCCGAGAGGCGGAGCGCGGCATGATCTACGAGGAGTTCAACTCCAAGGAGCATGAGATCCTCACCGGCGTCGTCAATAAGATCGACCCGCGCACCGGCTGCGCGTTTTTGAAGATCAGCTCCAACTCGGACTATACCGAGGCCATGCTCGCCCCGGCGGAGTGCATCCGCGGCGAGGAGCTGCACGAGGGCGACGTGCTGGAATTCTGGACGAACAAGGGTCACTTCGCCCACACGCTCGGCCCTCTCGAGGCCGACAAGGCGGGCAACGTGTGCACGGCTCCGCAGCGGGCGGTGGGCAAGGGCGACCGCGTGTTCCGCGTGCGCAACGCCGCCACCGGCTTCGCCGACGACCCGTTGGCGCCGCGCGTGCGCGTGGTCGGTTCGGCGCGGCTGCGCATCGGCGAGCCGCTGCGCATCGAGTTTCGGCTCGCCGGCGCGGAGGCCGATGTCGCCGGCGCCATCGGCGTGGCGGAGGGCGACGTCGTGGAGGCGGCGCGTACGAAGGCCGTGGCCGCGACGGACGTCCGGGCGCATATCGACCGGCTCGGGCAGACGCCGTTCCAGCTCGACGCGCTCGATATCGACCTCGATGAGAACGTGGGCATCGGCTTCTCCCAGCTGCACCGCGTGCGCGCCGACGCGCTCGACAACCTAAGCGCGAGCCTGTTGGCCCCCTATCGCAACCGCGCTCTGCCGCGCGTGCAGGAGCGGCCCCGCCG
>ERZ772872.1843-NODE-1843-length-18391-cov-6.831043_pt1 | contig 18391 bp, 14 predicted proteins | sample MGYA00512132_ERZ772872 | MGnify/ENA primary metagenome ERZ772872 (study PRJEB29015, sample SAMEA2737724) | human gut metagenome | biome: human gut; feature: human-associated habitat; material: faeces | place: China | collected 2012 ...
CGATGGGGTACCCGAATTCTCTGTTTAACCGGGTACCGCCCCAGATATTGTGGGTACACACCGGATTTAAAAATATAATATCGTTATTCATAATCCCGTTCCTGCTTCCTTTGAATCTGTCCCCGATACATTTTTATTAATAACTCAACATTACGGTGCTGTCAATCATTTCGTGTTACCTTCTTCCCTCACCCCGGACACGATCGCCGACACCAGGTAGAATTCTGCCTTGATATCCGTGATCTCTCTGCAGTGTCTGAATGCATCATAGCGATCCGGCCGGCAGAAATGTGCATTTATCCGCAGAGCATAACTTTAGCGGAGAAAACACCATTCTGATAGGCAAATGTACTTGCACCGCCGCTTTTTTCTGCAATATGCTGGATAGACTGGATGCCGACGCCGTTTCCCTTTCGTTTGGAGGATAGAAAAACACCGTCCTTCTCCCTGATTTCGCCGTCATAGGCATTCTCCACTTCGATCAGAAGCAGCCGCTCGGCATGCAGATATGCAGTGATTTTGATCTGCCGTCTGTCTGGTGCAGTGCGGATACTGGCTTCGAGCGCATTTTCCAACAAGTTGGACAAGACCAGACACATGTTGATCTCATCGATGGGAAGAGTCTGCGGCAAATCGAGCTTTGCACAAAAGGGAATGTCTTCGCGCTTTGCCAGGGCACAATAATAGCCGATGACGCTATCTGCTGCGCGGTTTTCGCAGAAATGTATACCGAGATTCGGGATGCGGGAAATGTTTTTTTCAAGGTAGCTTTTCAATCCCTCCATATCGCCGGTCTCAGCCAGCGCGGAAATTTGATTCAGTTGATGGCGCATATCATGCCGCGCCTGCCGTACTTCTTCGATGGCAACTTTGAGATTCTCATAGCGTTGCTGCTGCAGGAAAAGAAGCTGGTTTTCCTGCTGTAATCTCGCGTTGCGGTTGAGACTGGTGGCCATTAGCAGGAAAATTGCGTTGAACCAGAGCAAAAGCAAAAGAAGTGCAATACTTATCACAATATAGCCCTGTAATACACGACCGGTCCTAAGCGTCGTCTGATAGCGCGGGATCATAAAAAGGTTCAAAAAAATGAACACCAGCGGCAAAACCCAGAACACATACCATGTTTGCGCAAAATTATCGTCCTCAACCATCACACGCACTGCATGGGTTGACGGATAGAACGCAGCCAGCACGAAAATCCAGCAAACAACATTATAAAATACACAGGCTGCAAGGCAGAACCATGGTTCGTCCTGTGGCAGCTGCATATGCAGAGCAATCGCAGCGCTGATAGCCCGGGACAAGCTGTTGATGCTTGCAAACACTGCGCAGACAGTCAGTGCAATTGTTCCGGATTTCCAGAGGGAGATTTGGAGTGTTCCGGTATATAGCCCAATTGCAAGCAATATGATCCCTGCCAGGGCAGACGCAGTGGAAGCATGAAGCTGATAGCAGATGATCCCAGCACCGATACACAATCCTGCCATCAGTGGGAGAATCCGGGCGGCAAGTTTTCCGGGGGACTGCTTCAGATAGGATTTTACAGGGAAATATGCAAGTAAAAGACCGGGGAGTACAACGGACAACTCCAGGATCGGACGCAGAATATCTTTCATCTCATACACCCCCTTGCAACAGAAATTCCATAAATGCCTGCCTGGCAGGCTTCAAAAGTTCCTGGTTGACATATACGCGGCGGCCGTCGGTCATGCAGAAAGCGGCGGCCTGAAAATCAGCGGCATGTTCTAAATTGACAATCGCGCCGCGGCCGCAGACAAAAAAGCGTGGATCTTTTTTCAGCGGCTCGGTAAATGCCTTAAAGCTTTGCCGCGTGGCAAGCGTTTTACCGGCAGTCGTGCGAATGTTGATCATATGAGCAAAATGCTCGGCATAGATAATGTCCCTATAGCGAAGGCGAACGTCGCTGCCACTGACTTTCACCGTCAGAATCGGCTCCGGACGCGGAAGTTTAGCGAGAATTTCAGTAACCAGACCGGCAAGTTCTCCCTCGGAAAAGGGCTTCACGAGATAGTGGAATGCCCGCACCTGAAAGCCCTCCAGTGCATGATCGGTAGATGTTGTGGTGAAGATCAGAAAGCAGTCTGCATCTGTCTTCCGAAGTTCCTTTGCGGCATCCATGCCGCTTAATCCTTTCATGTAAATGTCCAAAAATGCCACAGTAAAGTGCCGTTCTTTTTCTGCTGCGAGAAAGCTCTCGCTGTTGTCAAATTCTAAAATCTCTGTCTCCACACCGTACAAGCTCAGCTGTCGCTCAAGCCGCATTTTCAACAACGCACGTTCGGTCTCGATATCATCCACTATTGCTATTCTCATACTGGACTGACTCCTTTGTAAAAGATTCCAACAAAATTATATCATACCTGTCCAACACCGGCACCGTGAAAAAATCAGATTTCGTGACGGAATTGAGGGTTTCGTGCCAAACGGCTTGAAAAGTGTTTGCATATCCGTATACTGACAAGCAGAAAGCATCAATGACGGCAGAAAGGAGGGAGTGCCGTGTACCACATTGCCGTGCTGACAAGTAGTGAAACACAGGAAGCTTTTTATATAGAGCAGCTTTCACGTTTCTGCTTTGAACGCGGTCTGTTTCCCAAAATGGACTGTTACCGTGGGCAGGAGTTGTTCTTTGATGTGGCGCGCATAAATGCGCCAACCTGCACTGTGATCGCACTTCCGGGAGTAGCAGGATTGAATGCGGTGGAGCATCTGCGGACGCTTTTTCCCGAAATGCGCATCATCTGGTGCAGCGATCTGGATTTTTCCCTGCATGCTTTCCGGCTGCGTGTAGACTATTTTCTGTTAGAGCCAATAACAGAAGAAGCGTTTCAGCAGGGACTTTCTACATGGTTAGATGGGAAAAAAACGTCTGCCTTATTCCGAGCGGATCACAACAAACATAACAATGAGGAGGATGATTGATGAAAAAGAGAAAAAAGATTTATTCTGTATTTAGCTTTCTTCTGGCGGGAACACTGTGCCTGTCTATGGCGGCCTGTGGTGGAACGCCCACACCCAAAGAGGCCGAAACAACATCTTCTGCACCGTTATCCGGTGCACTGCCTGTGAAGGCTTTGCAGCCCAAACACGTGGATGAAAACCCTTATATGGCAAAAAGTGATGCAAACATCCATCACGACGGCTACAACACCGACTCAACGGATGAAATTCTGCCGCTCGGCATCTATCCGGAAATCAATGTTTCCTTTGAGACAACGAACCCGAACGCCTCACCCGCGATTTACTTTGACAACTACGGTCACGCGGTCGTGCCACTGCTCGGCGGCATCGCCATCCGTGATCTGAATGCAACAGAGACGAAGACGCTCGGCTATTTTTCACCGATGCAACATGATGGCGGCGGTTACGTCATCCAGAGTTCCTACACATTCCTTGACTCTAAAAACCGTGTCGTCTGCCCGACGAGCAACAACCATGTACTGATACTGCGTACGACGGAGGAAGACGGCAGCGTCATTCCGGAATTTGAAAAGGTTCTGGATATCGATATCAAGGCGGCTGCTGAGACCGCGCTCGGCAAAGAACTGACACAGAATCTTCTGTCCGTGGTCTTTGACTACGACGGAAACCTTTGGTTCGCCACCGGCGGCTTCCGAATCTATCCCGAACGGCAGCAGCAGGGCGTTCTCGGCTACATTGCCCACACAGCGATAGAATCGATTCTGAATGGCGAACAACCCGATCTTTCAAAGGCTGTCTTTGTTTACGAGCTGACCCCTGGCGAGGGCGCAGAAAACGGCATTGCTGCCTCCAAAGACGGTGCGGTCATTCTGACGAACCAGAACTGCTATCTGTTGCGCGCGGAAGAAGGTGTGAACGTTGTGTGGTGCACGCCATATGAGAGTGTCGGTGCGAAGGTCAGTCATGATGGCGATAAGACTACCGGCGGCGGCCTTGCCTGGGGTGGCGGCTGCTCGCCCACACTGACACCAAACCTTGTACTGTTCACCGACAACGCAGACCCCGTTAAGCTTCTTGCGCTCGACATGAAGACCGGAGAGGTCGTAGCCAGCATGCCTGTTTTAGATGATCTGCCCGATGGGTATCAGGTGGCGGTTGAGAACTCTGCAATCGTTTATGACGACGGTGAAGGCACAGTCAGCACGATCGTCTGCAATTGGTTCGGCGCCGGTAACGCAGGGCTTGCCGACCCTGACAATGACTCTTCGATTCAGAGCTACGCCAACATTTATGACCAGAACTGGCTGATGAAGGGTAATGTTATGATCGCCCCGGGCGTTGAGCGGGTGGACACCTTAAAAACCTCTGATGGTTATGAAATGAAGAGCGTCTGGAGCCGGAACGATCTGCGCGACACGGCGATCATGAAGCTCTCCACTGCAACAGGCTATATCTACGGTTACGTACAGGATTTGGATACCGGCATGTGGCAGTACATTATTTTGGACTTTGCAACGGGCGAAACCGTCTTCACGATGGATGTGTCCAACAAATACGGCTACAATAATATGGCCATCGGCATGTACACCGGCAGCAACGGAAATACGCTCTACTGCCCGACAGGCTATCTGGAACTGCTGCGTTTGCAGGATCGCTTTGTGTACCTGCCCGAGCTTCCGTACCGTGAGGTTGAACTTGATCAGGCGGCAAGAAATGTTCTTTCGCAGGATCAGTTTGCGCAGGATGGCGGTGAAGGTACGGTTGCAAGCTGGCACAACACCGCAACCATCTGCAACGTGCATCCCAACACCATGGTAGCCTTCCGTATGAACAACCTGTCCGGCAGTGCCTCCGATCTGACGCTCTACGCCTATGGTGCAGACGGCAAGCTGGAAAAGGTTGGCTCTGAACTGTGGTCGCTCACAGACGAGACCGGAGCAAATGTGACGGAGCTGACAGACGGTGTGCTCTATGAACTGCGCGTGACCGTCTCCGACGGCGGTGATTTCGACCTGAGCGAAACAGAAAAAGAAATCAAGCTATCCGTCGTACTTGGGAAATAAATCATTTTTCTTGTTTTAAAAACTCTTCATTTTTGTGAATGAGTTCACATCTCTGTGCCACACATTCCACACTTCTTCCGGGATCGGAAGGGGTGTGGAATACATAATCCACAAGCTTATTCAGGGAGTCGACGCAGAACCTCCATGCACATTCTACCGTTATGGTAGGGACACTTCCAAGGTTCCACGATGGGTCTGTCGGGATAGGGATGGCCTTCCGGATCCACTTCCCCGAACCATTCAGAACCGTCTCTCTTATCGATCACATGGTCGCAGATAAACGCCCATTCCTTCTCGGCTGCTTCCAGATATTCTTTCTTCTCCGGTTCTTTTTCATAGCCGTTTAAGAAACCGATCACAGTCTCGGCCTGTACCCACCAGATTCTGTGTACATTCACGACACCTCTGTCACATTCATTTGCCAGAGAGTGACCGTCAAACGCCACTTTATAGATCTGTGCTGTCAGATCTTTGGTAATCTTGTACATCTTCTGCGTCAATTCCGGATCATCCAGCACCTGACAGCCTCTGTCGATCAGCCATGCTGTCTCGATATCGTGACCGTAGGAATGCAGATCCAGAATACTGTTATAATTCTTGTCAAAAAATACTTCCTGTCTGTGAAGCTCGGGATTGTAAACCTTCTCAGCGAACAGATCCATGATCCAAAGCAGGCGCCTGCGCACCTTTTCATCACCGGATACCCGGTACAGCTCCGTATATGCTTCAAATACATGTAACAATGTGTTCATGGTCTTATCGGCCAGGACACCGTTCTCGGATAATTTTTCGTTGGATTCCGGCTTGAAATCTCTGGTAAAGGCTTCCAGATATCCCACCTCATCCATACAGGTTGTTTCGATCAGGGTAAACAGCTTTTTCGCCAGTTCCAGTGCTTCTGTATCACCGCTTGCCTCATAATAAGAGGATAGTGCATAAATACAGAATGCCTGATTGTACGTATGCTTCGTCGTATCCTTCGGAGTTCCGTCGTAGTTCAGAGACCAATAGATACCACCGTATTCTTTGTCCAGACAATAGTCTTTCAGGAAAGCGTAGCCATGCTTTGCTTCGTCCAACAGGCTCTCGTCCTTCAAAAGAGTATAGGCATTGGAGAAGAACCAGGTAATCCTGCTGTTCAGAATACAGCCCTTTTCTGCCTTTTTATCCAGATTCAGATCATAATCCAGGTAGCCGTAATAGCCACCGAATTCGTCATCTCTCATTCCTTTCCAGAAGGGAATGATTCCTTCTGTCAGGTGCTTTTTGATCTCTTCTCTCATTTTCATATTCCATTGCTTCCCTTCTGAAATATATTGGCAGGCAAAAAGTTCTTTATATCTTTGCAACACTTTCTTTCAGGACAAGGTGACCTTCCACAATATGAATACCCGGTTTATAGTTGTCATTACTTATTTTACTGATCATATTGTGAACCGTCTTTTTCGCCATCTCCTCCAAATCTACCTCATAAGTTGTTATCTGGATATCACTTAATCCCGGATACAGGTAGTTATCAAAGCCGACCACTGAGATGTCCTCCGGCACACGGTATCCGTTCTCTTTCAGCTTCTTGATCAGAAAGCTTGCGGTCAGATCGCAGTTGCATACGAATGCGGTAGGCATATCCTTCGGAAGCTGCAACATATTCACCGTATCGATCTTATCGGTTTCAATGTGACGGTCATCCAGCACCCATTCCTTCTTCTGTTCCAGTCCCAGCTCTAAAAGAGCCTTTTGATAACCGAAATATCGGTCCGTAATGCTCTTCGTGGCCAGCAGGGTTCCCACATAAGCGATCTTGCGGTGTCCCATCCGGTACAGATAATAGGTCAGTTCATAGGTGCCGTAATAACTGTTGGAAATAACAGAGTCACTGGCTTCCCTTCCGTTATAATAATCCAGATAGATCACAGGAATCCCTGCCTCTGTATTCAGATGCTGCAGATAATCGTCCAGCATCTTACCGATGACGATAATGCCGTCCACCTTGCGCTCCTGCACCAGCTTCGGCATTCTGCTGCTCTCTTCCTCCACCGATCCAATGACTTCCAGCATGGTAAAACATTCCTTGGCTGTCGCTCTGGTGGCTACCGACTGATACATCTGCCAGTAGAAGGATTCATACTTATCCAGGAATCTCTCAGAGATCAGGATCCCGATATTGTAGCTTTTCTGGTTCTGGCTCTTTCTTGCTGCGGATGGCTGCTGGTAGCCCAGTTCCTCCGCAATACTGCGGATCTTCTCCCGGACTTCCTCGCTGACACCCTTTTGTCCGGACAATGCCTTGGACACAGTCACCGTGCTGACGCCGACTCTTTCTGCGATATCTGCCAATTTTACTGCTTTTGCCATAATTTCGTACTCCTTATCGCTGTTTTTTATACATTTCCCGATAAATCGTCAATTTTACACCTCGGTCAGGTGGATCAGCCTGCTGCGATAGTCCCCCCACAAAGGTGCCACCAATAATCCCGCCTGCATCAGAACATCACCGCCGAGTACTTCTCCGGTCTCCTCTATGCGGTAGCGGTTTTCCGGTGACAATCCTTTCAGACGCACTCTTCTGCTGTGAAAATTCGGTCTTGATAATACCTGTACATAAGTTACCAGCGCTTCCTTTTTATCCTTGGAAGCTACCATGTAGCAGTCGTAGCTGCCGTTTTCTAAATATGACGCGATCCGCCAGTAATCTCCCCTGCGGATCAGATCGTTGTATTTGTGATACATAGCGGTCTGTGCGGGGATCTGCTGCCTGTCCTCCTCAGGAATCTTCGTGATATCAAGCTCGTAGCCGAAGGTGCCTGCCAGTGCCACATGACCCCTGGTCTCAAAAGGTGTCACTCTTCCCAAGGCGTGGTTGGGGCAATCCGATACATGGGCTCCCATAGTGGATAACGGATATAGCAGCATCGTGCCTTCCTGAATCTTCAACCGTTCAATGGCATCCGTATCATCCGAGCACCAGATCTGCGGACTATAATACAGCATGCCCGGATCGAATCTCGCTCCACCACCGGAACAATTCTCTAAGAGCAGATGAGGAAATTCCGCAAGCAGTCTCTCCTGCAGTTCGTATACCCCCAACACATATCTGTGGTACAACTCTCCCTGACGATCTGCGGGCAGTTCCACGCTTCCGAGATCCGACAGCTGACGGTTCATGTCCCATTTCACATATTCGATATTGGTGCTGTGCAGCACTGCCGCCACGCTTTCAAAAGCATGATCTCTGACTTCCTTCCGGGACAGATCCAGTACATACTGATTCCGGCACAGGCTTCCTACACGGCCCGGAATGGAGATTGCCCAGTCGGGATGCTCTCTGTACAGATCCGAATCCGGCGAGATCATCTCCGGTTCGAACCAGATACCGAACTTAAGTCCCATGGCATTTACCTGATCCACCAAAAGTTTCAGACCTCCCGGAAGCTTCTGCTCATTGACCTTCCAGTCACCCAGGCTCGTGCTGTCATCATTACGGTGTCCGAACCAACCATCGTCCATGACCAACATTTCGATCCCAAGCTTTGATGCCTGCTTTGCAATCTTTAATAATTTATCGGTGTTAAAATCAAAGTACGTAGCTTCCCAGTTATTGATCAGGATCGGACGCTTTTTATCCCGGTATTCTCCACGGATCAGGTGATTGCGGTACATATCATGATAATGATGTGTCATACCGCTAAGTCCCTCTGAAGAATAAGTCATTACTACTTCGGGCGCAGCAAAGCTTTCTCCCTGCTCCAGCTTCCATACAAAATTCTCCGGATGGATCCCCATTGTCATACGGATGGAGTCGAACTGTGACAGCTCTGCCTGTGCCAGGAAATTACCGGAATATACAAAATGCATGCCATAGACTTCACCCGTATCCTGTGTCGCATTTTCCGACAGCAATGCAATAAACGGATGCTCCTGGTGGGAGGATTCTCCTCTGACAGACCCAACGCTCTGCTTACCATGCATCAGGCTTCTCCTCTCCATCTGACGTTCTCTCCCCCAGGAACCGTGCAAGGTAAGGATGTCATACTTTTCATCCGTGCAATCCAGATCCAGGCAGGCAGACATAACTTTTGTCAGATAAATCGGCTGTTCTGCTGTATTTTTCAGGATTACACTGCGGGTGATCACATCTACTTTTTCAAATGTAGTATAGATCAGTTCTGCCGTCAAACCGGTCGTCTGGTCCTCCAGGTGCAGGATCAGGGTGTCGCAATCCTCCTCTCCCGGAAAAGTAGAAGGCAGCCCGGGAAGCGCGGGCTTCCCCTTTACGATCTCATGGGAGACGTAATTTAGCTGCACTCCCACATGTCCTCCCACGGTCCGGATGGAGACAGCACTCTCTCTGTAGTCTCCTAACCCGTTCCCCGGATATTCCATAGGGAAAGAGTCCAAAAAAGAGACCCGTTCTCTGTTATTTTTGGAAGGAACAAAAGGTGCTTCTCCGGTGCGCATCAGATATACCGGTGCCGGTGTGCCTTCGGTATACTGCAATTTCTGCCCGTAGTATACATGCCCCACAAAATTCTCCTCATCCACAACAGCCATGATGTAGCTGGTGTGTTCTGTATCCAGCCAGAAGGTTCTGTCCTGTTCTATGTATCTGATTGCCATACTTTTACCTCTTTCTTTCCGGAATAAAAATTTTTCTAAAAATCGTCATTTCCAAACTTCTCCGAGCGGCAAGTGCGCCCCTGTCTTTTATGCTTTCTGTTGATATATCTGTCACAAATGTAAAAAAGCAAACGGTGCTTCCGTTTCTGCCTTCAAAAACTGCATCAGCATCAGTCCGCAGCGCATGGAAACCCGCTCTTGTCTCAGGATCCGGAGTACCTCCTGTCTGTCCGCCAGGATCACCTGAATATCCTCAGTGTTCTCCATCTGCTGTCCCACCTGCTCCGTCACCGTGCCGAAGATCATACTACCGCTCTCGTCCGTCAGCCCCTGCGCCAGGAAAAAGCCTCTGCGGAATGCCGGCTCCCCGCCTTCATATACCTTCAGTTCCCAACCGGTCTCCTCGATCATCTCCCGGCAGGCAGCCTCCGAAGCCGTCTCTCCCGGCTCGATCAGTCCCGCCGGAAGTTCATACAGACAGTCATTCACAGGATACCGGTATTGCCGTACCAGCACCAGCCGTTCCCCGTCCGCGGTCACCGCATAGACCGCCATACCTTCCGGGCGCAGGCTATGAGTCTTATGTTTGATATTATCCTCACCATTGCGGGAAGCAAAATAATAGTGAAACGGCGTCCCGTCCCGCCCCAGTGCATCGATATGATACAGATTTAAAAACGGATTGTCCGTCAGCTTTTCTATGCCCCGGTAATGTTTTTCATCCTTATTCCGCATTCAATATTTCCTCCAACAGTGCCACCGCCAGTTCCGGGTTTTTCATGCCATCCGCCAGTCCTACCGCAGCTTCGTGCTGATACCAGCCGGTCCTGCGCACCCAGTCGTTGTTCTCAAGCCGTATTCCCGCCACCACACCTACGGTGATCCACAGATAATAGTCTATAAAATACTGCCATTTTTCAGAAGGAGACAGTTGTTTCCATTGTTCTTTCTGCCGGATACGGTCTTCCTTTTCCAAATTGCTGTCTCCCTTCTGTTTCTCAAATCTTCCATCTGATAACATCCTGCTTTTAATACTATATCAATCTTTAGTATATCAAACTAATTTAATCTTGTATAGCAGGCTTTTTAATATATTTTAGGTTTATTATTGTTAAAAATAAACAGAAAAAGCCCTGTCATGCACTTCAATTAACATGACAGAGCTTTGTCTTTTCTATTTGTTCGATCAGATAAGAAGGGGAAATGCTTTAGCGATCCATCTCCGCAATGCGTCCGGTGGACTTATGCTCCTTGATGATCCCCTGAATCTCCTTCAGGTCAGTGCACAGCAGGTCACCGGGGATGGTGTTCTTAAGTGCACTGATGGCATTACCGTATTCCAGTGCCCGCTGGTACTCGCCGGGATGTGCCAGCAGTCCATAGAGGACACCGGAGATATAAGCGTCACCGCTTCCGATACGGTCTACAACTTCGATATCGGTGTACGGAGCCTCTTCATAATAGGTATCATCCTTGGCGCTGTAGATAATAGAACCGAAGGTATGACGCTTCGGGCTATGTACGATACGCTGTGTGGATGCCACGATGGAGATCGGATACTCCTCCGTGAAGCTCTTCATAATGCTCTTGGCATCGCCTTCCTTCAGGAAAGTCAGGCGTGCGGTGTCCTCGGAGCAGAAGAAGATATCAACATAAGGCAGAATGGATTCGATGCATTCCTTCGCCTCAGCACCGGTCCACAGATTGCCGCGGAAGTTCACATCGAAGGAGATGATGGCTCCCTGCGCCTTGAAACGCTTGATCATCTCAATGGCGGTTGCTCTCAGTTCGGGGCTCAACGCCAGTGTAATGCCGCTGGTATGGAAGCAACGGGTATCACTATACAGGCTGTCATCATAGTCCGCAACACTCAGTTTATTGATAGAAGTATTCTTACGGTCATAGACAATACGGGGTTTTCTCGGATAAGCGCCATTCTCATAATAGTACACACCCAGTCTCGCATCCTTATCATCGTCATATACCAGATAGTCATCGCTGACGCCGCAGAGACGTACACGGTTCTTAATATATACACCAAGGTCATTGGCCGGCAGCTTGGAGATGATACCACAGCGCAATCCCAGCATTGCCGCACCGGTGATGGCATTCAGTTCTGCACCTCCGGCCTGCTTGCTGAAGCTGTCGCCTCTGGTGATACGCTCATTATCGGGCGGTGATAATCTCAGCATGATCTCTCCCAGGGAGAGCAGGTCAAATTCCTTTTTCTCAGTCAGTTCCATAATATAAACTCCCATCTGCATTTTTGCCAAATGTTGTATCGGAATCTCTCCGGTGTTCCTCACAGTGTGCCATTGAAACCCCTTACATTTTCTCTTTACATTTGTACTATAACACAAATATATGGCGTCGGTAAAGGTGCCAGACATAAATTAAAAATTTAACGAAAATACTGAATTTGCCGTCAATATCTGCTATAATCAATCTGTATTATCATTCTAAGAAATGAGGTATTTTTATGCATTCAAAATTCCTTTCCGATAGTAACACTTTTTACAGACGTTATTGTCCGGTTCTGATTCTGTTACTGGGAGCACTTCTGCGTCTGTTATACCTGTCCCGGGTGCCCGGTGGCCTACATCAGGATGAGGCTTTTGTCCTGCTGAACTCCTATGACCTTTTACACGAAGGCAGGGATTCCGCAGGCTATGCATTCCCCATCTATATGTCCAGCTGGGGAGACGGGCAGAGTGCCATGTACTCCTGGCTTCTCACTCCTCTCCTACTGTTGAACAAAGGGATTCCCACTACTTTTCTCGGAAGGCTTCCTCAGGCACTGGTAGGTATTCTAACGCTTTGGTGCGTCTATTGTCTGGTAAAGGAAATGTTCGGCCACACTGCGGGTCTCTGGGCCTTATTCGCCTTAAGCGTCTGTCCCTGGCACATCATGGCCTGTCGTTGGGCATTGGATGCCAATATGGCCCCCGGCTTTCTCATGTTCGGTCTGTACTTTTTCGTACGGGGCATGAATGACAACCGTTATCTGTTGCTCTCGGCACTTTTTTACGGTCTCTCCCTCTATTGCTACGCAGTGATCTGGCCGATGCTTCCCATCCTGCTGGCTCTGCAGGTATGTTACGGGATCCGCTATCATAAAATCCATTGCAACCGTTACAGCGTTCTGTCTGTTCTGCTCCTGTTTGTCCTGGCATTACCGTTGCTTTTATTTGTCCTGGTCAATCAGGGACTGTTGCCGGAGATCGCCTTACCCTGGATCACCATTCCCAAAACACAGAGGTATCGCGGCGGAGAGATTGCTTTTTCCCTAAGTTCTGTTTATGCGAATTTCAAAAACACGGCACATTTATTGTTATTGCAGGATACCGGAAGTCCCTATGACTTTCTGCCGCCCTGGGGTTTATTTTACGACATTGGCCGCCTTTTCATCCTGATCGGAATCGTCTGTATGCTGTACCGGCTGATTCGTTCTGTGCGGCAGCATGTGTTTTGCTGGGAATTCTTCCTGTTTGCCCAGCTGATGGGAGGTGGAATCACCTCGCTGCTGGTCACCGCCAGGATGCATCAGATCAATGATCTCTATATCCCGCTTGTCTTATGCGAGGCATATGGTATCTGGAAATGTTCCTGCTTCCTGAAGGGGAAGTCTCAATCTCTCGGCAGGATTTTTACAGGCTGCACCACTGCATTCTTCCTCATCTGTCTGGTTCTGTTCCAAAAGGACTATTATACCAAGTATGCGGAAACTACAAACGCTTATTTTTCCCAAGGTGTAGAAGACTGTGTTGCGTATTCGATGAAACAGTGCAAGACGCTCGGTCTGACTACGATCAGCGCGGAAAAGGCAACGCAATGGCCCAGACTGCTTCTGTATACACGGACATTGCCTTCCCAGTACCTGGCTACCGTTACCTATGATGTTGCCCCGGCTCCGGCTGCCTTTACCACCGCTGACGGAATCCGGGTCAACACGCGCATCAATTACGATACCATATCCACTGACAGTATTTATATTATTTACTACACAGAGGCCGATCTGTTCAAAGACAGGTTCACCCTGACACCTTTTTATGACTGGTATGTTGCTGTCCCTAAATAGCCTCCATGTAATCAAAATAGTCATCTTCGCTGGCAAATAAGATATATTCGTTCTCCACATATCCCATGTATCCGCTGGCTGTTACATATCCCTTCATCGTAAAATACCTCCTTATCAGAAGCCTTTTGTTTGCTGTTCTGATAAGAAGGTATCTCTTTTAATGTCCCATAAAATTCTCTTAATTTTCCTGAGCCGGCAATTTTTCCAGCACCAGTTCTTTCATTTCTTCCAGTAATTCCTCTGTTTTCCCCATCAGGAGTTCCGCATCGGTCTCTACCAGTCCCGTTTTTTTGTATTTATAGGTAAAAAACGGATTGCCGTATGCGGTGAAGCTCATTTCCTCTCCATGCTTTTTCAGAAACGCGGGGATCTTCAGCGGGTCTATGGCTGCATCCGGTCGGAAATTAAAGGTGATCCGGCCGTTTTTGCCCTTGATCTCCGTCATATCCAGTGCGTGTGCCGCCATGCGGATCAGTGCGATCCGCAGCAGATTATCCACTGCCTTGGGGATATTGCCAAAACGGTCTAACAGCTCATCCTTCATCTCATCCCGCTCTTTCAGCGTCTCAATGCCGGCGATGCGCTTATAAATATCCAGTTTCTGCGTTTCATTCACAATATATTCCGCTGGAATATATGCATCCACATCCAGGTCGGTCACCGTGGTGAAATCCACCGTCATATGGATTCCCTTCAGATTCTGCACCGCCTCATTCAACATTTTGCAGTAGAGGTCGTATCCTACGGCTTCCATGTGGCCATGTTGGCTCATCCCCAGCAGATTCCCGGCCCCACGGATCTCCAGGTCCCGCATGGCAATTTTGAAACCGCTGCCCAGATCTGTGAATTCCTTGATCGCCGCCAGCCGTTTCTCCGCTACTTCCTTTAACATTTTGTCCCGCTTGTACATCAGAAACGCATAGGCATTCCGGTTGGAGCGTCCCACGCGGCCTCTGAGCTGGTACAACTGGGACAGACCCAGATTATCCGAGTCATGAATGATCATGGTGTTTACATTAGAGATATCCAGCCCGGTCTCTATAATAGTAGTGGACACCAGCACATCGATCTCTCCGTTGATGAAATCAAACATGATCCGTTCCAGTTCATGCTCCTTCATCTGTCCATGGGCATAGGCCACATTTGCTTCCGGCACCAGTTTCGCGATCTGTGCCGCAATATCCGCAATATTATTCACACGGTTATAGACATAGTAGACCTGTCCGCCCCGGGCCATCTCCCGGACAATAGCCTCTCTGACCAGTTCGTCGTTGTATTCGCAGACAAAAGTCTGAATCGGCAGCCTGTCGTTGGGAGCCTCCTCCAGCACGCTCATATCCCGGATACCGATGAGGCTCATGTGCAGGGTACGGGGAATCGGTGTTGCCGTCAGGGTCAGCACATCCACGTTCTCTTTTAGTTTCTTGATCTTCTCCTTATGAGCCACGCCAAAACGCTGCTCCTCATCGATGATCAAAAGCCCCAGATCCTTGAACTTCACATCCGCCGACAATACTCTGTGAGTACCAATGACGATATCCACCATTCCCTTTTCCAGGTCTTTTACTGTCTTTTTGATCTCCGAGGATGTGCGAAAACGGCTCATCAGGGCAATATTGACCGGGAAATCCTTCATTCGCTGCACAAAAGTGTTGTAATGCTGCTGTGCTAAAATGGTGGTAGGCACCAGGTACACCACCTGTTTGCCCTCCTGTACTGCTTTGAAGGCAGCGCGGATCGCGATCTCTGTCTTACCATATCCCACATCTCCGCAGATCAGACGATCCATGATCCGATGGCTTTCCATGTCGGCCTTGGTGTCCGCGATAGCACTCAGCTGATCCTCCGTCTCCTCGAAGGGAAACATTTCCTCAAACTCCTGCTGCCATACCGTGTCTTTTCCAAAGGCATAGCCCTCACTCTGCTGGCGCACCGCATACAGCTCCACGAGATCCTTTGCCACGGCACTGACCGCACTGCGGACCTTGGTCTTGGTATGTTCCCATTCTTTGCCACCCAGCTTATTCAGCTTCGGCTTCTTCGCCGCATCGGCGGAGGCGTATTTCTGGATCACATCCAGTCCGGTAGCGAGAATGTACAGATTGCCACCGTCCCGGTACTCGATCTTCAGGTAATCCTTGACAATGTTTTCTACCTCTACCTTTTCGATGCCTTTGTATATCCCCAATCCGTGGGTCTCATGCACTACGTAATCACCGATCTTCAGGTCATTGAAATCGTTGATCTTCTGCCCCTGGTAGAGTTTTTTCTTTTTCTTCTTACGTTTCTCCGATCCAAAAATATCACTCTCTGACAGCACCACGAATTTCAGCCATGGGTATTCGAATCCTTTATTTACATGCCCATAATAGGTCAGGATCTCTCCGGGCTGTACTTCCCGCATGGGGTCTTCCGTATATACTGCCGTGAGTCCCGCACCGCCGTCTTCCGCATTCCGCAGATCCTCTGCCAGACGTCTTGCGCGAGTACGGGAGCCGGACAGCAGCAGCACCCGATATCCGCTTTTTTTATATTTTTTCAGGTCTTTTACCAGGGATTCAAAGCTGTTGTTATAGGGGGCAATGTTGCGGGCTGCAATATCCACATGTTTTTCCGTCCGGAAATAGCCGTACTTGGTCTCCATGGTAGCCAGTGTCACCACGGCATTTTTCTCCAATGTGGCCGCCACCTGCTCTCCGCTGTAGAGAATATTCATCTGTCCCGGTAGCACATAGCCTTTTCTCGCACGCTGCTCCATGCTCTCCCGGAATTCCAGTTCAATGGCGTCCGCCTGCTCTTTCACCCGCGCCGGTTCATCAATATAGAAGACCAGAGATCGTCCCGCCATATCCGCCAGCAGCTCCGGCATAGTCACCGTATTTTCATAAAAATATCGGATATATCCTTCCAGGTTCGCTTTGCTCTGGAATTCCAACAGCTGTTCCTTCAACTCGCTTACCTGGGTGGCGATTCTGTGGGCTTCCTCCGGCTGGTGGGCATCCCGGAAAATTTTCTCCTGTTTGGCGGCTTCCTTCTCCAGTCTGGCGATTCCCTTGCGAATCTGCTCCTCAGACAACACGAACTCCGTCGCCGGGTAGACCGTGATACTCTCCAGCTTCTCAATGGAACGCTGGCTTAAGATATCGAAGCTGCGGATGGATTCCACTTCATCCCCCCACAGTTCGATACGGTAGGGATTCTCCTCCGTCAGGTCAAAAATATCCACAATACCGCCACGCACGGAGAATTGCCCTGGGCTTTCCACCTGATAGGCTTTCTCGTATCCCATAGCTACCAGCCGGGATGCCAGTTTACTCTCGTCCAGACTACCGCCCCGCTCGGTGTGGATGATGTCCTTCTCCTCCCACAGCACCTGGGGTGTCATCAGTGCCGCATAGGTGGTGACGATGGTGACAGGCTTTCCCTCCACGACTCTGCGCAAGGTCTTGATCCTCTCCTGTACCAGCTGATTACCGTGAATATCTGCCTGGAAAAAGATCAGGTCCTTCGCCGGATACAGCATGACATTTCTGTCATAAAAGCGGTATTCCTCGTAGATCTCCTTGGCTTTTAAGTCATTATAAGTAACGATGACCTTGTATTTCAGGCCATCGCTGAGTCCGTAGATCATGTGAAGTTTCTGTGAGTCCACGCATCCGGACAGGGCAACCGTTCCCTTTCCCTGTCTGACGATCTTACGGACCTCATCATATTCCGCCAGTTCTTTCAATGGCGCAAGTAGTGCCTGCATTTTTTCACGCTTTCTTACTGTTAAAATGGTTCATGGCTGCGTCTGCGCTCTCTGTGAGGATCATGCGGATCGCTTCTGCGGCGGTCTTCGTAGCATCATCCATAACCTTACGTTCTTCCACCGGGAAATGTCCCAATACATAATCTGCCAGGTCATAATTCTTCGGTTTCTCACCTACGCCCATGCGGACACGGGTAAAAGTATCATGTCCTAACATCTTGATGATATTCTTGAGTCCATTATGTCCGCCGGCGCTGCCCTTTTTGCGGATGCGGATCTGTCCCACATCCAGGCTGATATCATCGGAGATCACGATCAGCTCCGAGGTATCGTCCACCTTATAATAATCCACGATCTCACGGATGCTCTCTCCGCTTAAGTTCATGAAGGTCTGGGGCTTCGCCAGGATCACCTTCTGCCCTGCCACATAGCCTTTGCCGATCAACGCCTTGTGTTTGCTCTCCATGACAGCAATATTTTCTTCCTCTGCTAATCTGTCTATGACATCAAAACCGATATTATGTCTCGTATTTTCATATTCTTTTCCGGGATTTCCCAGCCCTGCGATAATATACATATACTTCTCCTTACTTTCTTGCAATCAATGCGTTATCTTATATTTTCGCATTTTTACGCAGAAAATGCAACTATTGGATATTTTGCGATATTACACTTTAGACTCAATTTCGGCACAGAATTAGATAAGGGGAAAAGTCTTGAAAATGGATTTATCCACCGCTTCATAGAGATTTAAGACATTTGGAACAAATTTCCGTAGATTTTATATGAAGTAAAAGATATAATATAAAAAAGGGAGTTTTTGAAAGGAGTTGATACCAGCATGAGTATAGCAGAATTAACTGCAAAGATCGAGAGTCTGTCAGCGGACGATTATAATATGGTAATCATGCTTGTTGATAGATTATCCGAAAAGTCAGA
>ERZ772872.1849-NODE-1849-length-18346-cov-2.546170_pt1 | contig 18346 bp, 22 predicted proteins | sample MGYA00512132_ERZ772872 | MGnify/ENA primary metagenome ERZ772872 (study PRJEB29015, sample SAMEA2737724) | human gut metagenome | biome: human gut; feature: human-associated habitat; material: faeces | place: China | collected 2012 ...
CATGTCAAGAGCAATGCTATTTGAATTACTTAATGATTCTAAGAGCTTAAGATAATCAGTTTTAGCATTAGATTCTTCCGAAATGGGATCATCTGGACAATAAGGCAATCCATATATATCGAGGGCATGGTCAAAATCATTTTCAAGATTATCAGCCATCCTATCTATGTATCGAATAATATCTTCTTTTTTATCGAGGTCAAAGCTTTGCAATTTAGTTGACAGAATATTAGATAGTCTGTAAACAGATGCAGATATATCCTTTTCACGCAAGTCATTACTTCTATTTTCGTAAAATTCATCTTCCTCATTATGTTCTTCTGGAGATAATGAAATATATTCTTCCCATGAATCAACACCGAGCATTTCTTTAACATGATAGCATGGAGCGGTAACACCATCTTCCAACTCAATCATACAGTTTCTAGGAAGATTTTTAACTATATATTGTTCTGGTTGAAGATTTTCTTCATCTGCAAAATTTTTGAATAGTAAGTATAAATCAGACCGTGAAATATTTTTTGTACGTCTATTTTCTATATTCGGCAGCCATGATTTGTTTTTGCCAATTTTTTCTGATAATTGATATGCTGTCAAATTATGTTCTTTTCTTGCATCTATAATTAACTGTATAAGTTCATCTGTTATTTTTATTTTTTCAGGAAACATTAGAATTACCTCCTTAAATAATATGTACATATTATAAAACAAAATGGTGTATATGTAAAGAATAAGTCTGCAAATACATACGAAAATAAAATATGTACATATAAATGCAAAATGCTTGACAATATGTACATACAGTGGTATAGTAATGGCATAGCAAGAGAGGTACAAAGGTTTACAAAAACCAGTGCAAGATAATTCAAACAAAATGCACTCGATTCAAGTACCTTGAATGATATAAAAGTGATTGGTATATAAAAGAAAAAGCCGATAGCAACAATCTGGATGCTGGTAACATCCAATGCTAAAGGCTCATGGTAAATGTGTAAGGCTGGTAAACTTATCACACATATTGGTATTTAAATATTATCATGGAAAATTCTTTTAGTCAAGCAATAGCAATCTGCTAATTGCTTATTTCCCAAACGCATTTATATAGAAGAAACAGCACCTTGACAATTAAATAAAAAAATTCTGCACACATGGGGGAATCCTGATTGTAAAAAGTGCATTAGTTATTAGAAGCAACAAAACGATAGGAGGAATTAACAGTGAGGATTATGTATTCAATTTTGAATATCCTTTATTCCAACAAAGCCAATAGTCAGCTATATGCTCTAACACAAATAGACATTATGGAAGCTATGATTGCTGATGGTGAAAAATGGAGTGATAGGACTATTTATAACAAAATTAAAGAACTGAGAAAGCAAGGCTTTATTCGTACAGGATTGAGAAAAGGCAATTTCAACACTTACTATATTACTTCTGAAGGTGTGAACTGGATGAAGGAAGTGGAAGGAGATACAGATAATGAATAAGACGATTAATGAACGATTGAAGGTAACAGTTATCGGATGTGGACAAGCAGGAGGTTCAATCACAGCAAAGATTGAGGAATTTGTAAATGATTTAGGTGGAAACAAAGCCAATATATCATTTGTGGGAATAAATACAAGTACAGAAGATTTAGCATCCATACAATTATCACATAAGATTCATATGAACAATTCAAAAGGTGCAGCGTGTAACCGAGAGAATGGAGTTCAGGATTTAGCAGAAAACATTGACACCATTTTAGAGGAATTGCAGAGTTACATAATCAAAGATTCAATTGTATTCATTGCTACATCATTAGGCGGTGGAACTGGATCAGCAATCGCACCACAGCTTGCAGAAATTCTTCTTGATGAAGGTTACAAGGTGGGAATGATCGTGGTACTCCCGGCAGATAATGAATCCTTGAAAATTAGAGACAATGCAAGACAGACTTTTTATGAGATCGAGGAATTGAAGCCACGAATGGGAAGCATCTACATCCTAGACAACAACGCAACCGAGAAGATGAAGATTAACAGCACATTTGCTTCATTATTTGCAAGTGTCCTTTGCATCAATAATAAATCGCAGGATGGAAACTTAGACGTAGCCGAGATCGAAGCGTGTCTTTTAACTCCATCATTCTCCATTATCACAAGAGCCAATAAGAACAACGGAACGACAGCGAATATTATTGATGTACTGAATCGTGACAGTAATATCTTTGCAAAGAGGGAAGATAAAACCATTACGACAATGGGTATCTCCGAAGCGGTATCTGCAAAGGAAAGCAAAATTGATATGACCGATCTTAGAAAAGAGATCGGAACAGCACCAACCGAGTTTCACGGCTATCTGTCTGAATCGGAAGAGAATGTGATTATCCTTAGTGGTCTGACAATGCCATACAGTAGAGTGGACGCAATGACAGAGAGTATTCAGAAAGAAGCGGACATTATCAAAAATTCCCGAAAGGCTACAACAGAGGTTAGAACTGGAAAGAATCTTGATATTTTCGCTATACCGACAGTAGAGCAGACAGTATCTACAGCAAATAAGCCAAAGGGATTGACAGCATTAGAGAAGTTAAGAGCAAAGAGAATTAGCAAGTAACATAAAAATCATGGTGGGTAGATTCAAAATCCTACTCACCTACATTGAGAAAAGGAAAGTAAAAACTTATGAGAACAAGAATTGAAGCAGTATTAAACAACAAGGATGCGAAAGCACAGGATTATTTTGAACTGGTAAACATCTATGAGTATTCACAAGTGACATTACAGAGGGATAGAAAAGATATTATTTCTATGGATATTAACGAGGTTGAAGCATATCCCGGTTTCTTTGAATTTAGAGAAAAATGCACCGCTACACACTATTCCGTAGAAGAAAGCAACATTGTTTCTGTAACAGGAAGAATGCTTGACAATGAGGACACATTCTTGATCGAAGCAGATTTGAAAGATGGTAGCAAGCTGGCGGTCATTATCTATCATGTAGATACAAATGAGAAAAGGGAAGTGTCTGAAAGCTATTATGAATCCGATGTCTTTTCACTTATGGACTATCTGAATGAGGAAGATCATAAAGTGATGATGGCAATTATCCATGATTCGTTTGGTCTTGAGATCAAAATGAATAGTGTTAGAAATTGTACTTTAACAGAGACAGAAGAAGCGTTTGAAATGCAGATCGACACAATGACATTTCCGCTTATGGATGATAGCTGCAATGGAATCTACATCAAGGAAGGCAGCATTACAGATACAATTCTGATTCGTCCTTATGGTCAGCCATTCTTAGAAATTTCTATCCTTGTATCAAAGGAAAACAGCAAGTAAAACAGAGAACAATATTATAGTGGGTGGTGGAAATCCACCCTCACGAACCAAAGAAAGGACTTTGCTATATGGGAAAATCAAAAGTAATACAGATGAAGAAAGCAGATAAATCACAGGAAGCGAGACAGATTCTAAAGAATGGTATCGTAAATGGAATGTGTGTAGAAAAGCTCATCCAGTTAGCTGATATTAACGCATTTGTTGGTAATGTAGAAGTTATGGTTGGTCTATGTGGCACAAGCAACTATTTTAACCACATGGAATATGTCAAAGCAAATAATGAGGAAGAGTGCGATATTTTATCTCTACTGTATGCAGATGGAGAAAATATTATTGCATCCACAACATTAAGTACAGAGGAAATAGAAGATATTGATGGTTGTGTCAATGCAGATAATCCAGATAATGTGCTTGATATTAACATTACAATGGCAGATGGAACACAGGTAACAATCAATCTGATTTATTAAGGAGAATATTCATTATGAGAAGAACAACAGGAAGCAGATTACAGAAAGTAATTGCAGATAATCTTGTATCAGTTACAAGTGCAGTAGTGAATTACGATGAACGTGGAAAAGAGCCAATATCAGTTGATAAATTCAAGGAAGATTTAGAGTTCTATGCTAATTCAGGTATTTTTGCAGATACGATTGATTTCACATTTGAGAAAATCAGCGAGGATAGTATTCATATTGCAATCGGGAAAGCAAGTTGTTACTGCTATGACGATATAGACGTAACTTTGCAGCTTAGTGATGGTGTAATTATGGAAACTGCCACAAAACAGTTATATGAGAACTTTGACGAAAGATTGTCAGTATAAAGAGAGAACAATATAACAGAGGTCATTTAGTTTGAACGATAAATGAAGTTACGAGATATTTTCTTATTTCTACATTATATATAGAAGAAAAGGAGGTTGCTTATGAATACATATTTAATCGGGGTAAAAAAGTATTTTGGTGGAGAATATACATTTAAGGTAAATGCTGAAAATAAAACAGATGCTTTAATTGAAGCTAGAAGTAGCAATGCATTTATATTCTGTAGGGATAATGTTAATGATTCTACAATGCGAGTGGTAAAAAAGATGAATAATGGACGGAAGAGAGGAACTAAGAAATGAAAGGTACAGTAAAATTTTTTGATGGAATAAAAGGTTGGGGATTTATCACAGATGAAACAGAAAAGGATGTATTCGTACATTATTCAAGTATTCAGATGGAAGGTCGAAAATCCTTAAATCAGAATGATATTGTAGAATTTGAGATTGGAGAAGGTACAACCCATAGGACACAAGCGGTAAATGTACAGCCAATTCTTACATACATGATAGTAAAGAAAGCATTAAAGAATGAAGGTTACTATATCAAGCCAATTAAAGACCAGTATAACATCGACAAATATATTATTATGAATTCAGAAGGTGTACTGCAGACAGATGTACACGGAATGTCGTTTGCAGAATTAGTTGCATATGCTGGTTTACATTATCCGATGTAAAATCATTTTCCAAGTGGAGAATATATAAAATAGATGGAAGTCCTGATAGGGTAAGTTCCTATCCCGTCAAAACATTAATATAGAGGATCAGCGAAAGGCTGATTCTCACCTATAAAAATTTGGAGGACAAACAAAATGGAAAGACCTAGTAACAGACAATGTAAACTTGCAAGAGCAATTACAGGAGGTAAAGCAACTGATGAGAGAATCTATAAAGAACTTAACAGTTTGCCACAAACAGAATGGGACAAGCAGTGTGAAATTTTAAACAATTTCATAATTGCTCATAATATGCCATTAGATGAGGGATGGGCATTAATGCGTAATGATTTTTATAATATTGCGTCCGCTAATCATGTGGATAATGCCACTCTATTTGTCGCATATATGAATTGGTTGCCGAAAACTTCTGACAAAGAGTAGAAAAGGTAACAGAGATATTGTTGCAGTGAGATGAAGCAACCGACTATTGAAGCGAATAGTTATAATTCAGAACGGAGTTACATGTTCCCATTTATCAAGCTGCATAAGTAGCATTGGTCGAAAGACTTCTTCAAGGAGAACGGAATTTAGTTCTCCATATATCAGTGAAGATGCTGATTACATATTTGACGGAATCACAGGCACATTACCTTTATGGTGGTGTGCCTACATTAAATTGAAAGAGAGGTACATTTATTTATATGGAACAGAGAGAAATCATATTAAGACAACAGTTAGGTAAACATAGCTATAAATTAAAAGGTGCAAACGAAAGATTCTTTGTTAAATGCACATATACAGACAAGGTAGCATCACCATTAGATGATAAGAAACAGCCAGTTTATATGACATTGGATGAAGTAGAAAAATGGCTGAACGACAGAATCATTGAAGAAAAGCAGAAGGAACAGCTATGGAAAGACAAGCTCAATAAATATAAGAGTATTTTAAAATATCCACAGTATGCCGATTGGTGCAAGAATGTTGTATTTGATACCCTAAATAGATTCAGAACCAAAGGCAGTAAATGGCTTATTAACGAGGATAGAACTTTTATTGAATCAGAGGTATTTAATCTAAAGAGTGAACTGTATGCTTTTACAGAATATAATGTATCAAATATTCTGGACGAGTTACATATTCATAAATTTTACAATATGCCAATCCTAGAGGAAATCAGAATTGCTTTTTCGGAGATATACTACAAAAAATATGAAGAACTGAATGCAGATATACTTGAAAAAGAAGTGGACGATGGAGAGTTTATCTTACAGGATTTGGTAGGCGATGGCGAACTGACAGAGAATGATTTATTGGAGATCGCCTTTAATGACATTGGGGTAGATGGTTTGAAAAAATTTATTTTGGAATAAGATTGGAGGTAATGATTTATTTATAAAGGAACAAAAACAGAAATGTACATAGTAAGGTCATTAGCAATGACAAACTGGTTATGCAGCAACGGATTTAAGATTTTAAAAGTTGAGGATTCGGAAAAGGATGATAAGTTAAAGGTTTTCTTATTTGAAGATTCGCCAGAACTTCATAGCACTATGATGAAATATCGAAAGCGAGTGTGAAGTATATGGCAAATGGCAAGCAGAAAATATGGGTATCTGACCTTATAGGGGAAGATTATAAAAGATGGCACAATGAATTTGTGATTTTGGATTGTGGTACAGCTTGTGGAAAAACATATTTTTGTATTAGAAAATTGGGAAAATATGCAGCTACAAAGAAGAGAAAAATTTTATACCTCTGTAATAGAAGCAAGTTGAGAAATCAGACATATAGACAAGTAAAGGGTGAAAAGTTACAAGCAACAATATATGTGACTACATACCAGGCATTTCAGAAGAAAATACAGCAAGGAGATAAAATACCATACTATGACTATATTATTGCCGATGAATGCCACTATTTTACAACAGATGCAGGATTTAATGATTATACGGATGTTGCCTATAACTATGTAATGAAGCAGAAAGAATCAGTTGTAGTATTTGTTAGTGCAACGGCAAAATCATTTTTTAAGTATTTGAGAGATACAAGCAAAGTAAAAAAAAAGAACAGTTACAGATTGGATAAGGATTATTCCTATGTGTCGAAGTTGTTTTACTATCAGAGTGAAGAACTTCCGGGAATTATAGATGATATTTTGAATAATGAAGCTGATAGTAAGATAATTGTATTTTGTAATTCTGGTGACAGAATACTTGAAATGAGCAAAATCTACGGAGATAAAGCTGATTACTATTGTTCCAGAAATACAAAGAAAAAACGATTAAGAGATTTGTGCGGTTGGAAAGAAGATTCAAATGGAAAGATTATTGAGGAACCGGCTTGCATAAAAAACTATGCGGAAGATCGTATAACTTTTGATAAGAGGATTTTATTCACAACTTCTGTATTGGATAATGGTGTTGATCTGAAGGATAGGAAAATCAAGCACATATTCACGGAGATTGTAGATGTGGACACAATGATACAGTCATTAGGAAGAAAAAGAAGTCTTGCAAAAGATGATACTTGTTACTTCTATATTAGATTGTATCAGAAAAAAGGATTACAAGGATTCATTAACAGGATCAACTATCACTTAGAACCGGTTAAACTGTATAAATCCGATTATGAGGATTTTTACAAGAAATACGGTGATGGTAAGCAGAGAGAAAAACTGAATAAAAACAAGATATTCTATAATCTGTTCAAGAAGAAAAATATATATGGTCAGATTAAAGTCAATGAATGTAAATTCAGAAAATACAGCCAAGACTACGATATGTTTACCAGTATGAAAGAGTTAGGACACAAAGGGTATTTAGAAGATATTCTGGAAGAATCTCTGACCAGTAATGCAGAAGAAATGGTATGTAATGTTGAGGAAATGGATAAATTTATTCTGTTTCTAAAATCCATAGAAGGAAAACGATTGTATGTGGAAGATCAGCAGTATATCAAAGAGGAATTTGAAACAATCGGATTAAAGTTGAGATATAAGGGAATCAATACATTTAATGGTGCATTGGAAGATAACTACAAAAATTTGTATAAAAGCAGATTCTACAGTGCAGATATGAATGATAAATCCTATGTTGATAAGAGAAGAGTCCTTGATAATGGTTTACCTAATCCCAACAGAGATAAAAGATACTGGATTTTAGAGGATAGATCTGCTGTCGGAGATTCGAGCTGACAAGACCAAGAAGAAAACTGTGGGGGCAAATCCACATTTATGTATATAATGTCATTTTTGTGAATCTGACCCCAAAGATAAAATAGTGTCCTACTTTCTTTGAAACCAACCTTTTCTACTAAGCTACACAACGCAATCAAAGATTGCTGTTCCGCTAAGTGAAAAGCCTGCGCCAAAGAAAGATAGCAAAGAAAGCGCACGAATTAGTGAATATATCTAATAGAAACTTAATTCAAGCGTATCTTGAATGGCTCAAAATATGAATTAAACTGATTATTCTTTTCGATAAAGAGAGAGTATGTCGGCTGCCTATCGGCATCCGACATAAGCACTCACTATTTATCTGAATAATAAGTTTACAATTTTTCACTTATAGATGGAGAATAGATATTATGATAACAATAGAAAAAGCATATGAAAAATTTTATAAATTATTGGAACAGATTGACAACTCAGATATTCCATCAAGTGAGCAGTATGAACTGTATCAAGATATGGAATCTGAAATTGAACAGAAAAAGCAACAAGCGTATGCAGATATGCATGAATATTGATAAAGGAGATTTTAATAATGGCAAATAAAAATAACGAATATTGTTGTATGTGTGGAAGTAAAAAAGATGAAGTAGACAAGCTGATTAGAGGTAAATATGGTTACATTTGTGATAGCTGTATCAATATAGCAAGTGACCTACTCAATGATGAAGAAGAGGAAAATATCACGAACAATATGCAGTTGGCTACACCTTCACAGATTAAAGCACATTTAGATCAGTATGTTATCGGACAGGATGAAGCAAAGAGAACACTTGCAGTTGCGGTATATAACCACTATAAGAGATTGAAACAGAATAAAAAATCTGATGTTGAAATACAGAAATCCAATATCCTTATGATTGGTTCAACCGGGAGCGGTAAGACATATTTAGCACAGAGCCTTGCAAAATTTTTGGGTGTTCCATTTGCTATTGCAGACGCTACAACACTTACTGAAGCTGGTTATGTTGGTGACGATGTAGAGGTCATGTTAAGAACACTCTTACAGAATGCAGACTATGACATTCAGGCAGCACAAAGAGGAATTATCTATATTGACGAGATAGATAAGATTTCTCGTAAAGGCGAAAATATGTCAATTACAAGGGATGTTTCTGGTGAGGGAGTACAGCAAGCATTACTTAAAATCATTGAAGGTACTATTTCAGAAGTGCCAGTGACAGGAAGTAGGAAACATCCGCAAGCTGAAACAATAAAGATTGATACATCTAACATACTTTTTATCTGTGGTGGAGCTTTTGACGGAATTGATAAAATCATCTGCAAGGAAGAGACACATAACAGCATCGGATTTGGTGCTAATGTTGCCGATAAAAAGGAATCAGTTGCTGATTTGTCAAAGGTTGAGCAGCACGATCTTGTGAAATATGGACTTATGCCAGAATTGATAGGTAGACTTCCTATTATTACAACACTTAATCCGCTATCAGAGGAAGATTTGGTACATATTCTCACAGAGCCTAAAAATGCTATCACAAAGCAGTACCAGGAGTTACTATCTATGGATGGTGTGAAGTTGGAGTTTGAGGATGAAGCATTGAGAAAGATTGCGGAGTTGGCTATTAAAAAGAAAACAGGTGCGAGAGGTCTTAGAAGTATCATTGAATCGGCTATGCAGAAGGTTATGTTTGATGTTCCTGATATGGCAAGTGCAAAGAAAATTGTTGTAACTGCTGATTGTGTAGAAGGAAAAGAGGATGCACTTGTGTATGGTGCTAGAAATAAAAAGATAGCATGAGATAGTTACACTCCAATTGGAGTGGAGCTATTATAACTGAATAAGTTTCATATGCGTCCAAATGGACGGAATTGGAAAGGAAAGGAGTGTTACTGAAATCGGTTATGCTGAAATCAGCACAACTTAAATCAGTAACAATAATATAAATGAAATATGAAACATACGAACAGAAACAAGAACGATTAAAGAAAGAATATGAGGATTTTCTACAAGGAAAATGGCATTATCAATATGCCTTTAAATTGAATTGTGCATATTGTGGCAGAGAGTTTTATTCAAAAAATCGTAGACAAAAATATTGCTGTTATAGGTGTGTGAATGATAACTATATTCAGAAACGAAGAGAACGAAAACAATTAGAAAAGAATCGAGTATGTGTTATCTGTAATAAGCCATTTATTGCAAAAAAGAAAGATGCTTTGTACTGTTCAAATGCCTGTAAACAAAAAGCATATAGGATAAATCAAAAGAATGTTACTGATTGATGTTTTCTCCATTTGGAGAAAAGTTAGGTTTGTTACTGATATTCGTTTTGTCCATTTGGACACAAGGCGTAATTGTTATTGATTTAGGTTGAGGCAAATTTGCCACAACTGAAAACAGTAACAGAAGGAGAATATATTATATGGGAACAGTTATTAAATTTGAAGATACAAGGAAACGAAAATTGAATAAAGCAAAAATAGATAAACTGGTTTTTGAAAAAGGTATGATAATCGGTAATGCTGAACTTACAGAGATGGAAGATGGAGATATTCTAATGGATGCAATATCAGAGGCAAAATGTGAAGAAATTGACAGGCTGATACGTTTGGAATTTTTGAAAGCTGGTTATACAATGGAGGAATTATGCTTATGAATACATTTACAGTAACTACAGGCAATAAGAATGAAACAGAATTAGCAGAATTTACAAGGCTGTTTGCATTACATGACCTATGGTGCAGACAGTATTACAATACTGTGACAAGCATATTTGGAAAGTACAGAAAAATTGATGGTTGGTCACAGGATGAACTTATGAAAGCTGCTCTATGCGGTGTAAAGTATATGAATTCTGTGATTGAAATTGAGGCTGTAACTCATAGGGTGGATAATACATATCAGACACCGTTTGAAGTAAAGCAAACAGCCTTTAATCTGATTGATGCTTTGTTTGGTATTATTGGTCGTATCAAGCTGAATAATCTGATTAAGATATTTCCAATTAATAAAACCTATGATGGGGATAAGTGGGAATGTAAGGATTACTTTTTTACAATGGATGTTCTGAAGGAGAAAGGTTTTGACAATGCAGTTGGTCGTGATGGTGTATTCGATCTTATGTGGGATTATGAGAACAGAGATTTGAGAGAGTTTACGGTATTCTATATGAGCTGTATGAGTGCTATGTATAAACAACAGACTGGTGTTGGTATTGCAGAAAAATTTTGTGAAGATAATGGAATCGGTACTTACACTATAGACAAAGAAAATGGTCTGTTGATTGATAATCAGAATGGAGAGATTGCAAAATTGAGCAATAAGCCTAGTTTTATGCAGATTGTGAAGTAAAATGCTCAATTTTGAAAATTGCAATCGCTGAAACTCTTGTAAATAGGGTGTTTCAGAGGTCAGAAATTCGGATGAAACTGCTATTTCATAATTCTGCTATTTTAATTAAATAATGCAAGGAACAATCATTAAAAAATCATATACACAGCCAAATAAATATAGTAAGTGGTATAAAGTTAAAATTACGGAAAAGTGTAGTGTACTTGTAAATAATAGGGTAATTTATAAGTTGGATTATTCTCACAATAATTATGGATGGAACGGATAAATATTTATCTGGATTTGCTTTTCTTATTGGATTTTTTGTATGTAGGTTTGCTTTTTAGAGAAAAATGAAAACCTAAAATCTTAAAATTAATTTCAAAGTCACAATTTTTAGATACGAGATAACAGATTAAAGATAAAAAAATAACTACAAATGCACAAAAATAAATCATACGACTGTACCCCTTTATATTTAATATTGGCGATGTATGGTTATCTTTTGTGAATTATATAGTATTACTTTTGGAAATACATATATTTATCTTTTGAAAATTATGTATTCATACTTTCTACATACATAAATCTATCAATATTATAAATAGAAGAAATATGTATGTCAAGTAGAGATTTTAGGTAAATGAAAGTACATTGAAAATTGAAAAATGGCGATTGGTGTGGTATAATCTTTTATTAAAGAAACGAGGAGAATAGCTATGGATGAAATTTATGAAGAAAGAAAAGAGAAGATTAATAGAATATTGGAAGAGTATTCAAAACGAAAATCGCAAAATGCTATAGCCAAGATGTTTAATATGTCTCCGAAACATGTATCTTGGGTTACTCAAGAAAATAATTATTTTCACACACTAGACTTAACACAATGTAATCCAAATAACAGAGCAATAAATCCTGTTATATTTTATAATGATTTTGAATATTTGGATCAATATCCTATTGAAAATTTTAGATAATAATATTAGTATCAACCGTCAAAATTCGATGGTTGGTATTTTTTTACCATTTTCAAGAGTTGTTACATAGGTTTTCAATGCTTGTGTAATGGCTTTTCGTGCGTAATTCACGCAACTATCCATAATGGTTCAGATAACAACAGAATAATCAAAAAAGTTTCTTCTTAAGTGGAGAATATATTAAGTAGAAGGATAAGAAAGGTAGGTTGATTGCTATAAAAAATAAAGACACAAACAAAAAGAAAGCTCCATTAGTTTATATTAACAGAGTAAAAATGACTGAACTTGATGGTGATGGTGAGTATACGTTTATACCGGTTATTAGAGATGATGCAGATGAAATAATTGATCGGGATAAATTAGATGAAGAAAAACAGAAAAAATATGATAAAGCAGTAGAAAACAAAATCAAACGTGATAGAAATAAGCATATGATTTTAACGGCAGAATCAGAACTGATACGTATTATTAAACATCTTTCCGAAAGGAATCAGACTATAAAAGACAGAGACTATATACCGGATATTTTGTCACTGAAAGTTGGCAGATCATATTCAACTTACAAGGAAATAATGACAAAGACAGGAATGATTGTCACATATAATGGAAGCGAATATAAGAGAATTATTGTATCTTCCAGTCATAGCAGAACTCAAAAAGCAATGCTTGTATCTGTAGATGTATGGGATAAAGCTATGGACATTTTACTATGTGGTCTTAGCCGTAATACAAAGTATAATTATATGTCAAAATGGAATTCGTATTTGGGGTTAGCAGCTACCGACAGTATTCCAGTATCAATGCCTAATATCGTTGTTATTGATGATAAGGAAGTATTACAGAATGCAATAGTAGATGTTGTAGAGGAAACAGATACGGAAGATGAGGATGGGAAAATAAAAAGAGACTTTCGGGTATTGAGCGATCAAGAGGTAGAGCTACCTGTAAATTTATTTGATGGTGCGGGGCTTGTTACGGCTGAAAAAGCAGAGCAGTGGAGCCTGGAACTGGGGCTTGATTATGTACCAGCATCCTTTCAGTTTCGTTGTATTCCATGTTTGAAGGGTAAGTTATATACAATGCCAGTTACTGAATTTGCGGAAGTATTTCACGTAAGGACAATTAAGGATATAAATGGTAAAGAGTGGGATCTATTTAATGACAAGATCGATTGTATTCTCACCAAGAGCCAATTCAAGTTTTATAATCTCTATGATTCTATTGAAGCATGGAAGAATTATTTTAAAGAAGAAGTACATGGATATAAGAGGACTTTTAACATATCTTCTTATGATGAAGCTTATGAGGAACTAAATAAAACAACCGTTATGGCATATCAGCCGTTACAGACTTCAAAATATACAGATGAAGAATTAGAAGATTTGTGTCAACAAACAGTTAAAGACTATGTAGATGCTTGTAGTAGCGTAGAGGGATTTTTAAAATATCGAGGAATACGTGGCGAAAAGGATGAAGAGTGGAATGAATTACCATCATATTATAAGGCAATGCATTATAACCATTCTTTATACAATGATGCTTTTGTCCAGAAAAAAGTGAAACAGGATTTGAAATCTGGCAAGGAACGAGCTTATGTTGGGAAAATTGTTGTAAGTGGTAATTATCAAACTTTAACACCGGATTTATATGCTTTGATGCAGCACGCTTTGGGATTAGAAGTCACAGGGCTATTGAAAGAAAGTCAAGTCTATTCTAATTACTGGAATCGGAATTTATTTGAAGAACCATGGATTGATATTATTCGTTCTCCGCATATTGCAAATGAACATTGCCCTGCTATGGTAGTGACAAGCGAGACAATGGAAAGATGGTTCAGATATCAGAAAACAGGAATTATCCTTAGTGTATTTGACAATACAATTGCATTAAAATTAAATTCAGCGGATTTTGATGGGGATCACGTTCTTACAACGGACAATAGAGTTATTTGTGAAGCTGCTAGAAGGAATAATACGAATACCATTCATCATGTTAAAATTGATAAACGTAAAGACAAAAATGCGGATAGTAAAGTTGATGTTTCAAATATAAAAACCATTATAGAGTGCGATTATAAAGGATATAAGAATAGTATTGGAATGGTAATAAATCCTATTTCTGTGTTGTGGTCATTGGAACAGACAGAAGAGATTCAAAATTATATCAAGATTATGAGTATTGTCGGTTCTATTACGATTGACTACGCTAAGCACGGAGAAGAAGCGGAAATGCCAGAAGAAATAAGAGAAGTACTGAGAGAACATAAAAAACCACATTTTATGAAATATCTCAGAACACAGAGAAAAAAACGCAGTAATGAGAAAGAAATCAATACAAATGTGGCATTATTGGGGGACGATGTAGAAAGTCTCTTTGATGATACTGATTGTACCATGAATAGCGTTTGTCATTATATGGAAGAACAGATTGCCAAGAAGAGAACAAATATCAAGGAAACAAAACCGTTTTCATTTGAAATCTTGCTTAGAAGTGTAGCTGATACAGAAAGTAAAATCTATAAAAGAATAAAGGATTGCTTACTTGATGCACAGGAAGAATTCGCTGACATTTCCAATGCAAATTATTATGATGAAGATTTCTGCCTGGTGGGTGACACAGAGAAAGACAGAAAGTATATTGCTTTGTATGATAGGACAAAAGAAGATTTGTTGGAGATTGAAGGAAATGTGTCAACGCTGTTAGATATTATGCTTACAGTTTATTATACAGATAAAGGTTTTATGAAAAAATGTAAGGACAAATCTGTTCTGTGGGGATGTTTCGGGGAACAGCTTATAGAAAGATGTAAAGGCAATGACTGTGCTGAATTTGATGAAGCGCACATTGAGAAGCTAAAACGTAGAAGGGATAAAGCCATTAAGAGCATCAATAAATTACAAGATTATAGAAGTAAAAATTTCCTGATTACTGAACTGGAAGTTAAGAATGAAGAAGGCGAGGATATTTCTGTAGATATCTTTTCAGAAGATATTTCATGGATTAAATTTCAAATTTCAACAAAAGAAAAACACAGTACAGAAGCAAGAAAATTGTTATTAGCTCTAATTTACATATGCCGGAAATGCAACACGGATACCATCGTGTTGTATCAAAGTCAGAATAATCGGTTAAACAGGACAAGTCTTTGTAAACTGGTAAAGATTGATAGAAAGCATTTGGATTCTATTTTATCTATGTTTCGCCCTCATCACCAGCTAACTGCTGGTACAATGCAAGATAGATTTCTTTCATTGGATAATAAGAAACATCTATGTATTACTATGAATGAAATGCCGGAAAATGGATTAAAAATACTTCGGAAAGATGTGAAATATCAGAAATTATATTCATTAGCTAATGATAATTTTAGAGAAAAAGTAACAAAAAACGTAGAGAATAATTGTGCAAGATAGCCAAAAACATAAGGAAAATAAGGAGAAAAGTACACTTGTATGATAAAAAACGGATAAATCATACTTAGGAAGAAAAAGTATTTTTCTCCAAAAATCTATATAACGAAATTGAGGAGATAACATGAACCAGACTGATTTAAGAAATAAACTGATTTATGTAATAGAAAATGGTCTTGTTGCCAAGATCATTGCACAGAAAACAGATATACCACAGGATGTATTATCTCGCTTTAAGAATGGTAAGGTATGTTTGTGTGATCCTGATGCAGTTAGGCTTGAAAGATATTTATCGTTGGTACAAATTCCAACATCAATTTAGCCAATACTTCCTATAGATCACCTCTATAGGATTTCACTATTATTTCACTAAAGTATGGCAGAGTGTGATAGCTCTGCCATACTCCGATAATAACATCTCTATGAGGTGTTTATTATATATTTTGAATATCATACTATTGGCAGGAATGCGTTCCTGTCAGATAATAACAACTGCTAATCCTTTTGAAAATTGGATAGTAGTTTTTATTATAAATGACTGATACATTGTCCTCAAACAGCAGTGTATTCAAAACAATAAACAATGATTGAGCGGACAGGCTGATTCAAGCTATGTTTGTCGGTGAAAATCAGAAAAGTGTAGTATTTCGTCGATTATTGGTATATAATGGTAATATTAAATACTAATGATTGGTGGATATATTAATATGAAAGAACATTTTTATCAAAAAACATGGTTTAAAAATACACTTTTCATATCAATTTCGACGGCAATTTCTGTAATTGGAATAGTAATATCGTTATTTAGTAATATTACTTTAAAAGTTATATTAATATGTATTTCTATAGCGCTTTTACTTATACAGATTTATTCCATTATACGATATGGAAATGAAGAAGATAAGGTTTATAAGCAACTGCAAGAAACTATATCAAAAAACAAAGAATTAACTGTAATTTTGGCTCACATGGAGAATAATTATAAAACTGTTACTTCTGAAGTAGCCGCCTTTTCAGAAATGACAGAAAAATGGTCTGGATTAATCAATTCTTTTGCAAATAATATTAAGCAATATGGTTCAGTATCGGATAAAGCATGGGATAAAGTTAAAATTATTGATGCTATTTGTTTGTATGCCAGAAATGTAGTTCAACAGTATTGTAATAATTTTGATAATTCAAAAATTTCTGTTGGTTATATCTCTTATAATAAAGATCTAAATGGAGAAGAGTGGATACACATGATTTCTCATTCAAACCCAATATCTATTAGACCAAATGCATGTAAAAGTGAAGAAAAATTATCAGAGTGTAAATATCATTATGCAGATTTAATCCGAGAAAGACTTTCTGATATAGAAATAGCAATGAATACTGAAGAAATACTGCGGATTTTTAATAAAGTTTCTGTAAGCTCAGATTTAGAAAAATATACACAATACATTGCAATTCCGTTATATTGTAAAAGTGGAAATTTATTAGGCATTTTTCAAATTGTAACGAAAAATGGGTATATTATAGAAAATGATAAATTAAAAATGCAACAATTCATTACAGATACTATCATTCCATTTTCCAATTTGATTGTACTTACAGATAAAATATATAAAGGATTATATATTAATCCTATAAAAATTAATAAGGAGGCATAATAAAATATGAAAAGGTATAAAAAAGAAGAAGTTCATATGATTGATATGTCTAGTCGTTTAGAAATGAAAATAATTCATGAAGAATACACTTCTGAGGACGAAAAAGAATGGGAACGTGAAATAATTGAAATGGATAAAAAAATGGAAGAGCATATGCAAAGGTACGAAGAAAATTTGAAACGTTTATTTTCTTCTGCCGTCTCAGATACTCAAACTCCAGAAAAAGATGCTGATTATTTTATTCGTGAATACGGTGAGAGATTTATTGGCAGAAACCCAGACAATATAAAAAACAGACTTAAACTTTATAATAAATATTTAGAGCAGGACTAATCTCCTGCTCTTTTATTATGTACGAATTCGATTATAGAAGCCAGTGCGATTGTTTTTGCACTGGTTATTCTTTTGTCAATAAAACTAGATATATCAAGAGAGGAGGAATGAGAGTGAAACAGGAAGAACTACGGAGTCTTTATAAAGAGAGACTTGAACGAGAGAAGCAAACATACATTTCAAAAATGGTCAAGATTGATCCAAGCATTTTATCAAAATTCAAAACAGGGAAAATTGACTTGTACCCTGATCTATTTTCGAGATTAGAAGCATATCTTACAAATTCATAAAATTCAATTCAAATTTATCTTAGGCGAAAGCCACAATCTGATTATTTCAATCAAAAATTCAATAAAAAATGTACAACTTGATAAAATTCATGGATATGGTCGCTGAAATTATTTAGCAACCATTTATTTGTGTATGAAAAATTATAGAAAGGAGTCATAATTGAATAATTTTATTTTACAGTTGGTTGCTGGTCTTAGCAAAACGAAAAGCAAGCAACAGATTAAGTCAGACGCAAAAAGTCTTGGCAATATGTACGTAAAGCTGATTGGCAACCTTGATATGCCAAAGACAAGGAAAGCAATCAAAGCACAGTTGAAGGGATTAAATAATCTTACATTCAACATC
>ERZ772872.1856-NODE-1856-length-18312-cov-4.135674_pt1 | contig 18312 bp, 19 predicted proteins | sample MGYA00512132_ERZ772872 | MGnify/ENA primary metagenome ERZ772872 (study PRJEB29015, sample SAMEA2737724) | human gut metagenome | biome: human gut; feature: human-associated habitat; material: faeces | place: China | collected 2012 ...
ATCGGTTGCAATTTATTTAATCTAAAAATAATAATTATAATTTATTTTTAATTATTATTTGTACCACAAACCTTCCTTTGATATATGCGGTATACACAATCTTAGTCTTATTTTTATGTTGATGTACCATACTTATCATATATACCTTAAAAAAAGCCATTTCTAAAGTGTTGAAACCAAAAATAATAATGATATACTAAATACACGAGTACCATACAGAGTGGTAAAACTTATGCAAGAAGGAAGCGATATTTTATTTTGATCAAAAAAATTATCAGATGCATCAAAAAATTCTTATCGGTAAAACTTAAAATAACTCTTAAGATAAAGATACAAATCAACTACTGATGCGTTTCATTTATCTTGGTATGCTTTAAACATCAAGTATATCGGAGGTTTAAATATGAAATTGGATGACGTTGTGGAAGTCAACCTTGTTGACCGAAGCCCTAAAGAAACATATCGACCGGTCAGGGAAATGGCTGCGAAAATTATTACGGAAGATGTTGAAGTATGTCTACAAAGTTCCTTGCTATCTCCAGGAAGCAATGTGGAAGCTTAAAGGATTGCCGTTGACTCGTCAACAAATGTCAAAGTGGCTGATCGACGTCTTCAATAATCAGCTCTCACCGCTTTATGCCCTTTTATTGAAAGAGCTGAAGAGACAGCGATTTCTCAACATGGATGAAACACCTTATAATACTTTGGCTTCAGAAAAAAACCAACACTTATTATTGGTTGTCACCAGCGGAAAATTTGAAGAAAAAAATATTACCGAATTTACTCACAGTGACGGAAGATCATCCGAGACTGCCAAGAAATTGTTGAGCGATTTTAATGGCTACGTCCAAACTGACGGCTATTCAAGATATAATTTCCTTGACAGGACCAGACACCTGGGGTGCCTGGCTCATGTTCGTCGCTATTTTGTCGATTTTTTGAAAAACAGCAGCTTCAAAGCCTCAAAATCTTTTAGCGGCGAAATAGTCAAAGACATCGATGAAGTTTTTGAATTGGAAAGAAAACTCTCAGCCAAATTCAATGATGACGAACGCTTGAACTATCGAAGAAAAAACTTCTCCTTGTAGTCAAGCGGGTATTTTCTAAGATAGCTTCAGTTACCGAATCTGCCAAGTCAGCATTGGGAAGAGCCAAAAACTACGCCTTGGGTCAAGAAAAGAATATTCTGAACATCTTTGAAAAAGGATATTTTGAATTGTCCAACAACAGCGCAGAGCGCGCTGTCAAAGAGAGCGTGGTGGGGAGAAAAAACTGGCTGTTTTCATCAACTTTTGAAGGCGCAAGGGCTAATGCCGCTGGTATACACGGCCAAACTTAATCAGTTGGATCCTGAAAAATACTTGAGAAAAGTATTAACGAAGATTACCAACATTGAGGTAGTTGATCCTGAAAGGTTACGCCATCTTCTCCCATGAAACATCGATCTTACCTCGTAAATAAGAAAATAAAAACGATGCATACGCAATAACCTGAGATAATGATACTATCTCGGGTTATTTGTATACATACCGCTGTTTTAACGACCGTGTACCACGAAGCAGCCGTTACTGAACTAAAAAGTCTGGCTCTCTAGGAATACAGTTGTCGCAAGAGAAAGCACTTCTTCAAGCAACTGCACGTCAAACCGGATTCAGTTTGGCGGAAACAGCAAGTGCAATGGGCGTTTTGAGAAACAATGGTTTGGAAGCAGACAAGGCTTTGGTAAAACTGGTCGCTTAGTGAGTAATGCTTTGAACAAGCATTTTGTTAATTGGGGGAAGGCTAAATCATGGTATAATAATCTCGAGATGATAAACGTTTTTACGGAGGTGATAGCATGTATTATAAAAAGCACAAAGGCGAGCTTAAATCAGACTTAATTGCTCTTTTTGTTACACTTGCAATTTCATTTGTAGCTGCCATAGTCTTGGTGAATTTCGGAGTGGATACCTCGGGAATTTCAACCGCCATGGGTGTTTTGGGGCTTGTTATCGCATTCTTTTCATTGATATCCAAGAGTGTTATCAACCTATTGCGCTGGATATTCGGCGGAAAATGACATGTTGATCCCGAGCCAAGCCCGTCAGAAACGGCGGGAAGGTGTAACGACTAGAAAAAGTAAGCTAAAAATCAAGCGAGTCTCTGAAGGCTCGCTTTTTTCATGCGGAAATTTCCACGAAGGCAAAGCTCCTTTAAAATGATATAATAAATTACAGAAAGAAATTGATAACGCCAATGGAGGTGGGAAAGGTGAAACTGTATAAATGGAAAAAGGGTGACGGCATAACTTTGTTATGGATGGCAGTTGGTGCTTTGGTTGGTTTAATTTTAGGAATGATTGGGGGAGCGCTAGGCTGGCCATCTATTGACGAGATGCTTTGTTATGCTTTCTTTACCATTGGTTTTTTTACTTTTGTTGGTGGTATATTTAAATGGATATTTAGATTGTAAGAATGAAAATGAGTCTGCAAGGGCTCTTTTTTATGTCTACTTTTAAGGATGAAAAGATAGTCTGAACACTATGGAAACATAGTGAAGTACGGGATAAAGAGCCCGTACGGTAACATATTGGGTACAGGTTTGCGGAAAGTTATTAATTCGTTAGTATCTGCAGTAAAAAATATCGATAAAAATGCAAAAACTTGCAGCAGTCTTTGGCGGCTTTGGCTCCAAAATAAAAAGAGAACAAGCAGAAGTAGCCTCACTAACTGCCGAATACCAAAGACTAGCAGAAGTTAAGGTAGCTGCAAGTAGTGCCTATGTTGAAACGCCATTGAAAGGGACAAATAAAGATGGTGAGGTGGCTGAAGAAGTAGCACAGGTATCAACTAGTCTCTCTGCGACTGGTAGTAAGACTAAGGTTGACAAGGAAATAGAAAATGAAATTGCAACATCGGGAGCTATAGAAACGGGTGTGGCTAAAAGTTCAGGATTAGCAAGTAGTGTAGTTAGATTGGGTTCTAAGCTATTAGGAATAGCTAGTGCACTTTGGGCAACGTGGGACGCAGGAAAAGATATTTATGCAGCTTTAAAGAAAGGTTCTACTTCTTCATGGATTAAAGCTGGAACTAATACTGTTGGTACGTTAATAGGAACTGATATTGATCTTGCGACGGGTGGACCGATGGGAGCGATTATTGGTTCGCAGCTTGGTGAAGTAGTAGGATCATCTAAGACAGTTCAAAAAATTGTGGAAAGTGCCGGCAATGCGATAAAAAAGTCCAATGAAGAGATGAAAAAAGAAGGATATGTCGTTAATGCAAACGGGGCTATGGCCAAAGTAGACGGAAAGTAGAAAAAAGTTCTTTGGCGAAAGCCCAAAAGAGTATAGTTAGAGATATCACAAAGACAATGGATAAGGCAGATCTGTCCGTCCTCAAAATGTCTGTACAGACTGATGATGCTAGCTTGTCAAAGGCAAGGAAAAATCTTGAAGGATTCTATTCGTCTATTCTCAAAACGGCAGAGAAACAATCTCAAAAGAGAGCGGATGCTGAAAAAAGTGTTGTTGACCAAATGTATAAGCGGCATAAAATAAGCAAAAAGCAATATGATGAGTATATTAAGAGCATTGATGAATCTGACAAGAAACGTCAAAGCTCCCAGAAAAAAACATATGACAGTCTTATCAAGTCCACAAATAAGTATAACGAAGAGTTGAAACGTGTAACTTCTAACGGGGAAGGAAATCTTAATCGAGTAGCTTATCTATATGATAAATGCAAGCAAACATCTAAGTTCAGACGCACTAGAAAAGATCGTAATGAAGAAAATTATTAACCTACCAGATTATTTAAAGCTTGGTAAAGATCTTACACAGGCGAGTACATCAATGTTTTTACCATTCAATACAGTAAAACTGGTTCGCATATTATTCCTGCCTATCACAGAAAGGAAAGATAAAGATGAATCTTGAAACATATCACATGAAAAAGATTGCGTTAACTGATGTTGATGGCGATGTCTTTGTTGGAACTTCATATTTTTGTGATAAAGAAGACTATGATGCTGACGAAGACGGCCTAGAGATGGTAGTTAACGGTGATGTTATTATATTTTATCAATCTGATATAAAATCAATTGAAGTTATATAGCACTTGTAAAAGTGCTTTTTTTATACCCGAAATAGGTAGGGGAATAAAATGATTAACATCTCCCAGCGATAGGGTTATCATTCAATTACAGATTGAAAGGAAAAATGTTATGGTCGAAAAAGAAAAACGGCTTGGCAATCAGGATCCTACTCAATCGGCAATTCTTCCATTCCGCGACGGAACGGTAAGTGGTACGTCGCCTACACCTTTTTCGAGATTGACCGGCGTCTGTTTTAATGTTTTTTCGTTAAAAATCGAAAACCGTTCTCCTTTTTTAGAAAACAAAAAACGCATACGCGACAATCCGAGGTAGCGTGACGCTTACCGCTTGTTTATGTATGCATCATTAATATTATGTACGGAAGGATATGGATTGAACTACCCCAACTTAACCTAAAACTTCATTTTTTAACGGTTTGAAGTTGGGGATTCTGGGAACACGGCAAACTTGCCAGTCTAGTTCTTCACTAAGTTGGTAGAGGTCACCGCTATTTTACCAAGGTACGTCCCATACCCGTTTATTATTAAACTAGATTTTCTAATTACAATTTATACACTAATTATAATGTCTGATTTAAAATAAATCAAGAAAAAAGAAGCACTGAGCGCTTCAAAAGAGGCGATTCATCCCCCACTTAGAGAAGTGGGGCATTCTCGCCCCTTTAGGGTAAACGCTGGATTACCCGTGCCTCATCCTTCCAAGAGGCTAAATGCATTATAACTCTTATTTTAAGCAATTAACGGCAAAAAATTAAGAATTTTTAGATGCTGAAAACAGCATGATTTGATTCTATGCGGTGGAAAAAAAGTCCCGTTTCCCTTTTGCTTTAAATGAAGTGCCGAATAAATGCGGTCGACTTGCGACTGACTTTGTTCGGCATTTTTTCAATTTTGACACGCAGGAAATTATTCTTTTTGCCAAATGCAGCACTTACTAAGTCGGCGTGCAAAGATCTCATTTAAAATTGCCGAGAGACTTTCTTAGGCTGTTTCCATCGTAGCAGGCGATTGTCACGCAGATGCAAATCATCCGGGTTTTAATTTGAGGCAAGTTAAATCGCTAAACGAAGATAAAATTTTGTTCGAACGATTATCTTTAGCATATTTTCATGGAACAAAAACCGCTTTTGAGAAATGCGGCGGCAGGAACTCATTTTCGCTAGTAGCGGGATTTGCTTTCGATGGATTCATAGACAGTGGTGAACATCCAGGTTTTACTAAAAAAATAAAAAATCAGTAAAAACAGCGCTTGCATAATTTAGTAAAATATAGTAAACTGAAAAAGTAGAAAATAACGTATTTACTTAATGAGGTGCATAAATTATGGAAAAGGCAGAATTAGAAACGAAATTTGAAAAAGTTTTTGGAGCAAAACCGGAAAAGACGTTCTTTTCCCCGGGTCGCATCAATTTGATCGGAGAACACACGGATTATAACGGTGGTCATGTTTTTCCCTGCGCAATTACGCTTGGAACGTACGGTGCAGCTTCAAAGCGTGATGACAGCAAGCTTAATTTTTATTCGGCCAATTTTGAAGACAAGGGCATAATCGAAGTCGATTTAAATAATCTTGTTTATGATGAAAAAGACAATTGGACAAATTATGCAAAAGGCATGATCAAGTTCTTGAAAGAAGACGGTTATGACATTGATGCCGGAATGGACATTTTTATTGAAGGCAATATTCCCAACGGATCAGGTCTTTCCTCTTCTTCCTCGCTTGAACTTTTAATCGGCATCATCTGTCAGGAACTTTTTGGTCTTGATACGGAGCGTCTCGATCTCGTAAAGCTTGGACAAAAGACTGAAAACAAGTTCATCGGCGTAAATTCCGGCATCATGGACCAGTTTGCAATTGGAATGGGTCAAGCAGGCAAAGCATTGTTGCTTGATACGAATACGCTTGAATATACGCCGGTTCCGCTTGATTTGAAAAACAACGTCATCGTAATCATGAATACGAACAAGCGTCGTGAACTTGCAGATTCCAAATATAATGAACGTCGCGCAGAATGTGAGAAAGCCTTGGCAGAGCTTCAAACAAAACTTGATGTCAAGTCTTTGGGTGAACTTGACGAGTCAACGTTTGACGAATACGGTTATCTGATTGAAGATGAAGCACGTTTGAAGCGCGCTCGTCATGCCGTGCTTGAAAACCAACGCACTTTAAAGGCTGAAAAGGCCCTTGAAGCCGGTGATCTTGAGCGTTTTGGCCGGCTTATCAACGCATCTCATGTTTCACTTGAACACGATTATGAAGTAACCGGTGTTGAACTTGATACGCTGGCACATGAGGCCTGGAAGCAAAAGGGCGTGCTTGGCGCAAGAATGACCGGCGCAGGCTTTGGCGGATGCGGCATTGCAATCGTTGATAAGGATTGTGTTGAAGACTTCAAAGAAAATGTCGGCAAGGTATATGAGGAAAAAATCGGGTATGCACCATCGTTTTACATTGCAGAGGTTGCTGACGGAACAAAGGTGCTTGATTAATCAGAGTGAAAAGTGCGGTGAATTGAAATGGATTTGATTAGAAAATTTGTTGAACAAGTAATTGAGAAGTCTGATTATACTGAACTTGATAAGTATTATTTGTATAATCACGTTTTGCATCTGGTTGGCAAATGCGAGAAAGAGTGTCAGGAAGCAAGCATTATCGACGTAAAGGATGCTTTGGTCGAACAGGCTGTTTTGAATCAAAAAATTGATGACTTGTCTTCTTCAAAGGATTCTTTAGGATGCGAGCTGATGGATCTGATAACGCCGATTCCAAGCGTTTTGAATCAGCGTTTTAATGAAATGTATGCTCAGGACAAAAAACGAGCAATCGCTGATTTCTACGAGCTCAGCAAAGCAAACGATTACGTCAAGACGAAGGCAATTGCTAAAAATATCTATTTCAAGACGCCGACCGACTACGGCAATCTTGAAATTACGATCAACCTTTCCAAGCCGGAAAAAGATCCAAAACAAATCGCGTTGGCTAAAAAACTCGCACCGTCAGGATATCCTTTGTGTCAGCTGTGCATGGAAAATGAAGGGTATTATGGTCGCGTTGATCATCCTGCAAGGACGAATCACCGAATCGTTCGATTCAATTTGGGTGAAGAAGTTTGGGGTTTTCAGTATTCTCCGTACGCTTATTTTAACGAACACTGCATTTTCCTTGACGGCAAGCATGAGCCGATGGTAATTTCCAAGGAAACGTTTAGCAATCTCCTGGAAATCGTCGAAAAGTTTCCTGGATATTTTGCCGGAAGCAATGCGGACTTGCCGATTGTCGGCGGATCTATTCTGACTCATGAGCATTATCAGGGCGGTCGTCACGTTTTTGCAATGGAAGAAGCGCCCGTTGAAAAAAGTTTCAGATTTGCCGGGTTTGAAAACGTTTCTGCCGGAATCGTCAAGTGGCCGATGTCGGTGATTCGTCTGAATGGTTCCGATAAAGCAGAATTAGTGGCATTATCCGCCAAAATTTTAGATTCTTGGCGCAAATACAGTGACGAAAAAGTTAACGTCAAAGCATTTGATGGTGACGTTTTGCATCACACGATTACGCCGATTGCGAGAATGAAGAACGGCAATTACGAGCTTGATCTGGTTTTGCGCGACAATCAAACGTCAGAGGAATATCCGGACGGAATTTTCCATCCGCATAAAGACGTGCAGCACATCAAAAAAGAAAATATTGGCCTGATCGAGGTCATGGGATTGGCGATTTTGCCTCCGCGCCTCAAAGACGAGCTTGCCGAAGTCGGAAAGCATATTTTGGGAACATCAAACGAAATGAAGGAATATCATCGCGTTTGGGCTGATGAAATCAAGCAGAATCATCCGGAAGCGACTGCAGAAAATATTACGGAAATCGTTAATCAGGAAACCGGAAGAGTTTTTGCCAGAGTTCTTGAAGACGCAGGCGTGTACAAACGAAACAAACAGGGTCAAGAAGCTTTTATGCGTTTTGTTGAAAACGTCGGATTAGAATAATTCTCATTTAAAGATCCTCACTGATTTTAAAATCAGTGGGGATCTTGTTTTTATCAGCAAAGCAATCAATCAGACAGTGAGAGGTTTGAATAAGATTCACATTTTTTTCTAATTTTGCATTGATAAAAGATAGATTTCGTGATACGCTTAATGACGTAAATGATAACAGTTCTCAATTAGAAAATAAAACAGGCGTGTTCAGGAGGAAAGAGAAATGCAAACATTGGCACAAATCAAGCGCGAGGGGCGTTGCATCATTTCAAAGATTGATGGTTCAAAATCGTTGGTGCGCCGCTTGGCAGAGTTGGGGATGGTTCGTGGCAAAGTAGTTACGGTGATTGCGACGGCTGATTCAAACAGCGGACTGCTGATTTATTTTCAAGGTCAAAGACTTGCCGTCAGTCCTGAAATGGCTGAGTGCATCGAAGTTTTGGATCTTGGCAGCCTTGACGATAAGGATCTTGTTTCTTTGGATTCGATTCCGTTGAAAAAATCTGGCGTGGTCGTCAAACTGAACGGATCAAAGGAACTGCGTCGTCGTTTAATGGATATGGGGCTGACCCGTAATACGATCGTGACCGTCCAGCAGATTGCACCGTTGGGCGATCCTGTTGAACTGACTCTTCGCGGATACAAACTTTCGTTGCGAAAGAGTGAAGCCGCAAACATCATGGTTAAGGAGGCGAGCTTATGATTAACGTTGCTCTTGCCGGAAATGCAAACTGCGGAAAGACGACTTTGTTCAATGCTTTGACCGGTGCCAACCAATTTGTCGGAAACTGGCCCGGAGTTACCGTTGAAAAGAAATCCGGACGCCTGAAAAAACACAAGGATGTCGTCATTCAAGATCTTCCGGGCATCTATTCTTTGTCTCCATACAGTCCGGAAGAAGTCGTTTCCAGAAGATATTTGATTGACGGACGTCCGGACGTAATCGTCAACGTGATCGACGGAACGAATTTGGAGCGAAATCTGTATTTGACATTGCAATTGATGGAAACCGGACTTCCGATAATCTGTGCAGTCAACATGGTGGACTTGCTCAAAAAGCAGGGCAAGCGCATCAACTTGAAGAAAATGGAGTATCTGTTGGGCGTTCCGGTAATCGGAATCAGTGCTTTGAAGAAGACTAATCTGGATGTGCTGATCGATATGATGATTGAAGAAAAGCACAAAGAATATTCTTTTCCCAAGTATGACGATCGCCTTGAATCGGCTCTGTCAATGATCGAAGACCAGCTTCGCGGAGTTGTGTCTGATGAAGATCTGCGTTTTTATGCAATCAAGTTCTTTGAGCAAGATGATGACGTTTGGGGAAACGTCGCGCTTGATTCGACGCGTCGCAGCGAAATCGAAGAGCTTATCAAAACGGCTGAAAAAGTTTTTGACGACGAGACCGGGAGCATCGTTGCCAATGCTCGTTACGACTTCATCGCTCGCATCGTTGACATGAGCATCGTCAACGAAAAAGACTTTGTCATGACGGCATCTGACTATGTCGATATGGTGGTAACGAACAGAATCCTTGCGCTGCCGATTTTTGTTTTGGTCATGTGGCTCGTGTACTATATTTCGATTCAAACGATTGGCGGTGCAGGCTCTGACTGGGTCAATGACGTTTTGTTCGGAGAACTTGTTCCTGATACTGCAACTGCGCTGCTTAAAAGCTGGCACGTTGCTTCGTGGATGCAGGGACTTATAATCGACGGCATTATTGGCGGCGTCGGGGCAGTCTTAGGCTTTGTTCCGCAAATTGCAGTCCTTTTCCTGTGTCTTGGCATCTTGGAAGATTGCGGCTACATGGCACGCGTTGCATTTGTCATGGATCGCATTTTTCACCGTTTCAATCTCTCCGGCAAATCTTTTATTCCGTTGCTTATTTCGACAGGTTGCGGCGTGCCGGGAATCATGTCAACGAGAACGATTGAAAGCGAAAAAGATCGCAAAATGACGATTATGCTGACGACTTTCATGCCTTGTTCGGCCAAATTGACGATTATTGGTCTGATTTCGGGGACTTTCTTTCCGCACCAGAGTTGGGTTGCACCGTCAGCATATTTTATCGGAATGGCTGCCGTCGTTGGTTCCGGCATCTTCTTGAAAAAAACACAGTTGTTTGCCGGTGAGACGCAGCCGTTCGTCATGGAACTTCCTGCCTATCACCTGCCGAAGGTTTTAAACATTCTGCGTTATTCTTATGAACGTTCGATTGCCTTTATTCAAAAGGCCGGCACGATTATTTTTGCTTCAATGGTCCTTATCTGGTTCCTTTCCTCGTTCAACTTTAAGATGCAGATGGTTTCTCAGCAAGAAAGCATGCTCAAGACGATCGGTTCGATTTTCGTTCCGATTTTCAAACCGCTCGGATTTGGCGATTGGCATGCATGCGCCGCGGTTTTTGCCGGTCTGATCGCCAAGGAAAATTGCATCAGCACGATTCAGGTTACGTTTGGCAATCCGTCAAACGCAGTCTTCGACAAACTCATGCTGTCGCATTTCTCTTCATTTGGCGCTTACTCCTTTTTGGTTTTCAATCTGCTGTGTGCGCCGTGCTTTGCGGCAATCAGCGCAATGAACAAAGAGTTTGGAGATTACAAATGGACGCTTAGAGCAGTAGGATATCAGACGCTTCTTGCGTACCTTGCCGCATTGGTCATTTGCCAATCATCGGTTATTCTCTCCGGAAGCTATACGTGGCTTAACGTTTTAGGCGTAGCCATTGGCGTTTTGATTTTTGCTTACGGATTGGTTATCAAGCGTCCAGCCAAGACTGTTGATGCTGAAAGTCAGCTTGCGAAAGAAGGAATTTAAATGATTGCTACGGTAATTTTGTCTGTTCTGATTTTTGGTGCTTTTTTCTATATCGTATATACGCGTTTTATCAAAAGAAGCAAAGGGCATTGCGATTCTTGTCATGATCAGGGATGCCCGTTGGTTGACGTCCATAAGATAAACGCTAAAAAAGGTTAATGATTTAACAGCCGGTTTCATTCAGAGACCGGCTGTTTTTTGAGACAATTGTTCCGATTAGTATCGAAAAAATTGTATATTGTGAGGGCTAGTGATATACTATATTTGTGAAAACGATTTCTAAGGAGTGATTTGTATGAGTACGCGTGAGAGATTTGCTGAAAAAGAGATTACGAAGGAGAATCATATTTTCTCAAGAACAAGAACGACGATTGAATCTGCATTTTACGGAAACAACGTCGTTGATGTCGCAAGCGTTGAACAAGCCTATCGTCTGGCTGAAAAATCCAGTGCGACAATAGTTACCGATCTGCCGATTATTCATACGAAAGAGCTGGGACTTCCGGATGACGCAAAGATGATCGTTGACAATCATGGAGAAGTTGTCGGAAGGACGGCCAAAGCAAGGAGGCGCATCGGTTTACCTGAATCTGATGATGACAAGCTTGACGGTGTTTTGCGCGAAGCAATTTATTCTGCCAGGAGTCGTAAATTTTATAAGACCGACGTGGTCGTAGGGCTTGATGAAGAGTTTATGCTGAAAGCGCACCTTGTGATTGCGGAAGGGTTTGAAGTCAATCTTTTGTCATACATGCTGAATTTTCAATTTTTAAACGACGAATATGAGAAACGTTACGAAAATTCAAAACAGTATGATGAAGGCGATATCTATCTTTATGCTGATCCATCGTGGCATGATGCAGCTTATCCTGACGGTCTCGTAATTATCGATGCCAAGCACAACGCAGCGGCTGTTTTGGGATTGCGCTATTTCGGGGAATTGAAGAAAGCGACCTTGACGCTTGCTTGGGCAACGGCTCACAGAAACGGCTATGCTGCTTGTCATGGCGGAGAAAAGGCTTTTCATTTCAAAGACAAAGATGACAAGGTTTTTGCATTTTACGGACTTTCCGGGTCCGGAAAGTCAACGTTGACTCACGCAAAGCATAACGGCAAGTTCGATATTACTGTTTTGCATGACGATGCGTTCGTAATCAATCGGAAAGACGGGAGCTCAATTGCGCTTGAACCGTCATATTTTGATAAGACAAACGATTATCTGCCAGGGACGAAGGAAACGAACTATTTTACGACCGTGATGAATGTTGGCGTAACTTTGGACGCTGACGGCAAAAAAGTTTTGGTAACGGAAGACCTTCGCAATGGCAATGGACGTACGATTAAGTCGCGTTATGCTTCAGTTAACCGCGTTGATCGTGAAAAAGCACCGATAACGTCGATTTTTTGGATCATGAAAGACAACAGTTTGCCTCCGGTCGTCAAACTTGAGGATCCGGTGACTGCAGCAACTTTCGGCGTGACGCTTGCAACCAAACGTTCGACGGCTGAAAACGTTGCGAAAACGGCTAGAGATGCATTAGTGATTGAGCCTTTTGCCGATCCTTTCAGGGCTTATCTTCTTTCTGAAGACTATGCCGATTTTAAAGAATTGTTTGAAAACGGCGTTGATTGCTATATTGTCAACACTGCTGATTTTAATGGACGGGATATCGATAAGAACTTAACGCTGAAGATTCTTGAAGACATTGCAACCGGTGCTGATATTTGGAAACCGTTCGGACCGCTTGACAACATGAGCTATATGCCGCTTGACGGCTATGCTCTGGATTTTTCAGATAAGGAATATAAAGAAGAACTTGCCAGTCGATTTGAAATTCGTCGGGATTGGATCGAAAGATATGGAGAAACGCATCCGCATGCACCGCTTCCTGAAGAAATTACTGATTGTCTGAACGGAATGATTAAAAAGATTAAATAATTTTTTGAGACTGAATGATTGAATTCAGTCTCTTTTTTTTACCTGAAATGCAAAATCAAAATAAATTGATTCATGTCATATCTTCTCACGCAAGAAAACGTTTTTATGATGTTTTTCTTAAAAATCGCTTGCAATTAGCTAAAGTTGTGTTAGAATTTATGACATAAAGCAGAAGGGAATGGTTGATATGTTGAATGGAGCTAATACGGTCTTTTTGATCGTTTCCAGCATTTTGGTTTTTTGTATGACGCCTGGATTGGCTTTCTTCTATGGGGGCTTGGTTTCAAGAAAGAACGTTGTCAATACGATGCTTTCAGTTTTTATTATTTGTGGAGTGGCGGTTTTGCTGTTTTGCTTTGTCGGATATGAGCTTTGCTTTAATGGCGATATTGGCGGCATTATCGGGCAAGTTAAGCATTTGTTTTTAAGCGGCGTCGATATCGGTTCAATCGTGAATAAGGATGCCGGAATCAACCTTGGAACTTATTTGATTTTTGAAATGATGTTTGCATTGATTACGCCCGCATTGTTTGTTGGAGCCATTGTTGGACGCATGCGATTCAATTTTTTGCTTGTCTTTATCATCTGCTGGACTTTCGTTATTTATTATCCGCTCGTACATATGGTTTGGAGCCCGTCAGGATTAATGTTCAAAGCAGGAGTGCTTGACTTTGCCGGTGGGACCGTCGTTCATATTAATGCCGGGATTACGGCATTGATTCTTTCAATTTGTCTTGGACCTCGTTTGAAGCGTGAAACGGAACACTATGATCTTCCCTGGGTTCTTCTTGGAACGGCCATTCTTTGGATCGGATGGTACGGATTCAATGCCGGCTCGGCTTTGGCAGCCGACAAGCTTGCTTTGCAGGCGTTTATTACGACTACTGTTGCAACCGGCAGCGCAATGATGGCATGGATGCTGATTGAAATGAAGGTTGACGGAAAACCGACGCTTGTCGGTGTATGTACGGGTGCTTTATGCGGCTTGGTCGGCATTACGCCTGGTGCAGGCTATGTTACGGTCGTTGGAGCATTTTTCATCGGTATTATTTGCACGTGTACGAGTTTCGCATTCATTACTCATATCAAGCCAAAGATGAAATTTGATGATCCGCTTGACGCTTTTGGATGTCATGGCGTTTCAGGCATTGCCGGATCCGTATTGACAGGCGTGTTTGCTACGAAGGCTGCCAACTCGGGCATCGTTGAAAATGGTCTTTTCTACGGCGGCGGAGTTCATTTGTTTTTGATACAAATCATGGGAACCGTCGTAACGATTATTTTTACGACCGTGCTATCATTTATTTTGATTGCGATTTTGCGTCGCTTTATTCCGATGCGTGTTACCGAAGAAGAAGAAATTGTCGGTTTGGATGCCGGGGAACACGGGGAAGCCGTTGATTCTTCTGCAGGCAGCCATGAGATCGAACGATACAGAAGCGAGTTTCAAGGTCAGTTGGCTCATTTGATGGGGGACAACGGGCCAAGATACAGATAGAAAAACGACGCATACGGATATCGTTTTGGCTCGATTGAAGATTGAGACTAAAAAGGCAACCGTGTTTTTGAGCACGGCTGCCTTTTTGATTATGCTTTTCACGCAGCAAATTTGACTGTATTTTAAGTCGGGACGGAAAAAACCAGCTGAATCAAAGTACTATCCAAATGGATCCCACTTGTACTTTGCACGTTCTCCTCCAATTAATTTCGGACGTGAGCGAAGATATGTTGCATGCGCGAATCCGATTTCCTTGACGGACGTTCTGACCGGAATTTGGACAAATTTTACGTGCATGCCGATTGACGTATCTCCGATGTCCATTCCTGCCTGCGCGATGACGTGTTCAACTTCAACGGGATCGTCCATTTGCTCGAATGCGGCGATTTGGCAAGATCCGCCGGCATGTTCGCTTGGAAAAACGGTGACGATTTCGAAGTTTTTTTCTTCAGCGATTTTTCTTTCGACGACAAGGGCGCGGTTCAAGTGTTCGCATCCTTGGACGGCCAAATACAGTTTTCGCGGTTTCAAAACTTCCATAACGGCAGAAACAACCGTGCGGCCAACGTCGACGCTGGGGTATTTTCCAATGTGCTCACCTTGAATTTCGCTTGTGCTGCATCCTAAAACAACCAGATCGCCCTCATGAAGGTTTGCTTGATTCAGCAATTCGGTTAATCCGCTCCGTATTTGTTCTGTAATCTTGTTTAAATCGATTTCCAAAATTCCACCTTCTCATAATTATCGGGAAACTTTCCGTCATCCCGAGTTATTGTATCAATTATAACACCATATATTGTGTCGGTGCTTCATGTTTTTTGAAATAAAAATGTTTCACAGGCAGTCGACCCCAATGTAAAAAGGTTTTTATAAAAGTTTCACACGCTCTATATCTAGCATTGTTATTTTTCTTCAGGCCCCATATATTGTGTTTTTGTTGTTTTCGTTATAATATAGAATATGCTGGAAGGTCGGGGAGACATACCGACCTTACATGAACGGAACAGCTTGTTTTTATACTGGCAAATGATAATGAAAATTTTGACTCGGGGGTTGACTTGAATGATGGAAGTAAAAAATGATGAAAAAAAAGTGACGAAAAGGCCGGGGTCGGTCATCAAGCGCGATGGATACAGGATGCCCTTTGCGTCATATAAATTAAAATATATTTTCAGCGCCCTCGGTTTGGAAGATCAAAGCGATGAATTGATTTGGTCGGTTATTAATAAATTCGGCGATCAAGAGACGGTTGAAACGGCTGAAATCTATGATGCCGTCATTGCGACTTTGAAAGAAAACAATTTTGACGATGAAGTTGAAAGTTTCATCACTAAACATAAGGTCAGGGAAGAAGAATGGCAAAAACAAACGGATCCTACTGAACGTTTGACACGGCTTCAAAAGAAGGATCCGGCGCTTGTGCATGAAAATGCCAATAAGGACAGCAACGTTTTCAATACGCAGCGCGATCTGACCGCGGGAACGGTTGGCAAAACGCTTGGATTGCGCTTGATGCCTGAACATGTTGCCAAAGCACATCTTCGCGGCGACATTCATTATCATGATCTTGACTATACTCCGTGGAGTCCGATGACGAATTGCTGTCTGATTGATTTCAGAGAAATGCTGACGAACGGATTTAAAATCGGAAATGCAGAGGTTGAAAGTCCTCATTCGATTCAAACTGCAACGGCACAAATGTCTCAGATTATTGCAAACGTGGCTTCCAGTCAATATGGCGGGTGTTCGGCAGACCGTGTGGATGAGGTTCTTGAACCGTTTGCAATGCGTAATTATGAGAAACATTTGGCTGAATCCAGGGATTACATCGAAAATCCCGAAAAGCAAGTCGAATTTGCCAAGAAAAGGACCAAAAAAGATATCTACGATGCGATGCAGGCTTTGGAATACGAAATCAATACCCTGTTTTCGTCACAAGGACAGACGCCGTTTACAACGCTCGGATTTGGTCTTGGAACTTCCTGGATTTCTCGTGAGATTCAAAAATCGATTTTGAGAATCAGAATTGCAGGACTCGGTCGCGAAAAACGTACGGCAATTTTTCCGAAACTCGTTTTTACGTTGAAAAAAGGCTTGAATCTCAAGCCTGGCGATCCAAATTATGACATCAAGCAGCTTGCGGTTGAGTGTGCTACGAAACGCATGTATCCTGACGTTTTGATGTATGACAAGATAGTTGAACTGACTGGAAGCTTCAAAGCACCGATGGGGTGTCGCTCTTTTCTTCAAGGCTGGAAAGACAATGAAGGAAATGAAGTCAATTCAGGCCGAATGAACCTCGGCGTCGTGACCATGAACCTTCCGCGGATTGCGCTTGAATCAAATGGCGATATGGATCTTTTTTGGGAAATATTCAATGAACGCCTTGACGTATGTCATACTGCGCTCAAGTTCAAAGTCAAGCGCGTTTTGGATGCCATTCCTGAAAATGCTCCGATTCTTTATCAATACGGTGCATTTGGCAAGCGTCTCAAGCCGGGAGAAGACGTAAATGAGTTGTTTAAAAATGAACGTGCAACGGTTTCATTGGGCTATATCGGCCTATATGAAGTCGGAACGGTCTTCTATGGGCCGAACTGGGAACATAACAAGGAAGCTCATGATTTTACGTTGTCAATCGTTAAGAAATTGCACGATGCCTGTGCAGAGTGGTCTGCGCAAAGCGGCTATCATTATAGTGTTTACTCGACTCCAAGCGAGTCGCTGACGGATCGTTTCTGTCGGTTGGATACTGAAAAATTCGGCAAGATTAAAGATATTACGGATAAGGAATACTACACGAACAGTTTTCATTATGACGTCAGAAAGCATCCGACTCCATTTGAGAAGCTTTCATTCGAAATGGACTATCCGAAATATGCTTCAGGCGGGTTTATTCATTACTGCGAATACCCTAATTTGCGTCAAAATCCGAAAGCTTTGGAAGCCGTTTGGAATTGGGCTTATGATAAGGTCGGCTATCTTGGAACCAATACGCCGATCGATCATTGCTATAAGTGCGGTTTTCAAGGCGAATTCAAAGCGACGGAGCGCGGCTTTGAGTGTCCAACGTGCGGCAATCACGATCCGAAGACTTGCGATTGCGTCAAAAGAACTTGCGGCTATCTTGGGAATCCTTTGCAGCGTCCGATGGTGCACGGACGTCACGTTGAGATTTCGTCCCGCGTCAAGAACATGACCGAAAGGATGGCTGAAGATGTTGAGTGATAGTCAGATTCGGGTAAGCATTGGCGGTGATACTTGCTTCATTACTCAATCCGGTCTGGATAAAGGCAATGCCGACAAAAAAAATGTCAAACGACGTTCTCGCATACCCAAAAAGCCCAGGAATCCACAGCCGAAAGAGTGGCTTTCAAGCGAGCTGTCACAAAACTATATTGCTGACTACAAACCATTTAATTTTGTCGACGGTGAAGGGGTCAGGTGCAGTCTTTACGTCAGCGGATGTTTGTTTGCGTGTCCTGGATGCTATAACAAGGTTGCACAAAATTTTCATTACGGCAAACCCTATACTCAAGAGCTTGAAGATCAGATAATTGCGGATCTTGGCGAAGATTACGTTCAAGGATTAACGCTGCTTGGCGGTGAGCCATTTTTAAATACGGATGTTTGTTTGAAATTGGTCAAGAGAATCAGAAAAGAGTACGGAGATATCAAGGATATTTGGTCTTGGAGCGGTTATACGTGGGATGAACTGCTGCTTGATTCCGAAGACAAGCTTGAACTGCTGCATAATATCGATATTCTTGTTGACGGACGCTTCAGAGAAGATCTGAAGGACTTGACGCTGCAATTCAGGGGAAGTTCCAATCAAAGAATCATTGATGTTAAAAAATCATTTGAAAAGGGCGAGGTCGTTATTTGGGAAGGCCTGGTCAGATAAGAAAAGAGGCTGGGAAAAAACTATGCCTCAAATTGAAAAACCGGATGTTTTGCAATCAATCGCAAATCTGATCCGGTTTTTT
>ERZ772872.1859-NODE-1859-length-18294-cov-23.798125_pt1 | contig 18294 bp, 9 predicted proteins | sample MGYA00512132_ERZ772872 | MGnify/ENA primary metagenome ERZ772872 (study PRJEB29015, sample SAMEA2737724) | human gut metagenome | biome: human gut; feature: human-associated habitat; material: faeces | place: China | collected 2012 ...
AACACTGTAGCACCGTTGCCTCCAAGTCCTCCGGCTCCTGAAAAAAAGAGTACTGCTCTGTCAGCACTCGCGCCTCTGACAAAATCCCTTCCGTCTCCTGAAGCAGCTGAAACACCCGGTGTCGTACCAGGGATCGGTGGAGTTTGATCATCTGCTCATTGGCATCAAACCAGTCCTGTATCTGATGGCTCTTTTCATAATTCGCCATCTTGCGGACAGCTTTGGTCAGCATCCGGCGCAGCTTGTGGTACTCATCCGGAGTGATGTTCAGAACCTCAGCAGTCAGCTCACCCAGCGGAAACGAATGACCATTCAGATCCAGTGTTTTCTCTCCGATGTAGAATGCGATAGACCAGAACATCCGGATCACCTCTTTTTCGTCCCCCATTTGGGCTTTATGCCGATGAAGAATTCGGCGTTCATGCGCGGCATGGGCCGGGAGAGCACCGAGAGGTACTCCTCGTTGAACAGGTTGTTGACCGTGCCTTTGAGCGTCAGGTCCGCCCACCGGAGCGAGAGACCCTTTTCGAGCGAGAGGTTGCTCATCAGATAGGGCGTAAGGCGTCCGGTGAGCGTGATGTCGTTGCTCGACATGGTGTAGCGTTCGCTGTAATAGCAGAACTGATAGAGCAGGCCCCAGCTGCGCCAGGAGAGCCTTCCGGTCGCCGTGGCCGAATATTCCGGTTCGTAGGGCAGCTGTTTGCCGACCGACCGGTCGGCCGGGGACATCGGCTCCCCCTCGTTGATCGACGGCGCCCATGAGAAGGTGCCGTTCAGGTTGATTTTCAGTTCTCTGGTGAGCGCTGCGGCCAGGTCGGCCCGGATCTCCACGCCGTAGGCGTGGACCTTTTTGATGTTCACCGGCGAGAAAAATCCCTTTGCCGTCGGCAGCCACAGAATCCAGTCGTCGATGTGCTGGTCGTACCACGACGCCGACCCCGACAGCGTGTACGCGCCCTCCTTTCCCACGGCGAACGACAGTCCGGCTTCGTAAGCGACGCCCTGTTCGCTGTTCAGGCCGGGGTTGCCGCCCGGCAGGAAGTAGAGGTCGTTCAGCGACGGGAAGCGGTAGTTGCGCGAAATGGAGGCCTTGGCGACGAGGTTGCCGCGTTTCGAGATCAGATAGTCGGTGAAGAAGGCCGGAATGATCGGTGTCCACTCCGAGCCGAACATCTCTTCGCGCAGGCCTATCGAAAGGCCCAGGCGCTCGGTGGGGCGGTAGCGGATCGACACGTATCCCGACAGTTCGATGCGTCCTTTGTCATAACCGACGGGCACTTTGGTTTTGTTGCCGTTGGGATCGGTCGGCTGCTGGTTATCCATCGGGATAATGTTTTTGTCGATGCTTCGTACCAGATGCTGGTGTGCCGAAACGGTTGCCGTGAAGAGCCACTTCTCCCCGAGGTAGTATTCTCCGTCCACCTGGCCGAAGAAGGTGTTGATCGTGCTGCGCGAGCGGATCATCTTCTCCATTTTTCCGTTGCCGAGTTCCCGTTCGTAGTCGTAGGCCATCCAGGTATGGATATAACCGGCTTTGACGCCCACTTTCCACTTTTTGCGCAGGTGATCCCACGAAAGGATGCTGCGCAGGGTTTGTTCGCGCTGTTGGTTCAGGTAGTCGTCGTTCTCCTTGTGATCGACCGACAGCATCGGAAGTCCCCGCTTCGAATTGACATACCAGGCCTGCAATCCGAAACGGTCGCCGTGTCCGGTATTGTAATAGACTTCCTGCAACGCGTGGAAATCGTGGTATGCACCGCTTTTGTTGCGTTCGATCGGGTAGTAGGAGCCGATGATGTTGTGGTCGTCGTCCAGGATAAGCACGTTTTTATCGTAGTTTCTGTACTTGAAGTCGTTTGGCGAGGAGGAATAGACGACGCGTGTCGAAGTTTGCCAGCGGTCGTTGCCGTAGGTGAGGCGCAAAAACTCGTCGAAAGTCGAAAACGAGCCGACACCCTGCGTGTATTGCAGGTTGAAACCGTCCGCATCGGCAGGGCGCGTGGAGAGCTTGACCGCCCCGCCCAGGCCGCCGCCCGCCTCATTGACCGAAGAGGTGCCGTGCAGCAGCGAGGCGTCGTCGATGAAGTAGGAGGGGATCATCGAGAAGTCCGTCATGCCCAGCATCGGGGAGTTGATTCGCATACCGTTCCACGTCACCTGCGTATGCGAGGGCGACGTACCGCGGAACGCCACGGTCGAAAGGGTGGCGCGGCCGTACTGTTTGACGAAAATCGACGTGTTGAAAGTCAGGATGTCCGCCATCGAGAGTGCGATGTTTTCATGCAATATCGTAGTGTCGAGCTGGGTTTTCTGGATGCCGATCTCCTTCATCGGCCGCCGTGCCGTGACATTGACTTCGCGGATGGGAACGGCATACGAAGGATTGCCGTTCCACCACTCGCTTTTTTTGATTTTCTCCTCCTGTGCAAGCCCGGTGAGCGTTGTGAGGCACAGTACGATTGTCAATAGGTGTTTCATCATTTGGATTCGGCTCCGGTTTCGCCGTCGAGCATTTGTTGATATGTAGGGTTATAGCTGCAGTCTGTCACGCTCCAGGTCTGTTCGGAGAGTCGGGGAAGGACCTGCGTGAAGGTCGAGAAATCCGTTACCGACGAGAGGTTGCCGATGCGGATCGCCCCGGCAGCGGTCAGGGCGGAGAAATCGAGCGTTGCGACCGACCTGTTTTTGTAGGCCGTGTGTCCGACGCTGATTTCTCCCGCGACGCTCTGCAGGGAGGGGAAGCGGAACGCGACGGCCCGGTCGGTCGATGTGTTCCAGGTGGATACCAGCATGCTGCCGTTTACCCGTTGCAGGCTCGGCAGGATGAATTCACCCGCGCAACCCGAAGGCATCGTGTAGAGGGCGTAGTCGTCTGCCGGATCATCCGAAACGGGCTCTCCGTTGCCGACGGTTTCCAGCAGCGGAAATTCGAGGACGGTGAACGACGAGGCACCTACGTAGAACGAGAGCTGCCGGCCGACGTTTTTCAGCCGGGGAAACGAAGCCGAATTCGCTTCGCCTGCCTTGCCGCAGTTGCGGCAGAGAAGTGTTCCCCGCACTTCGACGAGATTCGGCAGCGAGAGCGTGAACGGGGCTTGCGATCCGCAATTTTCGATCGTGAGATCATCGCAGCTTTCCGTCGGCAAAGAGAGTTCGGAAATATGCGTGAATCCGGCGATCCGCAGGGTATCGAGGTTTTTGAACCCGGTGATTCCGAAAGGCATCGCTTCCGGTTGCGGCGTCAGCGACGAGGCGTCGATCCGCAGCGAGCCGCCGAAATCGCCGCCCCGGAGCTCCGTCAGTCGCGTCGCGGCGACCAGACGCAGGTCGAGTGTACTGTTCGGAGAAAAAGTGCATCCCGAGAGATCCAGTACGCCTTCGAGCGACGGCAGGTCGTCGATCGACAGGTCGCCTGAAATGGCTTTGAGCGCCGGAAGGAACTCCCCGAAATCCTTGATCGCGGGGAGCGTTGCCAGGCTAACGTCGCCGTCGAAACGCTCCGCTTTCGGGAAGGATAATGTTTCGATAGCCGGACACCCCGTAATTTCGAGCGATCCGGCGTCGGTGAGTGCCGGCAGCAGGACCGATCGCAAAATAGGGCAGTCGGTGACGGTGATGTTCCCGGTGGTTTCGATCAGCGGAAATTCGAACGTATTGGCCAGAGCGAGATGTTCGTAGCGAAGCGCTCCGGCCTGGGTCAGAACACCGAATGTGGTGCCCAGTCCCGATAACCGGTCGAAGCGGGAGAGGGTCAGCGTCCCGTCGATGCGTTGCAGTTTCGGAAAATACATCTGTTCGCACGGGGCTTTGGCTTCGTCTGCGATCGTTCCGATCAGCGTCATATTCCCGGCAACGGTGGTCAGCTCGTCGGCCGTCAGTTGGAGCAGGGCGTCCGACTGGAGGACGAAGTGCCCGGCGACGCTTTGCAGGGATTTGAAATCCGCCGTTTGCAGAGCCGTGCCGTAGACGCACAGGTCGCCTTTGATCTCTTTCAGGGCCGGGAGTGAAAGCTGCCTGAGCGTTTCGTTGGGATGGGCCGCGCTGCCGATCCGCAGCGATTCGCAGGCGGTCAGGTTTTCCAGTCCGGCCAATGTTTCACCCGTATAAGCGGCGGTGATCGTCAGGTCGCAGCGGACCGAAACGAGGTTTTTCAACCCGTCCAGATTCGTGACGGGGTTTTCTTCGTCCTCGCCTCCGATGGTGAGGTTGCCTTCGACGGTGTTGATTCCGCTCCGGGCGAAAGCGTCCACTTCGGCCTGCGTCCGAAGTGTCAGACTGCCATCGGTCGCAATGTCGGTGCGCTCTACCGTATAGAGGTAGGTGCGGTCGTTTTGATTGTCGTAGGAGCTGACCAGAAACTGCCACTCCTGGTCCCAGTCGGCGACAGTCGCCGGGTCGGGGTAGATCGAGGCGTGCTCGCATAATTCGTAGGATACCTGCGCGTCTTCCAACGATACGTTGTAGGGGATGCTTACCGTAATCCGGCCGTCGCGGATGACGGCCGGGTAGGTGTCGGCGCCGGTAGTCAGCGAAAACGATACTATGTAGTTGTCGCTGCCCCAGGGCAGTTCGGTCTTCTCTTCGCTGCATGCCGTGCACAGTAGTGCGAGGCAGCAGATTATACCTGTTATTTTCATATTCCCGCCTATTTGCCCTGGTTGATGTTTTCGTCCGTAAATCCGAATACCTCCGTGGAGTTCTCGCCCAGCCAGCCGGCTTTGGCATTGACGCCGGTCTGTACCCGGATGAAGTCGATGTATTTGAGGTCGGCGGGCTGTCCGTTCTTATCGACCGCGTTCGAGATTTTGAAATAGACCTTCATGGCGCCTGCTGCAGCATTGTCGTCCTCCGAAAGACGGTCGTTGCCGAAATTGTCGGCGTAGCCCCAGTCGTATTCGCCATTGACCCAGTAGGAGCCGTTGCCCGACTGGTCGTAGGTGCGGCTCTTCAGGCAGGGACCGTAAAGCGTATAGCTGTCCGTGCCGATCCACGCCGGGTAGTAGCTGGGCTGGTCGTGGTACTGTTTCAGGTAGTCGATCTTGCCCTTGACGCCCTGGTTGTCCTTCCATTGTACGTCGGCTCCCGAGTAGGTCGGCCGGTAATAGGTGACCGCGTAATCCTGAACGGTCTCCTCCTTGCCGAACTCCGATCCTTTGAGTTCGTACCATTCGTCGTCGGGCAGGGTGTTGCCGTTGGTGTCCTGCATCACATAGACGATACCCGGTTCGGATGAACCCTTGAAGGCGTTGCCCGTGATCGAGAAGTTATAGCCTCCCTTGTATCCGGACGAGGAGTTGTCGATGCTGTGGTCGAAGCCCACGACGATGTAGCCGCCCCAGCCACCGAGCGATACCCAGGTGTTTTTCCGCATCCGTTTTTCGGCGTAGGCGACTGCCGCTTCGGGGGTGGTCTCCGTACCGGTGAATCCGCCCGAAACCAGTTCGTTGATGAACTGTCCCGGGGCTGGTGTATATTCGTACACCCGGTTCCACGTCGCGCTGCTGGCTCCCGAAGCCGGGCGGCGGTGCGACTCTTCTTCGCCGTGGCATTCGACGGTGAACTCCAGCGTAGCCCGGGTTTCATTGGTGCGCGTGATGCACTTCGAGAGGGTCACTTCGGGTTCGTCGGTGGTGTCCGTTACGGTGAAAACGATCTTTTTGATCCCTGTTTCGGTCGGGGTATAGGTGTACGAAAGCTCGGTCCCGACCTCTTGTCCGTCGATCGTCCAACTGAACTTGGGGTTGGTGCCGTTCCAGATGGATGGCTGCAGAGTGATCGTGCGGTCGAGCGATACGGTGCGGGTCAGACCGTCGTATTTGCGTCCGATAGGTACCGCCGTAGCCGATACCGCCAGTGCATCGACCACCTCCACCTCGATTGTCATTTCGTCCGAGCCGTCCTCGTTTTCCGTGCGCAGAGTGACTTCGTATGTTCCGGCGACCTCCTCGCAGAATTCATAGACGGCCTCATCGCCGACCGGTTCGGCTTCGGCGGCACCCGGACGGCGCAGCGTCCAGAGAAAATTGCTGTTCTCGGCCGACTGTACGGTGGGCGCGAATTCGTATTTGCGTCCTTTCACGACCTCCAGCCCGTCGGTCTGCATGGGGAAAGAGATCAGGGGCGGCAGCAGCTCCTGTACCTCGACGAGAACCGTTTCGACGGTCGTGCCGTTCGGGGTGGTTACCTCCAGGTCGATGTAGTAGCCGTTGACGCCTTCCGAAATTTCATTGCCGGAGTCGAACCGGTAGGTGAGCTGCGGTTCGGTCGAGATGATTTTGCCCGTTTCTTCCAGTTTCCATGAGTAAACGGCCCGATCGACGAACTGGTAGGAGGGCGTAATGGTGAACTCCCGGCCGACCTTGACGGGATAGACGGCCGGGTCGGTGTCGAACGTGATGATCGGCACCTGTTCGACATCGGTGGTGATGAGCTCGTCCTTGTTGCAGGCGACCGCCGTCAGAGCGAGCAATATGAAATAGATCCGTATTTTGTTCATGGATGATGATTCTTATTATATGATTAGCGCCAGCAGAAGGCGCCGGGGATGATCCCGACATAGAATTCGTCGAGCAGTTCGCCGTCGGGCGAATAGCGCAGTACGACACCGTTCTGCACGTAATCGATCGCGTCGGCGATATAGACTTCCGAATTGACGGGGTTGATCGTCAGTCCGTAGTAGAGCGTATTGTTGTAGGGAAGGAATGGTTTTACCGGAAACTTGTCGGCCGTTACCGGCAGGCGCCAGACCGCCTTGTTGATGAAGTAGATCGTGTCGCGTGTGCCGTTGAGCTGCACTTCGGAGGGCCAGTCGCCGAATTTGAACTTGAACTGTTTCTCGATCTTGCGGGTTGCGGCGTCGATGCAGTAGAGCGATGGCGCCTCGTGTCCGTAGGGCGAACCTTCGTAGCCACCGTCGGTCACCGTCCAGATCTTGTTGTACTTGTCCATGACCAGCGAGGTGGGCTGGATGCCCACGGTGATCTGGTCGCAGACCTTGTCGGTTTCGGTGTCGATCACCAGGATTCGGTTCTGGTACGACCAGCAGTTGGTGAAGACGTATTTGTCGTATTGCACCATCTGTTCAGTCGAACCGGTTTCGAAATCCATATCCGTTTCGACATAGCCGGTGATCTGGTAGGTCTTGGGATTGACGATGTAGATGCGCGGATCCCAGATTTGGGTGACGTAGGCTTTTTCGTCGCTCAGGAAATGGATGTAGCGGGGCGAAGTGAAGCCCGTGATGCGTCCCACCTCCTTGAAGGTGTTGATGTCGATCGCATAGATCACGCCCGAGTTGTTCACTACGATCCAACCGATACCGTTGCGGATGACCATCGACTGCGCGACGTCGCCCAACTTGATGGCGTTGGCTCTGGCGAAAACTTCATTCTCGACATGTTTTTTCTCCGGATCGTAATAGGAGAGCGAGGCATTGCCGTACATGAAATTCCCTTCGTTGGTGATGAAGAGCCCCTTGCCGGTCACCTCGTCGCCCGAACCTGCGTTGTCGATTTCGAAATCCTCTTTCTCTATCGGACCGTAATCCATGCACGACACGGCCAGCGCCGCGCATGCACAGATTACGATTCCTCTTTTCAACCCATTGAACATAATTCTATTTGTTTATCCATTCGTCCGAGAAACGGTAGGCGAAATCCACGCCTGCCGGACTCGCTTTCTTCTGATAGAAGCTCGAAAACTCCAGGGCATCGCTGCGCGATACGTCGTAAACGTGGATACGGCTGTTCGTATAGCTCGATTTTCCGACCCACAGTTGTTCGGTCGTCGGGTGTACGCCCATGTAGCCGTAGATGATGGATCCTCCCGAACTTTCCGCATCGAGGGCTGCCGTGATGTAGTCCCAGTTGACCCTGCCTGTTTCGTAGTTGTAACGCATCGCTTCATAGGCGCTGAAGTCCTGTTTGCCGATGAAATAGAGGTGCGGTTGCGTGAAACTCGCACACATCTGCACTGTCGGCGAAGCCGTGCCCGTGCGCAGTTCGATCTGTTCGGGCAGGTTCGTTTCCGAAACGACCTCGCCGTTCGCGTCCAACGCTACGATCATAGCCGGTTTGGTGAAGCTCGCCGCACCGGTCATGCCCGAGTTTCCGGTAAATTCGCCCGTAAAGATAGCATAAATTTTCCCATCGTAACCCTTTGCGAGGTCTTTCACCTGGCGGTTTTCGTAGGTGACGGTTTTGATTACGGCATCCGTCGCGGGATCGAGGACGATCACCGAATTGCCCCGTCCGGCGAAGACCTTGCCGCGCGAGAAGACCATGCGGGCCTTGGTCGCCCCCGTCTTCGTGAAAGCACCGAATGTTCCCGGAATGTCGCTCGTGCGGATGATGTTGGTCTGAAGGTCCACGATGCGGATGCCCGAATGAGATTCGTTGTCGGCCGTGGAGTATTGGATATAGGCCTTTTCGGGACTTACGACCACGATGTGCTGCGGCCAGCAGAGGGTCGATTTTGAACTTTGGGTGGCACCCGTAGAGGTATCGACGTTTGCGTAGAACTGCATGTCGCGTGCCACGAGGCGTTTCATCGTGTGGGCATCGCAGACGACGAAGCGTCCGTCGCCGTTGAATGTGGTCCCCATGCTGCTTGTCTTGCCGTTTTGGGTAATGAAGTAGATCTTGCCGTTGGCCATGTACATATCCTGAAGGACGTTGCCGATTTCGTTGTCGTTGATCTCCTCGTAAACCTTTTCATGATAGCGCATGTGTTGGTCGAAATAGACGATCGTGCCGTTCTCCGAGGTCATGTTGCCCTCTATGAGGACGAACGTGCCTTCGGGATGGGTGAAGTCGAGCACGTAATACTCCTGTGAGAGGATCGGCTTGCCGTCGGACCGGATCGTTACGGTGTTTTCCAAATCCATTCCGTCGGTGTATTCCGCAGGAGGAGCGATCAGGAGCGAACGCCGTGCGATGTCGAAATCGGCCGTCCAGCCTGCCGGTGCCGATGTCATTTCGACCGTGGGAATCCATCCTCCGGCCGTCAGTGCATACGCTTCCGAAGCGCCGTATTTCATACAAACGGGTTCGTCCGAATCCTCCAGCCCCTGAATTTCGAGGCTGCCTCCGTCGCGCTTGGTAATCTCGGTCGTCAGGCGGTAGATACGGCCCGCTTCGAAATTGCGTCCGGTTTTGGTCTCGGTATAGACGCTGCCGTCGGCGAAGGTGTAGGTTACGTGTATTTCCTCTGCGCTGCAATCCGCCGGATAGACGACCGCTGCGGCGAATACGCTCGCGGTGCTGCTCGTCGCGGGCAGTTCGACACCCTCCTTGCCGAACGAAAGCGTTACGGCGTTGTTCGCATCGGTCGCATCGCTGAATCCGGTGCCGTCGAAGGTGCGCGTACCGGTCAGTACGGTCGAGGCGTCGGTCGCTGCCAGCGTGACGGAAACGAGCTTCTCCTTCACGTCCTGCGACCAGGGGTTGAACCAGACGTAAGCGGTGGCGTGCGAGAGGGTGAATCGTCCTTCGGAGTCGGTCGTGGCATAGCCGAAATCGCCGTTCGGTCCGAGTTGCAGTTTGCCCGGCTCCGCCTGGCGTTGTTCGGTCGGAACGACGGCTTCGGCGTCGGTGCCGGTCATGTTGTAATAAATCCGGTAGGGTGCAGCCCCCGGGAGGTTCGTGAATCCGAAGTCGGCGACATTGCCGTCCGTTCCCGCTTCGGCGCTCTGTACGCCGCCTGCCCAGATTCGGTCGCCGGTGCTCCATTGAAATTGAATTTCGGTCCCGTCGCCAGGCACGAATTGAGTGCGGCTCGCGGTGCCGGAAATACCCGTGAGGGTTACCTCCCGTCCGGGTTGGGGACCGACTTCGGGAAGTTCCTCGATGTCCGAGGTGCAGGCCGCCAGGCCGAGTCCTGCGAGGATGTATAGTAATTTTTTCATGGCGATTCGATTAAATGCGGATGAAAATGCCTGCAATCCGGGGAGGATTGCCGACATTTTCACCGCGCGATCATTCTATTTTAGTGTTAGCCTTCCACATCGTATTTGAAGGCGAATCCATAAGTTGAGGAGGTCAATTTAACCCACGAAGAGTCGGCGTAGGCTCCCGTACCGCCGACCGGATCGGCCGATTTCGGAAGGTGGATGATCCGGTTCTCAGCAGGGACGTCTTTGCCTGCAACGGGACTCCAACCGCCGCCGAAGGGACCGGTACCGTAGTCGTCCTTCAGGGTCGGCGGGGTAGTTGCCCGACAGATGATGTCACCCAGCAAGGGGCAGCCTTTCGAGTAGCCGACGAAACAGTATGCTTCGAGTGTTTTCATATTCTTGCCTAACGAAATCTTAGCCAGTTTTGGACAATCTCCGAAGGCATTCTGCCCGAGTGTTTCCGTGGCATCCGGGAGGATGATCTCGGTCAGCTCTCCGCAATTTTGGAATGCGGAATTCTCGATCGTTTTTACACCCTGACCGAAGTTGATCGTTGTCAGCGAGCAGCCGTTGAATGCGCTTGCTCCGATCTTCGTGACGGAATTGGGCAGGGTTACGTCGGTCAGTTTGGTGTTCTGGAACATGTAGTTGCCGATTTCGGTCACACCCTCCTCGACAGTCACGCTGACGAGCGATGCGCAGGAGTCGAAAGCGTTCGATCCATAGCTGATGCCTTTCAGTAGCGTTACCGAGGTCATGCCCGTTTTTTGGAAAGCGGCCGAAGCGGTTTTCGTTACGTTCTGCGGGAATACGATGCCTGCGAGGTTCGCATTCGATTTGAACGAGTTAGGGAAGGTTTCCGATTCGTAAACGACTTCCGAGAAATCCACCGTAGCCGGAGCTGCGAGTGCTTTCACGGCATCCGCTACGGCCTTCATCTGTTCTGCCGTCATCACCGTATTGTCACCGGCCGTCTTGACGTACAGCGTAGTGAAGGTTTGCGGAATTTCTGATTTCCAGGGATCTTCGCCGGAAGCGCGGTAGTAAAGGCCTTCGCTCAGGTAGTCGGGACCGAGCGCCTCCATCGTATAGCCGCTGGCGGCTGTGGTCCAGGAGGAGTAGGCTTCGACCGATGCTACGTGGAACGTTTTGCTGCCTTGTACCGAAGTACCCGCGCCGGAGAAACTGTCGGCCTGTACCGCAGGGGCCGTCGTCGGTTCCGCATAGACGTCTGCGAGCAGTGCGGCGTTTTCGAAGGCCTTGCTGCCGATCGAAGTCAGCGTGTTGCCCGAGATGGTCAATTTGGTCAGCTTCGACCAGTCGGAGAAAGAACCCGCACCGATCGTCACGATCGTTTTCGGAATGGTCAGGTTTTCGATCGCGTCGTTCGTTGCGAAGGCATTGTCGCTGATAGCGGTGAGGCCTGCACCGAATTGGAGCGTAGCGATATTGGGGTTGTTGCTGAAGGCTCCGTCACCCAGCGTGGTAACGTTGTCGGGCAGGGCGAGTGCCGTCAGGCCGCAGTCGGCGAAAGCACGATCGCCGAGGGTTGTCACGCCAGAACCCAATGTCAGGGTCGCCAGTTTGGAACAGCCTTCGAAAGCGCTCGCGCCGATTGTCTGAACCGAAGCGGGAATGGTGACGGTCGTAATAGCCGTACAGCCGGCGAACATTTCGGCCGGGATGGTCGTTGCCGAACCGAGGGTAATGGCCGTGAGTTCGGGACAGTCGCGGAAGCTCTTTTCGCCGAGTGTCGTGGCGTAGATTTTCGCCGAGGTGAGACCCGTGCCGGCGAACGCTTCGATTCCGATGCTGTTTATCGAGGCGAGGTCGGCATCCGCAAGGGCGGCGCAACTCTTGAACGCTTTGTCGCCGATGGTTTTGACACTCGACGGCAGGGTGAGAGCCGCCAGCGCCGTACACTCTTCGAACGTGCTTTCGCCGATAGTGCCGACTCCGGTCGGAACGGTCGCCTTGGTCAGGGCCGTGCAGCCTTTGAAGGCTCCGGCTGCGATCGAGGTCGTATTTTCGAAGAATTTGATCGTACCCAGTTTCGCATTGCCGGCCAGTGAGACGGGGAATTCCGTGGCTTCGAATTTCGCCATGCTCAAGTCGAGCGTCACGGGAGCGGACTGTGCCGAGATTTTGGTGACGAGGGTATTGAGTTGACTGGCGGTGAGGGCCGCATCGTCGCCTACGGTGCGTACATACAGTGCGGTGAATGTCGCGGGCAGGGTCGGAACCCAGTCGGCCTCGCGCGAAGCACGATAGTAGATGCCGTCCGTCAGTTGCTGGTCGTTGATGTCCTGCAGCGCATATCCCTGCGAGGTTACGTCCGTCCAGGCCGTTTCATAGGCATCGTAGGACGCAGCCGGAACATAGAGGATTTTTGCACCTTCCACTTTGCTGCCGGCGCTGCCGAAAGCGGAGTTTCCCAGCGAGGGCGCATTCTCGGCCCGGCAGGTAATGGTTTGCAGATTGCTTGCCGAAATGAAGGCGTTGCGTCCGATCGAGGTCACCTTTTCGCCCAGATCGATCGAGGTGACGTTGGCACAGTTCCAGAAGGCGTAATTGGCGATCGCGGGGATATCGATAATAATGCGGGTGAAGGCGCTGCAACCGCCGAACGAGCGCTCGTCGAGCGATTTCAGCGTTTCGGGGAAGGTTACGTCCTGCAACTTGCCGCAGTTGTAGAAGGCGTCGTTGCCGACAGTCTCCAGCTTGGAGGGCATATTGATTGTCGTGAGGGCCGAACATGCGTTGCACAGGTTGGCCGGAATTGCAGTCAGTGCATCGGGAAACTGTATGCGTTCCAGTGATTTGCAGTTCTTGAATACGGATGATTCTATTGTAGTCACGCTTTCCGGGATCGTGATCTCTTCGAGTCCGGTCGCTTCGAATGCTTCGGCTCCGATGCTCTTCAGTGTCGAGGGCAGGGTTACATCGGTCAGAGCTGTGCAACTGTCGAATAAGAATCGTGGAATTGCTTCCACACCTTCGGGAATTACGACCGATGTCAGCAATTTGCAGCCGTAGAACGCATAGATGTCCAATGTGCGCACCGAGGAAGGAAGCTCGATGGATTCCAGTTTGGCACAGTTGCGGAAGCAGTTCTGCCCGATGGCAGTCAGGCCTTCTGGAAAGGTTACCCGCGTCAGGTTCTCACAGCCGTAGAAAGCCCCGGAATTGTAGGTGCTGGGAGTGAAAGTCTGGATATTACGGGGCAGTGCGATCTCCTGAAGATTGGTCTTGCGGGTGAAGTCCATCGGAAATTCGGTCGTGGCGAAGGTAGCTTCACCCAGGTCGATGACCGCACCGTTTGCGAGGTTGCCTGCAATCGAGGTGAGCTCTTCGGCCGAGAGGGTCGATTCGCCCAGGGTAACGACTTTCAGGTAGCCGATCGGCTCGGTCGGCAGCTCTTCCGCAACACCGGCTTCGGTCATGAAGAATGCGCCGGAGCTTTTGCAGTCGGACTTGGCGATCTGTGTCGAGAGGCGCAGCGTGTGGCCTGGGGTAAGCGTTTTGCCTGATTTGGTTTGCAGATAAACCGAACCGTCGGCGAATTTATAGACGATCGAAACCGTTGCCGTCGAAAGATCGGCGGGGTAGAGCACCATGGCGGCGAACACGTCGGTATCGTTGCTCTGCGAAGGCAGGGCGACACCCTCTTCGCCGAACGACAGGGTGACGGACGAAGAGCCTTTGCAGTCGCCCAGCTTTCCGTCGGCGAAAGCGGCTTCGCCGGCGATGGTCTGACCGCCCGATACGCTCAAGGTGATCGAGAGCAGGTTCGAGGTGACATCGCTCGAATAGGTGTCGAACCAGACGTAGGAGGTCGCATGCTCGAGCGTAAAGGTTCCGTTTTGCGCCGTTGCATAACCGAAGTCACCGTTTTGGCCCAGGTTCAACTCTCCGGCTGCCTGCTGTGTCTGCTCGGCCGGAATCAGGGCTGTTGCGGCTGCCGGGCCGGTCAGGTTGTAGAATACGTCGTACGTGTCGGCCGTTTCGAGGGATTCGAAAACGAATGTCGCCTGGCTGCCGCCTTCGGCGATGGCTTCGCTTCGGGTATTGCGTGCCCAGATGTAGTCGCCGGCGCTCCAGAGGAACGGAACGGCTCCGTCTTCGGCTCCGCCGAAACCGGTGCGGGTGCCCCGGCCGGAGAATCCGGTCAGTACGACCTGCGTATTTCCGTCAGGAGCAGGGGCGATAGGTTCTACGTCCGCATCTTTCGTGCATCCTGCGAATGCGAGCAGGAATGCGCACAATATGTATAAGTAGTTTTTCATCGGTAATCTCCTTTTTATCCGTTAGTTCCACTCTTCCCATTCGCTCGATCCGGCGCCTGCGCCGCCGAGGATTTCATCGGTGGCGAGTACCTGAACCTTGGCTATGACCGTTGCGGTAGCGCCTACGGCTACGACGGATACTTCACCCGAGGTTTCGGCATATACGTTCTCCTTGGCAGGGGCTGTGATGGTCAGCACATCGCCTTCGAGCCAGGCGCGCCAGCCGTCGGGTTTGGCGATGGCGAGGTTTTCAACGCCTTTTTGGGTAACGGCGAGGTTCTGCGAAGCGCCGAATTTCAGCGTCAGCGATGTGCGCTCGATGACGAAATTCACCTCCTTGGCTTTGGGCAGAACGATCTGATCGCCGTTGGTGAGCGTGAAGGTTACGTTTTCATCGTCCTGTACGACGCTTTTGAAGAAAGAGTCGCCGTCTTCTCCCTTATCGCCGTTCGCACCGTCCTTACCGACCGCTTTGATCGGCTGTCCGTCTTCGCCTTTGATGGTTTCGCCGTCGATCTCCCAATAGCCGTCCTTGTTGATGGTCGGGGTTTTACCGTTTTGGCCCGCAACCGGAATCTTGTTCTGGTTATCGTCGAGCAACCACTGGTCATCGCCGCCCAGCGTCCAGTAGTAGATGCCTTCGAATTGCGCGATGCCGATGGCCGGCGCCGCTGCGCCGTCTTTGCCGTTGTGCAACGTGATGGTCTTGCCGTCGTTGAAAGTGATCGTGCAGCTTCCGTCCGCCGCTTCGGTGTAGTTGGTGATGAATTTGTTTTCGTTCAGGGCGTCGATGATCGTCTTGAGCGAATTGACCTGTTCCTTCATCGAAGCGATCTCCTGTTTTAGGTTTTCGATCTCCTGGCGGATTTCGGTGTCGTCGTACTTGTCGTCCGAACAGCCCCAGGTCATTGCTGCGCAGCAGGCAGCGAGAACTAACAGCGTAAAGAATTTTTTCATAATTTAAGAATTTGATTTATTGGTTGAATTTTGTTTTCCATGTTCCGCAGAATAGGCAGGCTGTATCGGAACCCGTCGGTTCGGAGGAGGGGCATTGTGCTGCGCCGAAACGACGAAGGCGTCCGCCGGAGGAAACGAATGTCCGTTCCGGAGAACGCCTGAAGCGCAGCCCGGCGAAGGCCGGGTAGAGTGAGCGCATGTCACGCCCGTTGAAATGTCAGCCGTAAAATAGCCGTAAGTCATCGATACTCCTGTCGTTTAGTCCTGTTCGGAACTTACACGCGAGGGTACAGAAGAAATACATGGAAAAATAGCGCGCCGAAGACTATCTTGCACGATTTCGACCCGAAACCCGCGGGTGTAAATCCTGATTGTCAAGGCAGGTCTTCTGACTCGTTTCCTCCGCAACGCCTTCCCAGCGATATAGCCAGTGGCAAAGAGTGCGCGAAGTTGCCCGGTCGGGGGCTGAAACTCACAGCAGCAGGTACTGTCGCCGATTTTCACGGCATTCCCTATTAATCGGCTTGGAAAAGTGATTCCAAGTCCGAACCTTGCGGGTGCAAAGGTATTGCTTTCCCGGGATTATTCGCAAACGAAATCGGAAATAAATTTCAATGAATTTTGTAATTCATTGAAAAACATGGTTTTGTTAAACGACTATTTGCGGAAGATGAAATAGACGGCCAGAATCAGGCAGACGAAACCCGCCAGGTGGTTCCACCGCAGGGTGTCCGATTTCATGAAGACGACGGCGAAGACCGTGAAGACCAGCAGGGAGATGACTTCCTGGATCACTTTGAGCTCCCAGATCGAGAAGGGGCCTCCCAGTTGGGAGCTGCCGATGCGGTTGGCCGGGACTTGGAAACAGTATTCGAACAGGGCGATCCCCCAGCTGAGCAGGATGATGGACAGCATCCCGAAGCGCTCTATTTTGGATTTGAAAGCGATATGCCCGTACCAAGCCAATGTCATAAAGGTATTGGAAAGGATCAGCAGGGCGATGGTGGCGAGGGCACGGCTCATAATAGCAGAGTATTGAGATCGGTTATCGAGGCGAAATCGTCGATGACGACATCGGCTTCCGTTTGGGTTGCGAGCGTATGACGGGGTAGAGTCGTTGCCAGGGCCACGATGCGGCCTGCTCCGGCCCGGCGGGCAGCAGTGATGCCGACCCGGGCATCCTCGAATACAAGGCATTCGGCCGAAGGCAGGTGCAGTCCTTCGGCTGCCAGCAGGTATATTTCCGGGTCGGGCTTGCAGCGGGTCACCCGGTCGCCGCTGACGATGCAGGAGAAGTAGTCGGTGATACCGCAGTTGCTGAGGACGAAATCGACGTTCTCGCGGCAGCCTGAAGAACCGACGGCGCAGCGGATTCCGCGACGGCGCAGCTCTTCGAGCAGTTCCACGAGCCCCCGTACGGGGCGGATTTCCGGAGCATAGACTTCGCGGTAGATGGCTTCTTTCTCCTCGCCGAGCGCTTTCATTCCCTTTTCGCGGATGATTTCTTCGGGCAGGATCAGGCGCATGATGTCGTCGTTACCCATGCCGAAAGCGGTCTGGAGCTTGTGCTGCCAATCTTCGACGCCGTAACGCTCGCAGAATATCTCGAATGCCTTGACGTGTGCCTGGGTATTGTTTACCAGTACGCCGTCCATATCGAACAGGACTCCCCGTATCATTTTGTTGTTTTTTGAGTCGCAAAAGTAATCATATTTCCGGGAGTTGCCGCCGAAACGACCGGGAAATTGCAGCGTAGCACTTCGAGGCGGGGCCGTAGTCTAAAATGGCGATTGTAGTTTTTTAGTACCCTTTCCGACGATCGCGGCATCGAACTCGAGGTCCGTTTATTGCGGCCTGTGGCCGCATCCGTAATTCCGATCCTCTCCTGAATCCCCTCTTCGGAGAGGATTTGGACGCTGCGTACCTGAAGAGGTACCTAATATATACTCACGCTTAAAATTTGAGGTTAAGACTGAAATTGACCGTGAAGGTCGGGATCGACAGTCCGGGGACGGCGCGGTGATGCGTCAGACGCCAGATGCAATCCACGCGCAGCAAACGGAAGATGTTTTCGATGCCGAAGCCGGTTTCGAGGTAAGGATGTTCGACCGATGACATTCCTACCGGAAAGAGCATAACAGCTTTCGTATTCGGAAGACTGCCGTCGTTGCGGGCCGAGAGAGTGCCGTAAACTCCTTTGAAAACAAAGACTTCGCGCCAGTTGAGTTTTTTGAGGAGCGGTACGCGGCCCAACAGGAACCCGTTGAAGTGGTGTTCGTAGAAGAACGAAATCCAGGCGTCCGACGAGAATTCGTAGAAATTCATGCACGAGAAGGCGTAGCGGTCGTAAAAATAGGTGCCGTTTCCTTCGTGCAGCTTCAGCAGCAGGTAGGGAACCTTGCCGAAGATCTTGCCGCCTTCGAGCATGAGTTGCGAGTAACCGATCGGACGATTTTACCATGTTGAAGGAAGCGGTTGCAGTGGACGATACGACGGTAGAGTTTCATATGAATGAGCCATATTCCATTTGGCCATACACCATGGCAATTGTAGGAATCGTACCAGAGCATGCCTATGATGAAAATTATGGACAGAATCCAATTGGTTCCGGACGTTATATTATGAAGCAGTGGGACAAAGGACAGCAGGTTATTTTTGAAGCAAACCCGGATTACTACGGAGAAGAACCAAAGATCAAAAAACTGACGGTGCTGTTTATGGAAGAAGATGCAGCCATGGCAGCGGCAATGTCCGGACAGGCAGATGTAGCTCACACAGCAGCCTCTTACAGTGACCAGGAAATTGACGGGTATGAACTCCTGAGTGTGGCAACTGTGGATAACCGTGGCTTTAATCTTCCTTGTACAGAACCAGAAGAAAAAGACGGTATCACATATGGAAACAGTCTGACTTCCGATGTGAAGGTACGACGTGCAATTAATCTTGCTATTGACCGCGAGGAGATGATTGAAAATGTACTCAATGGTTATGGAACAGTAGCCTATAGCGTTTGCGACAAAATGCCATGGTACAACGAGGAGGCTGTTACAGAGTATGACCTTGATGCAGCGAAGGCTCTGATGGAAGAAGCAGGCTGGATAGAAGGCGATGACGGGATAAGAGAAAAAGATGGGGAAAAAGCAGAGCTTACCATTATGT
>ERZ772872.1866-NODE-1866-length-18216-cov-4.560707_pt1 | contig 18216 bp, 25 predicted proteins | sample MGYA00512132_ERZ772872 | MGnify/ENA primary metagenome ERZ772872 (study PRJEB29015, sample SAMEA2737724) | human gut metagenome | biome: human gut; feature: human-associated habitat; material: faeces | place: China | collected 2012 ...
CTTTTATTTAATTTATATAAGTTATTTACATTATATCAAGTTTATATTTTTTGTCAATTATATCAAAAGCCAAAACAAGGCGCCCCAGAATGATGTTCTGGAGCGCCTTGCCTTTTTATTTTTTAATTACTCTGGTGCTGAAATTGTAATGCTTGTCAAAAACCCGTCTTCCTGTGTGTAGGAAAGGACATATGGAATCAGTGCAAACTGCTGCTTGTCCTGATTCTGCTTGTATTCTTCTTTTCCGTTCCTTGTGACCATTCCGTCCAGTTGCTGTTCCAAATACCATTCCCATAGCTGATCAACGCTGTCGCCAACACGGATGCCTCGTTTTGTTTCGTGGGAATCATCCAGCAGCGTAACAGAAAACACGTTGTTCATTCCCTCAAATACGCGCAGTTCCAAGCTGCCGTCCGACCACACTTCTACCGGCACCCCATTCCGATCCTCTGTCTGAATCTTTGCAAACCGCTCCGGGATTTCGTCTTGGTTCAAATAGACCCACTTTTTCAGTGTTCCGTCGTCGCTTTTGATCGGCTGCGACGCAAGATATTGTTCCGTATCGAGAATCAGTTCGGTATCCGATACATGAAATGCAAAAAACTGTTCCAGCCATGAAAGCGGGATATATAAAACTCCGTCCTGCTCCTGCGCTTTCTGCGGAAGCGTCATGTAGCTGACGCCATCCCGATCATACACCTGCAGCGTCTGCATATTGACGCTGCACAGGTGCGGCAGATCTTTTCCGTAATCCGCTTCGATATGATACTGGCAAGCCATACTCAGCACATCATTCTGAATGTCCCATGCAATACCAATTAAATCGAATGCTTCTTGTAAAGGAAAGAAAACTTCCGACCGCAATGTGTCAACCGTTACAGTTTCCACAGAAGGAACGATGACCAGGTTCTGCATAGACACTTTCTGCCCGCACACCGTCACATTTGACCCGTCATTGAGATCAACAGCAAAGGTGAAATCCTGCGGAAGCATTTGGATGTTTTTGCATAATATATCCCATTCCGAAGGCTGCAAAACCGTTGATAGAGAATCGTTTTCCTTATCATCATCTTCTATCTGGATTGCTTCGCTCTTTGCTATTAGTTTTTGCTCTTCATTTCCGAGCCTATCCATTGGTTTTTCACTTGCAGTTTCACAGGCAGAAAGGCTCATCAAAACTCCGAAAAGAAGTAGTATCCACCTATTTGCTTTTTTCCCGTGTGGTTTCATCCTTTAATTATTTCTATATGCAACAACAGCCGACCCATATGTTGTGGTGCTGTTGAGATTATATCCTGCATTTGTCACGCTATTTGTATAATTAGGCGCTACGCGCATTTGGCTCTTGTAGTTTCCGTCAAGGTTAAGTGCGAAATCGCATCCCAAATCTTCCATCATTTTCGCACAGTCACGCAGCGTAATACTACTCTCAACCACGACAAGATAATACGTCTTATCGCTGCAGTGTCCCAATATAGTTCTAATTGCTTTTTCTCCACTTCCTGAATAAAGGCTAAGGCTCGTATTAAAATGGCAATTTGTGTCTTCGTAGTTTGTACGATTTACAATCAAAATATTAGAGTCTTCTGAATTAACGTCATTCTCAAAAACAGACATTCCATTATAAACAAGCGCAGCCGTTCCACTAATCATACTAACGCAATGCGCCATAGCGACAGACAGTTTTTGCGCACTTGTAAACCACCTAATGATTACGCTATCATCATCTTTTATGCAGAATGTAGGGAAATCTCTAAACCCATAACCATAAGAACCGGTTGTGCATTCCTCTCCTTGCTTATAAAGTTTCTCATCAGCATAAAACCAGCCAAAGAAGCCAGCATTCCCACCCATTACATTTCCGTTGGTCTTTGCAATTGTGAGTGATTTATCGATCCCATTTGCGTTCATATTTTTAAGAAGCTGAAGATTTTCATTCACGTAAACCGCAGGCGCAACTTTCTCTGTTGCGCTGTCCGTCTTAAAGATATGTACAGTATAGCTGTCTCTTCCGATTGTATACGTCGTTCGGTTATAATGGTTGACAATCGAATTTCCAAATGTTCCATATGCCATAATAGTTGCTCCTTCCTGTTTTGTCCATACATTTTCTTGAGTTCTTCGTACCAATGCCTTGTGTTGATTGAGGAAATGTATTAAATCCGCCTGCTTAGTTATACAACCAAGTTGTCCTAGTCGTAAACCACATAGACATTGCATGTAGGCAACAGGCAGTTGCTTTTTCTATATTTTTGCTTCACCCTTTAATCTTTCGCCCATTTTTGATATAATTCTCTCGCTGCGACTCCTTCCAGCGGAAGGAGGTGAACGCCTTGTCGTACTTAACCGCCTTTGCTCGGTCAATTATAGTTTGTCAGATTTCGCTGATTTTGTCAACGGATGATCCTGTCGCTTGGCGGCGTTCCCGTATTGGATTATATAATTTATATATTATACGTACATTATATAAATTATATAATATTTCCCGTTATTTCTTCAAAACAGATCACTATGCGTTCCTGTTCTGGTTAAGCATAGAACAAGCTCATCATTCTTGATCTCATAAATCAGGAGCCAGTCTGGGGTTATATGGCACTCTCGGCATCCGATATAGTCCCCGGACAGGTTATGATCCCGATAGATTTCTGGCAGCGGCCTCTGTTCAGCCAAAATAGTGATTACTTCCTCCAACAGCCGCACATCATAACCTCTCCGAACAATCCGCTTGTAGTCCTTCTTGAAGGCCGTCTGATACCTAATTGTCAGCATTCAGATCCTCCATCAGGTCTTTTACGGAGGAAAAAGATCTGCTCATACCAATCCCATTCTCTGCATCCTCGATTGCTTTCCTTGTTACAGCATTCGGCACTTCGCCGCCAATCTCAAAAGGAATGCGATATTCACGCACCGCCTTCTTCGCAAAAATATTAATTGCGGCCGTCATCGTCATTCCCATATCTGCGCAAAATGCCTCAAACTGCATTTTTAAGTCGCTGTCCATCCGGATATTGATGTTTGTGCTTGCCATTATCGCAGCTCCTTTCTGTTCTTAACATTTTTATTGTATTCTATTTTATTTACATTGTCAATACGTCTGTTCCATTGCCTCCAACTCGGTCATAGACTTCACGACACCATGCCCGGCACGAACCTGAGTAAGACCGCGATCCAGCTTCCGCAGATACATGGAGTTTCTTTCAGCCTTCTCCATTTCACCGTACCATTCCTCGCTGATGATTACCACGTTCTTATCTTTCTTCCGCGTGTCAATTACAGTTTCGTCAATCATATTATCTCACTCCTTGCATTGTTTCTTGTACTTTTCATTGTGCCACTTATTATGAAGACGCTGCACAGTCTCATTTCCATTTTTTGGGCAAATATGCCCCGCAAAAGCAATCAATAATTGATATAAAGTATATAAATTAAATAATATATATACTTTATATCATATAAATCCGCTATTTCTTTTTGGCTCAGTACTTGTTATACTATTTCCGTGCAAAGAAGAAGGATTGCGCTCCATGAGGATGTAATAGGAGGGAATCTGCATTTATGATTACACGCAAAGAAATTGACTTGGCTGCACCGCTAACAACGCCACAAATAGAAATGCTAACGGCTCTCGCAGCCTCTCCATCGACCGCAGATGTAGACTGTCCGGAATTAACGGCAGCACAACAAAAAAATTTCTATCGGCTCATCCGCAAAACGGATTCCCGCTTCATCTCAGGTGACACAGATACACCGAAAAAGTAGCGTCCTTTGCTAAAACAATCACCAAGCAACCTTGCCATAAATCTATATATCGTAAATATCTTATATAACGTATATACTTTACACAAAGTATATACGTTATTTTGTTTCCCACCACTTTCGAATCGTCTTCGGGTCCAGCCCTGTTTCTTTATGGCAATCAGCTTTTCGCCCGTCCGGATGCTGTTCGCGCCACGCCAGGACTTTTTCCTGCGCCGTTCCGCTTCCGCACGGCCGACCTTCCGCAGCCTTCATTGGGATTCCAATCGCCTTCATATCTTCCTTACGCCTTCGCGCCAAATAGAGATGCTTTTCCTGCGTCAACCCGTTTCTTCTATTCCGCTCTATATGAACGTCCGTCAGAGCCTCTATATCGGAAATCGTAAAGTTGTAATATTCTCGGTCATATGCCTCCAGTGCGCTCTTGATATCATCCTCAGTCAGCGCATTTTCGTGCTGCACCATCTGAAGATCTTCAAACGCTGTCTGCATATCCTTCCGAAGCTGCGCCTTTGAAACGTCGCATTTGTAGGCATAGATCGCCATGCACATCAGGAAAAAGTAGCGATGCCCGCCTCGAATGGATAAGATCTGCCGCATCCACCAGTGATAAAGCGCATGGGGATCATCCCCATGAACCTTTCCTGCAATATCCCACTTCTTTGGATGCTTTTCACCTCGGACGATAACACGTTCATACCACTCCGGGTACGCTTCTCTGGCTTCAGCTCTCGTTATCTTGGAAGGTCGAAATGGTCTATTGACGTCTACACGATTTTCCGGTTTTGCGTAAGCATTCAAGTACTCCAGCGTCACCGGCTCGCCGGTCCGGAACGCCACAATCTGATTGCCATGCTTTTCATTGATGCTGCCGACCATGCGGAAGCTCTGGTTGATTGACTGATACTGAATCTCTTTATTTTGCGACGTCGCACCATACTCCCACATCCGGAATGTAAGATCATACTTTAGGCTCTTCAGCTGGATTTTAATATTCGGGTATAGATCTATTGGCTCTCGGAAAAAATAGCAAACGTGCAGGCCGGTTCCGGACAGCACAATGTACGTTGGCATCGGCAAGCGACGGATCCGCGTCGGATCACCGCCAAAACGTAAAAATAGATTCCGCAGCTCCTTCAGGCCAACACCATCCAAATCGAAGATCATCGCGTTCATCCGCTGCGCGTGCTCCAGCTTATTGGATCTTCCACGATAAGACAGCCCGCTGCACAACGTCAGCGGATTTTGTTCGATAAATTCCATGTAATCATTTTCCCACTGATCGGAGAACATGATTCTTCGACGCATTCGCTTAAAACCATCGGACGTTTGCTCCCGATACAGATAAATTGCGTTGGGGTGAGAATAATCCATATGCTGCTCGTCAGATCGCTCGTTATTCGGGAACATTTCCCGGTAAAAATCACACCCGCTGACCTCTGGAAACTGAGAACTCAAATACTCATAGCCTTCAGTATAATTCTGTGTCATACAGGATCCTCCTAGCAAAAGAAAAAGAAGCAAAAAGAAAAATCCGCTGCGGCGGGGACACCAAACCATCCGGTTTTGCCCACCGCCTTTCCCACAGGCTTACGCCTGCCGGTACGCCCACAGGATTCCCCACACCATAAAGGCGTGGGGAATCCTGATGGACGACCTTGGAAAAGACCGTGGACAAAACCTACCGCGCTGTCGGATGGGCTGCGCCCCCCGATCTAGCACCCAACAAATCGCTACAAATTGCAGCCCCCTGCTTGCTTCCGAAAAAGAGAAATTTTTATATTTTCGCAATAAAAATCCCAGCTCTGCCCTAGCCCTAGAACTCCTATACGGGGGCTTAGATTATCAATAGGTTTATTCCCTATTTTCGACTGTTATTATAGCCTGTCCGGTCCGCACTTTCAAGCCACCCGGACAGGCTATTTTACTATCCATTTTTCGTTCCAGCCCGCATATCTGCGGGGACGATTCCAAGCGGTTTTGTATGCTGAATGATATATTCCCAATAGCCAACTCTATAGTTTGCCCGAAGCTGCCGTGAGAATAGCGTATTGTGCGCTGCTTTGATTTCTTTCCAGTTTTCCGTTTCGATTAAATTCTCATAGCTGCTCCCGCTGCAAATCATCGTAATACCCACGTCGGCAAGCAAGCCATTTTTTCTGGCCAGAAGATCTTCCTCGATCAGCTGCCTTGCCTGGCTCTCTGTAAAATCGACCGAGTAAGGACTCTGAAGCACCGTCTCCCATACCTTTGCCGTCAGCAGCTTATTCCTGCCGGTTTTATACCGTATTTCTTTTTCGGAGGACATCACGACAACATACCCTGTATGTATCTTTTTCGGCCGCAGCCCTCTATCCGCATTTGCTCTTTCCCGCGAAATCCTGAGAAGGTTCGCATTGAGGGCGCGCTGGTCGGCGATTTCAGCCGTTTTCCGCTCCACCTGCTGTAGAAGGTCGTCTATCTGCGCTTGCACCCTCTGTGCGGCTCTGTCGGCCTCGTGTGCCGCCTCCTGTTTTACTCTGGATATCTCCCGCGCAGCGGCTCTTTCTGTTTCCTCTTTTTCGCGCTTGGCTCTATTGCGCTGATCTAGAAGTGTCTCATATTCCTGCTTTGTTTGAATCACATGGGAACACTCCTGGTCGGCCAGGCTGTCCACGGGTTTATACCCACCCGTCCACTGTTTTTTTACATACTCGATATCTCACTCGCCTCCCATCAAAGGCCACGGATATAGTTGTCCGCGACCACGCTAATTCTGTTATGCCCCAGCGCCTTGCTGCAGACCAGCATAGCAGCCTTGTCCAGCTTCTTGCCCGCTTCATCCTTGCGGCAAGTGTAGACGTCGCTCTGATATCTTTTTCCGGTCCCCTTATTCACCCGGTCAAATGGAATTTCGCTGATCTTTCTCGCATGAGCTTTGTAGATGGCAACTGCATAATCCGAGCGGTAACTGTGAATGTCCGCGCATTGGTGAATGAACTGCCAAACCTTTTCATCGGGCGGCGTGTTCTTCATCCGGTCGATGATCTGCGTCTGATTTTTTCCTATAATGGGGCTTACGCGCTCCCTACCGCCTTTTCCGTTCCGCACATGGATGAAATACTCGCCTTCAAACATTCTCGTGTCCTGCAGCATCTGAAGCCGCTTCGTGTCCCCCGGCGTCCGCTGCTGCTCTGGGATCTGTTCTAGCGCCGTGATCTGCGCTTCGATCTGTTCCCGTGTCACCAGATCCGTTCCCTTCAGATCTGCCAGCTCACTGCGCCGTAGCCCGGTTCCCCGGCAGAATTTTATCAGCTCATCGTTGTTAGCTTCCGAGAAGTGCCGATCCCGCTTGGCGTCTCCCCGGCTCCGTTTGATTTCTGACCGGTTCCGCTTCGGCGGCTTGAAGTAGTCTTCATCGTCTGGCTTTATGCCATACAACTTCCCCAAGGCTTTCGCCTCGGCCTGAATCGTCCAAGCAGATAGATCCTGTTCAACTCGTACCTGCAGCCACTCGTTGACATACCTTTTTGCTTTCTTCAGCGTCGTACATTCCGGGTATTTTTCCTTGACATACTTCAAAAAGTACTTTATGTGCTTCCAGTAGGTCTTATATGTGTTGACCGAGAAGATCTTATCATCGGCTGTCCCGTTCAAGACTGCCTCGCGCTTACTTTCGCCCAGCGCCAGCATAGACGTCAATTTTTCATACGCCTGCTGGTGCAGGTCCTTCGAGTATGACTTGTTTTTTCGCCCCAAATGGTAGCCCCCTTTTCATTACGATATATAAATTATATATCGTATATACTTTATTTCAATTATATCAATTATTTACATTATATCATCGTTCAAGCTAAGCCGCTTCACGTCAGTTTCCGAAGAAACCTCGACGATCAGCAAAGTACACTTTTTTAAGTCTTATGTGTGACTGTTTTGAAGATTTCTCTTCTACACTTTTTTCTTGCTTATGTGTGCAGCCTATTTATTAGCGTCTACGGCAGTTGAGGTTCTGTCGAATCCTTTTCCGAGGGATCAGCTCTCCAGTGCTTTCTACAGTACACTGGCAACGTTCAGTAGGTGGATGGTGAACAGATGCGTTCTGCTTACCTGTGCTTTCACAAAGATTACTCGCAGCAGGGTCCATGATGTGCTTTCCAATTCACAAAGGTTACTACGGCAAGCCCACACATCACAAAGGTGCATCATACCTTTTTAGCGGCTCTAAAATAAAAACTGCTAAACCCCCGGCAGCTGCCGGGACGCTCTGGGCCTAATTACTATTTACCCTCGCCCAGACGAGTTTTCTGTAAAATTCACTGAGCCTTTCCAGCCGCTCAGTATTTGCAGTAAATATCCGCTGCCTCATCAACGGAAGTTCCATCAAAAGCCGTATTGAACGCTTCCACGACCTTTCTAGTGTCTGCCTGATCCAGACCGACGATCTGTGCCGCCCGGAGAAAATAGCCCACACAGGCATCGTTACTCCAGATTTCAGTTGTTTCCATCATCGCATCGGTGAAACTGGCTCCAGCCGAATCTTTCGGCGTCATTTTTTCTGATTCAACCTTTCGCATATAGTCCTTAATTGTCATTTGTTTTCCCTCCCAGCCAGTCCTAATTTACCGTCCTTTTCTATTCAAGCCCATCTTACCATACTATGCTGATAAAGTCAACATAAACTGAGTATATACGGATATAACGGTTTACCCGTTCACGCATTCGCGCAAACGGGTAAACCGTTATTAGGCATCCAAGATGCCCGGAGTTCCCCGGCGCAGCAGCACCGGGCGGGGTAAACCCCAGGCGTCTGCGGACTCCTCCCCTGCTCGGTGCGACAACGAACCGCCTTTCCTGTCGGCTGTCCGTTGTCGCCACCGAGCAATGCGCTCATCGAGTATTCGCCGTGCCAGCGAGAAAACTTCAGTATCGCCGCTGCCTATACAACCAATCGCGCAGGTTTTGTATCTCCGTTTAGTTGCCTTGACAATAATTATTTTGTATGTATAATATAATTATGGACACACTAAGATTTGAGTGGGACCCCAACAAGAATGAGATCAACAAAAAGAAGCACGGCTTATCTTTCGAGGCAGCAAAGGAGGTCTTTTACGACGAGTTTGCCATTCTATTTGACGATCCGGATCATTCCATTGAAGAAGATCGCTTCCTCATTATCGGATCGATCAAATCGCAGAAAATTTGCATTGTGAGCCATTGCTACCGTGACAACGAAAACTGCATCCGTATTATCTCGGCACGGCAAGCAACCAAAACCGAGCAACGTATTTATCTTGATGGAATTTGAGGTGATAGTATGAGAGATGAATATAACATCAGCGAACTGAATCCAAGAAAAAATCCATACGCGAACCGGCTGAAAAAGCAGATCACCATCAACATCGACGGCAGCACCATCGACTACTTCAAGTCTCTGGCCGACGCAAAAGGCATCCCCTATCAGACTCTGATCAACCTCTATTTGAGAGACTGTGCCGATAACCACCGGCAGCTCCAATTGTCCTGGCAGTAATGCTTTTGCAAGACTGTTTTTTCATCCAACGAAACTACACAGCATTGTACAACAGGATGGCTGTACTTTTCATTGCAAAAAGTACAGCTATCCTGAAATTTTATTGTTTTCTGCCAAAGCGCATTTCACGAATACGCAGCAATCTATTGACGAATAATATATATCGTGATATATATTAAATTGGGAGGTGACAGTTATGGAGACTGCAAAGATTTTTGAAAATGGGAGAAGTCAGGCCGTGCGGCTTCCGAAGAAATTTCGGTTCAATACGGATGAAGTGATCGTCCAGCAGCTCGGTGACGCCGTGATCCTCGTGCCGATGGAGTCCATGTGGCAGACTTTTATGGACGGACTGAACAGCTTCACCGACGATATTTTTGAGGATGGCCGGGATCAGGGCATCCAACAGGAGCGCGAAAATCTGTGACTTATATGCTGGACACAAATATTTGCATCTACGCGATGAAAAACAAGCCCGAACACGTATTGCAGCGACTAAAGAAAGAATTGAATAGCGGCGTCTGTATCTCATCCATCACGCTGGCCGAGCTGGAGTATGGGATGAAGCACAGCTCCAACCCCGCAAAAAATGAGCAGGCGCTGCTTCGTTTCCTGATTCCGTTGAGCATCCTTCCTTTTGGGGCTGCAGCCGCTTCGGAATACGGCGAGATCCGGTCCTACCTACAGGATAAAGGTACGCCGATTGGCCCACTGGATATGCTGATCGCCGCGCACGCCAGATCTGAAGATATGATCCTGGTCACAAACAACGTCCGAGAGTTCGAGCGTGTGCATGGCTTGGTTGTTGAAAATTGGGTGGAGTAACCACCGTGCATTTGCGGATTTCTCCCCCATTGCGTGCCCCGCATAGTTCCAATTACAGTCACAGGGTCTAAACGCAAGATGGCTGTACTTTTTGTTAAAAAGCACAGCCATCTTGCGTTCAAGTATCATCACGAAAATTCTGTAGTACAAGGTATCAAAGATGCGTCTTGTATCCGATGCACCGTATCGCACAGAAGCCGAATATCTTCCATACTGTGAGAGGCAAGAATTACCGTAACCCCTGTCTCTTTCTGCTTCTGTAAAAGCTCTCGTACGTCCTCCATTCCCTGCGTATCCAGCCCATTCATTGGCTCGTCCAGAATGAGGTATCTGGGACGCTCCATGATGGCCTGAGCAATCCCAAGCCGCTGACGCATCCCCAGTGAATACTTTCCAACGTGCTTTCGACTGGACGGATCAAGCTTTACCTGCTCCATTGCCTCAGCAATTTCTTCTTTAGATATAATATTACGAATAGACGCTAATTCCTTGAGGTTCTGAAATCCAGAAAGGTACGGTAAAAAACACGGCGTTTCAATGATGATACCTGCATCTGGTGCGAAGTCTACGTCTTTTCCCAATTGCTTCCCATCCACTATTACTTGCCCCTTTGAAGGGTGCATCAAGCCGCACAATAACCGAAGCAAAACTGTCTTTCCAGCTCCATTCTTTCCAATTACTCCATGGATGAGACCTGCATCAAAAGTAGCATTGATGTTTTGCAATACTGTCTGCTCTTGAAAGACTTTAGTCAAATTTTGAATTTCAATCATAACCGTTCCCTTTTCTCCGATATTATGGCTCACATCTACCCCGATCTCATTTTGTTGCTACAAGTCCACCTGCTCCATCTGGCGCCTGGCTGCACGCCATAGTATCCAATCTGCTACTAAGAAAAACAGTACAGTGTATATCACATTTACCGCAGTTATCGGTCGTGCAGAAATACTTGCCACGTCGCAAGGGGATATGTACTTCAAAAGTGATACTTCCGGTACATACTCCAGAAATCGCTTAAAGATCAAACAGAGTACTACGAGCATATATCCGACATTTGTATGAAATTTCAAGTTGCTTACAATCAAAATCAAGCAGAAAAATCCATATAAGAGCCACGCATACAGCCATGCTACACCAAAAACTGCCCACGCCGATTTATTCATTAATACACTCATAGGAAATCGAACAGCTGTCTCAATCCCAATAGCTGTACATTTCCCAAGACGAGCAGCCAGAATCACCGGCTGGCTCCACTCGTCGGAAAAAGATAGATTTCGAACAGTGGTTACTACAAACAACAGTTCCACCAATATCAGATACACGGCTGCTGTAGAAAAGCCAGACAGGGTTTGTCCCAATAGCCAGCGACTTCGGCTGCTGCGGATAAGTTGCAGTTGTGCGCCGCTCTTCCCAAATGGGATATCGTTAACCAAAATCAGGAACGCCACTGTTATAATCAGTTGAGGAATCCAGCTATCCATTCCAAAAACAAACAATTCTCCCGCCTGAACTGTTTGTCCCTGTCGCATCAGATATCCATTGATTCCGCCAAAGCCCGTGTAAATGCACGAAAACAGGATCACCGCTGTAATATACAATTTTGAAGAACACAGCAGTTTCCTGAATCCATTGAATACAGCTCTACCCACCGCGCACCTCCCTACGAAGTCGGAGTACCCAGCTTCCAATACACACACACCACACCAGAACCACATACCCAAGCAAATATATAAATCCGCCCCATGGCAGCTGCGCGGCAGATGTAGAAATCAGCCGCGTCATGACAGGGGAAAGCATTGTCAATTCCAGCATTTGTGCTAAATAGTTTAGAATTGTTCGCAGTGTAAATGGAATAGCCACAGACATATATGTATTTTCTGTAAATCCAAAGCAGCTCAGCGACACCATCGGCCACAGTCCGCCTTGGATCATATAGATACCGCACATTGCAGCGTAGCGCAGCTCTGGATGTTTTGTCAGCCATCCCCATACACCGTCCTCCTGTGCGCCCATCCCCACTCCAAAGAAAGGTGTCATATCACTACTCCATATACCGCAGATGATTGTAAAAAGCAGGCAAGCGCCAACGGCTACCGCCATACCAGAAAGAACCGCGTTCAGTGCAGATGCTCTTACATAGGTACGGTAAGTGCTGCGGGAAACAGCCATATAAATCTCCTGCCGTCTGCCACCGAAGTGAAGGAAAAAGCAAAGCGGCACAACTGATGTGACTGAGATAAACAGCCATCCATAGCCCAGTGTCATTGATTGCTGCAAATTATATACCATATCAGCGTTCGCCTTTGGATATAGTCCTACCATCATAAAGAAGCACTGAACAAGTATAGCAGCAGCCATAGCAGGCGTATAGATCGTGTTTTTTAATTGATAGCGAAGCATATGGCCTCCTACTGACGCAGATATTCTCCTGTTTGTCCATCCAGCATCTGACTTGTAATATGCCCGTTCTCCGATGGATACCAGGTCTCTTCCAAGCTCCATGCTGGACGCAGCTCCCCATCAGCGCTATAATAGACCAGCCCAAGCCCCGTCACGACCGTAACACAAGGCAGTCCATAGCTTTCATAATAAATTCTGCAAAGAGCTTGAATCTCTTCTGTATCCATTAAATCAGCTTTGCGCAATGTCCGGGTCTTCTGCCCCACACACAGGGGATTCTGGATGGAAACACGTCCATTCTCGTACACGTCAACCCGTGTACCGGGAATCACCTCTGCGCCGCCCGGCATATATCCCTCTGTATCCAGAACAACGCCATCTACAGCCTGCGCATAGCGGCACTGAATCGTTGTATTTTCTTCCGTTACGCTTGTCTCAACAAATGCCGCACCGGTGGCATTGCTCAGTTCTTCCAAAATGGTTTGTATCTGTTCCGCCCCATTAAAAATCTCCAATGTGCCGCTCTCTATCGTGCCTTCTTCATTTTGCAGTTTTTCTTTCAGAGTGTCCCAAAACAGTTCCATATCCAGCGCATCGACGGTATAACAGTTCATCTGCTCCGGAACCTGAATCGCATCCGCAAGCCAATAGACCTCCGCCTGTTCTGCTGCAATGGTCGTTCTGATTTCCTCCGCTGTTGGCCACTCTGCCGCTTCCTTCTCTACAGGTGTTTTGGTAGAATCCTCCTGCGCAACACCTGCTGCATTGGTTTCCGCCTGACTTTCTTTGTCTGTGCGCTGTATCTCGCCTGCGGTTCTTGCCGTACAGCCACACACGCACAGAAGAATGCACAGTGCACACGTAAAAATGGCCTTTTGTTTCATGTAAACACCTCGACTTATATGTCCGTCCATTGTTACACTAGCATATCAGGGAGGAGAGTAATCTCCTCCCTGATATCTCACTTTTTACGGGCGCCACTCACCCTCAATGTAAACAGGTTTTGTAGCATCGTTGTCCGTCTGCGCAGATGGACAATACTCGGAGCCTACATTTCCATATCCAGATCGATAGTTCACAAAGAATGCACTTTCTGCCGTCCGTTCTACTGCATACCCCACAATTGTAGATCCGTTTCCAGATCTAACATTAACATAGAAAGACAAACCAGTGGTGTTTGTCACCGTCTGCAGATCATAAAACGCATTGTTTACGGCAGCCTTTTTAGGCTGTTTCGTAGCAAGATCAGTGACTCCACCAGCTGGGCATGAGAGCCAGAAATCGTAATGCTTATAATCTTCGGACATCGGCTCGGCCGTTTCCGTACCATGCGCACTTACATAGCCAACGCACATGGTCGCTACCATTGCAACCAGTAGGAGAAACGTTACAATCGATCTTTTCTTAATTTTCATCGGTTACATCCTTTCTCTTTTGTATTATTTGGCAAAATAAACGGTCTGTTCAACAGGTTCCTATATCTAAAAAAGCGGCCGCTTTTAAGATATCGTTATAATAGTTTAGTAGTTCACATACCCAGAAACTTCAATATCTACGCTACCATTATTCCTAATGGCAAAAGTATAGTTACCTCTCTCTGTAACAGCAATTTTTTCGTCAATAACCCCGTCACTGACAGTTATAAAATGAAAAATTCCATCCGAATCAATCAAGCCAACATCTACGCTCACCGAATACGGTGAATACGTTGCCTTAATTGTTACTTCTTCGCCCGCCTCCAAGGGAAGCTTTGTTGTCCGCTTCGCAATCACCCCTGGCTTTACCGTAGTCTTAAAGCTCCCGGTTGCTCGTTCTACAGCAGCAACCTTCGGCACATCTTCCGCTGCCACCATTCCAACACAGCCGAAAACAATGGAAATCGCCACTACAAAACACAACGTTCTTCTTAATTTCATCATTCATTCCCCCTGCCAGTCAAACTCAAAACCACTTTCTGGTGCATTATTTACATTTTCTTTTTCTAAATCATTTATTTGTTTTGCCGTACTCAAAAACGATCCTGCTTTTTTACTCAATACAACATAAGCAGAAAGAAGCACCCCCACTATAATTACCCCGATGATAATCGCCCATTTTTTGCGTTTTTTAGGCTTATCTTCTGTAGGTAACTCGCTGTTGCATACTGGATCGCGCTCGTCTAGGTTCTTTTCCTGTACCAACGCGCCAGCATCGGAAGCATCACTGCACAGCCAATCCAACGATACGCCGTAGATCTTCGCCAGCGCCTTCAGCTTGTCCATTGATGGCGTTGCATCCCCGCTTTCCCAGCGAGAAACCGCCTGCCTGGACACACCGAGCTGATGTGCCAGCGACATTTGCGAGATTCCAGCTTTATCTCTTAATACGATCAGTTTTTCTCTAAGGGTCATGTACTTTACACTCCTGATTCTATATTCAAACCCCATCAGATGTAAACCACAAGTGGTTTACATCTAGGCAACTCTGAGTTGCCTCTTTCATTTTCTGACCTTTTCATACTCCGAAAGTGCCGATTTCTGCTGATCTCGATATTGCACCATCAGATCACTAAGCAGTTCGCTGACGCTGCGCCTTTCGACATAGGCAATTTTCTGAATATCTTCATACAGGCTCGGCAGCACAGACAAACTCACCCTCTTCCGCAGTTCCCGATCCTCCTTCGGCCGACCGCGACCGGCACTACGCTGTGTTGTTTCCTCTGCCGGCTGCTGCTCAATAATACTACCAACAACAGACGCTCTGCGCCGGTTCTCACGCTCTTTCAAATTACCCATTTTCAATATCCTCCAGGTCAAGATTTCCGTTTATAATCATCTTCGCAATTGCCGTGTATTCTTTCGCAATTTCGCTGCTCGGTGCCTGCTCCACGACCGCCAGGCCGTCATAAATTCCTTTCTTCGCTACTGCCAGCCGCTTTACAACCCCGACGAGATTATACTCTTCCTTCAGCAGCGCAAGAATATCTTTATCGTCCGATACCCGTGCATCGTAGAGTGTCGCAATCACGCCCAGAACCTTCAGATCCGGGTTAATCAGCTCCTGGATCTCCCGAATGCTGTCCTGCAGCTGCGTCAAGCCACGGTATGCCAGGTAGTCCGTCTTGACAGGGATCAGAACGCCGTCCGCGCAGGAAAGCGCATTGATTGTGAGAATCGAGAGCTGCGGCGGGCAATCGATCAGAATATAATCATAGCTGTCCTTGATCGGCTTCAGCGCCCGGTCGAGGATCTTCTCCCGGCTCGCCCGCGAAAGCATCTCCATCTCCATCGGAGCCAGATCGATAATCGACGTCACAATGTGCAGCCGGTCATTGATTTTCTGTACGCACTCGCGGATCGGCGCGCCGTCTTTCTTCAAAACGTCTACAATCGTCTTCGGAACCTCCAGCGGCTCCATGCCGACGCTGATCGTCAAGCTGGCCTGACTGTCCAGATCGATCAGCAGCACGTTCTTTCCCGCAGCAGCCATTGCAGCGCCCAAATTGTGCGTCGTGGTCGTTTTCGCCACGCCGCCCTTTTGATTTGCTATTGCGATTACTTTCATTGCAGAATCTCCCTCTATTTAATTTATATACATTATATATCGTATATATTATGTTTTGCTTTGTCAAGATAAATTAAGCGGAATGTGACGCTGCTTTCCACTAAATTTTTTCTGAAACCGGATATTTCTTCGCAACTTTCAAAAGGCAATCGCCAGTTGCCTCATTGTAACACTAATGAGGTTTACTTTTTTTATGTCGCTTTTTATCATTTACTCAGAAAATCACATATAAAAGGGTGGTGATTCCATTGGTTGTCTAATTTGATCTCTATTTTGGATATGTGGAGGTTCAGCATGTGCAAAAGACGCGTTCCAATGCTATTTATCGGATTTTCTATCTTTCTCATCTTTTTATCTAGCTGTCATAAAACCACTTCGCGCTCAGCCCCTATTATTACTCGCGCTTCTAGCGATGAAGTGAATTTAAGCGATGGAATTGTCGTCAATGTAACTCTTTCCCCAGAAACGGATAACCAACAATGTATTGCTACGCATCTCGTCACCAATTCAAAAGAAATTTCTGTTTCGTGCGCGTCGCTTCCAGCTCATTCAGAACTTCTTCTGTCTCTATACGACGAATCTCGAACACCCCCTCTATTTTCTACATCGCTTTCTGCCGAAGAACCCTCGACGACTTTTCGCCCGCTTACTTCCGTTAAACTATACAAATTAGTTGCCGTTGTAAAAAATTGTCCTAATGAGGACGATATCCTCATTACAATAACTGATTAAATTTTAATTTGGAGGTAATATCATGAAAAAGCTTACATCTCTTTTGCTGATCGTCTGCATTCTCGCCACATGTCTATCTGTAACAGCGTTTGCTGCCGATGCAGACCTCCCCGTCACGCCAAAAATCGAACACACCATGCCGGTATCTCATTCCATTTTTTCCGTTCAGCGGTTAATCCGTACTGATTACGATCTCTCTTCTAGTGGTTCTATCGATCTGAATATCGAGAATTTCCGACCCGATACGCCCCGCGTTAGTATTCACAACTACATCACGAACTCCAAAAAAATCACAGTTTCCATGACCAGCGACATTTCCTGCAGCGTTAAAGTTTATCTCTATAATGCTAGCAATGATACAGAAGAAGGCTGCGAAACTATCTCCGTTGGTACCGTATTCTCGAAATCTGCAACTTTTAGGCCGCTTAATTCTACGGAGAAGTACTACTTACGCTTTGAAAATCTTGGTCAGCAAACTGTTCATATCACTGGGTCTATCTCCGATTAAACAGTCTAGAACCACTCATCCTCGCAACGTTTTTACAATAGAAAAAGCATAAAGAAGCCGACCAGAAGATGTTTGATCTTCTGGTCGGCTTCTTTATGCTTTTGTGTTCTTTTTTGTGTTGCTTTTTGTCTTACTCTTCGATATAATATAAATGAACGGAGGATCTAAAAATGCTATTTGAATGGGACGATGTAAAAGAGAAAATCAATATCGCCAAGCATGGCATAGACTTTGGCACCGCTGCGCTGGTGTTTCAAGACGAAAACCGGATAGAGTTTTACGATGAAGCGCACTCTACAAATGAAGATCGCTACATCACCATCGGTCAAATCAACGGCATTGCCGTCACTGTAATTATCATGGTAGTCTATACGGAACGTGAAAGAGCCATTAGACTGATCTCTGCTCGTAAGGCTACAACGCAAGAAGGGAGGATGTATTATGATTACACGCAAGGAAATTAACTTGAATACGCCTCTGTCAGAGGCACAAATAGAAATGCTGAGTACGTTGGCTGCTACACCGGCAGTTCCAGACGAAGATTGCCCCGAACTTACGCTGGAACAACTAGCAAAATTCAAAAGAATATCTGAAGCAAACCGGGAATCCCGCTGCAAACAAACTGTTACGCTGCGCCTATCCCCTCAGGCCATGCGCCGAGCAAAGTCCCTCGGTAAAGGATATACCTCCGTTCTTAGTCGAATCGTCGAGAACGCATTATTAGACCCGGCAACCATTCAAAAAAACCTGTAAAAATCGCGCACCAGAGGAATCCCTCTGGTGCGTCTTATTTATTGTATGCACAGTATTTACGATATATATGATAAATATTGTGTGTAGGATATTTCAAATCTCCCACCACTTTCGGATCGTCTTTGGATCAAGTCCTGTATCTTTATTGCAGTCTGCTTTTCGTCCGTCTGGATGTTGCCTGCGCCACGCC
>ERZ772872.1882-NODE-1882-length-18111-cov-8.861597_pt1 | contig 18111 bp, 9 predicted proteins | sample MGYA00512132_ERZ772872 | MGnify/ENA primary metagenome ERZ772872 (study PRJEB29015, sample SAMEA2737724) | human gut metagenome | biome: human gut; feature: human-associated habitat; material: faeces | place: China | collected 2012 ...
CGGTCACCGCGGTTCGGGAGATTGCACACACACCATCCGATTGGCGGACGATCGTGCACGAACATGCGCAGGTGCGTGCGCTGCTGCACCATCAGGACCGGCTCAAGCGTATGGCGGAAACATTGGACGCACTGGAGAAGATGGGAACGATGGGACATGGCGATGCGGCACATAGCAATGCCGGACATGGCGATGAATATCGAGCCGAACTTGTGAAACGTGCGCGCCGCGAAATCGACCGGCAGTTGAAGGAACTCGGCCTGGACCCGCAGCTCACCACGCAACTGCCACACAACTACCGTTATCCGAAGAACTGAAACGCGAATCCGAGCCTTTCCGGCACTCTAAGTGTCCGATTCTGGAGAAACGGACAACCGTAACGCACTTTTACCCGTCTAGTTGTCCGATTCTGGAGAATCGGACATTCAGACATGCGCCTATTCGACGGATTTGAGCGAACTAATCGGGTCGATACGATCCAACACCGGATTCACGAACAACTGCACGAGCAGCGCGAAAGCCATGGTCGCGCCGGCCGCAATCACATAACTCAACGGCGTGCATTCCACTTCGAAATACAGTGCGGGCATATTCAACGCAGCCGTCAGCAATCCGCCGACGAAACGGCCGAGAGGCAAGCCCAGCACCACGCCCATCATGGTGAGCACCATCATTTCACGGTTCACATAGTGGTGAACCTCTTTGTCGAAGAATCCGAGCACCTTGAGCGTGGCCATCTCGCGTTCACGTTCTGACACGTTGGTGTTGGCGAGCGTGAACAACACCACGAGCGCGAGCCCGCCCGCGAGCGCCACGATCAGCGCGACCACCGCACCCATCAGATCGAATTTGAAGCTTTCCGCCATGTGCGCGCAGCTCACGGCTTTCATGACCGCATCGTCGTCTTCCAGCTTTTCCGCATAGGCGGCCTGGGATTCGCCTGAACCTTTGAGCTTCGCATACATGGCGTTCCACACCAATTGTTGGCCGTTTGACGATGCGCCATTCGAGGTACCGGATTCGCCGTTTTGATTGTCCGATTCTCCAGAATCGGACGCGGAAGATGCGGAAGACGCGCTGGATGTAGCAGTGTCGAACAGCTGGTGATAGTAGGTTTCGCTGACGTACACGTCCGATCCGATCACGCTGCGGGTCACCGCGCTGACATACGCGTCGCCCTGCACTTCGTTGCCGTTGGTCAGCGTCACCGTATCGCCCGCGTTGACGCCCATTGCGCTTGCCGCGGACTGCGATACGATCACGCCGTCATCGCCCAGGCTTATCGCGTCCTTCGTGTCGGAAGTACCATTCGCGTCCGATTTTCCAGAATCGGACATCTGGGACCCGTTTTTACCGCTCTGGTTGTCCGATTCTCCAGAATCGGACACCGAAGACGCAGAGGAAGACGCTCTGGACTTCCCGCTGAACAACGACTTCGCACCATCCACCCAACTGGAACGCACCGGCTGCAACGTGACCATCTTGCCGAACTCGCTGCGTTCACTGTCGGGCACGGCAACCAGCTGAATGCTTTCGCTCCCCGAATCGCCGGTCAGATCACCCGATTCAACGCGCACGTCCATGCTCGACGTGACGCGACCATCCGAAGCGACTTTTTGCCGCATCGCATCGGCATCATCATCGTTCGCGACCACCATCAAATCGTACTGATACACGTCCTGATACTGTTTCGCACCCAATGCGGCGACGGTGTCGTTGATCGCAAGTCCGCACACAATCAGCGCGGTGCAGCCGGCCACGCCGCCGACCGTCATGATCAGACGCGATTTGAAGCGGAAAATGTTGCGCGCCGTGACTTTGCCGAGGAAGCTCATGCGATTCCACAACGGCTTGATACGCTCCAGTAGAATGCGCGATCCTGCACGCGGCGCTTTCGGACGCATGAGACTGGCCGGCTTCTGTCGCATTTCCTGCGCGCACGCATACACGGTTGCGGCAAGCACGCCGACCACGAACAGCGCGACTCCGGCCGTTCCATACAGCCAGTCGTATTCCAAACGTACGTCCGGCATCACATACAGGCCTCGCAATACGACAAGCAGGAACGCCGGAATGCCAAGGAAGCCTGCGATCAGGCCGAGTCCACCGCCGATCAGACAGGCGAACAGCGCGAACAACAGGTATCGTGAGGCGACCGCAAGACGCCCGTAGCCGAGCCCTGTGTATGTGCCGATCAGCCCGCGATCCTCTTCGACCATGCGCGCCATGGCGGTCAGACTCATCATCACCGCCACGAGCAAGAACACGATCGGGAATGCGTTGCCCAGCGATTGGATGGATTCCAGATCAGATTTCAGCGAGCTGAATCCGCCGATTTGCGACCGGTCCTGCACATACCAACGCACTTGCGGAATGCTGTCTTCCAGCTCGTTTTGCTTGGATTGCAGTGTCCGTTCGGTGTCTTTTTTCTGCTGGTCCAATTGCGATTGCGCCTGGTCGAGTTGCGCTTTGGCTTCCGCTAATTGCGGGCTTGAGGCAATTACCGTTTCACGTAGCGTTTCACGGGTTGTTTCGTCGAGGGATCCTGCAGCCGCGCCCGCCTGCATATTGACGATTTGGTCGATTTGCTGGTTGAGCTGACTGCGATTGCTGTCGATCTGCTGTTGCGCTGCGGCGAACTGTTTGTCAGCTTGCGCTTTCGCCTCGTCGATTTGTTTGGTTCCAGCGTCGAGTAGTTCCTGATGGCGTGCTTGCTGGCGGTTCTTGCGTACCGTGCCGTCGATGCGGTCAGCGACTTCGCTGACGGTGTCGTCATAGGCGTCACTGAACGAGTCCTTGTCGGAGGCGCCTTTCACGAGAACGGTGACGGCCGTGTACATGCTGCCGGTCACACCGTCGGACGGCGCAAAGAACGTGTAGTCGCTGGTAGCGGAGGAACGGAACGCGTTCGTACCCGAATAGCCGTCTGGATTGGTGAGATCCTGCGGGTCAAGCACCACGCCCACAATGGTCAGTTCGGCAGGGAAGCCCGGTGCCTGATTGTCCGATTCTCCAGAATCGGACATCTGGGACCCGTTTTCGCCCGTTTGGTTGTCCGATTCTGCAGAATCGGACACGGAAGACGTCGCAGAAGAAGCAGAAGACGCCGAATCCTGCAGCGTCACCGTAATATGGTCGCCCTTTTTGTAGCCGGAATCCTTGATGAATTTGCGCGTCACCGCAATCTCACCGGACTTCTCCGGCATGCGTCCGCTCTGCAGATACGGCTGGTCAATGCCGTTCGTGCCGATCTCCTGCATGGTCACGGTTTTTTTGCCGTTCAAATCGACGGTCACGGTTTGTGAACGTTCGCCCTGCACTTTCGCCACACCGGAAATCTTACGGAGCGCGGCAATATCGTCATCGGTCAATCCGGCCGTCGACAACACCTGAATGTCGTGCAATCCTTGGGTGTCGAAAAAACGATCCGTCGCAAGAAAAGCGTCTCGGCAACCCGCGTAAATGCCCGTAAGCACGGCGACGCCCAGCAACGAGATCAGTGCGATGGAGATGAATCGCTTCCACGCATGCAACCACATACGCACCATGTCTTTGATGAATGCCATGACGACCTCCAGCCCGTAGCGCTCAAGCAGCACCAACCATTGCTCCCAAAACCTTCATTTTATTGAACTATCGAACTATTGAACACTATGAAACCGAATCCACGCGCTACAGCTACAATCGGGGAAGACGCGCCATGCCAAAAACCATAGGCGCGTCACCTACCACTACTGCCGAACGCAACATCGCCAAGATCGCCAAACTTTTGCCGAATTTGCCGAATTTGCCGAATATTGCCGAGGCACCCAAGAAGAGGAAGCATTCATGAGCGACGCAACCGTTGCGAAGAAACCGCGCGAAACCGACGATGTGCCGGTTCCGCCGACGCTGCGCAAGTCTTTGAAGAATCGTCATATTCAATTGATCGCATTGGGCGGCGCGATCGGCACCGGCCTGTTCTATGGTTCCAGCGAGTCGATTCAGCTGGCGGGCCCGGCCATTCTGCTCGCCTATCTGATCGGCGGTCTGGCGATTTTCCTGATCGTGCGCGCCCTGTCCGAAATGGCGGTCGAGGATCCGAAGGCGGGCGCGTTCAGCTATTACGCCACGCAGTACTGGTCGAAGCGAGCCGGCTTTATTTCCGGCTGGAATTACTGGTTCAACTACGTGCTCGTGGCCATGGTGGAGTTGGCCGTGGTTGGCTCGTTCGTGAATTACTGGTTCCCGAACATTCCGAAGTGGGTGTCGGCGGCGGTGTTCCTGGTGGCCATCGCGGCGCTGAATCTTATGGGCGTGAACAAGTTCGGCGAATTTGAATTCTGGTTCGCCATCATCAAGATCGTGGCCGTGCTTGCCATGATTTTCGGCGGTTTGTATGTGATCATCGCGAATGTGCCGACCGCTTCGGGCATTCGCGCGTCGTTCGCCAACTGGTTTACCGTTGACGGCGGATTCCTGCCGCATGGCCTGATGTCTCGCAATGCGGACGGCACGTGGACCGGCCTGCTGATGGCGCTGGTCGTGGTGATGTTCAGCTTCGGCGGCACCGAGCTCATCGGCATCACCGCGGGCGAAACCGAAAATCCGCGCACCACCATCCCGAAGGCCACGAACGGCATTATCTGGCGTATTCTCGTGTTCTACATCTGCGCGCTCGGCGTGATTATGGCCGTGGTGCCGTGGAGCACGATCGACGGCAATTCCAGCCCGTTCGTGCAGATTTTCGACTCGGTGGGCGTGCATGCGGCCGCCGGCATTCTGAATTTCGTGTGCTTGACCGCCGTGATGAGCGTGTACAACTCCGGCCTGTACGCGAACTCGCGCATGCTGTATTCGTTGGCGAAGCAGGGCAATGCGCCCGCGTATCTGGGCCGCCTGAACAAGCGCGGCGTTCCGGTCGGGGGTGTGATCACGTCGGCCATCATCATTGCGATCGCCGTGGTGGTGGTGTTCGTGTGGCCTGATTTCGCGTTCAATTATTTGATGTCGATTGCCACGATTGCCGCTGCGATTAATTGGATCATGATCATGATTACGGAAATTAAGTTCCGTCGCGTTGTCGCCGCCGGCGACGGTCCGAATGATTTAAAGGGATTGAAGGGCCAGGAAGCACTTGACAAACTTGCGTTCAAGCTGCCGTTCGCCAAGGTGACGCCGTATGTGGTGATCGCGTTCATGCTGCTGGTCGTGGTGCTGATGTGCTTCTCCGCAAGCTATCGCATCGCAGTGGTCGCCGGCGTGATTTGGCTGGTCGTGCTGTTCGCCGCCTATCAGATCACACAGAAGCGCGCCTGAAGTCGTAAGGCAACAATGCGCCCATGCCTCAAGCGAGGGGCACGGGCGCTTTTTGATTTCAGATTACGATTTCAGATTTCAGATTTTGATTTCCAATCCGCGATTCCCGGGCTGTTCTGGGGACTCGCGCCGTTCGACCTGTGGTACCTGTCGAAGCAGTCCGGCAACACCGTCGCAATCCTGTATGGCGTAACCCTTGCGGCGATCGCCGCGATCGGCTCGCTGCTCGCTTTCATCCTGCCCTTGTCGGGGCGCAGCAAATGCGCAATCGCAATTTTTAATTCATCATCGCATTAACTCATCATCGCATCTTATTCCGCTGCCGGAGCGGGACCGGTCGAAGCGCGGGCACGCAATTCGTACGGCCCTTCCATCAGATGCCCCACACGCTCGCCGCCGATCAGCTTGAGCAGCAATCCGGCGGCCTGCTTACCGGTATCGACCACGTCACGGCCCATGGCGGTCAGGTTCGGATACGCCGCGGTGCACATGAGGGAATCATCCCACGACATGATGGAGATTTCCTCCGGTACTTTGATGCCTTGCGAAGCTGCCACGCCAAGGCCAGCCAACGCCATCACATCATTGTCGTAGATGATCGCCGTCGGATGCTCAGAGAACGCCAGCAGGCGCTTCGTGGCCTCGCGACCGGTTTCCGGCGTGTAGTCGGTGTGCAGGCAACGATAACGCATGCCCAGCTCGGAAGCGACGTCCGCAAAGGCGAAATCGCGAATATACGAGTGCGCAAGCGATTCGGGACCGCCGACGCGGGCGATCTGACGATGCCCGAGATCATACAGGTATCGCACCGCTCGGCGCACGGCATCGGCGTCGGCGCTTGACAGACTCGACAGATTGCCGACCACGGAGGCATCGGCAATGGCAAGCACCGGCATCTCCTCATGCTCCTCAAGCAAGGCAACGCAAGGGTCTCCAAGCTCGACCTTGACGAGCAGCATGGCGTCGACGTTGCCAGTAGCAATCCAATCATCGATGATCGAAAGCTTCGAGTCCTCACCCACGGCCATGCGTACCAGCAGAGAATAATCGTATTTTTCCAGCTCGGCGCCAAGACCGGAAATAAGTTCCATCATGTAGGATTCGACGGAAAGCAGCTTCGGGTCGTAACCCAACACTAGACCCACGCGCTGCGTCTTCGCCTTGGCCAGCGCCTGTGCCGCGCCATTCGGCTTCCATCCCAGTTCGTGTGCGACCTTCAACACTTTGTCTCGGGTCACATCGGAAACACCAGACTTGCCGTTGAGCGCATACGAAACGGCGCTACTAGAGACTCCCGAAGCCTTGGCAACGTCAAAAATCGTCACCTTGCTTTTTTGAATAGGCATGTCCGTGTCCTTCTTCTTAACTTAAATCGCAACTTAAACGGTTCATCTACATCGTACAGCAAAAGCGCCGACCAACCTCTTGAAAAGTCAGTGTTCACAACACTTTCGTCTCTTAAGGTTGGCGGCGCTTCAACTTATGTTTTTACTCAACCGAACACGTCAACTGAAATTTCAGTAGTCCTCTATCCACTCTTCTATCGCTTCAGTAGACGGCACATTCGCGGAATCTCACCATTCACGCTTCAGATCGTTGACGGAACGCAGCACGTTGGCGGCTGCGAACGCACCCGGATCGGCAAGCACTGCGACATCGGCGGTGGCGATGTGCAGCATGACGCTTTCGCCCGGAAGCAGCGAGACCATGCCCTCGGCCACCGAAACCTTCACGTCGACCTTGTCTGCCATGCAGAACAGGTCGCGCACGTAGCTCTTGGTCGTGACGGTAAGTTCCACGCCATCTTCCACGGCAACGGCCGCGATACGCTTCGCGCTGAGGGCGAGTTTCACGTGAAACATTTCTTGTATTCGCGCAACGGTTGCGGCACGGATGGCCATCCGCGCGTTCCGGAAGACGAACAGATGGCCGCCGAACTGACCGCATACCTGGAATCATTCGGCCCGGACCTCTGGCAATAGCTTATGCGCTCGCAGTGCAGCGCATTTTATTTGATTCGTTTCTGCGATTTTGGTGGCATAAATCACAGAAACGTTGATTTTTCAACGATTTTTTATTTGACTGGTATTTGATTCGTATTTGACTGACGTGCGATCAGCAGGACTTCAATCACAATATAAAGCGTGCGATTGCAGCACACTATAAGCACAGCAATCGCACGCTATTCATTGTTAACTATCGACAATCATTCAACGCGATTATTCAGCGTAATCAGAGTCGGTGTGATCGGTCAGGTCCAGCTTGAATGGGTGAGCAGGCAGCTTATTGTCATTAAACAACGGTGCCGGACCCCAACTACGCCATGCGTAACGCATCATAACCGGTTGCGGCACTTTCGGTGTGGCCAACGTAATCGTGCCGATACTGCGGCTGTTGATCGGAATACCGAATTCCGTGGCGTTGTAATCAACCACATTGACCTTTGCGTTGACCAGATCGTCAATATCGCAATCCACGAAAATCGCGGCGTAGGCCGGATGGAACACACCATCGGCACCGGCAAGCTCGAAACCGGAACGTTCCGGCAGACGTACCAATGAAGGCAGGCTCTTGGCGAACTCGTCACCAAAACTGTCAGGCGTGGTGCCACTGAAATGCAGGCCATGCGCGTACCGGAAGAACAGGCGCACGCGGCCGCCTTCGTCGCAGCGGAAACCAAGTACCGTCGGCCCATACACCGGAACACGACTCATGCCGTAAATCTGGCGGAGCGCGCATTCGCCGAGACGCTCACCCGGCGTACGCTTATCAACCGGATGAATGTTGTTGTATTCGCCGCAATCCATAGTGCAGATGGCGAACACATTGTCGATGGACTGCGCGGCATCCCACTGAGCCTCGCGCAACACCGGCCACAGCATCGGATCGCCGTCGCCCTCGTCGACCTTCTTGTCAATCCACTGCGGCAATTGCACGATCAAGAACGGCAGGCTTTCGCTCCACAGCGCACGCCATTCACCAATCATCATGCCCAGCAACTCACGGTAGGATCCGCAATATGGCTCGTCTTCCTCGCCCTGATACCACAGGAATCCAGCCAAGGAATAGGGCACAATACGCTCCAGCATGGCATGGAACGGGCCAGCCGGACGCCACTGCGAAGTCGGCGTCATCGGCGGCGGCCACGGGCATTCGCCATACTGTTGGGTCAGCGTATCCCACGTCACATCAGGATCGGCTTCACGAGCTGCAGCAATCGACGCATTCCACGTATCAGAACACGACTGCCATTCGCGATACTCCAAATCGAACTGTTCCTGCGTTTTACCGGCGACCGCCTGCTCGTAGCGAGCAAGATAATCGCGCCCGGATTCACTGGAATTCAGTGCGTCCTCGCTCATCCAACAGCTAATCGACGTACCCCCGATATAACAGTCGATAATGCCGATTGGAAGGTCGGAATCAAGTTCATCACGCAGTTTTCGCGCGAAATAGTACGCTACGGCACTCATCACGCCACTATTTTCGGGCGATGATTCCTGCCAGCTTGCCGCATGTTCGGCGTTGCGATTGATCACACCGGTTTTCGGCACATTGTAGAAGCGCAGTAACGGATCGGCACAGTTATCGAGGGCTTCCTCGGCGTCCTCACTGTTGCGCAATTCAAGTTCCATATTGCTTTGACCGCCGGCCAGCCATACTTCGCCGATAAGCACGTCATAATATTCGATGAAATCGTTGCCTGCGGTGACGCGCAACGTGTAAGGGCCACCTTCGGGCTGTGCCGGCAGCATGACGCGCCATGGTGAAAAACCGTTCTTGATCTCTTTGGAGGCGTACGCATGCGCCTGCACGATCACGGAACCATCGAAATCGCGGATTTCCGCGGAAACCTCAAGTCCGGCGCAATCGGCATCAAGCGCGCCGAACACGGCGATGGGCTTGTTACGCTGCAACACCATATGCGAGGCGAAAATCGCGGCAACGTGCAGAACTCCTGACGTGCTACGGTCTTCGGTAGGTTCAGCCGACGTTGTCATTTCAGAACCAGGTGCGGGACCAGTCGCAGTGACCATGACATCTCTTCCTATAGAAAAACCGTAAGAAACCGTACATATCTATCCTAGAACAATATGCGACAGAACATACAAAAAGACCGCCACCCGTAAGGGCAGCGGTCTTGTAAAAGACTCAGCGATTAGCCGAATGAGCCACATCAGCCACGGGCGATCTTGCCGGTGAAGGTGGCCATATCAGCGTCGTCATCCTTGCCGTTGTTCCAGGAGAACATGGCGCGCAGCTTCGGACCGACGGTCTCGATGCGGACGTTGCCATACTCCTCCTGCAGAGCCTTGAACTTCGGAGCGCCAGCATCCTGGTCCTCGATGAACTCCTTGGCGAAGGAACCGTCCTGGATGCGCTGCAGATGGTACTGCATGCGCTCACGTACGTGCTCGTCGATGCAGGTGTTGGTGTAGTCGCCGTACTGGGCGGTGTCGGAGCAGGACCAACGGGCCTTGTTCAGGCCACCCTCGTTCATGAGGTCGACGAGCATCTTCAGCTCGTGGCAGACCTCGAAGTAAGCGATCTCCGGCTGGTAGCCAGCGTCGGTGAGGACCTCGAAGCCCATCTCGACGAGCTTGTTCACGCCGCCCATGAGCACATTCTGCTCACCGAACAGATCGGTCTCGGTCTCTTCCTTGAAGGTGGTCTTGATGGCGCCTGCACGCAGAGCGCCCAGAGCCTTGGCGTAAGCCAGGGTGATGTCCCAAGCGTCGCCGCGCGGATCCTGTTCGACAGCCACGACGACCGGGACGCCACGGCCGTTGGCGTACTCACGACGCACGATGTGGCCCGGGCCCTTCGGGGCGACCATGAAGACCGGGTGGTCCTCGGTCGGCTTGATGTAGCCGTAGTGGATGTTGAAGCCATGAGCGAAGGCGACAGCGGCTCCCGGCTTGATGTTCGGCTCAATATCGTTGGCCCAGATGGTGCGCTGATACTGATCCGGAGCCAGAATCATGATGATGTCGGCTTCAGCGGCGGCTTCCGGAACGGACTTGACTTCCAGACCCTGCTCCTTGGCGTGCTCGACAGACTTGGAGGTCGGGCGCAGGCCGACGACGACGTCGACGCCGGAATCGCGCAGGTTCAGCGCATGGGCGTGGCCCTGGGAACCGTAACCGATGATGGCAACCTTCTTGCCTTCGAGGACCGAGAGATCGCCGTCGTTCTCATACCAGATTTGTGCAGCCATTGTACTTGGCACTCCTTTTGTGTAGTGGGGTGAACGCTTGAAAAGCGTTCGGGTTTCTACCATTCGCAGATGAAATTCGTGGTTTCGTGCATGGATTTTGTCCTGCAAACTGGGGTCCATCCTACCGGAGCGGCCGTTTTGGTACGTATCCAGTCCACAAAGTGAGCCGCGAAATCGTAAAAAATTCGTCGCGGCGCAATCGTGATACCTTTCCTGCGAAACCCCTACGGAAGCGACGTTTCGGGCCGTTGGAATGTTGTTTCCGTTGGGAATTGCGATTAAGCCCCTACCGAAGCGACGTTTCGATCGCTGAAAATGACGTTTGTGCGGGCAGGCATGTGCTTATTTAGGTGACGCTTCATGCATTTTGGTAGGAAAGTGGCTTAGGATAGGCACGTAGGATTGTTTGATGAGGAAGCTGAAGCAATGGTCACTGCGACGGGGATTGCGCCTGGTTCCGAAATGACGGCGCAGATGGAGCAGGTGGAGGAGCGTAATGTCTCGGGCGTGCTGCATGTCGCCGCGATTTTCGCCTCGCACATGGTATTGCAACGCAACAAGCCCATTGCGGTGTTCGGCGCATTGGCTGCCGATTGCGCCGGTATGGAGGTTGTGGCGGAAATACACGACTTTGACGGCTCCCTGATCGCGCAGGAACATGCTTATTCTTCGCAGAACGTGGTCAACGGCTTTTCGCAGTGGCGCGTGATGCTGCCCGCGCAACCGGAAGGCGGTCCGTACACGCTTCGTATCATCGCGGGCAATGATGCCATCGAATTCGACGACGTGCTTATCGGCGAAGTGTGGCTCGCCGGCGGCCAAAGCAATATGGAACTTGAGTTGCGTAACAGCGAGCATGCCGACGAAGCACTTGAGGATTGCGCCGATCCGCTGCTGCGTTTCTACAATGTGCCCAAAACCGGTGTCATCAATCGCAATGCGGAAAATACGTCGAGCTGGCAGGAATCGTCGCCGGAAAACAGTGGTGTGATGAGTGCCGTCGCCTACTATTTCGCACGCAAGCTGCGCTCCGAACTCGACCCCGATCTGCCGGTCGGCATTGTCGACTGCTATATCGGCGGCACGTCGATCAGCTGCTGGATGAGCGAGGACGCACTCAATTCCAGCGATGCCGGCCGCGACTATCTGACGCGCTACCAGCGTGCGATCGCAGGCAAGACGCAACAGCAGTTCGAGCTGGAAACCAGCGAATGGCAGTCGCAGATGGACGCATGGAACGCGGCTGTGGAAACGGTGCGTCAGACCAATCCGAACGCAACGAGCAGCGAGTTGAGCGAACAGTGCGGCACCTGCCCGTGGCCGCCGCCGCTCACCCCTACATCGCAATGGCGTCCGTGTGGCCCCTTCCACGCCATGCTGGAACGTATCATGCCCTACTCGCTGGCCGGTTTCCTGTGGTATCAGGGTGAGGAAGACGAGCAATACAGCGGTTCCTACCGCGAGCTGCTCGGCATGATGATCGGCGAATGGCGTGCGCTGTGGAGCGAAAATCTGCCGTTCCTCATCGTGCAGTTGCCGCAATGGATCAACGGCAAGACGGCTGCGGACGGCAACGATCCGATGCGCTGGCCGGTGCTGCGTGAGGCCCAATGGGACGCCGCGCAGTCCATAGACAACGTGTACGCCATCTGCACGATCGACTGCGGCGAATACGACAACATCCACCCGCTGGACAAGCGCACGCCCGGCGAACGCCTTGCCAATTGCGCGCTGCGGCAAATCTACGGCATGGATCGCGTTCCGGTGCACGGCCCGACGGTGCTGGGCTTCCGATGCGACCCGAACGGCCGCGTACGCCTGTTCTTCCGCTATGCGCACGGTTTGCATTTCGAAGGCACCACGCCCGGCGGCGGCGACGATGATTTCGATGGCCAGCTGCCGACTTTGGTGCGCGTGCCGGAACGTTCCGGCTTCGAACTGGCCGGTTCCGACGGTATGTTCCACCCGGCGACCGCCGCGATTTTCGTGGATTGCGACATCGATGATCTCGTCAATTCCAGAGTGAACGTGGTCGATTACAACGCTACGGAATTCGGCATTCCGATTAACAGCCGCAGCATCGGCACGATCACGCTGGCGACTCCGGATGTGCCGGAGCCGATGGCGATGCGATACGCCTGGCGCAGTTGGGGTCCGGCTCCGCTGTTCAACGACGACGGCCTGCCCGCGCAGCCGTTCCGTCTGGACCTGACCGACCATACCTCCCCCGTCGAGTCCGCCGAGCCCGTCACCCCCGACGGCACCGCTGACTGAGGCCGTCGGTCTGGTCGCGCCGGTCTAATCGCCCCGTCTAATCGCAAAAACGGCATTCCCATCCGGCTTTTGTTACCGTAACCAGCCGATTCGGGTAACAAAAGCCGGAAGAGGAGGCCGTTTTGTGTTTCGTGCGATTACTCAGCGGTTGCGGCAGCCGCGTCGACAATCACCGCCGCGTCCTCGCCACGCTCGCTGCCGGACTTGCCAAGCGCAAGCTGGGCGGCGGCGAACAGCACCGCCAGCCAGATGACGCCGGCGATCACGGCGATGCGATAGCTTGCGGAGAAGCACATGAGCACCACAACCAGCAGCATGAACGCGATCACCACATACGGCGTCACATTGGCGAACGGCAGCTTGAACGCGATCTTGTCGAGCGCTTCCTTGCCCTTCAGCCCCTTAAGTTCGGCCGGGCCATCGCCAGCCGCAACCATGCGACGGAACTTAATCTCCGTAACCATGATCATGATCCAGTTGATCGCAGCCGCGATCGTGGCGATCGACATCAGGTAATTGAACGCGAATTCCGGCCATACGAACACGACGACAACGGCAATCGCAATAATTATCGCGGAAGTGATAACACCCCCAACCGGCACGCCTTTCTTGCTGAGCTTACCCAGGTAAGCCGGCGCGTTGCCCTGCTTTGCCAGCGAATACAGCATGCGGGAGTTGGCGTACAGGCCGGAATTGTAGACGCTCATCACGGCGGTCAGGCACACGAAATTGAGGATGCCGGCGGCCGCGTGCACGCCGACGGAATCGAAGATCTGCACGAACGGGCTGGAATCGCCGTCGATTTTGCTCCACGGAATCACCGCCATAATCACGCCGAGCGCGCAGATGTAGAAGACGAGAATACGCCAGATGATGCCGTTCGTGGCCTTCGGAATGGTGGTGCGCGGATTCTCGGTTTCGCCGGCGGTGATGCCGATGAGTTCGGTGCCGCCGAAGCTGAACATCACCACGACGAGCGCCATCAGCAGGCCGGTCCACGTGCCGTCGGCGTTGCGGGTCATCAGGCCGTGCGGCAGGAATCCGCCGTCCACGGTGAACCAGTTGGCGAAGCTCGCGCGAATGCCCGAAGCGGTCGGCACATTGGCGATGATCACATACAGGCCGCCGAGAATCATGGCCAGCACGGCCACGATCTTGATGATGGCGAACCAGAATTCGAATTCGCCGAACTTGTTCACGCCCATGAGATTCAGTGCTGCGATGGCCACGAGGAACACCGCCGCCGACACCCACTTCGGAATGTTCGGGAACCAGTAATTCACGAACGAGCCGACCACGGCAAGCTCCACCATGGCCACCAGCACGTAGTTGAACCAGTAGTTCCAGCCGGAAATGAAGCCCGCTCGCCGTGACCAGTAGCGCGTCGCGTAGTAGCTGAACGCGCCTGCCTTCGGATCTTCGACCGCCATTTCGCTCAGAGCGCGCACGATCATGAAGATCGCGAGACCGCCGACGAGGTAGGCGAGCAGAATGGACGGGCCGGCCAGCTGGATGGATTCGCTGGAGCCGTAGAACAGGCCGGTGCCGATGGCGCCACCCAGCGCGATGAGCTGGATATGGCGGTTTTTCAACGATTTACGGAGCGTCGGCGGAACCGGCACGTCGTCGGTTCCACGCGGCTTCTTTGCGGCGGTGACGTCGCTCATGAATGCTTCCTCTTCTCTGTTTCCTTGCGATTGCGCGTTGTGCGTTGCGCTCGCTGCTTGCGTTGCGTGCTGTTGCACGCTTGCATGTGCTTGTTTTGCTTGCTTTTTTGCGATTCGCCCTTTGTGAGGGAACGTTCCCGATTGTAGCGGGAAGCGGCGGGCAAAGTGTTGGTTTGTTCGTTCCGGAATGTCTGGTTTGCTTAACGGGTTGTTTGGTTTAGAAGTTCGATTCGCGCGATTGCTGTGCGATTCGAACGCGCGATTTGGACACGTGTTGCGGATGTGCGGTTTGGCGCGTCTTTCCAAGCTTCATGGTGTTCAATGGAATGAGGGGCTACGAACGGAGGTCGACATGGCATTCGTCAAGGACATGCTGCGAATGTGGGCGCATTCGTGGAAAAGATTCATTTCCATCGCCATGATCACGTTGCTCGGTGTGGCCGTGCTCACCGGCATTTACGCGGGCTGCCGTGACGCGTTCCGCAGCACCGATCGCTTTTTCGACGCGCAGGGCCTGCACGACGTCCAGGTGCTGTCCACTGCGGGCCTGTCGAACGGCGATATCGCCGCGTTGCGCAAGGTGAACGGTGTTGCGAAAGTGCAGGCGGAACGGTCGCAGGAAGTGACGTTCGATTTGGACGGCCGCAAGTCGGCGACCATGCAGGAAATCGGCACGAACGGCATTGACCAGCCATACTTGCAGGAAGGGCGCATGCCGAAGAAAGCCGGCGAAATCGCGGTAACCAGGAAATTTATTCGCGATTCGGGCAAGCGTATCGGCAGCCGCCTCACCGTAACCCCCGAATCGGCTTCCTCCGATACTTCCGATACGAACGATACGAACGGTGCGGACGGCACGAATGAAACGAACGGCACGGACGAGGCGCCGAGCTTCCCGACCAAGCTCACCATCGTGGGCGTGGTGCTCGATCCGCAGAACCTGAGCAACCCGGACGGCTACTCCGCCATGACCTCGTTCCGTTCCACCGCCACCACCGACTACACGTTCTTCGCGCCGTCCGATGGCGTGACCGGCACCCTCTACACGTCCGCCACGCTGCTCGTCAAGGGTGCGGCCGCCGAAAGCACGTTCGACGAATCGTACGAAAACACCGTCAAGCAGGTGACCGACCGCATCGACGGCACCGTGAAAACCGACCGCCAGAAGGCCCGTCGGCAGGAACTGCTCGACGCGGGCAACAACAAGATCGCCGACGCGCGTGCGGAAGCCGACAAGAAGTTCGCGGACGCGCAGTCGCAAATCGACGCGAATCGGCAGCAATTCAACCAGCAGGTCGACCAGATTGTCAGCATGCAGGCGGGCGCGGCAGCTGCGGGAGCTGCGGCAAACGGCGCGAACGCAGGTGCGGCGGCGGCTGCAGGTGCAACTACCCCCCAACTTGACGAAACCACGCGTGAAACAATGCGTGAAACCATCATCGCCGCTAGTCCCGAACTGACGCAAGCCAAGCAGCAGCTCGACCAGGCGCAATCGCAATTGAACGAGCAGAAGGCAAGTACCGAACATACGCTGAAAACCAAGGAAAACGAGCTGAAAACCAGCATTCCGCAAGTGCGCTGGTATGTGCAGGACCGGCAGTCGCTCGGCGGGTTCAGCGCGCTCAAATCCGACCTCGACTCCATCCAGTCGCTCGGCAACGCGTTCCCGATTGTGTTCCTGCTGGTGGCCGTGATGATGAGCCTGACCGCCATGGCGCGCATGGTCGAAGAGGACCGCTCGCTCATCGGCACGTACGTGGGGCTCGGCTACGGGCGGCTGGCGGTCGCGTCGCGCTACCTGCTGTTCGCGTTGCTCGCCTGCCTCATCGGCGGCGGCCTCGGCCTGATCGCCGGCTTCCTTGGCATTCCGGCGTTTCTGCTGGTCGTATTGCAAGGCATGTATGTGATGCCCGGCCTGCGGCTGGAATACGACTGGCTGTACGGCTCGCTCGGCATCGCGCTGTTCGTGGTCGGCGTGCTCGCCGCCACCATCTACGCGTGTGTGCAGGAAATGCGGCAGACGCCCGCCGCGCTGATGCGTCCGAAAGCGCCGCGCGCCGGCTCGCGCATTCTGTTGGAACGGATTCGGCCGGTCTGGAATCGCATCGGCTTCCTCGGCAAAGTGACCGCGCGCAACATCTTCCGCTTCAAGTCGCGCCTCATCATGACGGTCGGCGGCGTCGCCGGCTGCACCGCGCTGATCGTCTGCGGCCTGGCCATCAACGACACCGTCGCAGACCTCGGCATCAAGCAATACCGCGACATCTACCAGTACGACCTGATGGTGGTTTCCGACGATTCGGACGCGTCGGCGATGCGCACGAAAGTCGCGTCAGACGGGCGCGTCACGTCATCGCTTGACGTGCGCATAGAGTCGGGCGATTTGACGGTTGCGGGCAGTGGCGACGGTGACAGCGGCAAGGCCGGCAGCAGCGGCAGCGAAAGCATCCAGCTGGTCGCGGTGCCGGAAAAGCATCTGTCCGATTTGGGCGAAATGGTCACGTTGCAGCCGGTCTCGTCCGGCATACTGGGCACGTCCGGCGTCGGCAAAACCGGTTCGCTGAAACTCGATGACGATGGCGTGATCGTCGCGCAGTCGGCGGCAAGCGCGCTGGGCGTCAAGGCCGGTTCCAAGGTGCGACTGACCAACGGCGACGGCGTGCAGGCCACGGCGAAGGTGAGCGCGGTGAATCGCAACCTCATCGGCTCGGATGTGTATGTAAGCGAAACCTACTACGCCAAGCTTTTCGACTCGAAAGACGCGAAGAACACCAAGAATTCCAAGAGTTCCGAGGATTCCGAGGCTCTGACGTGGAACGCCATGCTCGCCAAGCTTTCCGGCTCCGACACTTCGCAAACCGACTATGCGGAATCGCTCGAAGAGGACAGTTCGGTGATGAAGGCCGTAAGTTGCGCGCATATGGCCGACAGCTTCAAATTCGACCTCATGGGCGCGGTGGTGGCGCTGATCGTGGCGCTCGCCGGCGGTCTGGCACTGGTGGTGCTGTTCACGCTCGCCAACACGAACGTGTCAGAACGCGTGCGCGAGATGGCCACGCTCAAGGTGCTTGGCTTCTTCGACCGCGAAGTGCACCATTACGTGAACCGTGAGATGATGATCCTCACCGTCATGGGCGTGATACTGGGTCTGCCGCTCGGCCGGCTCGTCGGCGGCATGCTGACGATGGCGCTCAACATGCCCTCGTTGTATTTCGAGGTGGAGGTCAAGCCGCTGAGCTACGTGATCGCGGCCGTGGCGACCATGGCCTTCGCGCTGCTCGTGCAGCTGTTCGTCAACCCCGTCCTCGACCGCATCGACCCCATCAGCTCCCTCAAGTCCGTGGAGTAGCGCCCCTCCGAAGCCCTCTCAGTTCTTCGGGTAGCGGTAGTTGTGGGGGAGTTGGGTGGTGAGCTGCGGGTCCAGGCCGAGTTCCTTGAGTTGGCGGTCGATTTCGAGGCGCGCACGTTCCACAAGTTCGGCGCGACGGCTGTCCAAACCGTTCAGCCCCTCCTGCTTTTCCAGCGATTCCAACGTCTCCGCCATACGCTTGAGCCGGTCCTGATGATGCAGCAGCGCACGTACCTGCGCATGTTCGCGTACGATCGTCCGCCAATCGGATGGTGTGTGTGCAATCTCCCGAACCGCGGTGACCG
>ERZ772872.1905-NODE-1905-length-18019-cov-4.760966_pt1 | contig 18019 bp, 10 predicted proteins | sample MGYA00512132_ERZ772872 | MGnify/ENA primary metagenome ERZ772872 (study PRJEB29015, sample SAMEA2737724) | human gut metagenome | biome: human gut; feature: human-associated habitat; material: faeces | place: China | collected 2012 ...
AAGAGAAGAAACAACCACCGTTAATATCAATGTTCGTACCTGTCAGGTAAGAAGATTCGGAGCAAGCGAGGAAGCAAACCAGGTCGGCAACTTCATCGGCAGTTCCTTCACGACGCAATGCGTAGGAAGCCTTCATACGTTCGCGGTTTTCCGGCGTATTGAAACGGTCGTGGAAAGAAGTGGCAATCGTGCCTGGACAGATAGCGTTGCAACGGATTCCCTGAGGGCCGAGTTCCTTCGCCATGGAACGGGTAAATGTCATTACCGCACCTTTCGCGGTTGCATACATGGAAGCTCCATTGCCACCGCCGTCGCGGGCAGCCAATGAAGAGAAGTTGACGATAGAACCGCCTGCCGGCATCATCGGAACCACTTCACGGGTACAGAGGAATACGGAACGCATATTGACATCCATCAGGAAGTCATACCAGTCTTCGTCCTGTTCGGTGATTTTCTTACGGCCTACAATGCCGCCTACTACATTCACCAATACATCTACCTTGTCGCCGAATGCCTTGTTGCACTCTGCAAAAAGATTCTTTACCGCAGCAGCCTTTGTCATATCACCCTGAACTGCGATTGCTTCGCCACCGACATTTTTAATCAGTGCCAATGTTTCCTGTGCATCGGCTTCATTGTCGAAATAGTTCAGGCAAACTTTTGCACCTTCTGCTGCCAATTTCACTGATATTGCACGACCAAGGTCGCGTGCGCCACCTGTTACGATAGCTACTTTTCCTTCTAATTTCATAATTGTCTTGTTTTTAAAATACGTTTATTTTTCTATTTGTTTAATCTCTCCTACTGTCAGGAAGATAGAACACAGCGATAGCGGCACCAAAGCTCCCAACAGACTGAATAATAATATCCAATTCGTAATATAACTGGCAAAAAGGATTGCCAGGATAGTACCCAATACGGCCGAAGCACCGCCCAGTCCTGCCAGCGAGCCGACAGATTTGCCACTGTGCAGGTCGCTCGGGATAGTCTGCAAGTTCGTCATAAAGAACTGGAATCCACCCAGTACCAATGCCATGAAAACGATAGCGACCGGAGCCGTAGTAGACATGATAGCTGCCAAGATAGACGGGATGATGATAATCCCACCAAGCAGCATTGCCGCCTTACGGGCATAGTTCACCGTATGTCCCCGGTTTATCAGCCAACCGGAATACCAGCCGCCGGCAATACTTCCCAATGCCGCACCTACATACGGAACCCAAGCGGAGAATGCCACCTCTTTGATATTCAAGTGGAACACATCTGCCAGATATAACGGCAGGAATGTCACGAACATCCACCAGATAGGGTCGAGGAAGAACCGTCCCAAAATGACAGACCAGTTCTTTTTCACCCGGAGCAGTTCGCCCCAGCTTTTTCCTTTATCCTCGGTTTTCAGCTCCTGTTCGGGCTGACCGCTCAAGATATAGGTACGTTCTTCTTCTGTAATCCAGGGATGCTTCTTCGGCCCTTCCTTATTGATAATCAACCAGGGAATCAACCAAATCAGTCCTAATCCGCCGACTACAATAAAAGTCAGTTTCCAGCCGAAAGCAATGAAGAGCATCAGGATAATAATCGGTGCAAGGATTGAACCGATGGATGCTGCCGCCCCGAACAAACCCTGTGCGAAAGCGCGTTCCTTCTGCGGGAACCATTCGGCGTTGCTTTTCGTCGTTCCTGGCCACGGACCGGCTTCTCCAAGTCCAAGCATCATCCTGAATGCTGTCAGCGAAAAAATGCCTCTTGACAATGCTGTCAAAGCGTCGGCAGCTCCCCAAAGAAGCACAGATATGAAAAATCCCTTTCTTGTACCTATTTTATCGTACAGCTTTCCGGAAACCAACTGGCTTATACCATAAGCTATCATGAAAAATATGGTAATGGTTCCAAGCATATCCTTAGCCTGTTTTGCCGCTTCTTCTGCATGGGTGTCTGCGCTGATGAGGCCAAGGTCGTATGCTATACCTTCTTTGTTTACTACCAAAGTGTTTCCGTTTTTTTCCTTGATTGAAATGTTGGCGGCTTTGGCAGTGATTTCTTCTCCATTGGATTTTACCAGCTTGTATGTGTCGCCTTCTTTTACAGCCTGATTGATTTTCAGATTGTTGTCTATCTCATTCTCAAGGTTGTATTCGATGTTGGCTACCCACATATAGTTGAGCGTTCCTCTGTCTAAATAGTTGATGACAGTGATGAGCATTATAAGCCCAATGATAAACCATCTTAATCCTTTTATCTTCATAATGTGTGTTATTTAAGGAAATCTGCGCGCATTGGACTAAATGTGTCGATAAGTATTCCTGCTTCAAGGCATACTGCGCCATGAATGATGTCTGGCTCCATATAAATTCCGTCTCCGGCTTTAACTATTACAGTCTCATCTCCAACCCTAAATTCAAAAACTCCGCTGGCAACGTATGTTGATTGTGAATGGAAATGCTCGTGAGGAGTTCCTACTGCTCCTTTTTCAAATTTCACTTTCACTAACATCAACTGGCCGTCATAGCCTAAGATTTGTCTTTCAATCCCTTCTCCAGCTTTTTCCCATGCAGTTTCGCTTTCAAGAACGAATGATTTACTACGCGTTTTCATTGTTTTAAGTTTTAAATAAGTTAATAAATGATTTTATAGATTCCTTCCCATTTGTATTTGCCGCACTGGTGCGATACGCTTGGGGTGTTGTTTTCGTTTGACATACACACTGTTATTGTTTTATCATTCTTTAGTAAAATTTCTATTACAGTGTACTTGGCATTATCCTCTTTAATTTTTATTTCCTTAATCGAAGAATACGGGTTTATGGTATATTCTTTTTGCGGATTGTAGTCGCCATGAATTTCAATAGTAGAAACTATTGTTGTGTTTTTGGCATTATTCTGTCTTAACAATATGCTTGGTTCGTTTCTCAGATTGAAATTAGGGTCATTTGCCCCAAGTTTGTTAAGATAAATTGACAAAGTATTGTTCGACGTTACGGACAGAGTGTAGAATCTGTTTCCTTTTAGCCATGTGGTTGTTGCTGTGGCAGGAAGAGAATCTGCAATTGCTTCAACCCAGAAGAATTCATATCCATTCTTATTTCCAAGAGCTTTCCTTATCTTATCCTGCGCCGCGTACTTGTAGTTTGTATGTATAAGGTGTCCGCTATAATGCAATGGCAGGTCGTACTTATGTGTCTTGTCAGACTGTACCTTCATCAGGTCTATAACCAGCGGCTGACCTAAATACTTTTCAGAAAGAAGGAAGATGCTTCTGTGCATTTTAACTCCATCTGCAGCATTAGTTTCGATGGCACTTATTAGTTTGGTATCTGCAGTATTGTCGAATGCATACAATGCCGGTGAATATTTAGATGCTTCTTTCAGGTTGCCGTTGAAATGACTTTTTTCATCTACCACCAAAGCATTATGTGCTATTGTCTGTTTGGCATACTTATCATTTTCATAAAGATAGTGCCCGCCGTTCTTCTGCTCTATATTAAGGAATCGTGCAGCACCATAGTCTGTTATAATGTCATTGTTGTTGTCAAACATTATAAAACCAAGCCTGTCGAAGTGTCCGTGTCCCATACCTTGGGAAGTGTATTTCATTGCCATAGTAGTCTGGTGTTCCTCTTCTCCTGTTCTAAGCACACCAATTCCACCATTTTCACCATTTGGCCCGTCACTGATATTTAATGTGGTATGTTTAAATTGCTTCGCTTTTTCTATATCTTGAGCAACTTTATATCCCGCACCTGTAATAGTGACAGAATTCTGTTGCTTTGCAATATACAGTAATTCAGGATCTTCTGTTATGGAGTATGCAATATCCACACCCCAGATCAGTTCTGTTGTTTTCCAGTTCTTTTCCAGGGAATCGTTAAACTTGAAAAGTTCTCCATTATTATCTGTCATCTGTAAAAGAGTAGTTACTGCCTTTACAAGAACCCCGTCTTTAAGCTCGAAAATTTTTCTTTCAGGCTCATTGTTGTTGATAACCTGAGCGAATGTTATGAATGGCTGGAGTGAGTATCTCTGATAATACGGACCTTCTACAAAATAGCCGTCAGGTGAGAAAAGTTCTTCTATTTGTCTGAGAAATCCCGCTTTGCCATCTTTTTTAGGACCTAAGAGTGATTTTTCTACCATATCCTTATCGCCCATAACATACGAAATCATTCCGACAGATGCAACAGACCATGTCCCATGGTTATGAATCTTTGAGAAAGTCTTTTCATTGTCTACTGCGATGAATTTTACCATAGGCTTGAACAGGTTATTTTCTATATATTCCTTTTCTTTCTTGCTAAGATAGTCATATATACAATCGTAAGCCTGTGAAGTATAAAACAGCCATACGGACTCATTCAGACCTTGCCAAAACAACTTACCTCTATATGATGACTTTATTACCGGGTGAAGAGGTAGGGAGGGATACATCTTGGCATATTTCATCAATCCATCCTTTATATAGTCAGCATATTTCTTGTCATTGTAAAGTTGATACATCAACCCTGCCTCATACATATTTGTATAGTTCTTTTTATGTTGCTCATGAGTGTAACCACCACCTGCGTCTTTAGGTAAAGGAACTACCATTGGTGTTTTTACAGAAATATCTGTTCTTCTCTTAATAGCGTTAATGGTTGATGTGAACAAATTCTCATTACTTTTTGATCTGCTTATATCAGCAACATCTTTATGCGTCAATGTCAGGCAAGGATGATTTTGTGCATTGATGACTGCAAGACCGGACAAGCCGAAAAGTAATGTGATTAGTATTTTTCTTGTTTTCATTGTATTTAATTTTAAATTGGATGACCAAATGTATTAACAAAAAAAATAATGGCCAAATATTTTTCTGTTTTTTTTTGAAAAAAATAATTCAGTTAACTAAATAGAATTTTTATAGGTTAATATAAGTTAATATATTCACCTATTTACACATTATTAATGTTATCAATATATTTATTAAAAAATAATATTTTCATAATTCGTTTTTTTTGTTTATATGAAAATAGTTTGTACATTTGGGCTACCAATATAAAAATAAGGACAGAAAATCAATTTTATATTACTATTTATAGTTAACTAAAACAATTAGCATGAAAAACCAAAAAAAATCCGGTTTGAAAAGATGGAGTATAGTAACTCTGTTTTTTCTATGTGTTTCGAATTTTATGCTTGCACAAGGAATCAAGGTTAAAGGTGTTGTAACTGATACGACAAATGAGCCTTTGATTGGTGCGGCTGTTACTGTTAAGGGTACTTCTACAGGTACAATTACAGACTTTGATGGAAATTTCATTATTGACGTGTCATCAAATGATGATGTTCTTGTAATTTCTTACATAGGATTTACTCCTAAGGAAGTAAAGGTTGCTGGAAAAACTGTTATTAATGTAGTTTTGGGAGAAGATGTTAAAGCTTTGGATGAGGTTGTAGTAGTCGGTTATGGTGTTCAGAAGAAATCTCATCTTACAGGTTCTGTTACCAAGGTTGAAACTGATGGATTGAGCGATTTGCCGGCTTCTCGAATTGATCAAGTTTTACAAGGTAAGATCGCCGGTGTGCAAATTACCAATACCACTTCGGAAGCCGGTGTGGCTCCACGGATCAGAGTACGTGGTATGGGCTCTATCAGTGCAAGCAGCGAACCTCTTGTAGTGGTAGATGGTTTCCCTGTAGCCGATGGTTTAGCTTTTGTAGATATGAATGACGTAGCATCTATTGAAGTACTTAAAGATGCCGCTTCTTCCGCTATCTACGGTTCACGAGGAGCGAATGGTGTAATCCTTATTACTACAAAGAGCGGTACTTCTGATAAGCCTAAATATTCATTTAAGTCAAGTTGGGGCGTAAAGAGTGCATACAAGACACCTGATACATATACCAGCCGTGAATATACTCAGCTTTTGGCAAGAGACAAATATCTTCAGAAGCTTTATAGTAATCCAGATTTCGCCTTGGAGAACTCTCCGGAAATTGATATGAATAAGTTGCTGGACAACAACCAGGCAATATCTTATCTGCCTACAATTTTTACTCCTCAGGATTACAATAATCTTTTATCTGACAATGAAGAGGCTTTGTTGTACATCGATAACGATACAGACTGGCAAGACTTAGCTCTTAGAAATGCTTTCAGCCAAAACTATCAGTTAGGAGTTTCTGGGGGGAAGAATAATACAAAATATTATGTTTCTGCCAATTATTCTGACACTCAAGGTATAATGAACTTCAATGAATATCAGAAAATGGGTTTCCGTGTAAAATTGGATACAGAGTTGAATAAACGCGTATCAATAGGTTTGAATGTCAATCCTTCTTATTCAAAGCGTGAAAGGCCATCGGTTAACTTCCTTGACTATGTGAAATGTTATTCATTCCTGCCATACAGGCACACAGAGGCTACTGCCGTTCTTACAGGGCAGGAAGTAGGAAGTTATGCCCATCCATATCACTTCAACACACTTTATACAAGACCTGACGGAACTACATTCCAAGCTAATCCATGGTCGTCAAGCAATAACAATCCATTGTCAACTGCTGAAAGATACAGAAGGTATCAGGAAGATTATCGTATGCAATCGTCTGCATATATTAATATAAAGATTGCCGACGGACTAACTTTCAGAAGTTCAAACGGTATTTATATGTCATATACTCAAAATGATGAATATATGGAGTTTGATGCCAAGAAAGCAGGAGAAACAAACCAAGGCATTTATAAAAACAAATTATTTATAGACCTTCTGACAGAAAATACATTGAATTACAATAAGACATTTGGTCAGCATGATTTCTCTGTTCTTTTGGGTTATACTGCCGAAAAGACTACTACTACCACAGCCGGTATTACAGGAACAGCATTCCCTACAGATTATATTCACACTCTGAATGCTGCCACATCAATTACTTTGGGTCCTGACAATACTTACACATTCAAGGAACAAGATGCGTTGATGTCTGTATTGGGACGTGTAAACTACGCTTATGCCGACAAGTATCTAGCTTCAGTAAGTGCCCGTACCGACGGCTCTTCTAAATTTGCCAAAGGAAATCGCTGGGGTTGGTTCCCTTCTGTTTCTTTGGGATGGAGAATCTCTGAAGAACCGTTCTTGAAGAAATATTACTGGCTCAGTTCTTTGAAACTCAGAGCAAGCTGGGGTCTTACAGGAAACAATGATATTGCGAACTATTCGTTTATGAATAAACTATCATCTGCGAATTATTCATTCGGTTCAGGAACAGGAAAAGTTTCATCAGGTTTGGCCAATCCAACATCAGTTATTGCAAACCGTGATATAACATGGGAACAGTCAAGTGAATATAACTACGGATTGGATTTGAGCTTGTTTGATAATAGAATTAACTTTTCTGGCGAATATTATTATTCAGAGACTGTACAGATGCTGTATCAGCAGACTGCACTTTCTATAACAGGTTTCCAGAAATTCTGGAACAATATAGGTAAAGTTGCCAATAAAGGTTTCGAGTTTGAACTTCGTACGATGAATATAGATAAGGAAAAATTCTCTTGGAAATCATCATTTAATATTTCGTTCAATAAGAATGAACTTCTTGACCTTGCAGGTGAGGTAAGACAGATTAACTATGGCGAACGTCAGGAAAGTTACTTGGCTGAAGTTGGAAAACCTTCTATTCAATATTATTTATTTAAGACAACTGGTGTATGGAAATCTGATGAAGAAGTTGCAAATAATCCACATCACACTAATGACAAAGCTGGTGGTCTTAGGGTTTGGGATGCAAATGATGATGGAGAAATTACAGATGCCGACCGTGTAACTTGTGGTACTCCATTTCCTGATTTCACTTGGGGATTCACCAACTCATTTAATGTATATGGTTTCGATATCAGTGTAATGCTTCAGGGCTCACAAGGGGGTAAGGTTTTTAATGGTGACGGATATTATAACGAAACATGGAAATTCAACAAGATGTTCAAAGATACTAACTATTGGATTTCTCCAGACCATCCGGGTAATGGTGTATCACCTTATCAGCTTTATGGTATAGATCCTGAGCTTACCGATTACTTGCTTGAAGATGCTTCTTACTGGTCTGTTAAGGATATAGTTGTCGGATATAAATTCCCTAAGACTATAACTAAGAAAATCGGTTTGAACGGATTGAGACTATATGCTTCAATACAGAATTTATATGTACATTTTGCAAGTAATTACCGTGGCGTAAATCCAGAAGCGAGATATACATCCGGAAATTATGCCAATCCTTTGATTTCAGGTTATCAGAGAGGTAGTTTCCCTATGGAGAGAAGTTTTAATTTTGGTATAGACATTAATTTCTAATATAATTTGAATTATGAAAAGCAAAATATTTGTATCAGCGATATTCGCCATTACCATGAGCAGCTGTCTTGACCTTAATCCTATATCTGAGATAGGAGAGGACACATTTTATAGTAATGACACAGAAGTTGCAGTAGGACTGACCGGATGTTATAACGGTCTTCAGGCTCCTATAAAAAATGAATGGATGCTGACTGATATCCGTTCGGATGTATCAAGAGCATACGACAAGAGTTCTTCAAAGACTGAGATAAAAAACGTGATGGCTCTTAACGAACTTGAGGCTTTTGCTTCAATACAGCAGATAGAACAGTACTGGAATTCTGTTTACAATAACATTTACCGATGCAACATGGTATTGCAGAATGTAGGAAATGTATCAAACGACGCAAAACGTAAACAGTATGAAGGTGAGGCGCTGTTCATAAGAGCATATCATTACTTTAATCTTGTGAGATTGTTTGGTCCTATTTTTTGGGTTGATAAACCAATCAGTGCTCAGGAAGCATTCTCATATGACAGAATGGCTGTAGAACGTGTATATTCGAATATAGAAAAAGATCTTCTTAAGATTATTAATGATGAATTGCTGCCAGAGGCATACAGTAGTGACAGTGATTTGGGGCGCGTAACATTGTTAAGTGCAAGGACTCTTTTGGGCAAACTTTATCTGACTCAAAAGAAATATGCAGAAGCAAAAACTCAGCTTAAGGCAGTAGAAACTGCATATAATGGATATGACTTGTCATCTATAAAATATGCAGATGTCTTCAGTATTAATAATGAGATGAACAAGGAGATTATTTTTGCAATACGTTTCAAGGCAGGTAATGTGGGATTAGGTAATCCTTTCGGTAACATGTTTGCACCGCTTAACAGTGGAACAAGTGTGATAAACGGCAACGGTAGTTCATATAATTACCCTACCACAACTTTGGTAAATTCTTATAAGGATGGTGATGAAAGAAAAGACGCTACTTTAGGTTTTGGGTATCACAATAACACAACAGGTCTTGATGTTACTATCAGATATGTGAAAAAATATCTCTCTCCTGTAACAACAGCTGAAGACGGTGAAAACGACGTGCCGGTATTGAGATATGCTGATGTTCTCCTCATGCTTGCAGAGATTGAGAATGAGTTAAGCGGACCTACTGCCGAGGCTTTGAACTATCTAAATGCTACTGTAAAAAGAGCCGGTGTCACTCCTTTCACTATTGCCGATTTGCCAAACAAAGTTGCTTTCCGTCTTGCTGTAGAAGAAGAAAGATTCAAGGAATTTGCATACGAAAACCAGCGTTTCTTCGACCTCATCCGTACTGGCAGATATGTGGATGTTATGAAGAAACATTATGCAACTGAGTTTGATGATAAGAACAATAAGTCATATTACGAGGATAAACCAAATTTGATGGCTGGAAATATTAATCTGAATCAATTGCTTCTTCCATTGCCTACTTCATTAATTGACGTTAATCCTGAAATTGCACAGAATCCGGGTTATTAAGAGATAGTTTTATTATGAGAGGTTTTATTATTTGCGCATTAGCCCTTGCATTTTATGGGGCTGATGCCAAAACCTACAAGGTTTCGGACATAAATGCTTTTAACAAAGCTGTAAAGGTTGTTCTGCCGGGTGACAGTATTGTAATGGCCGATGGTGTATGGAAAGATGTAGAATTTAAATTCAAGGGTAAAGGCACGAAAGCATCACCTATAGTTCTCACTGTAGAGACACCGGGTAAATGTACAGTTGAGGGTGTGTCGCAGCTTCGTCTGTCGGGCGAGTATCTTGTTGTTGATGGTCTTGTGTTCATCAACGGACATGCACCAAAGGAAAAAGTCACTATCGATTTCCGTACATCTAGCGAGGATTTTGCTTATAACTCAGTTGTCAGAAACTGTGTTATAGATCATTTCAACTATCCAGACAAAAGTGTGAAAGACCATTGGGTTGAGGTGTGGGGTAAGAACAATACTGTGGAATACTGTTATTTTGCAGGTAAGAAGAATTTGGGGACAACCTTTGTCATCTGGCCTAACGGCGAGAAGCATGCTCCTAACTATCATCGTGTTTACCGTAATTATTTTGGAATCAGACCACGTTTGGGTAGTAATGGCGGAGAGACTTTGAGGGTAGGAACAAGTACTTATTCTCTTCAGAGTTCATCTTCTACTATAGAAGAAAACTATTTTGAACACTGTAATGGAGAAACAGAAATCCTGTCTATCAAGTCGTGCGACAATAAGATTATAAACAATACGTTTCTTGAATGTGAGGGAAGTATCGTTCTTCGTCATGGCAACAGGAATGAGGTTTCGGGTAATATCATGTTTGGAAACAACAAACCATACACAGGAGGTATACGTGTGATAAATGCAGGGCATAAGATTTACAACAATTATCTGTCCGGACTGAGAGGTGATGAATTCCGTCTGCCTTTGGTTGTGATGAATGCAGTGCCAAACTCACCGATAAACAGATATCACAAGGTAAAGGATGTTGAAATTGCATATAATACGTTTATGAACTGTAATGCCGCATGGCATTTATGTGTGGGAAGTGATGACGAAAGAACTGATTTGCCTGAAAATGTAAATATCCACTCCAATGTGGTGTATTCGCCTCAATCGGAAAATCTGGTGATGAAATATGACGACATAAAAGGTATCAGTTTTTCTGACAATGTTTTGATAAACAAAGACGGACTCGTAAAAGAGTATGGAGGTGTTGATACTGAATATCAGTTGAAGTCAACACGCGAAGGATTTCCTGTCATTTTGCCGGAATATACTTCTTCGTCTTCAGAATATATCACGACTGATATAAACGGAAGAAAGCGCAACGAACAGAAGACTGTAGGAGCTTTTGAAGCCAACTCTCTGTCTGCACGACGTTTTGTTCCTAATCAGATGAATTGCGGTCCTCGATATGAATGGAACAGAGTTGACCCTTCTGCACAATCAATAGGTAGCATAATAAAGATAGCCCCCGGTGTGAACACACTGTATGAAGCGGTGAAGAAATCATCGGCTGGCGATATAATAGAACTTGCAGAGGGTACATACATTAACGAAAAACGTATAAACGTAGGACATAATCTTACAATACGTGCTGCGGCAGATGCAAAGAAACGCCCCGTAATAAGAATGGACGACAAGGAATCGAATACGGTAACTATGTTCGACATGAAGGGAGGTGCCTATCTCAAGCTCATTGACCTGGCTTTGAACGGTAAGGACGGAAAAGCAAGACAGACAAAATATGCCGTGTTTATAAGCGAGCCTAACACTCTGGAGCATTACAATTTGCTGATGGACAACTGCGATGTTTATAACTTCCAGCAGACAGACGGAGCAGTGATTTCTGCACAGAAAGGTACTTTTGCGGATACTGTAAGGATAGTTAATTCCACTGTCAGCAACTCATATCGTGGAATAGCTCTTAATCGCGAGAAAGATGATAAAGGCTTCTACAATGCCGAATATGTGATATTGCAGAATTCTTCTTTCCGCAATATAGGCGAATGGGCTGTTCATTTCTATCGCGGTGGTAATGATGAATCTACGCTTGGTGGTTTTTTGGTTGTCGATCACTGTATTTTCGACAATGTAAACAATCGTCAGGATCAGTATATCATAAAACACAACAGATGGCAGAATGTGAGGATAGAGAACTCTCTGTTCATGAACAATCCGCAAATAAAAGGAATTATGAATCTCGACCAGCGTACTCATATCATTCGCAACTGTTGTCTGGTCAAGTCAGGTAAATTAAAAGTTAAGGGAGAAGCAAAATCGGCAGATATATACTACGACATTAAAGAGTTGACTGGTAATGCTACCGATGGCGGAAATATTGGTTTAATCAATTAAATAAAACAAAACGTATGAAAACTCGAAATATATTATCAATAATGTTTGGTGCGTTGGCAATGGGAAGCCTGTCGTTCTCTTGCAGCGAAGTAACTAAGATAGAAGCGGAAAGACCCGAACCTCCTATCATAATAGGATTCAGTCCTGCTGAAGGTAGAGTAGGAACTGAAATTAAGATTTGGGGTGACAACTTAGGTAATGTGACTCAAGCCTACATTGGTGGTGGACAGGCTGGTATAAAATACAGAATTACGCAAGACACGGCTGTTATCTATCCCATAGAGTCGTCTGTGACCGGTGTCATTAAGTTGAAGAACGCATATGGTGAAGTGGAAAGTGTTGAGCAGTTCACGAGGTTATATCCTCAACCGGAACTTACTGATGTACCAACAACAGCCAAGGCTGGTGATGAGATAATGATTACAGGCAAGAACCTTGACGTGGTTATATCAGTTAATTTTGGAACGGAAGAAGGTATTATGACATACAAGTCAGAATCGGAAATTATAGTACAAGTACCTACAACTATAGCTGATAATTCTGGCAAGATAAGTTTCTCTTACAATAATGGCTCGGGAACGCCAAGTCATGTAGAGAGTGCAGAGGAATTTACACCTGTTAAGATGAATCCTGAATTTGACCAAATTTCAGTAAATGAAGCGGATGAATGTACTTCAATAACATTTACAGGAAAGAATCTTAATGTAGTTGATAAAGTTCTGATGAATGGTAGCACAGAGTTACCTGTAAGTAAATCAGAAATTTCTCTGTCGGTGACTTTGCCTGAAGTGGAAGCAGATACAGAAGTAACTCTAACTGCATATTATTTCGGAGACCAGTCTGTAAATATAGTCTCAGGATTTACAGTTAAGAATATTCTTTATTTTGCACACAAGAATGTATTGATGGGTGCCCGCGAAAGTGGATTGCAGTCATTCTTCAATGCCGTAACGGGTGAAGCATTTGCAGCGTGCGATATAAAAGGTATGGGAGATTTGGCGGAAAATGATAAATTCCATTTCTATACAGATTATTCTAGCTCAACACTTATTTTTGGAAACCCTGGAGGTGGTGCAAATAAATTCAAGAATTTTTTATGTGATGGAGAAAAACTGGAAGCTAAGAATGCCAAGAATGTAGTAAAATTCTACCCAGTTGAAAATGCTGATTATGCAAGTAAGGTTGTTTCTGCAAACCATGAAGATTTAGTTGCTATCTTCTCGTTACCGGCCGATGATATTGTAGATGCATTAAAAGGTGAAAATTCACCTACATCAGATTTTAAATACCCATCTTGGAATACTACTGATAAGAATGTAATATTATTCGTATTGTATGACTCTGAAAGTCAACCTGCCAAAGTTGGATTTATACATGCATTGAAAGTTTCCGAATCTGAAGCTAAGGATATGAGCAAAACAAGCAGTGTTACATTCAACTGTTACTTCCAGAAATAATACAGTTTACTATAATTAAGCAATCGTTGATTAAGTGGGGGCTTTCATAATTAAACTTATGAACCGTTCCCCCATTTATATCATTAAAATCTACACTTATGAATAAAATATTAATATCTTTTCTACTTCTCTTTTCGTTATTTTCGTCGTGTTCATCTCCTGAAGATATAACTTTATCTCCGGATGGCGACGAAGATGTCAAACCGACAATTCCTATTGAGAAATATAAGTTAAGCGTTGAAAAACCGGAACATGCCAAGCTGCAGATAGAACCTCTTGCTCCCGACTCTACCTATGAAGTGGGGACAACAGTTAAAGTTACTGTTAGTGTTGATGATGGCTACCGTTTTGATGGATGGACGGGTGATGTCAGCGGAACTCAAACATCTCTTGAGTTTAAGATGGATGCAGACAAGACTATTGGAGTGAAAACCTTAAAAATTATTTCAAATACAGTAAAATGGTATGTCAAAACGAAAGATGAGTTTAAAAAAGCGCTTAATGGTATGGAAACCGGTGATACCATTGTGGTGGCCGATGGTACATATAATATCGATGGACAAACTATTAATACCGGTGGAACTAAAGATAATCCGGTTTTGATTACTGCTGAAAATGTTGGAAGAGTAACATTGAATGGTAAAAGTTCTTTTACACTACGTCACGTTGAATATGTAACTATACGTGGATTCAAGTTTGCAAGCGAAGGAAAAACCGTTGTAAAGATGGAAGGTTCACGTTATTGTCGCGTCACACAGAATGAATTTAATTTGAATGAAGAGAAATCCAACAAATGGGTTATAATTGGTGCACACTATCAAGATACTGAGAATAAGTCATGTGGAAACCGTATTGATCACAATCTTTTTGAAGGAAAAACTCAGCCGGGTAATTACATAACAATTGACGGAGTATCTAAAGCGCATCAACCGTCGCAAAATGATACGATTGACCATAACCACTTCAGAAACAATAGTCCGAGAGCGGCAAATGAAAAGGAGAGTATTCGTGTGGGATGGACAGATTTGTCCGGTGGTAGCAGTTATACAGTGATTGAACACAATCTTTTTGAGAATTGCGATGGTGACCCTGAAATAATTTCACTGAAAGCGTGTTACAATATAGTGCGATATAACACGTTCCGCAGATGTTTAGGAACAGTATGCTTGCGTCAGGGAGCTTATAACAGAGTGGAAGGTAACTATTTCTTCGGCGAAGGAAAAACAGTGGAGTCAGACGGTCAAAAGCTTGGATGTGGTGGAGTAAGAGTATATGGTATAGGACATGTGGTAGTAAACAACTATTTCGAGGGTCTTACAGGCGATAAATGGGATCCGGTTCTGGCTATTACCAATGGTGACAAATCCAACGGTGGTGACTTGAACAATAGTTCACATCTTGTTCCGGAAAAACTTATTTTTGCTCACAATACAATGGTGAACAATAAATCCAATATAGAGATAGGTTATGATAACAGCGGAAAATATACAAAGAAACCTGTTAATTGCCAGATAAAGAACAATATCATACTAACCAATACTACAGACTGTATAAAGCTCTATACCGAAAATCATCGTTCATCAATAGTACTTGATAACAATATTTTCTATCCTACGGGAGATGCACAGATGGGAGTAACATTCAGTGGAAATGAAATCAAGAAGGTAGATCCAAAGTTAGAGAAAGCTACTCAGGTGGATGGATTCTCACTGTTTAAGCCGCAGCAGAACAGTCCGGCCATTAATGCTGTAAGCAGAATAGACGATTGTCTGCTGGACTTTGAAGGACAGGAACGTCAGGCTACAACAACCATTGGAGCTGATGAACTTTCAGGCACAAATGTGAAAGCATTTGCACTTACAGAAAAATATGTAGGACCGTATGCCATAGAATTGAAGTGAACCTCAAATTTAATATGTAGTTTGTTATGTAGATAATAATACTGTTTACCATAAATATGTAATTGTAGTAAATTGGGGAACTTTATAATAAGATTTATGCATAGTTCCCCATTGACTTTTTTCATAATGTTATGATAAAGATATTAATAGTTATTTCTCTTTATTCCTTTTTATCCTCCTGTTCACCGTCAGGAGATATATATGACACAGATGACAACCATGATGTGAAAGATGAATATTCTCAGAATGGTCAGGATAATGATGCGGAAGATGAGGACAGCGACTCTGAAACTACTGATTCTGAGGAGGATGGAAACAGCTATGACGTGCTTGTGTCTTCTGTTTCGGAACTGAACTCTATTACCGGCCTTAAACCGGGTAGTATCGTGGCTCTTAAGGACGGTATATACGAAGACTCAAAAGTCTCCTTAAGGGGCGACGGGACAGAGAATGAGCCAATTGTTTTTATATCAGAAACAAAAGGCGGAGTAATCTTCAGGGGTAAGTCGTCGATGAACGTTTATGGTAGCCATGTGATTATTGATGGGTTCAGGTGGGAAAATCCTTCTCCTGACGCTTCGGGGTATGTGTTCAAGTTTGAGAAAACATCGTCTCATTGTGTACTACGGAATTCTTCAATTACCGGTACAGGCACAGAGCAGGATGCAGAGCATGACTCTAAGTGGATTTCGATATACGGAACAGGTAATACGGTGACGCATTGCAGCTTTGAGGACAAGCGTAATATCGGTGCCTTGTGTGTGGTGTGGCTGGAGAAAGGTAAACCGGCGGAGCATGTTATAAGCTATAATCATTTTACACGTCCTATGACTCTTCGCGACTCAAAGAATTCGCCCATTAACGGGCAGGAAACCATAAGGATAGGCGATAGTAGTACATCTCTGCAGGATGCAAACTGCATTGTGGAACATAATTATTTCTATCATTGTCATGGGGAAGAAGGAGAAATAATCTCGAACAAGAGTTGTGGCAATATATACAGATACAACGGATTTCACGAAAGTAAGGGCACTCTGACTCTTCGTCATGGAAACAACTGTAAGGTTCACGACAATTATTTTCTTGGCAATGACATCTCTTCAACGGGCGGTGTGAGGATAATAGGCGAAGGACATGTGGTGGAATCCAACCGTATGGAAAAGCTTGGAGGTGATGGATACAAGTCGGGGTTGTGTGTAGTAAGAGGTGAAAAAAACAATGCACTCAATGGGTATGCTCCGGTGAAATCGGCCGTGGTGAGAAATAATGTCTTTATAGAATGTAAGCTGGCCATGCACTTAAATTATAAAGGTAGCTCGAATCAGACTGTAGCTCCTGTGGGAGTAACCATATCAGATAATACAGCTATTGCAAAATCATCGTCGTCGTATGTGGTTAAATATGAAAAGACTACAATAGAAGCGGATATAAGGTGGAGTGGAAATACACTGTATGGGAAATTCGATAATAATATTTTCGGATGTAAACTTGAAACCGTGAAACCGGATATTCCGGAAAATAAATACGATATGGATAAAATTAGAGCTAATGCTGGGATAGTGGATTAGTATTTTAGACACTGTTTAAACTATAATTAAATACCGTTTAAACAGTGTCTAAATGTTTATTAGAATTTGCTTCCGGCACCACCGCCTCCGAAGCTGCCTCCTCCGAAACTTCCACCGCCGAAGCCACCGCCTCCGAATCCGCCACGGCCGAAGCCTCCACCCATGAAGATTCCTCCACCGAACGGTCCGCTTCGTCTGCCGTGGTGATGATTATTCTCATCGTCTACGCGCTGTTCCTTACGCACGCAGTGGCCACAGTTTGAGCAGCATGACACTATTTCTTCAATATGGTATGTAGGGTATTGGGCTATGGTACGTCTGGAGATGACTTTCATGGTCTGCTTATGGCATTGCGGACAGCGTCTTTGCCGTCTGACATTAAGCCAAAGATAGAACATGGTGAAACCTATAACGCTGAAAAGCAAGATGAACAGTACTCCGGAATCTCCTCCTGAATCGGAGCAGGGGCTGTCTGGTGTTCCGTTTTCTCCGTCAAGATATCCTCTGACGGCTTTTATTCCGGCAAGCATACCTGCATCCCAGTTGCCTTGCGAGAAGGCTTTGTTCATATATCTCACCTGTATCTTCTTGCAGACGGCATCCGGCAATACACCTTCAAGTCCGTAGCCGGTGGCAAACTGGATGCATCGTTCTCCTGTCACGAGGAGTATAACCAGTCCGTTGTCCTTTTCTTTCCGGCCTGCACCGTTTTCCTGACCTAAGCGATATGCGAAATCGAAACAGTCGCCTCCTTCAATCTGCTCTACTGCAACCACAAGAACCTGTATCCCTGTTTTTTGTTCAAGTGAAAACAGTGTGGTGTCTATGGCAACGACAGTTGCGGCAGAAAGAATATTGTCAGGATTGCTGACGTAGCGTGTGCGGTCCATAAGATGC
>ERZ772872.1909-NODE-1909-length-17995-cov-15.788796_pt1 | contig 17995 bp, 14 predicted proteins | sample MGYA00512132_ERZ772872 | MGnify/ENA primary metagenome ERZ772872 (study PRJEB29015, sample SAMEA2737724) | human gut metagenome | biome: human gut; feature: human-associated habitat; material: faeces | place: China | collected 2012 ...
GAGCAGTAGTCGAACTCGATGCCCTGGCCGATGCGGATGGGGCCGGAACCGAACACCAGCACCTTCTTCTTGTTGGGGTCGGAGCGCTGGGCGATGAACTCGGCGGCCTCGTTGTCCTCTTCGAAGCTGGAGTAGAAATAGGGGGTCTTGGCCGCAAACTCGGCGGCGCAGGTATCCACCATCTTGAAGCCGGCGTTCAGCTGGCAGGGCAGCTCCTGGCCGGACAGGCGGCGGATGGTTTTATCCAAAAAGCCGTACTTCTTGGCGTTCTTGTAGGCTTCCACGGTGAGCGGCTGGGTCTTCAGGCCGTTCTCAATGTCCGCCAGATGCTGCATCTTATCCAGGAACCACCAGTCGATCTTGGTCACGTCGTAGATGACCTTGTGGTCCACACCGCGCTTCAGGCACTCGTACACCACAAAGGCACGCTCGGAGTCCTGCCGGGGCAGCCGGGCGATGACCTCTTCGGTGGTCAGGTTCTCCAGCTCGGGCAGGGTCATGGTGTCCAGGCCCAGCTCGGTGGAGGAAACGGCCTTCATCAGGGCGTGCTCAAAGCTGCCTGCAATGGCCATCACCTCGCCGGTGGCCATCATCTGGGTGCCCAGGCTCTTGTCGGCGTACACGAACTTGTCAAAGGGCCACTTGGGGTACTTGACCACACAGTAGTCCAGGGCAGGCTCGAAGCAGGCGCAGGTCTCGCCGGTCACGTCGTTGGTGATCTCGTCCAAGGTATAGCCCAGGGCGATCTTGGTGGCCACCTTGGCGATGGGGTAACCGGTGGCCTTACTGGCCAGTGCAGAGGAGCGGCTCACACGGGGGTTGACCTCGATGACCGCATACTCGAAGCTGTCGGGCTTCAGGGCAAACTGGCAGTTGCAGCCGCCCTCGATGCCCAGCTCGGTGATGATGTCCAGCGCGGCGGTGCGGAGCATCTGGTACTCTTTATCGGACAGGGTCTGGCTGGGCGCGACGACGATGGAGTCGCCGGTGTGGATGCCGACGGGGTCAAGGTTCTCCATGTTGCAGACTGTGATGACGTTGCCCTTGGAGTCACGCATGACCTCGTACTCGATTTCCTTCCAGCCGGAAATGCACTTCTCAACGAGGATCTGATGGATCGGGGACAGGCGCAGACCGTTTGTGGCAATTTCGTGCAGCTTCTCGCGGTCCTCGCAGATGCCGCCGCCGGTGCCGCCCATCGTGAAGGCGGGGCGGACGATGACGGGGTAGCCGATGACCTCGGCAAAGTCCAGCGCGTCGTCCAGATCTTCCACAACCTTAGAAGGGATGATGGGCTGGTGCAGCTTCTCCATCGTGTCCTTGAACAGCTGGCGGTCCTCGGCACGGTCAATCGTGTCGGGCTTGCAGGCCAGCAGGCGGACGCCGCTGCGGTCCAAAAATCCGCTGCGGGCCAGCTCCATCGACAGGTTCAGGCCCATCTGGCCGCCCAGGTTCGGCAGGATGGCGTCGGGCTTCTCCTTCTCGATGATGCGCTCGATGACCTCGGCGGTCAGCGGCTCAATGTAAACATGATCGGCAATGTCGGGGTCGGTCATGATGGTGGCGGGGTTGGAGTTGACGAGGACGGTCTCGACGCCCTCGGATTTCAGCGCACGGCAGGCCTGCGTGCCGGAGTAGTCAAACTCTGCCGCCTGACCGATGATGATGGGGCCGGAGCCGATGACCAGTACCTTTTTGATACGCGGGTCTTTAGGCATTGTTGATTACTCCTTTCGCGGCCAGCATACGGCTGACGAACTGGTCAAACAGAAATTCGGTGTCCTTGGGGCCGCCGTTGGCCTCGGGGTGGAACTGCACGGTGAAGCAGTTCCATTTCAAGTAGTCGACGCCCTCACAGGTGCCGTCGTTGGCGTTGAAGTAGCTCATCTGGCCGACGGATTCGGGCAGGGTGTCCGCCATAACGGCGTAGCCGTGGTTCTGGCTGGTGATAAAGGTGCGCTGCTTGGCCGGGCTGGTGACGGGCTGGTTGGCGCCGCGGTGGCCGTATTTCAGCTTGCAGGTCTTGGCACCGGCGGCCAGGGCGGTCAGCTGGTGGCCCAGGCAGATGCCGAAGGTCGGGATGCCGGTGCTCAGCATTTCACGGATGTTCGCGATGATTTCCACGTTCTCTGCCGGGTCGCCGGGGCCGTTGGAGAGCATGAGGCCGTCGGGGTTGAGGGCGGCCAGCTCGGCGGCGGTGGTCGTGCCGGGCAGCACGGTCACCCGGCAGCCGCGCTTCTGCAGGCAGCGCACAATGTTGTTCTTGCAGCCCAGGTCGAGCAGCGCCACGTGCAGCGGCGTGTCACCCCATGCACCGGCAGCCGTCGGCTCATAGGTCACGGCCTCGCGGCAGGTGACGGCCTTGACGGCGTCGACAACGGCGTAGGCGGCGATCTCGGGCAGCAGCGCGGCCTTCTTCTCGGGCTCGGCGTCGGGGTCGAACTCGGTGGTGATCGCACCGTTCATAACGCCGCTCTCCCGCAGGGTGCGGGTCAGGCTGCGGGTGTCGATGCCCTCAATACCGATGATGCCGTTCTTTTTCAGGAAGGCATCCAGCGTTTCCTCACTGCGGAAGTTGGACGGGGTCTTGCACGCCTCGCGCACAATGTAGCCCCTGGCCCAAATCTTCGTGCTCTCGACATCCTCACTGTTCATGCCGTAGTTGCCGATGAGCGGATAGGTCTGGGTGATGATCTGGCCGTAGTAGCTGGGGTCGGTCAGGGTTTCCTCAAAGCCGACCATACCGGTTGCAAAGACGACCTCACCGATGGTGGTACCGGGGCAGCCTACGCTGACGCCGCGGAACACCCGGCCATTGGCCAATATCAGATATGCCTGCATAGTTGGTAGCCTCTCACTTTACATTTAAGATATGGAGTGAGGAGAGAGGAGAAAAGGCAAACTGTACCCATCTCCTATCTCCTATCTTTTACAGGGTTTGCTTCGCAGCTTCCTTCATTTTGCGGCTGCCCAGGTGCACCAGCGGGAGCTTGCCCTCCTTGCAGATGGGGCATTCCTCAGGGGCGTAGTTGGGCAGGTCGAGCTTGAGGGCGCTGGCGACGATGGGGATCGGGGACGGGGCCTCGGCGCGGGTGCGATCCACGACGCAGGCAATGCCCACGCAGATGCCGCCGTTTTCCTCGATGACGCGCTTGGTCTCGAGGCTGGAAACACCGGTGGTGACGACGTCCTCGGCGATGATGCAGCGCTCACCCGGGTTGATCCTGAAGCGCTTGAGGGTCATGACGTTGTCGACGCGCTCGGTGAAGATGGCGCGCTTGCCCATCTGGCGGCCCAGCTCGTAGGCGTAGACGATGCCGCCCATGGCAGGGCCGACCACGACGTCGATGTTCAGCTCCTTGAGCTTCTCGGCAACCGGGGCCATGACCTCGGCGGCCTTGTCGGGGTACTGCTGCAGAAATGCCATCTGGCAGTAAGCGCCGGAGTGGCGCCCGGAGGAAAGCAGGAAGTGCCCCTCTAAAAATGCTTCACATTCCTTTAAAACTTCAAGTGCTTCGCGTGCCATAATTTGTTCCTCCTGTATGTTATTCAACTTATAGTAGCATATTTTGTATAAAAATGCAAGCAAAATGTATATGGTGGGGCGGCTTCCCCCGCGGGGGAAGCTGTCGGCGGCCCGCCCGCCGACTGATGAGGGCCGGGCTTGCCGTCATAGCCCGTGAACGGGCGGTTGCGGGGACTCTCCCCTCATCCGCCCTCGGGCGGGGCCTCGGGCACCTTCCCCCTGAGGGGAAGGCAGTCGGTGATTTACCGTGCGCACCCTCTGATCTCATCCAGCGTCTTGACGCCGTGGGCGTCCATCCACTGGCCGATCTCGTTCGTGATGCGGGTGCAGGCCTTCGGGTCCAGGAAGTTCGCGGTGCCGACCTGTACCGCCGCTGCACCGGCCATGATGAACTCCAAGGCGTCCTTGCCCGTCAGAATGCCGCCCAGTCCCACGACGGGGATGCTGACGGCCCCCACGGCCTGCCAGACCATGCGCAGGGCGATGGGACGCACCGCCGGGCCGGACAGGCCCGCAAACGTGTTGTTGAACACGGGACGGCGCTTTTCCAGATCGATCGCGCACGCCTGGAAGGTGTTGCACAGGCTGATGGCGTCCGCGCCGGCAGCCTCAACGGCCTTGCACATCTCGGGGATGCTTTCGGCCTGCGGGCTCAATTTAACGATGAGCGGCACGGTGCAGACCTTGCGCACCGCGCTGACGACCTCGCCGGCGTCTGCCGCGCGGATGCCGAACGCGAGACCGCCCTGCTTGACGTTGGGGCAGCTGATGTTCAGCTCAATAAAATCCACGCCCGCGGCGCAGAGCATCTGCACACCCTCGACGTTTTCTTCAATCGTGTGGCCGCCGAGGTTCGCCCAGACGGTGGTGCCGCACCGGCGCATGGCAGGCAGCTCGTGGTCGATAAAGTGCTGCACACCGGGGTTCTGCAGGCCGATGGAGTTCATCAGGCCCGACGGCGTCTCGTAGAGGCGCTCACCCTCGTTGCCGGGCTGGCCGTTCAGGGTCAGCCCCTTGCCGGAGATGCCGCCCAGCACGCGCAGATCCTCAATGCCCGCGTACTCGGGGCCGAAACCGAAGGTGCCGCTGGCCGCGATGACCGGCCCGGCCAGCCGCTTGCCGAGAAAATCAACATGCAGGTCTGCCATCAGTCAAACACCTCCTGTGCGTTAAAGACCGGGCCGTCCTTGCAGACGGTGACCGGGCCGATTTTCGTATGGCAGGTGCAGCCCAGGCATGCGCCCAGACCGCAGGCCATCTTCTTTTCAAGGCTGGCCAGGCAGGGCACGCCAGCGGCGGCGCAGAGCTTAGCCACGCCGCGCATCATGACCATGGGACCGCAGGTCAGCACAATGTCGTACTTGCTCACGTCCAGCAGGTCGGTGACCAGGCCGTGGTGTCCCTCCTTGCCGGAGTCGGTTGCGGCGTAGATGTCGTGGCACCAGGGCACAAAGCGGTCCATGCCGTAGGTCGTGTCGCGGAAGCCCACGAACAGGTCGGGGCGCACGCCCGCGCGGCAGAGCTCCTTGCAGAGCAGCAGCAGCGGCGCGGTGCCGATGCCGCCGCCGACCACGGCAATGCGCTTGTACTGCCCGGCCAGCGCGGCAGTGTCAAAGCCGTTGCCGCAGGGGCCGGTCACGGTCAGCGTGTCGTCCTTTTTCAGCGCGGCCAGCTTGTGGGTGCCCTCGCCCTTGACCTGATACAGGAAGGTCAGCGCGCCGGTCTGGTTGTCAAAGTCGTCAACGCTGATGGGGCGGGAAAGAATCGGCGTGGCGTCCGCGGCCCAGGCGCGCAGCATGTAAAACTGCCCGGCGTGGGGCTCGCGGCTGCGGTCCTGCCACTGGACCGTAAGGCGCATAATATCCTCTGCGACGGTTTCCTGACGCAGGACCGTCAGATTACAGCTTGTTGCATTCACCCTGAATATCCTCCCGCATACGCACGCACTCGTTGTAGGCAGCCTCGTCAAAGGCAACGCCGGGCTGCTTCTTGTAGGCCAGCAGGATGCCGCGGCTGGAGTTGACAACACCGCCGTTGCCCTTGGTCAGGTACTGCGCGATGTCCGCCGCCTTGCCGCCCTGTGCGCCGTAGCCGGGGATCAGGAAGAAGGTGTCCTTGTAGGCCGCGCGGATGGCGGTGGCCTCCTCGGTGTGGGTGCCGCCGATGACCAGGCCGATGCTGGAATAGCCGTGCTCGCCCATGTAGTCCTTGCCAAGGGCGGTCAGGCTGTCGCCGACGAGGTCGTACACATGGCGGCCATCGTCGAGCTTTTTGTACTCAAAGTCCTTCGCGCCGGGGTTGGAGGTGCGGCAGAGCACGAACACGCCCTTGCCCTGCTCGGCGCAGTACGGCAGATACGGGCTGATGGAGTCAAGGCCCATGTAGGGGGCCAGCGTGATGATGTCGGCCTCGAAATCACCGGTAAAGTGCGCCTTGGCGTACATTTCGGCGGTCTTGGCAATGTCGCCGCGCTTGATGTCGGCAATGACGGGCAGGCCGGTGGCGCGGGCCAGCTTCAGCGTTTCGGCGTAGGCGCGCATGCCGTCCAGGCCCAGGGACTCATAATAGGCGATCTGCACCTTGTAGCAGCCCGCGGCGCCCTTGGTGGCGTCAATCAGCGCACGGTTGAACGCGACGACGTTCTCCCCTGCCGTCTTGGCGGTGTCGGTGGTGGGCAGGTAGCTGATCTCGGTGTCCAGGCCCACGCAGACCGGGCCGTTTGCTGCGACGCTCTCGTAGAGCTTGTCCATGTTGGTAAGCATGCTGATTCCTCCGTTTGATGTATATAAATTGCGGCTCTATTATATAATGTTGGGAATCGTAGGGGCGGATTCCATATCCGCCCGCGGGACTGTGCCAGCGGCAGCCTGCACGGGCGCATATAGAATGTGCCCCTACGGGTGTTTTGTGCGTGAAGGGGTGTTATTCTTCAATCTGGAACGTAACCTTCCCGCCTTTGATCGTGGTTACCACTTTTCCGTACAACAGTGCGCCGTCGTAGGGGCAGTTCTTGCTCTTGCTGTGCAGCTCGTCGGCGTGGACCTCGTACATGTGGTCAAGGTCCACCAGCACGATGTCGGCGTCGTAGCCCGGCTCCAGCATGCCCTTGCGGTCGGCCAGGCCCAGCACGGCGGCGGGACCGGCGCTCATCAGGAAGCTGAGCATTTCCAGCGGCAGACGCTGCTCACGGCAGAGCTTGGTGTAGCAGACGCCGAAGGCCGTTTCCAGACCCACCATACCGGCAGCGCCCTTCTCCTTCTCCTCGGCGGTGTGGGGGGCGTGGTCGGTGCCGATGCAGGTCACGGTGCCGTCCTTGATGGCGTCGATCAGCGCGGTCACGTCGTCCGCCTTGCGGATGGGCGGGTTGACGCGGTAGGTCAGGCGGCTGTCGTCAAACCACAGGTGGTGCGGCGTGACCTCGCAGCTGACCCGCGCACCGCGCATCCGGCTCATGCGGACGGCATCGACGGATTCCCTGGTGGAGACGTGGCACATGTGCAGCCGGGTACCGTAGTACTCGGCCAGATGGCAGTTGCGCACGGTCTCGATGTTCTCGGCCAGGCGGTAGTCCCAGGGGCTGATCTCGCGATCCTCGGCGTGGGACATGATGGTCAGGCCGCGCTCGGTGGCAATCGCGAACGCACGGGCCATGACGGCGTTGTTCATGACGCCGTTGCCGTCCTCGGTGATGAACTTGATGTCCTCGGGCAGGGTCAGCAGATGATCCAGCGTTTTGCCGTCGAAATCCTTCGTGATGGAGACGGTCTGGTTTGCGTCGCACAGGCCGACGCGGGCGGCCTCGGCCTCAACGGCGTGGGCGATCTCGGCACTGGAGCAGACCGGCTTCGTGTTGGGCATCAGGTTGACGAAGGTGTACCCGCCCGCGGCAGCCGCGGCGGAGCCGGTGGAGATGTCCTCCTTGTACTCAAAGCCGGGGGTGCGCCAGTGGCAGTGGGTGTCGATGAAAGCGGGCAGGACTGTGCGGCCCTTCGCGTCGAGCACCTCCTCCCCTTCCGGGACGAGCAGCCCCAGACCGACAGCGGCAATTTTTCCGTCGCGCAGCCAGACCTCAATGGCCTTGCCCGCGCTGTCCTTTGCGTTGCGGATCAGCATGGTGGGAACCTCCTTAAAAATAGGAAACTTTGTCATAGCTGAGAGTGTAGGGGCGAACATTGTTCGCCCGTCAACTTTGCGTGGTTGAGCTTCTGCGGGAAAGCCGCGCATGAGGCAAACGGCCTGCGGGCGAGCAATGCTCGCCCCTACAAAGCCCCATGCAAAAACATCCCGCAGGGATATTTTTGCAAAAAAAAACTTTTCCCAAAAAGGGAAAAGTCAAAAAGTCACACACAAAGCAGCAACGGGAAAGAACACTGTGCCGTGATTTTTAAAGACAGAAATAAGACGCATCATCCCGGCACACTCCTTCCTATGACTTTACCTACGTTTTACTTATTGTACCATGCAGGGACGGCGGTGTCAATGCAAACGGGCTTTTTGCAAAAGTAAGGATTTTATAGATTTTTACGCTGACTTTTGGAGGATTTGACAAAATCCGCAAAAATCCGCGCACGGCGCGTACAGCATTGCACTTTGTCCGGCTTTGTGGTATATTTATAATAAGTATGGTAAATAGGAAGAGGAACGAATTATGGGCCTTTGGGAAGATGCAAAAAATATCCGTGATAAGGACCCCGCCGCGCGCAATGTGGCGGAGGTCATCATCCTGTACCCCGGCTTTCATGTGCTGGTCACGCACAAGATCGCACATTTTCTGTACAACCACCGGTGTTTCTTCCTGGCCCGTTTTGTCAGCCAGCTGGCGCGCCACCTGACCGGCATCGAGATCCACCCCGGCGCCAAGATCGGGCGCAAGCTCTTTATCGACCACGGTATGGGCATCGTCTTTGGTGAGACGACGGAGATCGGCGACAACTGCACGATCTACCACGGCGTCACCCTGGGCGGTACCGGCAAGGACACCGGCAAGCGCCATCCGACGCTGGGCGACAATGTGCTGATCGGCGCGGGCGCGAAGGTGCTGGGCCCGGTCTACATCGGTGATAACGTCCGCGTCGGCGCGGGCAGCGTTGTGCTGAAGAACCTGCCCGCCAATGCCACTGCCGTCGGTGTACCCGCGGAGATCGTCCGCGTCGGCAATATCAAGTGCTGCCCGGCGGACGATCTGGACCAGCAGGATCTGCCGGATATTGTCAACCAGCGCATCTCCGAGCTCGAAGCCCGCCTGAGCCGCCTGGAAGCCGAAAAGCAGGGTGAGTTCCCGCCGGATAAAAAAGAATAATAAAAACGCACGCCGTGAAATTTACGGCGTGCATTTTTTGTCAGTATGGCTTCCCCGGAGGGGGAAGCTGTCAGCGGCCCCGCCCGCTGACTGATGAGGGGCAAACTTACCGGGAATTTCCCACGGGCGGGCAATAGGGCAAACCCGCCCCTCATCCGCCCTCGGTCGGGGCCTCGGGCACCTTCCCCCACGGGGGAAGGCAATCAACTCATTTCAGATTCCGCAAATCCCCGCTCTCGCGGAAATCCTCATAATCCAGCGACAGCGACGGGCTGTAATAGGGGTCGTGCAGAATATTCTCCCGCCCGTGCACGGCGTAGAGACGTTCATGCTCGGCGTCAAAGCGTGCTTTTTTGGCAGGATCGTTCTCGTCGGAGCCGCGGGACTTGCTTTCGTAGTGGTAGAGCTCGGCGTAGGGCGTCCAGACAATGCGCCAGCCCGCGTCGCGCACACGCAGGCAGAAGTCCACATCGTTGTAGGCAACTGTGAACTCCTCATCCAGGCCGTGCAGCTCGTCGTAAACGGCGGTGCGCACCAGCAGGCAGGCCGCTGTCACGGCGGAGAAATCCTGCACCGTGGCCAGCCGGAACATATACCCGCTGCCGCCGCGCTTGTGGTACTTGTGGCTGTGCCCGGCGTAGCCGCCCAGCCCCGTGATGATGCCGGCGTGCTGGATCGTGTCGTCGGGATAGTAGAGCATTGCCCCGCAGAGGCCGACGCCGGGCTGGCTGCACTCGCCCACCATCTGGGTGAGCCAGTCGCCGTTGATGACCTCGACGTCATTGTTGAGCAGCAGCAGGTACTTGCCCGCCGCGTACCTGCGGCCAAAATTGTTGATGCGGCTGAAGTTGAAGCCGCCCTTGTAAGTCACGACCCGCGCGCGGTCATACCGCTCCGGCAGTTTTTTGTAGTAGGCCGCTGTGGCCGGGTCGGTGGAATTGTTCTCAATGACGATGACCTCGAAATTCTCGTAGGTCGTTTTGGCGTAGATGCTGTGCAGGCATTTTTCCAAATCGTCGGGGTGGTCCTTGTTGGGAATCAAAATAGACACGAGCGGCTGCGGCTCGGGAATGTCCCACACCACATGGCAGGTGCCCGGGAATTTGCCCGGCTCCACCCTGCCCTGCCGCCCTGTGGCGGCCAGATGGTCGGCCACGGCCTTTTGCGCAGCCTTTTCCACATAGGGCTTGGCCGCCGTGCCGCCGCTGGTGGACGCCGCGTGCACGCGCCAGTAATACAGCACCTGCGGGATGTGCAGCGGCTTGGCTGCGGGGTCACGGCGCTGCATTTCGTCGATGAGACGCAGGAATAAGTCGTGATCCTGCGCGCCGTCACAGGCCGGGCGCTCACCGCCGACGGCGTCGAACAGCGATTTTTTGAACACGGCCAGATGGCAGATGTAGTTGACGGCCATCAGGTACTCGGGCGCATAGTCGGGCTTGAAGTGGCCGACGCGCGGGTGCTCGGGCGTTTTCTCAAACAGGGCCTCGTCGCTGTAGGCAAACGCCGCGCCGCTCTCGGCCAGCGCTTTGCTCATGCAATAGACGGCATGAGGCGCGAGCATGTCGTCGTGGTCGGCAAGGGCCAGATACTCACCCGCTGCGAGCTTCGCAGCCTCGTTCGTATTGGCGGCAATGCCCTTGTTCTCGATTTTGGCGTAGACGATGCGCTTGTCCTGCGCGGCGCGGGTGCGGACGGTCTCGCCCACGTCGGGGTGGGCGCCGTCGCTGGCGTCCACCAGAACCAGCTGCCAGTTCGGCGCGGTCTGGGCCTGCACGCTGTCCAAAAATTGCTGCAAAAACTGCGGCGGTGTGTTGTACAGCGGCGTTAGAATGCTGATGGTCGGCCAGCCGTCGGCGCGGGCGGCTGCGTCGGCACGCTGGGTCTCCAGCGTCTGTCTCGACGGCAGATACCGCGCTTTTTTGCCGAAGAACCGCCGCTTAAAAAAGCCGACGGCCCGCCCGGCCATGACGCCGACGCCCTGTTCTTTCGTCAGCGTCCGCGCATAGCCGAACAGTTCTTTGATGCGTTTCGTTTCAAGGCTCATGGGATGGCTCCTCATAAAAGCAGTCTTTGTGCCAAAGGCGGGGGTTGGATTGAATGTATTCCGCAATCATGCGGTAATCGGTTTCATTGCGGATGACGTGGTCGTGAAAGGAGCGCTGCCAAAGGTGCTTATCGAACGGTGCGGCTTGCCCGCGCTTGACAAGACGGATGTACTCGACGGTAGAATACCGTTTGAACGCCTGCACGATGCTGATAATCGTAGGGGCGGATTCCATATCCGCCCGTGCCCGTTCAATCTCGACCAACGCGTGAAAATGATTGGGCATCACCACAAAATAATAGCACTGGACCGCCGGATATTGGCCGATGATCTCCCGGAAAACGCGCGCCGCCATGCGGGCGGATATGGAATCCGCCCCTACGGGAGCCCGGTTCGGGCCAAACAACATTCTGCGTTGGTGCGTGCATATTGTGATAAAATAGGCGCCGTTTTGGCTGTAATCGTAACCCTGCAAATGGTGAGACTTGCGCTTCGGCAATACGGTTTCCATCACTTCAACCCGAAATTCTCAAACAGATTGTTGAAATGGGGGTTGTAATAGGGGTCGTAATTGTCGATATACTGCTGATATTTCGCGTAGAAATTCGCCTTTTCGCGCTCATACCGCTTGGCGTTCTCGCTTAAGGTGTCAAGGCCGCGGCTCTTGCTCTCATAGTGATAGGCCTCGGCGCGCGGGGTGTAAACGTTCAACAGCCCCTTCTGCCACAGCTTTAAGCAATAGTCCACATCGTTGTAGGCGACGGCAAACTTTTCCTCGTCCAGCCCGCCAAATGCGCGGTAGAGCGACGCCTTTGTCATCAGGCAGGCACCCGTCACGGCCATATAATTCTGCGTCGTGACCAAGCGGTACATGTCCCCCACAGCGGTGCGGGGGTAGCTCTTGTGGCTGTGGCCCGCGCTGCCGTTGATGCCCATCAGCACGCCCGCGTGCTGGATCGTGTCGTCGGGGTAGTAGAGCTTGGCGCCCACCGCACCCACGTCGGGGCGCTGGCTGTAGCTGAGCAATTCCCGCAGAAAGTCGTGGGACAACACCTCAATGTCGTTGTTGAGCAGCAGCAGGTGCTCGCCCTCGGCGAACGTCGCGCCGAAGTTGTTGATGGCCGAGAAGTTGAATGCGCCCTTGTAGTAGACGACGCGGCAGTCGGCAAAGCGGCTGGGCAGTGTCTCGTAATAGGCAAACGTCGCCGGGGCGGTGGAGTTGTTCTCGATGACGATGACCTCAAAATTGTCGTAGCCCGCGTTTTTGTACAGGCTCGTCAGGCAGCGGTCCAGGTCGTCAATGTGGTCTTTACTGGGGATCAGTACGCTGATCTTCGGGTGGCCGGTCAGCTCGTACCGCACCTGAAATGCGCCGGGCGCGTCGGGCACGGCCATGGCGTGGCCCGGCAGACCGAGACGCTTGAGCTGCGCGTCGATGGCGCGCTCCCCCGCCGCGACGGCGTAGGGCTTGGCCTCCATGCCCGCGGCGGTGGAGCCGGCCGCGGCACGCCAGATGTAGAGCACCTTCTTGATATGCTCGATGCGCTGTGCTTTTTCTGTCAGGCGCAGGATCAAATCATGGTCCTGCGCACCGTCAAACTCCTTCGACTCATACGCGCCCGCCGCGTCCAGCAGCGGACGGCTGAACACCGCCAGATGCGTGATAAAGTTGACCCCGCGCAGGTAGTCGGGTGCAAAGTCGGGCTTGAAGTGGTAGCCGCCCAGCTCCTTCAAATCGGCGGAGAGAACGATTTCATCACTATAGACAAAATCCGCTCCGGTGTTTTGTATCGTCTGCACAACCTCGAACAGCGCGTTCGGGTAGAGCACGTCGTCGTGGTCCAGCAGTGTGATGTACTCGCCGTGCGCCAGCGCAAATCCGCGGGTCGTGTTGAGGGCAATGCCGCCGTTTTCAATCGGCTCATACACAATCGTGCCGGGCACAGTCTTGGGCAGACGGCGCTCCAGCCGCTTGTCGGCGTCGGATGCGTCCACCAGCACCAATTCCCAGTTTGTGTAGGTCTGCCTGACGACGCTTTGCAGCATCTCGTCAAACAGCTTGGCTGGCGTGTTGTACAGCGGCACGATGATGCTGATCTTCGGCCCTTGCAGGTGCGCGGCGCGCTGGGCCTTCAGCTCCCGGCGCAGCGGAATGTCGGCGCGGTGCCGCCAGTCGTCGTGGTGCATCGCCAGCCCGACGCGGAATTTCACATCGCGCCAGAGCTGCTCGGCCCCCTGCTCCCGCAGGGTCTTGACGCTGCGCCCCGCGAGGTCCCGCAGGTGGGCGGGGTTCAAAAGCCGCCGCGCCATGCCGCCGACGCTGTCCTGTACGGCCAGGTCGGCTGGGCGCTCGTTGTTCGGTTTCGTGTTCTCGGACATAGCTTATTCCTCGGTGACTTTGGCCGGCATGGCGTCCTTTTTCTCGAACCTTCGGTACTCGGCGGTAATTTCCTTCGTCGCGCCGATGCGGCGCAGATGGCCGTGGTCGAGCCAGGCTACCTTGTTGCACATACGCTCGATCTGGTCAATGGAGTGGCTGACCAGAATGACCGTCGTGCCGCCGGACAGCAGCTCGGCCATGCGCTTTTCACACTTCTCCTGAAACAGGAAGTCACCGACGGACAGGATCTCGTCGGCAATCAGGATGTCGGGCTTCGTAATCGTTGCCACGGCGAACGCCAGACGCGCGACCATGCCGGAGGAGTAGTTTTTCAGCGGCACGTCGAGAAACTCCTGCAATTCGCTGAATTCGACGATGTCGTCGAACTTTGAGTCGATGTACTTGGGCGTGTAGCCCAGCACGGTGCCGTTTAAATAAATGTTTTCCCGTGCGGTCAGGTCCATGTCAAAGCCCGCGCCCAATTCGATCAGCGGCGCAATCGTACCGTTGACCGTGACCTTGCCGGCGCTGGGCTTGTAGACGCCGGAAATCACTTTCAGCAGCGTAGACTTGCCGCTGCCGTTCAGGCCGATGAGGCCGTAGAAATCGCCGGGCATAATATCAAACGATACATCGTCCAGCGCGAAGAACTCGTCAAACCGCACACCGCCGTGCAGCAGCGCGACGAAGTACTCTTTCAGGCTTTCGTGCTTTTCCTTGGAGAGGTTGAAGCGCATCGAAACATGGTCGATGGAGATGATGGGTTTCTGCTCTGCCATTTCGATGCCCCCTTACATGTACAGGACGAACTTGTCCTGATTCTTTTTGAACACCCAGATGCCGAGGCCCAGGCTCAGCGCGGCACAGAGGAACGGAATCAACACCATGTTGGGGGTCAGCCCCTCGCCCCACATGACGCAGGAACGCACGGCGGTGATGTACCAGTAGATGGGGTTCAGGTTGATGACGTACTGCATCCAGCTTTCCATCTGGCGCGGGTCGTAGAAGATGGCGCTGCCGTAGACAAGCAGTGTGCAAAAGACCTCCCAGATGTGCATGATGTCACGCACAAAAACGTAGAGCGTGGACAAAATCAGCCCGATGCCCAGGCTGAAAATAAACAGCATCACAAGGGGATAAATGGCCAGCAGCACAGTCCCGATCGAGATGTGCGACCAGGTCAGCAGCGCGACGATAAACAGCGCCACAAGGCTGAAAAAGAAGTTGACGAGCGCAAAGCAGCACTTTTCCAGCGGGAAGATGTATTTGGGAATATAGACCTTGCGCAGCAGCGGGCCGTTCTTCAGCACGCTCTCCATGGCCATGGTCGTGCTCTCGCGGAAGAAGTTGAACATCAGCTGGCCGATGATAAGGAACAGAGGGAAGTCCTCGATGCCCTGACCGCGCTGGTTGAACAGCGCACCGAACACGGCCCACATGACCAGACAGGTCAGCAGCGGGTTCAGCACGCTCCACGCCACGCCCAGCACGCTGCGGCGGTATTTCAACTTGAAATCACGGGAAATCAGGTTTTGCAGCAGGTAACGGTATTTCCAGAAGCCTGCGAAGGTGTCTTTCAGTTTCTGCACGGTTTACCCTCAATATTTCTCAAAATATTCGAACTTCTGGGCGGCAAACGGGGTGTGCTCCTTGTCCTTAGCGCTGGTTTTGTGCTCGCAGCCGCAGTCGGGCCACTGCACGTTGACCGTCGGGTCATCGTAGGGAATGCCGCCCTCGGCGGTGGGGTCGTAGACGTCGGTGCACTTGTAGCAGAACTCGGCCACATCGGACAGCACGACAAAGCCGTGGGCGAAGCCCTCGGGGATCCAGAGCATCTTCTTGTTGTCGGCGGACAGCGTTGCGCCCACCCACTTGCCGAAGGTCTTGCTGTTGGGGCGGCAGTCGACGGCGACATCGAACACCTCGCCCAGGGTCACGCGGACGAGCTTGCCCTGAGTGTGCTTGGTCTGGAAGTGCAGGCCGCGCAGCACGCCCTTGGTGGAGCGGCTCTGGTTATCCTGCACGAAGGGTTTGTCGATGCCCGCTGCGGCGAACTCGTCGATCTGGTAGGTCTCCATAAAATAGCCGCGGTCATCGCCAAAAACAGTCGGCTCGATGATCTGCACGTCAGGAATATCGGTCTTGATGAAATTGAACTTGCTCATGGTTTGGAATCTCCTTTTTATATTTCATAAGCCTAATACATAGCGATACAGGATATATTATACTCTATTTCACTGCGCCGGGCAAGATGGCGGAAAAATTTTGTCGCTGCTGTAACAACAGGACGGCTTTTCCGTCTTGTTAAGTGGAGGGCAGATATGGTATGATAGCCCGGAAGGTGGTGTGCAGAATGACAAAACGCGAAGCCCGCGCATGGGCCAAGGCCCAGCGCGCGGAACTGGATATGGCGGCTGTGGGCCGCGGCATGGCGCAGGCGCTGTTCAGCCTGCCGCAATGGCAGGGTGCCGGGGCAGTGCTGGCCTTTGCGTCCATGCCGGATGAGCCGGACACGGCGGAAATACTAAGACGCACGCTGGCCGACGGCAAGCGCCTGCTGCTGCCCCGCGTGCGGAGCAAAACCGAGATGGGATGGGTGGAGATACCGGCATTGCGCCTGCTGCGGCCCGGGGCGTTCGGCATTCAGGAGCCGCCCGCCGCCCTGCCCGCCGCCGACCCGGCGGGATACGCCGCGGCGCTGGCCCTTGTCCCCTGCCTGGCCGCCAGCCGCGATGGGGTCCGGCTGGGGCGCGGCGGCGGGTATTATGACCGATTTCTGGCACACTATAAGGGAGCGGGGCTGCTGCTCTGCCCCGAGGCCCTGTTGCTGGACGAGCTGCCCTGCGACGACTGGGACGCACGCTTTGCGCCCGAGAATATTCTGACCGAGAAAGGAATTTTATGATGAAAAAGCTGCTTTTTGCAACAGCCCTGCTGACCGCCCTGTTCCTGTCTGCCTGCGGCAGCCAAAAGGCTGACAGCAACGATCTTGCGAACCAGCCTGCCACAAGACCCGAGGAAGGCGCGGAGCTGGACCCGGAGTTCAGCGTTGATGATGAGGATACCGGTGAGACCGCCGAGCCGCAGCCGGACGCGGAGCTGAGCGAGATGGTGGATGCTATTTATAACGTCCAGCCGGTTGACCTGATGGGCATGGAGACGGTGGCCATCGACCTGACCGACGAGAGCTGGTACGGCTATCTGGCGGGACTGACCGCGGACAATGTGGACAAGGTGGATGCCGCAGTAGTCAGCGAGCCGATGACCGGAAGCCAGGCGTACAGCCTGGTGCTGCTGCGCCTCAAGGACAAGGCCGATGCCCGCGAGATCGCCGATTCGATGGAGGAAAACATCAGTATGCGCAAGTGGGTCTGCGTGGAGGCAGATAAGGCCCGCGTGGTCAGTTTTGATGATAAGCTGCTGTATGTCATGGCAGACAGTGAGCTGGTCGATGCCGATCTGGTGGCGGATGCTGCCGCAAAGGCCTTTGGTGCGACATTTGATGTCGATGATTCCCTCGTCAATGAGGACGAGAGTGAGCTGCCGCCGGAGCTGCTGGCCGCTCCGGCTGTGGCAGACTGAGCAATACAAAAAACAAAGAGCCGTGCCCTTTGCGGGGCACGGCTCTTGTTGATTACGGGCGGAATCAAGCCTTGGCGGCCTTGATCTCCTTGATGAGCTCGGGAACGACCTTGTACAGATCGCCGACGATGCCGTAGGTGGCAACATCGAAGATGGGGGCGTTCTCGTTCTTGTTGATGGCGATGATGGTCTCGGAGTCCTGCATACCGGCAACATGCTGGATGGCACCGGAGATGCCCAGTGCAACGTAGATGCGGGGATGCACGGTCTTGCCGGTCTGGCCGACCTGATGGTCAGCAGACAGCCAGCCCTCATCGGTGACGGCACGGGAGGCACCGACAACGCCGCCCAGAACACCGGCCAGCTCCTCAGCCAGCTTGATGCCCTTCTCGGGGTCAGCGGAGATGCCGCGGCCCACGGCGACGACAACGTCGGCACCGATCAGGTCAACGAGCTTCTCGGCGCTCTTCTTGATGTCGAGCACCTGAACATGGATGTCCTCAGCGGTCAGAGCGGGGGTGACCTTCTCAACTACGACCTTGGCAGCACCGGCCTCGTCAAACGGCTGGGTCTGCATAACGCCGGGGCGCACGGTGGACATCTGCGGGCGGAAACGGGGGCAGATGATGGTAGCCATCAGGTGGCCGCCGAAAGCCGGGCGGGTCATCTTCAGGTTGGTGTTCTCCTCAAACTTGGTGTTGTCCACATCAATGTTGGAGGTGGTGCGCAGGAAGTTCTTGTACTTCTCGACATCGACGTCCAGATGAGTGCAGTCGGCGGTCAAACCGGTGTGCAGACGGGCTGCGCAGCGGGGGCCGAGGTCGCGGCCCAGGTTGGTCGCACCGATCAGCATGATCTCAGGCTTCTTGTCCATGATGAGGTCGCACAGCGCCTTGGCATAGCCATCGGTGGTGTAGTCCTTCAGCAGAGGGCTGTCGATGTTGTAAACGCGGTCAGCACCGTAGCCGCCCAGCGCCTTGACATAGTCCTCGTTCAGCTCGCTGCCCATAACAACGCCGCAAAGCTCAACGCCCAGGTCGTTGGCCAGCTTGCGGCCTTCGCTCAGCAGCTGATAGCTGATGGTCTGGATCTGACCTTCACGCTGCTCGCAGAATACCCACACGCCCTTGAAGGCGGCGGTGTCCATTGCATTGAATTCAG
>ERZ772872.1913-NODE-1913-length-17955-cov-22.700503_pt1 | contig 17955 bp, 11 predicted proteins | sample MGYA00512132_ERZ772872 | MGnify/ENA primary metagenome ERZ772872 (study PRJEB29015, sample SAMEA2737724) | human gut metagenome | biome: human gut; feature: human-associated habitat; material: faeces | place: China | collected 2012 ...
GCCCAAACGGGCCTGCACCGCTGTGTTTTTGCGTGTTGCGCCGAAATTGCATTAAAAACGGCGGGAAAAGGCAGTATCGACCTGTGCGGGGTCGCCTGCATAAAATCTGCATATTCCGCTGCCATGTCTAACGCGGAAAATCACGGAACATCCTTGTGTGAAATGACAAAAATATTGAAACAGCGATGAATGCTGCGCTGCGTGGCAAAGCACTTGAACAATCGGCGTTCCCGCAAAGGCAAACCGTGCAAAAAATGCCGAAAAGGTTGCAGGATTCTTTGCAGTGAAAATGAATATTTTTTCTCTGGATGGGCGAAGCTATAAAACAGGCCCAGAAGGCGGGCAGAAAAATTTTCGGTTTTTGACGTAAATATTGCAAATTTGTGTTGACATCGGCCGCGGTTTCGGTTAGAATATTATCGCTGTGCAAAGGCACAGCTATGTCCTTTCGGACATGCCCCATTGCGGGGCGAACCGCAAAATAACGAAAGAAAGGAGAAAACAATGCCTACTTTTAACCAGCTCGTACGCAAAGGCCGTGAGGTCCTGGTAACCAAGAGCACTGCTCCTGCCCTTCAGAAGAGCTACAACTCCCAGAAGAAGCAGTACACCACCATGAACAGCCCCCAGAAGCGTGGTGTTTGCACCGCTGTTCGTACCATGACCCCCAAAAAGCCCAACTCTGCTCTGCGTAAAGTTGCCCGTGTCCGCCTGACGAATGGTATCGAGGTCACCTCCTACATTCCTGGTATCGGCCATAACCTGCAGGAGCACAGCGTTGTCCTGATCCGTGGCGGTCGTGTTAAGGACCTGCCCGGTGTCCGTTACCACATCATCCGTGGTACTCTGGATACTCAGGGTGTTGCAAACCGTAACCAGGCTCGCAGCAAATACGGCGCAAAGCGTCCCAAGGCCGGTGCCAAGAAGTAAGGAAACATCTTTTCGCCATAAAATGGTCAGCTGACCCTTTTGTGGCATAACGGGAGTTTTCTTTAACTTTCGAGTACCGATGATATCATTAATGTGAAGGAGGGAAGAAAGATGCCCAGAAGAGGTAAAATCGCAAAGCGCGAAGTTCTGGCTGATCCTATTTACAATTCCAAGCTCGTCACCCGTCTGGTCAACAGCATCATGCTGGATGGCAAGAAGGGCGTCGCTCAGAAGATCGTTTACGAAGCTTTTGAGACTGTCAAAGAGAAGACCGGCAACGATCCTCTCGAAATGTTCGAGAAGGCCATGGAAAACATCATGCCCAGCCTCGAAGTTAAGGCCCGCCGTGTCGGCGGCTCCACCTACCAGGTTCCCCTGGAGGTCAGCCCCGCCCGCCGCGAGACCCTCGGCCTGCGCTGGCTGACTCTGTACAGCCGCAGCCGTGGTGAAAAGACCATGTCCGCTCGCCTGGCCGCCGAGATCATCGACGCTACCAACAACGTTGGCGGCGCTGTCAAGAAGCGCGAAGATACCCACAAGATGGCAGAAGCCAACAAGGCTTTCGCGCATTACCGTTATTGATCTGCTTACTGAGGAGGTTTAAGCCATGGCAACGCCGAGAGACGTATCCCTGCAAATGACCCGAAATATCGGTATCATGGCCCACATCGACGCAGGCAAGACCACCACCACCGAGCGCATTCTGTACTACACCGGTATTAACCATAAGATCGGCGAAGTTCATGACGGCGCTGCTACGATGGACTGGATGGAGCAGGAACAGGAACGTGGTATTACCATCACTTCCGCTGCAACCACCTGCTACTGGAGCCACACCGAGACCCAGCACGATCCGGCTCTGTTCAAAAAGAACCGTCATCGTATCAACATCATCGACACCCCGGGCCACGTTGACTTTACTGTTGAAGTTCAGCGTTCTCTGCGTGTTCTGGACGGTTCTGTTACCGTTCTGGCCGCAAAGGGTGGCGTTGAGCCTCAGTCTGAAACCGTTTGGCGCCAGGCTGACGAGTACAAGGTTCCCCGCATGGTTTACGTCAACAAGATGGATACCATGGGTGCTGACTTCTTCCGCTGCGTACAGATGATGCATGATCGTCTGCATGCCAACGGTGTGCCTATCCAGCTGCCTGTCGGCCAGGAAGACACTTTCCGCGGCATCATCGATCTGATCGACATGAAAGCCGATATCTACTATGATGATATGGGCAATGATGTGCGCGTTGAGGAAATTCCTGAAGACCTGAAAGAACAGGCTCAGGAATATCATGACAAGCTGATCGAAGCTGTTGCTGAGACCGACGAAGAGCTGATGATGAAGTACCTGGACGGCGAAGAGCTGACCAAGGGAGAAATCAAGGCTGCTCTGCGTAAGGCTACTATTTCCAACGAGATCGTTCCTGTTGTCTGCGGCTCTTCTTACAAGAACCGTGGCGTTCAGAAACTGTTGGATGCAATCGTTGATTATATGCCCGCTCCGACCGACGTTGCGGCCATCAAGGGCACCAACCCGGAGACTGGCGAGGAAGAAGATCGCACTTCTTCCGATGATCAGCCGTTCTCTGCACTGGCATTCAAGATTATGACTGACCCGTATGTCGGTAAGCTGTGCTTCTTCCGCGTGTACTCTGGTACCGTTGAGGCTGGCACCACTGTTTACAACTCTGTTAAGGATCAGGACGAGCGTATCGGCCGTATCCTGCAGATGCATGCAAACAACCGTAAGGATATCGACATCTGCTACGCTGGCGATATCGCCGCTGCTGTTGGTCTGAAGAACACCACCACTGGTGATACCCTGTGCGATGAGAAGCATCCCATCATCCTCGAGTCCATGAACTTCCCCGAGCCGGTTATCCGCGTTGCCATCGAGCCCAAGACCAAGGCTGGCAGCGAGAAGATGGGTATTGCCCTGTCTAAGCTGGCTGAAGAGGACCCGACTTTCCGTACCTGGACCGATGAAGAAACCGGTCAGACCATCATCGCCGGCATGGGCGAGCTCCACTTGGAAATCATCGTGGACCGTCTGCTCCGCGAATTTAAGGTCGAAGCTAACGTTGGCGCACCTCAGGTTGCCTACCGTGAAACCATCCGCAAGGATGCTAACCAGGAAACCAAGTACGCACGTCAGTCCGGTGGTAAGGGCCAGTATGGTCACGTTAAGATCAAGATTGAGCCCAACCCGGGTAAGGGTTATGAGTTCGTCAACGGTATTGTTGGCGGCGCTATCCCGAAGGAATACATCCCCGCTGTTGACAACGGTATCCAGGGCGCGATGAAGTCCGGCATTCTGGCTGGCTATCCCGTCGTGGATGTCAAGGTCACTCTGTGGGACGGCTCCTATCATGAAGTTGACTCCTCTGAAATGGCGTTCTCCATCGCCGGCTCCATGGCATTCAAGGATGCTATGAAGAAGGCTGATCCCGTCATTATGGAGCCCATCATGAAGGTTGACGTTGTTGTTCCTGACGAGTATATGGGCAACGTCATTGGCGACTTGAACAGCCGCCGCGGCGCGATCCAGAACCAGGAATCCACCGATGGCACTGCCCGTGTCACCGCTATGGTTCCTCTGTCCGAGATGTTCGGTTACGCTACTGACCTGCGTTCCAAGACCCAGGGCCGTGGCCAGTACTCCATGGAGCCGGCTGATTACCAGCAGGTTCCCAAGAGTGTTGCAGATAAGATCATGACCGAGCGCAATAAGGGCTGATTCTGCACAAATTCGCGCAAAATACTTGATTTTTCTTGAAAAATCTAGTATGATAGCCTTACAACAGGCTATTTTATCTGTTTGAATTAAAGGAGGATACTTCCAATGGCTGAAAAGGAAAAATTTGACCGCTCTTTGGAGCATGTCAACATCGGTACCATCGGTCACGTTGACCACGGCAAGACCACTCTGACTGCCGCTATCACCAAGGTTCTGGCTCTGAAGGGCGACGCCGATTTCATGGATTACTCCAGCATCGATAAGGCTCCTGAAGAGAAGGCTCGTGGTATCACGATCAATACCGCTCACGTTGAGTACCACACCGCGAAGCGTCACTATGCCCACGTTGACTGCCCGGGCCATGCTGACTACATCAAGAACATGATCACCGGTGCTGCTCAGATGGACGGCGCTATCCTGGTTGTTGCTGCAACCGATGGCCCGATGCCGCAGACCCGTGAGCACATCCTGCTGGCTCGTCAGGTTGGCGTGCCCAAGATCGTTGTGTTCCTGAACAAGTGCGATATGGTTGACGACGAAGAGCTGCTCGACCTGGTCGAAATGGAAGTTCGCGAACTGCTGGACAGCCAGGATTTCGATGGCGACAACACCCCGATCATCCGTGGTTCCGCTCTGAAGGCTCTGGAGAGCACTTCCAAGGATCCCGATGCTCCGGAATACAAGTGCATTTGGGAGCTGATGGACGCTGTTGACAGCTACATCCCGACCCCGGACCGTGCTGCTGATAAGCCGTTCCTGATGCCCGTTGAGGACGTTATGACCATCTCCGGCCGTGGCACCGTTGCTACCGGTCGTGTTGAGCGTGGTACTGCTCATGTCGGCGATCAGATGGAAATCGTTGGTCTGAAGGAAGAGAAGCTGACCACCACCATCACTGGTCTGGAAATGTTCCGCAAGAGCCTCGAGTTCGCTCAGGCTGGCGACAACATCGGCGCTCTGCTGCGTGGTATTGACCGTGACCAGATCGAGCGTGGCCAGGTTCTGGCTGTTCCCGGCTCTGTTCATCCCCACACCACTTTCGATGGCCATGTTTACGTCCTGAAGAAGGAAGAAGGCGGCCGTCATACCCCGTTCTTCAACAACTATCGTCCTCAGTTCTACTTCCGTACCACCGACGTTACCGGCATCATCACCCTGCCCGAAGGCACTGAGATGTGCATGCCCGGCGACAACGTTGATATGCACGTTGAGCTGATCACCCCGGTTGCCATGGAAGAAGGCATGCGTTTCGCTATCCGCGAAGGCGGCCACACTGTTGGTTCCGGCGTTGTTTCCAAGATCGAGAAGTAATTTTCGGCTTGTGATATAGCTTTCAAGGCTCCTGCTGTTAAGGCAGGGGCCTTTTTGTTATGTACGACTTATGGGACGGGGAGGGGGCAAAGGCCGGGTGTGGAAGACCAATGAAGGCATCATGAAAACATCAGGAATTGTAGATAGGGGAGAGGACACCATTCGGGACTTTGAAAAAGTGGAGCAGGAGGGGGCACTCACACCGCCCTACCTTGGGAAGGTGTATTTCAGGTCGCGGTTAAGGGGCAAGGGCTGATCTATCCCTAAGTTTTCGGAACGGTCAGGAACGCTCTCTACGGTACAATTTATAATGGGCAATTCTCAACCTCCAATTTTCCCTTCAAGTTTCCTCCAATCTCTGCCAAATCTCTCAACAACAAGCCAAACCGAAATGACAAAAAATGCGCGATCACAATACCGGGTGATTGGATTAAGAGATTGCAAAGAACATTATCGGGGTAAATGTTTAATCATTTGATAAAAACAGGAATAAACCATTCAAAAATGTTAATAAATACCGCCAAAGAGTCACCGCACCGCAGCGCAAATAATGTGCGAAAAACAGGTTTCAGTTGATTCAAGGACAAAAATTTACATAGAAACCGCTCTAATTAACTATGCAAATTCTGGCAACTGTGATATAATGTATATACCTAGATGTGTCGGAATGGTTATCATTTGCGGGATCAAGGCATGCAGCCGGTACAACGTTTTGTCAGCCGCTGTGCCGGGGCCAAAAGCCCCAAAAGCAGGCCGCAGCCCGGCAAGGGATCGCCAGACCGAGGGGAGCACAACCAGGCGTTTTGCAATCAACACCTGCAAAGTGCCGCACATCTGCCGTACCACTTTTCACACAAAAGGGGAAAGTAGTAACCACTTAAGGGAGGATAAAACTATGAAGAAAAACCTTCAGCGTTTTGGTGCATCCGTGCTGGCAGCAGCCATGGTAGCCCAAAGCGTGGCGCTTCCCGCAGCAGCCGAAACTACCAAGATTGATTCTTCGGTAGCGCAGTCTGTTGCAGCTAGCGCAGCAAGCGCGGCCAGCGCTGTGCAGTCCCTGCCCAAGTTCACCAGCACCGAAGACCTGATCAAGCAGACAGCCCAAACGCTGGCTGCCCAGGGCGAAGTGCATGAACTGGAGCAGGACGATGCCAAGCTGGAAGCGACTGCACAGAGCAAGGCGGGCATGAGCCTTGCAGCGTTGGAAAATGCACTGGCCGATGCCATGTACGCCAACGCCGCAGCCGGCAAGATCAACACCGAAGCCTATGGCCTGAACAAGGACGAGATGGCATCGGTGATGGCTGCCACCATCAAAACGTATCATCTGTCCAGCGCCGTTACCGACCTGGGCTATGAGACGAACGCCGCAGGCGTTGTGACCGCCGTTACCTTTACCGGCAGCTCCGGCATGACCTCTGCGATGGAGTCCATGACCAACAGCGATGATGAAGTGATTGCGCAGCAGGCTGACAGCTACGCACAGGCTTACGTTGCTGAAAACTCCGATACCTTTGCGGCCAGCGCCGCTGCGGACGGCCATACCTATGGCGAGCCGAAATGGTACTGGAATGACACCAACCCGGAGGATGGCCACACCCATACCTGGAAGGAAACCCCCGATGGTTACTGGACCAAGACCGATGACGGCTGGGCTTACACCGCTGTGTATACCTGTAAAGAGGGCGATGCCTACCAGAAGGTAGAAGGCACCGTAACCAAGGATACCACCGAGGCAAAGCCCGGCGTTGCCGGCAAGACCGTTTACTCTGCCAGCGTGCCCGCTGACAAGAGCCCGGTTAAGAAGGAATACAAGGAACCCACCACCCGCACCGACGACATTGCCGCCCTGCCCTGCCAGAGCCATACCGTGCCCAAGGATGAAGATGGCAAGTTTGTTGTTACCTTCAACTGGAAGATGACGAAGACACCGCAGGGTGAATTTTCCAAGGAAAATGCCCAGCTGTTCTATGACAGCAAAACCGGCCAAATTTCTGCCGGCGCTCCCGTTACCATTGACTGGGAATGCGAAAGCATCACCTTCACCTGCGCTGTCTGCGGTGAGAAAGAAACCGTTCAGCCGACGCAGACCCTGCCGGTTACCGTTGCGTTGGACCAGGCTGCTGCAAATGCTGCCCCGTCCGAGCAGGAAGCCGCAAAGGCCATGTTCATCAACGTGGGCGGCAAACCGAAGTTTGACACCGTTTCCGGCGGCACCGGCGTGACCCTGGTGGAAAGCGTTGAAGGCGGTCAGTGGTACGATTTTGCCAACAACCCGGTGGATGAATCCAAGATCAACTACACCGTTACTACCAAGGGCGATGACGGCAAGGATGTTACCACCAACAACATGCTGTACTACGATGGTCAGAAGACTGCCGTGTATGTGGACGACCAGGGCAACCAGGTCACCAATACTTACGATGTCTCGACTGCGCAGATGAACTACTACTACTTCCAGCTGTCGCAGTTCAACCAGGACGAAGCAGAGTACTTCGGCGTGGTTGCCCCGTTCTGGACCTCCAAGGGCGTTCAGAAGCAGGGCGAGGATGGCAGCATCACCGGCACCATGGGCGCAATCAAGATATTGTGCAGCATGGACCCGAACGATAATGTCCCGCCGACCACCATGGCATTCATGCTGAACATGCTGCCGCAGGCGTTCATGTCTTACGTCATGAACTATGGCGAAGCTCTGAAAGCCATCCGTGATGCAGGCTTGGCACAGGTTGCCAAGCTGGGTGACAGCGCTGACTATGTCACCAAGCTGCTGATCCTGCACGACTGGATCTCCCAGGTTGCAGAATTCGATATGGCTCCATGGGCGATATCACCGGCGGCGGCAACAACGACCCCATCCAGACGACTGCTTTCGGCGCCCTGCTGGGCGGCGAGATCGGCGCTAAGGGCGTTGAGTATGGCTGCATCTGCCTGGGCTATGCATCTGCATTTAACTACATGGTCCAGAATTTGCCTGACAACAAGAGCATCTATAAGAATGATGACGGCAGCTGGAAGACCCCCGATGAAGTAGGCGATAACGCTGTTGTTGACTTTGCCCAGATCCTGTATTACTGCAATACTTCTGATACCAGTGTTGCCGGTAATGCGTTCGGCGGCGGCATGTTCAACAACGTCCACTACTTCAACGCAGTCAAGGTCAACAAGCTGCAGGGCGACAGCAACTCTGCTACGATGACCACCGGCGAAGCCAACAAGAACTGGTACTATGTTGACGTCTGCTATGATGACGTGAACACCGAGTGCATGGCCCAGACCCGCGTTGAGAACGCAGGCGACCTGCGCCATGTCAACTTCCTGGTTTCTCCCTCCGGTCTGGAAGGCCGTTACAGCAAGTACTATGATTACATTGACTCGCTGTACGATGGCAAGACCTACACCAAGAACAAGGAACCTGATAAGGACGATAAAGGCAATGTCATTCTGAACAACGGCAAGCCGCATTACTCTTACACCCCGACGGAAAACAAGAACGAGAAACGTTACACCGATACCTGCTACGAGGATACCTGGTTCACCTCTATCTGCAGCCCCATCTACTTCGACAATAATTACTTCTATTACGTTGATACCACGACCAACCAGAACCTGTACAACAACATGCGCCGCCAGCAGGCCGAGAACGGCAACAGCGGCAGCTCTGGTTCCGGCAGCTCTGGTAACAACGCCCAGATGATGCAGCAGTTCATGAAGAAGATGCAGAACCAGGGCCCCGATACTCTGGAAGCACGTCCGCGTAATGCGAACTACTATATCCGCAAAGAGGATACCAGCAGCAAACCCGGCGGCTTCAGCATGAGCAGCTTTACCAAGACGGATGACCCGTTTGATATCATCCTGATGTACTACAACGATCTGAAGGAAACCGGCAGCGACGACAGCGATGCCAAGGTTCTGGCCGAAGCTGGCACCATCTATAAGATCGATACCAGTGCAAAAGATAAGCATACCAAGGTTGAAAACAACCTGAACACCGAGTGCCTGGCAGACGCTGCTGCAAAGCGGATCTACCCCGCACTGGTACACTCTACCGCACTGTATGATGGCAAGCTGTACTTCAACGTCAACAACGCCATCTACCGTATGGACCCGACCACCGGCGCAGTGGAAGAAGTGAAGGAATACAACACCGTCGATGGCGGCGTGAAGAAGGTTGAAACTGTCGTTAAGGACAAAGACGGTAAACCTGTCAAGAATAGCGATGGTTCCTACAAGACGGAAATCGTTCCTGATACCCACTTTACCGGCATGAGCATGGTTATCATGGACAGCGCCCAGGATACCGACAGTGTGAAGCATGTGGGCACCTTCAAGAACCATCCTCTGGCGGGCCTGACCCTGCGTGACAGCTACAGCTTTGCTACCACCACCCAGCAGGGCCAGACTGTGATCACCGGCATCAACACCACCAAGGATCAGCTGGTCGTTTCTGTCGGCACCAACCTGTCCAACACCTATAAGGAGCTGGATTCCGATGGCAAGCCGGTTGTTAAGACCGATCTCGCCGGCACTTCTTATGAGGAACGTAAGAGCTACAAGAACGAGTCCTGGAACTACAACCCGAGTTACAACCAGAACATGGGCAGCTCTGACGAGAAGAACAAGAACGAAGAGTTCATGTGGTGCGCTAACCTGGTTGAAACCATGCCGATGTCCGACATGGTCAGCGACCTGGAGAGCGGCGCAACCACCGATGTTTCCGTTGAAGCATGGTGCAATACCCCTGCTTATACCCAGGCCCGCACCACCAAGTACGGCCTGACCAAGGGTGAAAAGGTGTACGCTGACGACGCACTGCCCAAGGGCCATACCTGGGCTCTGGACGAGCTGGAAACCAAGTCCGTTGGCAACAATGTGTACCTGTGCTCTGATTGCCATACCGCAACCGAAAGCACCCCCCACACCGTTACCCTGCCCAATGCAGATGAAGGTGTTAAGCTGACCCTAGGCACCATCAACAACACCTACATCAAGGACGATACCGTTACCCTGACCGTAGAAAAGGAAGGCACCGATATCGTTACCGTTACCGCAAAGAACGGCGATACCGATGTTGCCCTGACTGAAGTTCAGGAAGCAGCGCAGGACGAAGCCGCAGCCCAGGCTACCACCGAAAAGGCTAAGACGGTTTACACCTTCACCATGCCGGACGGCGATGTGACCATCAGTGTTACCAAAAACGCCAAGACCTATGCGGTCAATGTTGCTCCCCTGACCAATGGTGAGATCACTGCTTCCGCTAAAGAAGCAGCTGAGAAGGAAACCGTAACCCTGACTGCTAAGCCCGCAATCGGCTATGCCCTGAAGGCTGGCAGCGTGAAGGTTACCTACAAAGACGCTGACAACACCGAGCAGCCCGTTGAAGTGAAGGCTGATACCGAAAAAGCCAACACCTACACCTTTGCAATGCCTGCTTACCCCGTCAACGTCAGCGCAGAGTTTGTTAAGGAATACAAGGTTACTGTGGCAGACACTGCGAACAAGAACGGCGAAACCAAGGTGAGTGCAACCGCAGCTGTTGAAGGCACCGAAGTTACCGTTACCGTTAAGGCAGCTGATAACTACCAGCTCAAGGCTGACAGCCTGACCTACAGCTATCAGATCGGCGAAGATACCAAGACCGAAAAGCTGACCCCGAACGCAGAAGGCAAGGCTACCTTTAAGATGCCCGCAGCTGATGTCAAAGTCACTGCAGAGTATGTCGAAAAGAAACCGGAAGCCTACACTGTGACAGTGAACAAAGCTACCAACGGCACTGTAACCGCTGATAAGGAAACCGCCGCAGCAGGTGATACCGTTACCCTGACTGTTAAGGCAGACGAGACTATGTACTCTCAGGCTGTGCTGGCTGAGGACGGCCTGAAAGTTGCTGACAGCAAGGGTGCTGCAGTTGCATGCACCGCTGGTGCTGACGGCACTTACACCTTCACCATGCCTGCCGACAACGTAACTGTCACCGCAACGTTTGAAATCGTTGCATATGGTGTTGAGGTTGCACCGACTGAACATGGTTCTGTTACCTTTGAGGGCGGCAAGAAGTACTTCAAGGTTGGCGAGAATGTTACTGCTACCTTTACCGCAGAGGCTGGATATGAGCTGGCTAGTGCTTCTTATCAGGAAGGCAACAAACCTACAGACATTACAGCCAAGGTTAAGGAAGCTAGCAACACTTACACCTTCACTATGCCTGAAAACTATGTGAAGATCGAAGCAACCTTCACTGCTGTTCAGCCTACTGAACCTACTGAGCCCACCGAACCCACCACTCCGGATGAGAACGGCGGCGACAACACCGAAACCGAGGCTCTTGAGGCCGAGGAGCGCACCGCTCACGGTGCCGCTGAAAAGACCACCATTACCGCAATGGCTGTCTTTACCTGCACCGATAAGAACTGCGCAAGCGCACAGTTCGTGGATGCAACTGTAAAGCAGACCAGCGGCGTTACCACCGCTGCTGTCACCTTCAACGGCAAGGACTACACCGCCAAGTTCGGCGAGAAGAACGGCTGGGTTGAAGAAAACGGCAAGAAGTACTGGTACGAAAAGGGCGTGAAGCAGGGTACCACCGGCCGCGGCAAAGAGATCTATGATCCCGATTCCGACGCCTGGTACTGGCTGGATGCTGTCCAGGGCGGCGCAATGACCGTCAACAAGGACGTTTACCAGGAATCCGCCGCCGGCCAGTGGGCTGATAAGCCCGATGGCACCGGCAAGTGGGTCCGTTACGATGAGAACGGCCACATGGTCAAGGGCTGGCAGCAGACCGAAAATGGCCTGTATTACTTCGATCTGATCACCGGCGCTATGGCTAAGGGCGCAGGCAACATTGACGGCGTACCTTGCGCATTTGACAAGTACACCGGTGTTGCTCTGGACAACCAGTGGCTGACCATCAATGGTGCTGACTACTGGTACGAAAAGGGTGTCCGCCAGGGCCTGGATGGCCGCGGCAAGGAAATCTATGACCCGGCTTCCGACGCTTGGTACTGGCTGGACGCCGTTGACCAGGGCAAGAAAGCCACCAGCAAGGATGTCTATCAGGAATCCGAAGCTGGCCAGTGGGCTGATAGGCCCGATGGCACCGGCAAGTGGGTCCGTTACGATGCACAGGGCCACATGATCAAGGGCTGGAGCGCTGACAAGCGTTACTATTTCGACCCGATCTATGGCACCATGGCTAAGGGCGATGCAGTCATCGATGGCCGCACTTATCATTTCGATAAGAAAACCGGCATTCGGCAGTAATCCCACAGCCGAACAATGAGCTGTAACCAGCCCATTAACCTCTAAATAAAAATGCCGCAGCAGATGTAACAGTCTGCTGCGGCATTTTTGTATTTGTGGGCATAGGTTCGGTGAAATATTTGCCAAGCCAGTAGGGCGGGGGACCCCACCCCGCCGAAAGCTAGAAATAGTACACGATTAAAAAATCGCAATTTACCTTACCCGCATAATAAAGGCAACACACAAAAACATGGCGAACACATCAGGCCGGTGCAAGGGCAAAACCTACTAAAAAGCTGCGGCTAAATTTGGCAAATATGGCGCGCGAAGTATAATTTTTGGAGGATATCACAAGCAGAACAAACAAACTTTGTCAGTTCAAACAACAAAAAAGCAACAAACTGGCATGAATGCCAAAGAATGCGGCCGCGAATTGTGAAAGATTTTAATATATTTTCTTCATTTTTTCCTTACCTGTTATCATTTGAATTTGCAATCAAAATATGGAACTTGTATAATAGAATAAAAGAAAAGTGCAAACTAAATGGGTGAAGAGGATTTGGTGCAATGGAAGATAAAAATAGATTCAGCATTCTGCTGGAGCATTTGCTGGAAGTTGCGGAGGTTAAGAACTATACCCTGGCCAAGCGCCTGCAATACGATGTTTCCTATATCAGCAAATGGGTCAGCGGCCGCATGCTGCCTGCCAAAAAGACTGAAAAGCGCGTGATGGAGGGCATCAGTGCCTGCGTGGTGGATGAAGCCACCGATGATGGCCGTGACCTGCTGCTGCGGGAATACAGCGTTAGCATCCCCAGTGACCTGAAAGCCGCCATTTATGATAATCTGATTGCTGAATATGATTATTTGCAGGAGGAGCTGGACAGCGGCGAGGCGCGTATTGGCCCCTATACGGACTTTTGGGCCGAGCTGAACATGCTGCAATACCTGACCAAAATGGCGCACCCCGTGCTGCGCCGCGTCAGCCAGCTGGACATTGTGGCTGTGATGCACCTGATGGAAATGGCGCGCGAATACCGCCTGAAAGTTGCCAACCTGCAAAACGGCCAGCTGGTGGACCAGCGCAGCTATGATAACGTCTATTTCAAGCTGATGATCGATATCAGCCGCGAAAAATGGGACCCCATCTATGATGCCGCGCTCATTATTAACGTGTTGACCAACTTCAGCCATATTCATTTCAAGCTGTTTGGCAGCACCGCGGCTGCCGGGCGCGCGGTGTTTGTGGTCAAGGGCGATTTTGCCATTACCGGCCTGCTGGTCAGCCACAGCCGCTGCGCTGCCGTTACCGCCACCGAGGACCCGCAGAACTGCGAAAGCCTGTATGATAACTTCTCCAAGCTCTGCGTGCGGGATGACCAGCTTTTCCGCGATACCAGCATGCGCCAGCTGATCAGCCAGTACGACTATATGCACACGCTGCTGGCCTCCAATCTGCGGTGGATGTTCGGCCACCTGAATGAGCTTCTGCTGCCGGATGACTTGTTTGAAGAGATCCTGACCGCCCACGAGGCCGAGCTGAAAGATTTTTTGGGTGCTACCCCTGCGGAGCTGCGTAGCGTACACAACCTTGCCAAAGGTGTGGTGGAGGAAACAAACATCCGCATCCTGATTTATGAAGCTGCATTTTCCTCCATGGCGGTTTCCGGCGAGCTGGACTTTTTCAGTTACAAGGTCAACCTTACCCCGGATCAGCGCAGCCGGTGCATCAGCTATGTGCTGCAGCTTTGCAAGCAGCGTGAAAAACTTGAATTCCGCTTGATCAGCGGCCGCATTGTGAACGATTTCCAGTATGTGGCGGACCCCAATATGTTTCTTTCTGGCGCTACATCGTATCTTCGGCTGGATAACAACTGCCCCATCAACCGGATTGCAATGGTCAACAACAGTGTGATGGAAGACCGCCTGAGTGAATATTTTGATCAGGTCTGGAATTTGGATGACCAGAATGTGACAAAAGAGCGCAACGCCATTGCGGAGCACATCCATCATGTCCTGCAGGGAATCCATCTGATTACCCGCGCCAAAAGTGATGAAATGGAAGAACTGCAAGAGAGCTGGATGAACAAAATCTAAGGCAACACCGCACAATTCCCGCCTTACGGCTTAAGCACCGCGCTCCGGCGGCTGCGGCACGGCATCTGCGTTGCCAAAATGCTCGATAAGACATCCAGTATTATCTGCGCTTTTGGCTTAGCATCTGCCGCACCTCGCTCGCCGTATCGGCACTTAGAATTATGCGGTATTGCCCTAAAAATACAACATACATACGCATAAACATAAAGCCCTGGCTGCTGCGGTAGCTGGGGCTTTTGTTGCACCGAGGAAAATGAAATTGCAAGAAAACTCCATGCCAAAGCGTGAAAATCCATGGGAAAAAAGTGAATCATGCGGAATCAATTTCTGGAAATTTGTGCCATGGGATTCTCGTGCTTTCCGTAAACAGGAATGGTATACTATGTTCAGCACCGAAGATAATTATAGCATTATGGTTCGGCGACGCTGTGCAACGATGTGCACAGCAGGGGAAAGCGCCATAAAGGTTTGGCGTGATTTGATTTGGATAATTTAATTCCCTGCAACTATAAGGGAAAGACATTTGGAGGAAATTGCAATGAATGAAAACGCGATGTTGACTGGCAAGCCCAGCATTGACCGCCCCTGGATGAAGTTCTATCCAGATGTTCTGCGCGGTATCCAGATTCCGGCCTGCACCGTGGAGCAGTACCTCTCCGTGCGCGCTGCAGACCCTAACGTGATTGCCATGCACTACTATGGCGTGGATATCACCTGGGGTACCGTGTTCCGTAAGGTGGACGCCACCGCCCGCGCTCTGCAGGTGCTTGGCGTCAAGCAGGGGGACCAGATCCCCGTGTTCCTGCGTTCTGTGCCGGAATTCATTTATCTGCTGCTGGCAGCCGAGCGCATCGGCGCTTCGCTGCTGTGCCGTGACAACACCCTGGAAGAAAACATTGAAGCTGTTCAGAAAGCCAATGCCAAGGTGATTTTTGTTCACGACTTCTTCTCCAAGGCCGAAATCGAAGCCTACCGTGAGCAGACCAACGTGAATACCTATGTTATCGTTCCCGCTCTGGAAAGCGGCGACCGCGCCGCTATGCCGGTTTACCTGCAGCATTCCCTGGATGCCCTGTATCCGGATGTTCCCGCCCGTGGCTCTGATACCATGATGTGGGCTGATTTCTGTAACATGGGCCAGCGTTTTCGCGGCTTTGTGCCCGCTCCTGTCAACATTGACCGCCCGCTGCTGCGCGCCTACACCAGCGGTTCCACCGGCCCTTCCAAGCAGGTCATCCATTCTGCACACAGCATCATCGGCGTGCTGACCCAGATGAACTTTTATGGCTCTTCGGATAAATTCCGCCCCACCTGGCTGCTGACCATCCTGCCCCCGGCTCTGATCGCTGTTGTGGTTTCCATGATGCTGCTGCCCCTGGCCGGCGGTATGCTGCTCATTCTGGATCCGTTTGTGGATGTGTACGATGTTGACCTGGAAATGATGCGCTACCGCCCCAACAACTGGCCCCTGATCCCCATGTTTGTGGAGGTTATCCGCCGCAGCAAGCGTCTTCCGGCTGACTATGATATGTCCCACATGCTGGCCATCGGCGCCGGCTGCGAGGCATTCAACAACAAGCAGCTGCGCAATGTTGAGGAGTTCCTCAAGCAGCATAACTGCAACCTGCGCTTTACTGCCGGCTACGGCAGCAGCGAGGCCGGCTCCAACGCCACTCTGCCCATGGCTCCGTTCCCGGTGCGTGACGGCAACGTTGGTGTTCCGATGATCCACAGCGTCATCAGCATCTTCAAGCCCGGCACCCAGGAAGAGCTGACCTACAATACCCCCGGTGAGATCTGCATGACGGGCCCCGGCGTGATGCTGGGCTATGACCGCCCCGAAGCAACCGCCAAGGCACTGCAGGTCCACGCAGACGGCAAGACCTGGCTGCACACCGGCGATATTGGCTATATGTCCGAGGACGGTGTGCTCTACACGATGACCCGCGGCGCATCCCCGCGCTTTGGCGGCGGCGACCTGATGGTGCAGCCGCTGGAGAACATCGTGGCCGATGCCGACATCAAGGGCATCAAGGACGAGTTCTTTGTTATCGTGCCGGATGATGAGCACGAGGGCTGCTTCCTGCCGTACCTGTACGTCCAGCTCAAAGATGGCTACACCTTGGACGATGTGCGCGATAAGATCAATGCCTGCCTGCCGGAACGTTACATGCGTCCGGTGGAGATTTTCACCGTACCGGAACGCCCGTTCTTCCACTTCAAGACCAACCGTATTGGCCTGAGCAAAGAAATCATCGCCAAGCGCAACCAGCAGAAAGAGAAAGCCAAGCGCAACAGCTTTGCCGATGGCTGCATTGCCTGATGACTTTGGCGTGATAAAATCATGATAATGTAACGGCATGTGCCCACCTTATGATAGAGATAAGGGGGCACATGCCTTTTGTTTTGGGGTGGGGGAGCGGATGAAGCTGAACGGTACGCGCGGTTGGGAGATAGGGGAGAAGGGCAATCGGATTCCGGTGCGGGGGAGATACTTGTGAAGTTGTAAAGGCAATACCGCATAATTCTAAGTGCTGATACGGCGAGCGAGGTGCGGCAGATGCTAAGCCAAAAGCGCAGATAATACTGGATGTCTTATCGAGCATTTTGGCAACGCAGATGCCGTGCCGCAGCCGCCGGAGCGGTGCTTAAGCCGTCAGGCGGGAATTGTGCGGTGTTGCCTAAAATAAAACCTTGAAATCCATCCGCGGATGAAAAGCACGATAGGGCACTGTATCATTAGCTACATGCTGAAAAAATGCTGTAGGGAACGGGATTGACCGTTCCGCAGCCTTATAAAAAGTCAACCTTCTACGGGGAAAAGAAAAATATCGCTACTCTTTTTTGAAAAAATCACAAAGGAAATTTTGTGTTTTTCTTTTGGAAAGCATGACTGTCTGTTTTTACGCGTGCATAAGCGGATACGTGCTCTCAACGGAAAGGAAAAGTTCTCAAGTATAAAAAATCTGTTTCGTGACATGATAGTAGATACATGCATAAAAATATATCAGACGTAAATGAAAAAACTATATCAATAACGCGCTTTGATTATTTCTAACGATTCGTTTGATATAGCGATTGGCGTATTGCCAGAATGCGCAGAATATTTATGCAAATATATCATGTAAAGTAAAAAGGAAGCGGGACTTATGGTGGGAATTTTAATTGCGATTTTATCCGGAATGTTAATGAGTGTTCAAGGTGTATTTAATACCGATGTAACAAAGCAGAGCAGTCTATGGGTGGCAAACAGTTGGGTACAGTTTACCGCGCTGGCAGTCTGCCTGGCGGCGTGGGGCATTTCAGATCGAAGCTCCTTTGCAGCACTCTGGAAAGTACAACCGAAATATGTGCTGGTGGGCGGTGTGATCGGTGCGTTTATCACACTGACGGTTGTAAAAAGTATGAATACTCTTGGTCCGGCGCAGGCAGTACTGTTTATCGTGGTTGCTCAGATGATTACAGCGTACGTCATTGAACTGCTTGGGTGGTTTGGGACGGAGAAAGCAGACTGGTCGATGCAGAAACTGATTGGAATGGCAATTGCAATCACAGGCGTAGTTATATTTCAGTGGGAGCGGAAGTAGTAAAACTGGTGTACGAATTCGAAATAGATAAGTACGCTTTGCTAACGCGAAAAA
>ERZ772872.1917-NODE-1917-length-17949-cov-4.435341_pt1 | contig 17949 bp, 18 predicted proteins | sample MGYA00512132_ERZ772872 | MGnify/ENA primary metagenome ERZ772872 (study PRJEB29015, sample SAMEA2737724) | human gut metagenome | biome: human gut; feature: human-associated habitat; material: faeces | place: China | collected 2012 ...
GGAAGAACTGATCATGCAGATACCAAATGCAGAAAAGATGCTGTCAGTTGATGGTGTCGGATTAGTAACTGTAGCTGGTTTCATATCAGAAGTCTGGGATATCAGTCGCTTTAAAAACCCGAAACAGATCCAGAAGTATGCTGGATTTGAACTGGTAGAGAACAGCTCTGGAAAACACAAAGGTCGTACAACGATCAGCAAGCGTGGTCGGAAGAAACTGCGAAAAATCATATATCAGGTAGTATTACCATTGATACAGAGCAATAAAGAATTCAGATCGATCTATGATTATTACAGAAAACGGATAAAGAATCCACTGAAAGGCCGACAGGCAATGATAGCCGTTGGATGTAAGCTGATCCGGGTATTCTTTGCAATCATGACGAAGGGTGTTGTCTACAATGGATCAAAAATGATAGAGGATATTCATCGTCCAACCCAACTGCCACAGGCAGCCTAACAAGAAAGAAATAAACCTGAAAACAGGAAAGCGTCCGCCAAGAAGATTGGTGCTGTGGACAGGGATGTAACTGTATCGTTGAAAAAAGTATAGCCAGTTTAGCCACAGGAGATACAGACCATGGGACAAAGATCCTGTGCTTAAGCATAAGTGGCAGCCCAGCTATGGATAGACAGAACGAAGGAATTTAGGACTCCAATCATAGCAGATGGATGATCCTGTCAGACATGAGAGGTTTGTTGCTGTAGAGAAAATGGGTAAACAAAGAAGGCAACCATAAAAATATCAAGATGTCTTCTTTTTATACCAATTTTTCTATGAATGGTACAAAAAGATACCTTATTCACTATCCATAAGGCTGTATTTTGATCAGCTAATTAATTTAAAGAGTATCCGGAAAGCTGATAAATCCAAGCTTTCTTGTGCAATTTTAATAAAAATATACAGAGAAGTTGTATAGACATTAATGACCACGTTGGACAAGGTTTGCGGGATATCTGAAAGTGTTTGAGACAGCAGAATATAAGGTTATGAGGGTAATAATTGTGGATCAGTTCCCGGACAATTCATGTAGACACGATAGTCTTGATATCAAGAAAAGATAAATAAGAGATAGAAAGTGGCGTATTTTCGGGATTTTTCGGAAGTTTGTATTAGAAGCCTAACTCCAGAAATAGCTCGGTTATTTTATATGAAAACATATTTATTGCGAAAATGAGTGTCAGGTTGTGACCTCGGATTAGATAACGCAAATTGAGTGAGTGGATTAGATGTCGGACATTTTGAGAAGGTGCTGAAAACTGGTAACAAATCCGGCAACTCGATACTAAAGGCATTTTCGGACAGTGGATTAGATGTTAAGAAGGAGAAATTTGTATATGGCAATCAATTATAAAAACCTTGAAAAAGCCCTCGCACAAAACAAGGTCTACAATGCTTGGCAATACGTTCAGAGTTTAAATGAGACCTTGATGTATATGAACGTATCCTATGAGATGTTAAAGGAAGTGCATGAGCATAGAATTTCGGTCTTACAACAGGTTCAGAATGAAAAATTTGAAGAGTTAAAAAATGCTGGAAAAGTTAGTTATAAAGTTTCTGATATGCAGAGAACAAATTTAGATGTTGGTGGTTATGAACTTGACGACATCATATTCCTACGAAAAACTGCAATGGAATTCTTTCATTATGGAAGAGTGAGTATGGATGTATTATTTCAGATAATAAATGCAGCTCTATTAGGGGATGAGGCTGTTGATGTTGAAGACAAAGGGTTATTAGGTAAACTACTTAAGAAACTAAATCAAAAACCAGAATTTTCAACGTTACTTCAATTGATGGATGCAAATAAAAATGATACAAGATTTCAATATTTAATGGCTTTTGATAGCTATATCAAGCATATTAAAACGATATTAATATCTGTAAAAAACAGTATTTTTATTGGAAATCAGGAATTCTTTAAAATCAACCAATTCTCATATGGCGGTGTGAATTATAATGAAGAAAATGCACTTGATAAAATATTGGAATTACGTGACTATGTGTATGTAACAGTAGATAGTTTGCTTCAAGAACTTTTAAATCAAATTCCAAATTGTATTTCAAATGGTCAGCGAATTCAGGAAATTCATTATAAACAGGTATTTACTGAAAAAGATGGTAAGACATATATAAATTATGTTGCGTTTTTTATTGATGTTCCAAATGGTATAGCAGACTTACCGACAGAAATAAAGGTATATCCGCTGATTGTAAAGCCTAATGATGAGATATATAGCTTTGATTTTAAGTTCGATAAAATCTTTATAAGAATGGCAGGAACAGATGAAGATAGTATCGTTGGTGTTGCAACGCTAAAAAATGATATAAATTCTAATGAGTTCTATAGGATTTATGAGGTTAACGCATGTAGACAAATAGACTATGGTCTTTATATTGCTACTTTCGGAGATACATATCAATCGCAGAAACTCAATATGAATATCTATGCCATGGATGGTGTTATGTTGTTCATTAATGAAGATACTGATAAAAGTCAAAACAGGGAATAAAAGAAAATAGCTCCCCATCACCGGATTGATTTCCAGTGGTGAGGAGCCTTTTTCGTTTACCTGTATTAACCTTCAATATCAATTTTCAGTCCGGACTTGAGTTCCACTGTGAAGTGGTCATCCCAGAGGATGATTTGTTTAAGCCAGCGCTTTACCAAAGCCTCATCGAATTCCGTAAGGCTGGCAGGCTGTTTTTTGATGTAATCTTGCAGGTCATTGATTCTTGCAATCCGTGCGTCTCTGGCAGCAGTGTCAACAGTGCATTTTCACGTTGCTCGCGGAGTTTGAAAATCTGACCAGCAATCTCATCGTAAGCTTCTTTGTTGTTTGCCTTTTCAAGAAGTTCTTGCTGTAATATCATCAATTGCTCATCAATTCCGTCAGCGGTATTTTTCTGTGTTTCTCGGATGACCTTTGCAATATTCTGCTGAAGCTGTGCCTGAAATGTTGACTTATCGCCAAGGAGCGTGTTAATCGCCTGAACTACCATATTTTCCAATACAGTTTCATTTACGGTTCTCGCATGACACTCCAGTCCTGTGGATTCCAGTCTGCTGATGCATCTCCAGACGACTGATTTACAGCCACGATTGTTCCAGTGAATTCTGCGAAACATTTCACCACAATCACCACAAATTACTATCTGTGCAAAGCAGTGATTACAACTGTAGCAACGCTTTTTGCCATTGGCACTGATTTTGACTACTCGCCTGCGTACCAGTTCTTCCTGTACTCTTAAGAATATATCCTTCGGGATAATAGCTTCGTGATTTCCTTCAACATAGTATTGGGGTACAATACCGTTATTCTTTACTCTGGTTTTACTGAGAAAATCAGTGGTATAAGTTTTTTGCAGTAAGGCATCACCAATATATTTTTCATTTCGCAGGATTTTATTAATCGTACTTGACCACCATCTTGTTTTTCCTGCACCGGTGAGAATTCCGTCGGCTTCAAGTTCTTTTGCAATTTTATCCATAGAATATCCCTCAAGATATTCACGGTAAATACGTTTTACCACTTCAGCTTGCTCCGGGTCAATAATCAGATTGCCGTTTTCATCTTTGGTATACCCAAGAAAATGATTATGATTTACCTGTACTTGTCCGTTTTGGTAGCGAAATTGAAGTCCCAGTTTTACATTCTGGCTGAGAGACTGCGATTCCTGTTGTGCAAGGGAAGCCATAATTGTAATCAAAACTTCACCTTTTGCATCCATAGTATTGATGGATTCTTTTTCAAAAAATACGGGAATATTCTTTTCTTTCAGCTGTCTGATGTATTTTAGGCAGTCCAGAGTGTTTCTTGCGAATCGGCTGATAGACTTTGTAATAATCATATCAATATTTCCGGCTTCACAATCTTCAATCATGCGATTAAATTCACTGCGTTTTTTTGTGTTTGTGCCTGAAATACCATCATCAGCATAGACACCTGCAAATTCCCACTCCGGATTTTTTTGAATGTATTCTGTATAATGAGCAATTTGAGCTTCATAACTTGTTGCCTGTTCCTCCGTGTCTGTGCTGACGCGACAATAAGCAGCAACTCGAAGTTTTGGTTTTTCTTCCTGTTGCCTGGCAATATTGCCAACCTGCTTTTTTGCAGGTATGATCATAACATTTTTCATTCAATTACCACGCTTTCTATCAGACTGTAACAATATTCTGCTTGTCTGATTGGATTGTCATATTTTTCAGTTGTTTCATCAATGCGAAAGGTTGTAGGTGGTCTTTTTATAATTGGTGCTTGATAGCGATTGTTACGTCCAAGTTTTTCGGAACGTTTGTTTACTTCTGCTGTAACAGCATCAAAAGTTTCTTGGGTGATGATAGCAGGATAGAAATCATCTCCAAGATAGTGCTTGTTTTGCAACATTCGCTTTGCACCAGAATGAAGTATCGCAATACCTGCTTCCTTTGCAGCGTTTGCAAGGGATAGTCCGCATAAATAGTTTTTGTAAAGCTGTTGAACTTGATTGGCAGTGGTTTTGTCAATTACTGCAATGCCATTTTCGATTCGATATCCGTAAGGTGTGTGTCCCATCAAATTTTCTCCTGAAAAGTAAGACCACATCGAAGTGTAAAACCGACTTTCTGACGGCTGTAAACCTGAATATGGTCAGTAAATAATTCAAATAAATCGTCACGATATTCCTGCAACATTTCACCATATTTACAGAAATGAATCAAACGCTCTGTTTCATAAACCTTTGTGCTATCTCCTGTTATAGAGCGATTTAAAGCTTCGATTTCAGTTCTGTAATCATTTGCCAGAGAAAGCAGGGTATTGTTTTCCTGTGCAAAAAGAACTTGGTCAATGTAACCCTGTCCCATAAGTTTGTGCAATGTTTCACGTTGTTTAGCATTCTGTTCCAGCAGTGCTTCTAAATGTTGAATCTTAAGAAGAACATCATCACCGGTATTTTCCTGTAAAGCCTTTAAATAAGGGGTCAAAACAAATCGATAGCCGTAAATCAGCTTGTTCAGCATTGTGGAAAAGGCAAGTTTGATGTCAGCGTCTTTTATGAAAAGCATTGAACATTTTTTTCTGTCAGCCAAATGTGTGTTGCATACCCAAGCTGTGTAGCTTCCATAGGTACTCGTGTGAATTCTTCTGCGAAAAGTATTGCTACATTTATTGCATATGATTTTACCAGAAAAAGCGTAGCGTTGCTGATATTTTTTACTTTCACGTTCAATTCCTTTTTCATTGGCTCACTGTTCTATCAGAGTATTTGCGGCATTAAAATCAGCATGACTGATAATTGCTTCATGATGTTCAGAAATATAATATCGGTCAAGTGTGCCATTATTTTTGTGCCGATTAAAATTACTGTCTGTGTAGGTTTTTTGGAAAATGCAGTCACCGGTATATTTTTCATTTGCGATGATTCCACGAATACTGGCAGAAGTCCAGCGTCCACCTTTCTGACTTGAAATTTGTTCCTGATTCAAAATCTTAGCGATTGCTTCAGTTCCTTTTCCGGAAAGAAGTTCTGTAAAAATTCGTTTCACGATTTCTGCTTGCGTTTTATCAATTGTCAATTTGCCATTTACTAAACAATATCCATAAGGTGCATAGCTTAGCTTGTAAGTACCATTTTCAAAACGTTTCTTTGCAGACCACTTGTTATTTTCAGAAATAGATGTAGATTCCTCTTCTGCCATAGAACTCAGAATAGAAAGAAAAAGTTCGCTTTCCATAGAACCTGTGTTCAGATTTTCCTTTTCAAAATAAATCGGGATATTCAGATTCAAAAGTGTTCTGACGATTTCCAGACAGTCTGTAGTATTTCTGGAAAAGCGACTGATAGACTTGGTAATTACAAAGTCAATTTTTTTAGCCTTGCAATCAGCAATCAAACGCATTAGTCTAGGACGTTTTTCTGCTTTTGTTCCGGTCCTTCATCAAAATAAATCCCAACAAGCTCCCAGTCCCTGTGAGAAGTAATGTAAGATTCATAGTGTTTCTTCTGTGTTTCAAGACTTTCCAGCTGAGCATCAGAATCTGTAGAAACACGACAATATGCTGCAACACGAAGTATCTTTTTTTCTGTTTTTAAAGGCTGAACTTTATCGATTTTGGTTACAGTTTTCATGTTGGTTCATCTCCTCCCACCATTGTATATATAACTCTAAACGCATAATTTATCAAGTGATTTTAGGCATAATCTCAACCAGAAACGGTGAGAATGTGTCACGGTTTATTTGGGTTAATTTGTTGAATTCCACCAAGGAAATAAGTCCGGCAGACAGCATAAGAGCAGCTGTTTTTTGTGCCATAAAGTAATTATAATCCTGCTGCAGTTCAGTAGGGAATATGGATTTTGATTTTTCTTGCATGAAAGTACCTCCACTTCATATGGTTTCACTTTCCACTGGAGATTGAAGAGTAATTTGAGCGGATTTATTTTGGAAAATAAAAAAGTCCGCAGACACTCACAATGGAGTACCTGCGGACAAAATCAATAATGTATGGAAAATCAGATCATCTGATTTACTTTTTTCTGCACTTCGTTATAGTCATAACCTGCATCGGTAAGACGTTTCTTACGTTCCGCACCATTGCCCCACTTACCCTGAATGACTTCACGGGCAACTTCGTCAATGGACTTCTTTGCAGGATATACCTGTTTTCCATTACTGTCAAAAACAGCATATCCATTCTTGCAGGCTTTCTTCGCATTTTCAAGAGAAGAAAAAGCACCAATCTGCGACTTAGCATCAGACCATGACTTTCTTACTCGATAAAGCTGTTTTGTTGCAGGTGCAGGGGTTGTCGGGATAGAACCTGAATTGAGATAAGACTGCACCTTCGCTTTGAAAGCTGCCCAATGAGGTAGAATGTATGCAGGACACATCTTGTAAGGATTTCTTGCAGTATTAAGGTAGTCCACGCTGCCGGACTTTCCGTCACGGACATTCAGCCAATACGTATGTGTGTAAAGGTGATTGATGTCAAGGCCATACTTCTTCAAAAGTGCTGCTGCAAGTCTTGCACAATTATCTTCAGACTTCTTATCCTTATCATTGTAAGAAGAACCCATAATGCACTCGATCGCAATTGTTCTACGATTGCCATTGCCACTACCATCAGCGGCGTGCCAGCCACTTAAGGATAGAGGCAGATTCTGCCATGTACAAGTATTGTCAACGTAATAATGCACCCTGACATCTTTCATATTGCCATTAACGGTTGCTCTTGTATACTGCTCCGCAGGTGTTGTTCCGCTTGCAACAGAAATCCAGTCGGTATTGTGAACTGTTACACCGATAACTTTGCCTTCCATTGAAACAGAGGGCATATCAATATGATTAGGGTTATGCTTGGTGAGTAAGTACTCGTTGATTTTTACTCCGCTCAGAGTAGTTGTTGTATCAGGTCTTAAAATAGCCATTTATTCGTCCTCCTTTTCATCTTCGGTTCTGCCTACTTTCGTTTGCAGAACATCAATTGCTTTTTTGAATGCCGGCGGGAAAGGGATTCCCATAAGAGATGTATTTTCTACGATGGAAAGCAATTCATTCAGGCAAAAACTGATACAAACTGCATCTCTGATATAATTTGTACCGATAAGAATATCGATTCTCACGCCGACCACTACCATAAGAAGAATACAAAACTTCTTTGCAAGACCGACCCAGCCTGCCGTGCTGTTGAGTGTGCCACTTTCGCTGTGTTTGGACTTGCCCATCGCCGCAGTTACAATTCCTGTCACGAAGTCAATGCCCATAAAAACAACGAGTGTTGCAAGAGCAGAATCCCAGCCACCAAGCAGCGTTGCGATAAATCCGCCGACAACGCCTGCAATCAGGCAAATGGTATCTTTCGTAAAATCACTCCTTCATAAATTTAATAGACTTCACCATCGGATGTGAATTATCCGATGTGCCTTTGAAAGCAAGGTAGTATTCTCCATCCGATACGTTTTCCAACGACTGCATCACAGAAATGAAAATATCGGAGTAGAGCCATTTAAATGATAATTTCAAAGCATTTTTCGGCTTTGATTTCCTCGTAAATATACTGAGCAAGTTCAGAACCCATTTTATCTATATTCGGAATAAGATAAAATTCAGCGTCCTGCGATGCACCAACCATATAGCTTAGGAGCAGCTTCATTTTTGAAGTAATTGCGACAGGTGTCAAAAAAATCACAAACACAGTTCCTGCCCAGCTGAAATCGTTCTGATTGAAATACAGGGCATAGTCATTCTCAGCAGAGCAAAAATGCGGATAACTCTCCGCAAAACCCGCAAGAGAACGGTAGCCGTCATTGTAATAAGTGTAAACGCTGTCGCCATATTTCTGCAAGGCATCAGAACTGCTTTCAAATACAGAGATATAGCTGATACCGGATATTTGCCTGATTTGCTCCTCTAATTCTGCAATATCAGCTTTTGTTGCATAGTCTGACATATCGGGAGTGATTCCGTCCTTGCCGTCAGCACCTTTGAGACTTTGAAGCCATTCTGTTTCTGTTCCTGAAAATCCATGTTCTACGGCAATAATATAGGCGGATTTTCCATCAGAACCATTGATTCCGTCAACCCCATTTTTCCCATCGGCACATTATGACCGGGGACTCCGTCTGCACCATCCTTTCCATCTTTACCCGGTAAACCATCAACGCCATTTCTACCGTCACATCCGTCTTTGCCATTTACTCCATCCTTGCCATCAACACCTTTCAGGCTTTCGAGCCATTCAGCCTCTGTGCCTACAAAGCCGTGTTCTACAGCAATTTCAAATGCTGATTTGCCGTCAGTTCCTTTAGATGCGGACTGTATCTTCTGCAAAAGCTGCTGATATAAATCAGGAGTAAGCGGAACGTTGCTGTTTTCGCCCTCAAATCCCGATGGTCTGGTGTGCAAGGTTTTTACAACCGTTGTTGCTCTGACTGTTTCAATTGCTTCTGCATCATAGCCAAACAGTGACATTTTCACAGTCCCTGCGGTTAGTTCGGCAGGCAAAAAGCAACTTGTATTTTCTGTTCCGAGAACCCTGTTATAGGTTATTTCGTCCTGTGTGAACTGCACCACTTTATGCAGTGGTTTCCAGTTATTATCGAACGCAAAATGTATCTTTACAAAAGCAATCTGGTCTGCGGCAATGATTTTATGCTCCAGCGTTTCAATGTTCTGTCCTTTTACAAGAAATTTTATCATGACTTCACTTCCTTCCAAGTTTTTGTATTTGCAACATATTCCATATATCCGTCAAGGCACTGGATTTTTGCAAGCGGAGATTCGATATCAACTGCATGGCTGTCCCAGTTTGTATTTTTCTTCACAGCGTTCCAGTCAACGAGAGAACCTTCATAAGTGATCGTGTTCAAAGATTCACAGTAATTGAAACAGCCACCCACAATCTCTTTGACGTTTTTTGTAAGAGTAAGGTTTTTCAGTTTTGTGCATCGTACAAACATTCTGTCACTAATGACTTTGCCGCCGTATCGCACCGTTTCAAGATACTGACACTCGCTGAATGCCATTGCACCTACGGTTACCACAGAGGACGGAACGGTTACGGACTTGATTGCCGTTCCTGCAAATACGTTTACGTCAAGTTCCGTGACACGTTCCGGAATCTTCAGTTCCGTCAAGCCGTTAAGACTCTGATGATAAATATAACCGTCAATATGCGGCAGAAAAGCAGCCTTTTTGATTGCCGTAAGAGTTGTCGGAAGTGATACTGTTTTTAGATTGTCGCAATACTGAAAAAGCCGTTCTCCAATGCCTGTCACACCCTCTGAAACAGTAACCGACTTGATATTGGAATTATTCTGAAACGGTGACGGATTGCTGTCAGTAGAATAATCAAATGTTGCCCCAGTGCCTTTGAGAAGCAGTCTGCCGTCTGAATAAAGCACAAAATCCACGCTTTGACCGCATTTTCCGATGGAAACCACATCGCCTGTCATTTCATCAATTTTCAGCGTTAATTCGTTTATCTTTGTTGTCAGCTGACCGACTGTGATGTTGTAATCTTTTATCTGCGTCTGAATTTCAGAAAGCTGCGAAAGCATATCTGTGACCTTGCATTTACCTAAAATACAGCGAACATATCCGCAGAAATTATTGTTCTCTCTGTAGTCTGTAACGCTGAGTTCTGATGTGCCTGCATCAAGTCTGATAATGCAAAGGGTGAGATATTTCTTGTAATCTGTGTTCTGAAATCTTGGTATTGCAGGATTTGTGGCAGGTGTTCCTGCGAGAATTTCAAAGCTGACATTGCGGACGTTTTCAGAAGTATTGCAGCAAATTCCAACCGCCATATATCTCGGCAGGGATTCGTCCACATAGCGAGATAAGTCATAGGTATATGCCGTATCCGAAATGAAATAATGTCCCTGAATCCAAGCCTTTCCGCTGCCGATTGTCAGCTTTAACTTGTTTACAGACAGTTTGAAACACTGCCCGAAATTGTCCTGAATCCCGTCACAGATGATACTGCCGAGATAGTCGTTGAAATTCTCCGCAGTATACGTTCTGTCAAGATTTTTAGAATTGAAAAATCCAAATGAAAATGCCATTTTTAGACCTCCTTAAATGTTGGTGTGAGATTTCTGCCGTTGCGGTCAAAGCTCTCAATCATTCCAACAAGCTGTATTTTGTTTTGCCTGATTCCAAACCTGTGATGTTCTGCAGTAACAAAATCGCCAACAAAATAGTCCACGCCGTATTGAAACTGCGTGGACTGCACTGCAATCTGTGATTCTGATTTCATTGTTATAGGAACAAGATTCTGCTTGCCTTTCTCTTTCAAAAGTTCCGAATATTCTTCCTCAGATAATGGTTTTGTTTTGCCATTTTCCTGTTCTTCATCTAAAATGTCCTTTGCATCAACATACATCTCATATCGGTCGAGAGAAGATGGTTCTGTTCCTTCAAAATATGTGGTTCTCTTACGTTTTTCACCCTCACCTTTTCCCAGAACATAGGCATAATTCTTTTTAACAGAAGTATCCATAAAATAGGTGAAAGACAGCAGATTATTGTATCTATCAGAGAAAATAATGTGCGGATTTACTTCCTGTAAAATGCTTCTGTCAGTACCCTGCAAAAGTTCAAAAATCATTTCATACTGTTCATTATCGGTTTTACTCAAACGTATATTTGCGGTTCCGCCGATCTTTTCGCAAATGGTGTAAACCCATTCCATCAGATTGTCATAGCTGACCTGCAATTTGGTTTCAGCATTCCAGCAAGTGCCTGACGAACAGCCGACAACAAGTCCCGGAAGTTTTCTGATACCTGTTGTACAAGCATTATACTGCACCACATTCATTACAATCTGAGAATATGAAACGAATTTTGTAAAGTTAAATGTGGGATAAATAATACGCCTTTCCAAAAGGCACATTAAAAATCTGCCTTTGATAATGAGGTAGTCACCATCTTCGGCATCGGTTTCAAGTTCCACAGATTCAATCAGTCCGAAATGTTCCCTGTCATCATCACGACCAACAATTCTGCCTGTCTGAAAAATCTCGATATTTCGGGGTGAGGCTGCAATGTACACTTTAAAAGCACCGCATTTGTAGTATTCAATATCCCACAAAAGCGAAGAAAAGCTGTCGCAGACAGCCTCAAGAGATATGGAGATATTCGCTCCAACAGGAATCATATTGTAAATTTCTATCTGCATAAATCAAACTCCTAAGTACGCATTTCGGTGTATCAGGCGGACTTTGATGCGGTTCAGTCCCTCCGATGCTGTCACATAAAATTTGTTTTCACCCGTTTTCAGATTCAGCCAGGTTGACCCTGAAACAAGGCGGTTGATGATGTTGGTCACAATGCCCTCACGCTCCAGGGTAACGGTTTTGTTGCCTGTTTTCGTGGTGATCGTGATGCTGTCGCCCTTTTGAATATCGCCTGAAATCTGCATATATTCATCGGTCAGAGCGTTGTAAATGGTTGGATTTTTTGCAGGTCCACCGCTGATTTCAAGGGTAAATCCAACCTCATCACCGTTGTTGTTGATGGTCATCATATCCTGCGTATTATATGTACCAATCGGAAACGGTTCATCATTGTCAGGACAGATAAAATGAAATGCCCCTCTGACACGGGAATATTCTGCAATTTGCGTTTCTGTGGAGTACCAATAAATATCGGGACAGAGAATGGAAATCTGCCCATTGGTCAGCTTTTCAAAGTTCTCCACCTCGCAGGTTTCCACAATACCCTCAGCATACACAGAAATATTTTTTGTGGAGTAGTATATCTTGATATATCTGGATGGCTTGACTACTCTGTACAGTTCGTGCCTGCGGAGTTCCACATCAAATCCACGCATTTCAAAAGGAATGACTACATTTTGCTTTTCAATAAAATCGTTATTCAGATATGAGCCGTCCATGCCGGCGTAGGTAGAGGTGCTGACTGTTCCAGCCGGAGGGTTTAGTCCGTCAATTTTTGAGGTCATGTATTGGTTGGCGGTAGTGGTCATGTCGATACGGTCGCCAGATTGGTTTTCTAAAATCATGGTAAAAAACATGGGTAGCACCTCCTGTTAAGTATTTGACCAATCACAAAATATATGATATACTTGAGACAAGACAAAGGGGGTTAATATCTATGATCTTCTCTTATGAAAAAGAAAAGCTACCTGAGATTTACAATAGAGATGGAAAGAAATGCTATCTTGATCCGATTAGAAAAAGATTGATTTTAATCACTCCAGAAGAAATAGTCCGTCAAAAATGGATCAGTTTTCTTAAGGACAAACTTTCAGTACCCGAACAGTTAATTTCTGTTGAGGATCATTTGTCACATTATGGTGTTAATTCAAGGAGACGGGCTGATATAATAATCAAGGGCAATGATGATTCAGGCAATCAATATCCATTATGCATAGTGGAATGCAAGGCTCCTGATGTTCCACTAACTGAAAGTACACAAAATCAAGTTTTTGATTATTGTGATGAAATTGGTGCAGACTATGCAATTATGAGCAATGGTTACACTACTGATTGCTATAAATACAACGAAAAAAGTAATCAATATATTAGACTATCTGAAATACCGACATATCGTGATATTCTTGGTGGAAAATATATAGAGTATGATTGGGGTGAATATCCTCAACGTATGCCATTTGAAGAGTTAAAAAGAAGAGTAGTAGCAGGAGAAATTGACGAGTTTATTAGTGACATGACTATTCCAGAAATCGCCTTACCTGCCTATAACCTTTTAGAGTGTTTTTTAGATTATCGTGTTAAGATGCCAACAGGCGATTACGGTATGTTCAAACTAATACAAGATTATGGCGTTCGAATTTTAAGTTATGGAAATCACTCAGGCGGCGTATTTTCAGGTCCATATCGTTCTTTTCTAATAGACGTAGATGGAAGTACGGAAATTGTTTCGTTGGCAATCACTACTTGTTACAAATCTACATCTCAAGATTATATTCGTACTGCATTATGTATTGCCATAGATAATGAAGAAAGTTCACATCATGCGTTACAATTAGTTTTAGATGAAAATCTTGAGGTAAATGATGAAATATGTGATTTTTATCATCATGGCAGAATTGCAATTGGAAATATCGGTAGTGGAAAAATTTCTGAATTAAGAACATTTGTAGAAAAGTATTGTCCAGAGATGATTGATGGAAAAAAATTTTATCTTGGTACGTTAACCAATGACAAATTATGGAGACTTGATGATCCAGAGGTGGGTCATGTAATTGCTAATCTTATTTCTTATGCGCTTATTCGAGATAAGTATCGTAAGTATAAAAAAAGTTTGAAATGATCATACATTCAGCGCATTTCTCGTCTGCCGATAAATCTCCAGCCGTGACAGAGCTTTTGGACTATTGTTAGTCTGATTCACTGTGCGGCTGTTGTCATTATTGTAGTAATTATTGACAACGGAACTTTCAGAACTGCCATTCATAATCGCACCTGTCATTCCGTCAAGATTGTAGTTAAGATCAGAATTGAGCGTTACTCTCATTGTATCCGCAACACCTGAAACCGCCTTTGCTACGACCTTTTTGTTTTTGTCGATGCCGTCCGCCAAACCATTCATGAAGTCAGGCATCTAGCTTTCAAAGTCCGTCAGCGGACCTACATCAGGAACAGAAAAGTGCAGATAACTGCGGATCGTATCCGCAATTCCGGAAACGCTGTCAGCAAGACTGCCGATCATACTTCTCAGACCGTCAATGATGTTGGAAACGATATCCCGTCCCCAGTTCCACGCATCCGATGCAAGCCCTTTGACATAGTTCACCGCATTGTTAAATCCACCCTTAATCGTTGTGTAAATACCGCTGATAATAGAACTGATTGAAGATTTCACGTTATTCCATATGCTTGTCACGGTCGAATGAATCGTATTCATCACCGATGAAATGGTAGAAGAAATGCTGTTCCAGACGGAAGATACCGTATTTCGGATAGCATTTACCACACTGGAAACAGCACCGCTGATTGCGTTCCATACACTTGAAATGATAGAATGAATCGTGTTCATCACACCGGAAATGAATCCTGAAATTGCAGTCCAGACAGTAGAAATCACGCTTGAAATGGTGCTTAATGTCGTTGATATCGTGGTATAAATAGCGTTCCAGACCGTTTCAAAGAACGTTTTAATCCCCTCAAGCAACGGCGTAAGAAAGGCAACAATCGCATTCCAGATGGTCTGTATCTTTTCCGAGATCCAATCCATCACATTGCTGATGATGATGTGGATTGCCTGAAAAATGGTTTCAAACAGATATTTAAACGCTTCCAAAAGAGGAGAAATAAAGCTGTAAATTGCATTCCAGATGCTTGAAATCGTATCATAAATGGTGGTACAGACAGTTGAAATAACCGTCCATATTGCATTGAAAATGGTGGAAAAGAAGTTATGGATATTGGTCAGGATTCCTGCAAAAAAGTCGTAGACAGAAGTAAAGATCATGACCGCTGTGGTATAGATTGCAGTCGCTATCGTTGTAAAGAATGCTGACATTGCATTCCAGATGTTCGTGAAAAAGTCAGCAACAGCCTGAAAAGCGGAACAGATGCTGTCCCAGATGCCAACAAAAAAATCCTTAATTGATGTCCACACTTCATTCCATGATGTTCCGAACCAACCGAGAAATACATCTGCTACACCTCTCAGCGTGTTCAGAATATTGCTGAACTGGTTGACTACAAAGTCCCAGATACCTGTAAAAATGCCCTTGATACCGTTCCAGCACTGTTCCCAGTTTCCCGAAAATAAGCCGATAAATACATCAAGCACGCTCAGAATAGTATCCGTCACAAAGGTGAAAATATCCGAGATATGCTGAAATACTCCCTCAAATACAGGTGCAAGCACACTGCATAATCCATTCCACATCGCTTTCAGCAGTTCACCGAAATTCTGAAAATCAAATCCAAGTGCATTGATTCGGTCAACAATGCCTGATGTAAGCTGTTCAAAGGTAGACTTTATCTGTTCCCAGATGGAAAGAATGCTGTTTTTGAAGTCCTCATTGGTGTTCCATAGATTTACAAATGCTGCAATAAGTACAGCTATAATCGCAACGACAGCCACCACAGGAGCAGAAATACCGCCGATAGCAGCACCAAGCGTTGAAAATGCAGTCTTAGCACCCGCAATCATTGTCGGAATTTTTGAAATGAATGTCATCATACTTCCGATAGAAGAAATTGTTTTGCCCACCACAATCAAAAGCGGACCTAAAGCCGCAGCCATCAATCCGATTTTGATAATGGTCTGTTTTGTTGCAGGGTCAAGGGCATTCAATTTGTCCACAAATCCTTGTATTTTGGTGATGATGTCACGAATAACAGGCATCAGAATTTCTCCAAAAGAAATAGCCAGTTCTTCAAGCTGAGATTTCAAAATGGTAAGCTGTCCTGCAAGATTGTCCTGCATGGTTTCTGCCATTTGTAAAGATGTGCCGTCACAGTTTGCAATTGCACCTGATAATTTATCAATATCCGCAGGTGCAGCATTCATCAGAGCAAGAAAGCCGGACATGGCATTTTTGCCCACAAGAGTTTCTGCGGCACTTGCTTTTTCAGATTCTGACATCTGGTCAAATGCAACCCTGCAATCCGCTAAAATATCAGATAAGCTTCGCATTGATCCGTCTGAATTGGCAGTTGCAATTTTCATTTCTCCAAAGGATTCAGAGCAGAATTTTACTTCTCCTGAAAGTGCAGTCATAATGGAACGCATGGAAGTACCGGATTGTGTGGACTTGATACCTGCATTCGCCATTAAGCCTAAAGCTTCAGCAGTATCTTCACAGGAGAACCCCAAAGCACCTGCGATCGGAGCACAGTATTTGAACGATTCACCAAGCATAGATACATTTATATTTGCGTTAGAACTTGCAGCCGCAAGTACATCAGCGAAATGTCCGCTATCCTGTGCTGTCAGACCGAATGCTGTAAGTGCATCTGTGACAATATCTGATGTTGTGGCAAGGTCTTCACCTGATGCTGCTGCAAGATTCATGATACCGTCAATACCTGACAGCATATCATTTGTTTTCCAGCCTGCCATCGCCATATAGTTCATGGCTTCGGCTGCTTCACTTGCAGAAAACTTCGTCTTACTGCCCATTTCTCTTGCTTTGTCACGCAAAGCCTGCAAGTCATCGCCGGTTGCACCGGATACAGCGGCAACCTTTGACATTGCAGAATCAAAGTCAGAGGCGGTTTTCACAGCAGCAGTTCCAAGAGCCGTCACACCTGCGGTAACAGGCAGAAGTTTTTCACCTGCACCTGAAATTTTATCGCCAACATTCTGCAAAACCTGTCCAGCCTCACCGATTTTAGCAAGTTCAGAATTTGCATTTTTGGCTTCTGATTCCAAACGTTTCAGTTCATTTTCTGTTTCGACAATTTCACGCTGTAAGGCATCATACTGCTGTTGCGTGATGTCACCATTTGCAAGAGCAGTATTTGCTTGTTCAGCCGCTGTTTTCAGCGTTGCAAGTTTATCTTTTGTAGCAGAAATACTGTCAGCAAGAAGTTTCTGTTTCTGTGAAAGAAGTTCTGTATTTTTCGGGTCAAGTTTCAGAAGTTTTTCTACGTCTTTTAGCTGTGACTGGGTGTTTTTAATGTTCTTGTTTACACCCTCTAATGCCTTTGACAGCTTAGTCGTATCACCGCCAATTTCAACGGTGATGCCCTTGATTCTGTTTGCCACTGTGGTTCACCTCACTTTTTTTGAAAATGTAATACAAACGATTGCAATTTGCATAAAATAGTGGTATAATATAAGCAGAGATCATACAGAAAGGAGTGGCTGTTATGGCACAAGCAACAATCTCTGCACGCATTGACGAAAAGGATAAACAGGCATTTGATAATTTCTGTTCTGATGTTGGATTGAATACATCTGCCGCCATTAACCTTTTTATAAAAGCTGTTCTGCGTGAAAGACGTATTCCATTTGAGATTTCTCAGTCAAGCGACCCTTTTTACAGCGAATCCAATCAAAAACATTTGATGAAAGCAATTCAGGAGTTGCGTGACGGCAAAGGAATTGCTCATGATTTGATTGAGGTGGACGATGAGTGAAAAAATATGGTCTGATGATGCCTGGGACGATTACCTCTACTGGCAGACACAGGATAAAAAGACTTTAAAACGAATCAACCAACTCATCAAAGATATTGAACGAAATGGTTGCCTTGAAGGTATTGGTCAACCGGAAGCATTGAAGAACAACTTACACGGTGAGTACAGCAGAAGAATCAACGAGAAAGACCGCCTTGTTTATCACGTTGAAAATGATAGAATTTATATTGTCAGCTGTCGCGGACATTATGTCGCGGACATTATGATGACAAATAATTAAAATGCGTCAAAATCGACCCACCGAAAAAAAGTCTGTAAAAATGCAGTCAACTATGGTAAAATATAAATAACACAGGAGGCTGATTTTTTATGGCAAG